>ERZ773143.1277-NODE-1277-length-23154-cov-25.354647_pt1 | contig 23154 bp, 20 predicted proteins | sample MGYA00580852_ERZ773143 | MGnify/ENA primary metagenome ERZ773143 (study PRJEB29015, sample SAMEA2737853) | human gut metagenome | biome: human gut; feature: human-associated habitat; material: faeces | place: China | collected 2012 ... | reverse complement strand
TCACACCTAACCTCCCTCCAGTTGCGTATTGTGCATATTCAACTGTTTGGGTAATTTTATTGCACTACCAAAGATTATAGCATAATTTTCCCGTACGTCAACCGTTTTTTTGCTGTTTTTCCAATTTTCCGGAAAATATTTTTAATTCAGTATATTTTATGCTAACTGCTGTGCAAGAACAGTCTTTGCTTCTGTCAAAGCATCTTTGATGCCAGCCGGATTCTTACCACCGGCCTGAGCCATATTTGGACGGCCACCGCCGCCTCCGCCAACCTTCGCAGCAATTCCCTTGATGAGGTTACCGGCATGTGCACCCTTGCCCATTGCTTCCTCAGTTGCCATTGCAACAAGATTTACTTTGCCATCACAATCAGAAGCTAATACGATAACACCTTCGCCAAGCTTCTCTTTAAGCTGGTCTCCTAAGTCTCTTAAACCATTCATATCTACACCGGAAACGCTGGTTGCTAAAAGTTTCACACCAGCTACTTCCTCCACCTGATTCATAACATCACCTAATGCATCCTTTGCCGCTTTGCTCTTTAAGGATTCATTTTCAGACTGTAATGCTTTTACTTCGCCTAATACATGATTTACACGCTCAACAAGATTTGCAGGTGTCGCTTTTAATAATTTTGCAGCCTCTTTTAAGGTTTCTTCTAACTGGTCATAATATTCAAATACACCTTTGGATGTCAGGGCTTCAATTCTTCTGACTCCAGCCTGGATTCCAGCCTCGGAAATAATCTTAAATGCCTGGACTGCACTTGTATTGCTTACATGGGTACCACCGCAAAGCTCGGTAGAAAAATCTCCCATTTTTACAACACGGACGTTATCACCGTATTTCTCACCAAATAATGCCATTGCACCGGTCTTCTTTGCATCCTCTAAAGACATTACTTCTGTTATAACAGGAAGTGCTTCTGCAATTTTCTGGTTTACAATGTCTTCCACTTCGGTAATCTCATCTGCTGTCATTGCTGAGAAATGTGTAAAGTCAAATCTTAATCTGTGCTCGTCTACATAAGAACCGGACTGCTGTACATGGGTACCAAGTACTTCTCTTAAGGCTTCCTGAAGAAGATGTGTTGCACTGTGGTTCTTTCCGATGGCAAGTCTTCTGTCTGCATCAATGGAAAGTTCTACTTCATCACCGGTCTTAATCATTCCCTTGGTAACTTTACCAATATGTCCGACTTTGCCGCCAAGCATCTTTACGGTATCTTCTACTTCAAAGACAAAGCTTCCATCCTTGCTGCTGATAACACCGGTATCTGCTACCTGTCCACCCATGGTTGCATAGAATGGAGTCTTCTCTACGAAAATAGTTCCAATCTCACCATCGGATAAAGCTTCTGTGATTTCAGTCTCGGTAGTCATTACTGTAATCTTGGAAGTATAAGTATTGTTCTCATATCCGACAAATTCAGTTGTAATACTTGGGTCGATGGATTCATATACGGTAACATCTGCACCCATGTAGTTGGTTACTTTTCTTGCTTTTCTTGCTTTCTCTCTCTGCTCTTCCATTGCAGCCTTAAATCCGGCTTCATCAATGGTAAATCCTTTTTCTTCTAAGATTTCCTGGGTCAGGTCAAGAGGGAATCCGTAAGTATCATAAAGCTTGAAAGCATCCGCTCCGGATAATTCTTTCTTTCCTTCTTTTTCCAGCTTGTCCTGCATCTCTGCTAAGATAGCAAGTCCCTGATCAATTGTTTTATTGAATTTTTCTTCTTCCTGGGATAATACCTTGAAGATGAAATCTTTCTTCTCCTCTAATTCCGGATAACCATCCTTGCTCTCACGAATAACAGTATCACTGAGTTTTGCCAGAAACAGTCCATCAATTCCAAGTAATCTGCCATGTCTTGCAGCACGACGAATCAGTCTTCTTAAAACATAACCTCTTCCTTCGTTACTTGGCATAATTCCGTCGGATACCATAAAGGTTACAGAGCGGATATGGTCTGTAATCAGACGGATAGAAACGTCATCTAATGCATCCTGCTGATAAGTCTTTCCTGATAATTCACAAATCTTATCACGGATTGCTTTCATAGTATCAATATCAAATACGGAGTCTACATCCTGCATAACAACTGCCAGACGCTCTAATCCCATTCCGGTATCAATATTTTTCTGGGAAAGCTCGGTATAACCACCTTTGCCATCTCCTTCAAACTGTGTAAATACGTTGTTCCATACTTCCATGAAACGGTCACACTCACATCCTACTTTACAGTCAGGACTTCCACAGCCATATTTTTCTCCACGGTCATAATAGATTTCAGAACATGGTCCGCAAGGTCCTGCACCATGCTCCCAGAAGTTATCACATTCTCCGGTTTCCGGGTCACGATAGAATCTGGTAATTTTCTCTGCCGGAACACCGACTTCTTTAGTCCAGATTTCAAATGCTTCTTCGTCTTCTCCATAAATAGACGGATACAGACGCTCCGGGTCAAGCTCTAACACTTTTGTTAAGAATTCCCATGACCATGCAATTGCTTCATGTTTGAAATAATCACCAAAAGAGAAGTTTCCAAGCATCTCAAAGAAAGTAAGATGTCTTGCTGTCTTACCTACATTTTCAATATCTCCGGTACGAATACATTTCTGACAGGTTGTCACTCTTCTTCTCGGCGGAATCTCCTGTCCTGTAAAATATGGCTTTAATGGAGCCATACCAGCATTGATAAGCAGAAGACTGTTATCATTATGTGGTACTAAAGAAAAGCTCTTCATTGCCAGATGTCCTTTGCTCTCAAAGAATTCAAGATACATTCTTCTTAAGTCATTTACTCCGTATTTCTTCACAATAATTCCTCCAAAAAACTATTTTTCTTCCTTTTTATCTTCATGTAATGCCAGTTCCTTTGCATCTTTCCGTTTCCGCAGTGCAATACCTGTGAATACACCGAGAACTGCAATTGCAACCAGAATCACAAAAATAACTACATACTGTAAAAAACTGCCTCCAAATGCGAGAAAATTATCCATACATTCTTCCTCCTGTTTTTAACTACGGGAACCACTTTTTACCGATTTCCCGTGTAACGAAATAGTTTCCTTCCCCTAAGCAGGAAACGTATTAAGTATAGACCAATTAATGGCATAATTCAAGAATTTCATTTGAGATTGTCCATATCAAATACCTGATTTTCTTTTTCGATATCCATGATGCGGTCCGTATACAAATGATTATCACATTTTTGCTTGTATTTTTCAATGGCAGAATAATCCTGCCACATATGCATCGGGAATACATAATCAGCTTCCACATTTTTCATGAAATAAGCCAAACCAAGTTCAGTATACTCACCAAGTCTCGGGTCTAAAACCACAAATGCCACATTGATATGCTCACCTTCTAACTTGCGTATCTGGTGTCTGTAGTCCCGCTCCATCTTGCCATTAATCAGCTCTCCCACATGCTCCATCTTCCAGTTATGAAGGTCTCCTGCATGATAAATGGTCTTGCCACAGGTCTTTACCAGAAACGCCACACCGGCATCCGTGGAACGAAGGGTTTTTACCTTCACTTTTCCGATTTCATATTTCTTATCCGGAATGACATATTCGATACATTTCTTTGCCCGCTCCGGAATACCGTGTTTTTTCATAAAATTCGGACTCATTTTTGTATCTTTTGACAAAATAAAATGAATGTCTTCATAATCCTCTGCCAGTTTTAAAATATTCATATCAAAGTGGTCCTGATGCTTATGGCTTGCAAAGAAATAAATGGATTTGTCTTTGTCAAATACCGGAAGCACTCCGGTAAAAGTATAACCGGTTACACGGTTTCCTTCAAAATAATCAAATATCAAAACCACATCTTCCATTTCCACCACAAAACAGCTATGATGCACAAATATTACTTTCATATCGTTCCTCTCATTTCATTCTGCCAATAATTTCATTTGCTTTCCGGTATATTTCTTCCGGTTCAAATCCAATCTGAAATGTGTTATCTTCATAAAGAATTTGTCCATTTACCATGGTAAGCTTTACATTCTGTTTGCTTCCGCTGTATACAATATTCCTGACGAGATTATTTTCCGGCTGCATATTCGGCTGTTTTAAATCAAGCATGATTAAATCTGCTTTCTTTCCCTCTGCCAGACTATCGCATTCATTTAATCCCATGGCAGCAGCTCCTCCTGTCGTTGCCATATAAAGTACTTCTTCCGCACCAACACAGGCTGCATCCTTTTCTCTGACCTTTGCCAGACCGGTAGTTAAAAACATTTCCCGGAACATATCAAGGCAGTTGTTACTTGCCGGGCCATCTGTTCCGATAGCAAGATTAATTCCCTCTTTTATAAAGCGGTCAATCGGTGCGATTCCGCTTGCCAGCTTCAGATTCGATGCAGGATTCGTTACTGCCGTAAGATTTCTCTTTCGAAAAATTTCAAAATCCTCATCTTCAAAATATACACAGTGATAACCACCGCCGCCATATTGAAACATTCCAAGCTCTTCCATCAGCCGGGTCGGTGTCATTCCATAACGCTCCTTACACTGTTCTACTTCAAGTGCAGTCTCGGAATTATGGAAATATACCGGTGCATGCAGCTTTTCGGATAATGCTGCCACCTGTTTTAAGTGCTCTTTTGAGGTGGTATATTCCGCATGAAATCCCGGCACATAACCGGTTAAGTCACTCATTTCATTGACTTTATGATAAATTTCTTCCATCTCTTCAATGGAGCTTGTGAAATCATTGAAGCTGCTGACCTGCATGGTCCGGAATCCACAGTCTATGGAAGCCTTTGCAATTGTCTCCGGAAAGAAATACATATCAAAATTTGAAGTGATGCCACTGGTCAGATATTCCATGATGCCTAGTATGCTGAGCCAGTATATATCATCTGCCGTAAGCAGTGCCTCTTTTGGAAATACCTGCTTTGTCAGCCAGTCCTGTAATGGCAGGTCATCCGCATAGGAACGTAAAAATGTCATGGCCGTATGGGTATGGGCATTTTTAAATCCCGGCAGCAGCAGGTTTTTCTCTGCGTCAATTTCCCTGTCCCAAAGAATCATTCCTGCCGGCTCTTTTTCAAAAACACGTTCCGTATCAAGGCCATCCCCGATATAGATAATCTCATTCTTCTTTACCCACAATTCCCCGGTTATCACCTGAAAAGAATGTCCCTCTGACGGCGCTAAGATTCTGGCATTGTAAAAACGTATATTCATACGCAATCCCCTCCTTATCTTCTACCTTCTCCTGATAGATATCTGCCTCTTATATTTAATTTCTATAGCTGCTTCCCGCTATACCATTTTCTTACAGAAATGTTTTCATACCGGTAATAGAATCGGTCACCAGCTTTTTAAACAATGGTGCAACACGATCTGCTGTCTCCTGAACTTCACGGTGTGTCAGTGAAAATGGTGAAATTCCTGCCGCGAGATTTGAAATACAGGAAATACCGCAGATTTTCATCCCCATATGATTTGCTGCAATGGCTTCACAGGCTGTACTCATGCCTACCGCATCTGCCCCCAGTACACGGCACATGGAAATCTCCTGTGGTGTTTCAAAATTCGGTCCTGATAACTGCAGGTAAGTGCCTTCCCGAAGCGGAATATCTGCTTCAATGGCAGCTTTTCGGATTATTTTCTGTAAATCCTCATCATAGATATGGCTCATATCCGGGAACCTTTCCCCCAGTTCATCGATATTTGCCCCGATTAAAGGAGATGGTACAAAGCAGCCAATCTGCCCGGTAATCATCATCAGATCTCCGGCTTTCATTCCCTGCTGTATTCCCCCTGCAGCATTGGTAAGAAAGAGTACCTTTGCGCCCATCATTTTCATTAATCTTGTTGGCAGCACAACATCCTGCATGGAATAACCTTCGTAATAATGCACACGTCCCTGCATACATACTACCGGCACATCCCCTACATAACCGAATACGAAGCACCCCTTATGCCCCGGTACCGTTGATACCGGAAACCCTTCGATATCGTGATAATCAAGCACTGCTTCCACCTTCATATTCGTGTCAGCATAATCTCCTAATCCGGAGCCTAAAATCAATGCTGCCTGTGGTTTAAAATCAATCTTATCTTCAAAACATGCATAACATTTTAAAAGCTTTTCATATACTTCGTTCATGCTCCTCACTCCTTTTAACAATTATACCTTCCTATGTATTAAAAATCAAATAAAGAAAGCTGGTTCGATTCCGGCAAGTCCCCGAATAATCCAAGGTCTCCCATCAGATCAATTACGGTCTTACTAACTTTGGTCCGCTGTCTGAAATCATCCTTGGATAGAAATGGACCATCCTTGGCAGCCTCTACCACTGCCTCTGCCGCCTTCTCGCCAAGACCATCTATCGTACTTAAGGCAGGCATCAGTCTGCCATCAATAATCTGGAAACGGGATGCCTGGGCTTTATATAAATCAATGGTCCAGAACTCATAGCCTCTTGCATACATTTCCTGCACAATACGCATATCCTTATAGGTATCCTGCTCCTTCTTCGATAGTGAATCCTTTCGTTTCTCATAATCACGCATGAAGTAATTCAGCTTATCCTTTCCCTGACACATAAGCTCATAACTGAATCCGGTTGCACGGATGGAAAAGTATGCTGCATAATATGCCAGCGGATAAAATACCTTACAGTAAGCAATACGCCACGCCATCATAACGTATGCCGCCGCATGGGCCTTCGGGAACATATACTTAATCTTCTTACAGGACCAGATATACCAGTCCGGTACGCCGTGGGCAGTCATTTCTTCCTCCCACTCCGGTTTTAAGCCCTTTCCCTTACGGACAGACTCCATAATGGTAAAGGATTCCTCACTGTCAAGTCCCATACTGATAAGATAAATCATGATATCATCACGGGTACAGATTGCCGTAGAAATGGTTGCTTTTCCCTCTTCAATCAATGTCTGGGCATTTCCTAACCATACATCCGTACCGTGTGACAGACCTGCAATTCGAATCAGATGGGAAAAGGACTGCGGGTCTGCGTCAATTAACATCTGCATCGCAAAGTCTGTTCCAAACTCTGGAATTCCAAGTGCTCCAAGTGTACAGTTTGTCAACATATCCGGTGTAATACTCAGTGCACTGGTATTCTTAAATAAGGACATGACGGACTTATCATCCAACGGAATCTTCTGTGCATCAATTCCGGTTAAGTCCTCAAGCATACGGATCATGGTCGGATCGTCGTGTCCGAGAATATCAAGCTTTAATAAGTTGTGATCAATGGAATGGTACTCAAAATGCGTCGTAATAATATCGGTTGTCATATCGTTAGCAGGATGCTGAATCGGTGTAAAGGAATAAATCTCTTCCCCCACCGGCAATACTACGATACCTCCCGGATGCTGTCCGGTGGTCCGGTGGATTCCCACGCAGCCCTGCACAATCCGGTCTATCTCACAATTTCTCTTATGCACACCATGCTCTTCATAATAATTCTTTACATAACCGAATGCGGTTTTATCTGCCAGCGTACCAATGGTTCCGGCACGGAAGGTCTGTCCCGCGCCGAAAATTACTTCTGTATACTTATGGGATTTACTCTGGTAATCACCGGAAAAGTTAAGATCAATATCCGGCTCTTTATTCCCCTTAAATCCAAGGAATGTTTCAAACGGAATATCAAAACCGGCTTTCACTAACGGCTTGCCACAGTTCGGACACCGCTTATCCGGCATGTCACAACCGGACTGTCCGCCATATTTCTTTACTTCCGGCGAATCAAAATCACTGTAATGACAGTGGGCACAGTAATAATGCGGTGCCAGCGGATTTACCTCCGTGATTCCGGACATGGTTGCCGCAAAAGAAGAACCTACGGATCCACGGGAACCTACCAGATAACCATCCTCATTTGATTTCCAAACCAGCTTCTGGGCAATGATATACATTACCGCATAACCGTTTCCGATAATGGATTTTAACTCCCGCTCCAACCGCTCCGATACGATTTCCGGCAAATCCTCTCCATACATCTCATGTGCCTTGTTATAGCAGATATCACGCAGCATCTGATCGGAATTTTCAATTACCGGCGGACACTTATCCGGGCGAACCGGAGAAATGCGCTCGCACATATCTGCGATCTTATTGGTATTATCGATAACAACTTCTTTCGCTTTCTCACTGCCTAAATAGCTGAATTCCTCCAACATTTCTTCTGTGGTACGAAGATATAGCGGAGCCTGCTCATCGGCATCCTTAAAGCCTTTACCCGCCAGAATAATACGACGGTATACTTCATCCTCCGGGTCCATAAAATGCACATCACAGGTTGCCACAACCGGCTTATGGAATTCTTCTCCTAATTTTACAATCCGGCGGTTAATGTCCTTTAATTCATCCATGGTGGAAATCGGTGCTTTTTCATCTTTTATCATAAATGCATTATTTCCAAGAGGCTGGATTTCAAGGTAATCATAAAACTTCACCAGACGGATAATCTCTTCCTGCGGCCGTCCCTGTAAAATTGCCTGATAAAGTTCTCCCGCCTCACAGGCAGAACCAATCAGTAAGCCTTCCTTGTGTTTTAAGTATTCGCTCTTTGGAATTCTCGCCCTCTGATGGAAATAATCAAGGTGGGATAAGGATATCAGCTTATAGAGATTCACACGACCCAGATCATTCGTTGCAAGAATAATAGCATGATGGGTCGGCATCTTCATAATGGTCTCTTTGCTGACATGTCCCTCGGCATTTAATTCATCCAGTGTATTGATGCCACGGTCAGCAAGCATTTTTACAAACTTTTCAAATATTTCAGCGGTACATGCTGCATCGTCTACCGCACGGTGATGATTCTCCAGCGAAATATTTAATGCCCTTGCTACGGTATCCAGCTTAAAACGGTTCAGATTCGGCAACAGCATTCGTGCCATGGCAACAGTATCTGCAATGGTAAAATCATAAGGAATGCTTAAACGGTCACAGTTATATTTGATAAAGCTCATATCAAAATCAGCATTGTGTGCTACCATAACAGCACCATCACAGAAGGCTAAGAACTCCGGCATAACTTCTGCAATCACCGGTGCCGTAATTACCATATCATCTTTGATTCCGGTCAGATTTTCAATGTGGAACGGAATCGGCACTTCCGGATTAACAAAAGTGGAAAAGCGCTCGGTTATATTCCCTTTTTCTACTTTTACCGCACCAATTTCAATAATTTTATTTACCAGCGGTGAAAATCCGGTGGTCTCTATATCGAATACCACATAGGTATCCTGCAGAGACTGATTCTTTGAATTTTCTACAATGTCCTTCAAGTCATCCACAAGATAAGCTTCCACACCATAGATAATCTTAAAGTCCGGGTCATCCGGCAGTGCATGGTTTGCAATCGGGAATGCCTGGACATTTCCATGATCGGTAATCGCCAGTGCCTTATGTCCCCACTTATATGCCCTTTTTACCAGATCTCCTACATCAGTAACACCATCCATGTCACTCATCTTGGTATGGCAATGAAGCTCTACTCTCTTTAACGGGCTGTTGTCCATTCTTATTGTAGTAAAATCAGGGATTTTCTTAATTCCGACAATGGAGCCGATGGTCAGCTCACTGTCAAATTTATCAATGGTCGTTACACCTTTAATTTTAAGAAATGCTCCCTTTTTCAAATCTCCCATCAGTTCCGGTAGATTCTCATTTTTTGTAAAGATTTTAAGCACAATGGAATCCGTAAAATCCGTTACCGACATAATGATAATTGTCTTTTCACCACGGATTTCTCTTGTATCTAATGTCATTATCTGTCCACGGATGACAACTTCTCCCATTTCACCTACGATGGTCTCAATCGGAATTGCATCCTCTTCAAAATCACGGCCATAAATAACATCCGGATTGTCTGATTTTTTAACAAAATCTCTTCTCTGGAAGGAAGATTTTCCCTTGAAATCCTTTCCGCCGGAAAAGTTATTCTTTCCAGCAGCAGGTGCTGCTCCTGCACCTTCTGTGCCGGTAGTCTGTTTTTTCTCCGGGGCAGCAGGTGTTTTTTCCTTTTCTGACGCTCTAGCACCGGGCTGTGCGTTTGCTTCATTGGCAGCAGGCTGTTCCATGCCATCCGCATTCTGCGTTCTTGCAGCAGCGGTTCGTGCCACGATATGGGCAACCTCTGTTTCAATCTGGCTGTCTGCACTCTTTAAATAATCATTTTCTGCCGGCTTCTCATACTGTGGCTCAATCATTAATTTTAATCCACAACGTTCGCAGATGATTTTTTCTAAGATATCAATCAGTTCATTACTCCGCTCTGTGGCAACAATGGTATCCTCTAAGGTAAGAATCATATGGTCTTCCCGGTCAAATTCCATTTTGCTGCAGCGCATCAGATTATAGAGCAGTACGCTGTAATTGCGAATCTCTTCTAAAATACTCTCCCGGTATACCGCCATCAGTTTTTCCGGTGTATACTGGCTGGATAAATTAAATTTTTCTATGATTTTAACAGCTATCTCCTTGTGCGGAAATAGCTGTTGTCTGATTTCTTGTTCAATATGATAGATTTCCGGTTTGGGAATTAGCCTTGTACTCTCTAAATAAATCCGCAGTGCATTCTGTGCGGAATTCGATGCCACTTTTGTAATCTCTGTTTCTTTCAAAAGTGCACTCATCTCTCCGGTAATCTTTAATGTTGGAAAAACTTCAAAAAACAGTTTTGCCATAATTTTTCCTACTCCTTATTCCAGTTCAAAAGTTCCTTTCTTAATTCACTTAAGAGCTGATTCTCCGGTACTTTACGGTCTATCTGACCATGCTTTATAATTAGTCCTTCTCCCACACCGCCGGCAATTCCGATATCGGCTTCCTTTGCTTCTCCCGGTCCGTTGACTACACAGCCCATAACAGCAACCTTGATGTCTAAAGGAATATCCGCTACCATATTCTCTACCTGATTTGCCAGTTCGATTAAGTTGATTCTTGTTCTTCCACAGGTCGGACAGGATACTACCTCAATGCCACCCTTGCGGAGTCCCAAGGTTCTTAAAATCAGTTTTGCTGATTTAATTTCTTCTAACGGATCTCCGGTTAATGAAACACGAATGGTATCTCCAATCCCCTGATTTAAAATCAGTCCCAGTCCAATGGAGGATTTAATATTTCCGCTGATAATCGTTCCTGCCTCTGTAATTCCCACATGCAGGGGATGATTGGTTTGCTCAGCAATCAGTTCATGGGCTTTTACACACATCATAACATCTGAAGATTTGATACTGATCACGAGATTGTCATATCCCATATCTTCAATAAGATGCACTTTATCCAAAGCACTTTCTACAATGCCTTCTGCAGTAACACCATGATATTTTTCTACTAAATCTTTTTCCAGTGAACCGCTGTTGACTCCCACACGGATTGGAATATTTCTTTCCTTTGCTACGTCTACCACAGCCTGCACACGCTCTTTGCTTCCGATGTTGCCCGGATTGATTCTAATTTTATCTGCTCCATGCTCCATGGCAGCAATAGCCAGCCGGTAATCAAAATGAATATCTGCAACCAGTGGTATTGCTATCTGCTTCTTAATCTCAGTCAATGCTTCTGCGGCTTCCATTGTCGGCACCGCACAGCGGATGATATCACAGCCTGCCGCTGCCAGACGGTTAATCTGCTCTACGGTTGCTTTTACATCCTCTGTCTTTGTATTGGTCATTGACTGTATCAGGATTGGATTTTTTCCACCGATGATACGGTCTCCTATTTTTACCACTTTCGTATCTTTTCGTTCCATGATTGCTTTTCCTCCTGTGCAGGATTATTTAAAATAATTTTCGAATATCGTTAAACATAACAAGCACCATCAATGCCAGAAGCAGCATCAGTCCGACAAAATGAACCATGCCCTCTTTGTCCGGATCCACCCGTTTCTTTCTGACGGCTTCTATAATCAGAAATACCAGTCTTCCTCCGTCTAATGCCGGTAATGGAAGCAGGTTCATAATTCCAAGATTGGCAGTCAGCATTATGGAATAATTGATTAATGTCAATACCACCGATAGCGTTCCCGCTGACTTGCTCTCGTCATAAGTATCACCAATATTCTTTACAATACCTACCGGTCCCGAAAGTTCATTGACACTGACTCTTCCGGTCACTAACATCTTCAAGCTGTCCATGGTAACTTCTATCCAGTATTTCACTTCATATACGCTATATTTTATGGTCTCAAAAATATTACCCCGCTCACGCATGGTATTTCCATAGATTCCAAAGAGATTTCTTCCTGCTTCTTCATTATATTTCGGGCTGATGGTACAGGTATATTCCTCTCCATCTCTTTCATAGGTCACTTCCAGATTCTCATTGGAATGAAACAGCGTGTAAACACTTACTTCACGATAAATATGAATGTTCTTTCCATTGATTTCTTTAATGATATCTCCAGCCTGAAGTCCTGCTTCCTCTGCCGGATATCCTTCCATAACACCTTTTACCTCCGGCCGGTCAAATCCGGCTGTCCCGATAACAATCAGTGCCAGAAGGAATGCCAGAATAAAGTTAAAAACCGGTCCTGCCGCTACAACTGCTATTCTCGCCCATACGGACTTGCTGTTAAAGGAGCCTTCACTTTCCGACTCTCCGTCTTCGCCTTCCATCATACATGCTCCACCAAAAGGCAGCAGTTTTATGGAATATTTTGTCTCTCCCTTTGTAATTCCAAATAGCGTTGGTCCAAGTCCCAGGCAAAATTCATTTACTTTGATTTTATTTTTCTTTGCCAGCAAAAAATGTCCCAGTTCATGAAAAATAATAATAAAACTGAACATTAAGATTGCAATGATTATTTTCAATCTACCACCTGCTCTCTATATACTCATACGCAGCCTGCTCTGTTGCAAGGATTTCTTCTACGGACGGACTGGCAATATAGGTACACTGCTCCATACACGCCTGTGCAATTTCCGGAATCTCCAAGAAACGGATCTTTCCGTCTAAGAACATTGCTACCGCTCTCTCATTTGCTGCATTAAAAGCAGTCGGAATGTTACCGCCCTTTCTACAGGCTTCATAAGCCAGCTTCAATCCGTAAAAAGTCTCCATATCCGGCTCTTCCAATGTAATTGCCTTCATTTTCCAGAAATCAAGCCGGTCTCCACTTAAGTGTAACCGGTTCGGATAATACAGGGCATACTGGATTGGAAGCCGCATATCTGCCGTTCCAAGCTGTGCAATGACTGCACCGTCTTCATACTCTACCATAGAATGTATGATACTCTGTGGTTGTACTACAACCTGAATCTGGTCTGCATTTACATCAAACAGCCATTTTGCTTCAATGACTTCAAGTCCCTTATTTATCATGGTGGCGGAATCAATGGTGATTTTACGTCCCATGCTCCAGTTCGGATGCTTCAATGCATCTTCCACTTTTACCTGTTCTAATTCCGCCCGCTTCTTTCCACGGAATGGTCCGCCGGAAGCTGTCAAAAGTATTTTTGCGATTTTATTGTCTCCGGCTCCCTGCAGAGACTGAAAGATTGCACTGTGTTCACTGTCCACCGGAAGGATTTTCACATTACATTCCTTTGCCAGCGGCATAATAATATGTCCTGCAGTAACTAAAGTCTCCTTATTAGCTAGTGCAATGTCCTTTCCTGCTTTCATAGCGGCTATGGTCGGACGGATACCAAGCATACCCACAATGGCAGTTACAAGAATCTCTGCTTTCTCTTCCGTTGCTACTTCTAAAAGTCCTTCCATCCCGGAAGCCACCTTTACCTTCAAATCTGCAACCCTTGTCCGAAGCTCAATCGCGTCCTCTTCTGCCCATACAGCAACCAAAGCCGGATGGAACTCCCAGATCTGTTCTTCTAACTTTGCAATATTATGTCCTGCCGCAAGTGCAGTTACTTCAATATCTCCATGTTCTCTTACAACAGAAAGTGTCTGGGTTCCGATGGAACCAGTGGAACCTAAAATTGCAATCTTCTTCATGTTTCCTCCTACTTGCCAATCAGATATAATGCAAGATAATAAATAATTGGTGCTGTAAATATTACACTGTCAAAACGATCTAAGATTCCACCATGGCCAGGAATCAGTTTGCCATAATCTTTAATGTCATAATTACGTTTGATTGCAGATGCAGTCAGGTCTCCAATCATAGATATGATTGCCCCAATCGCACAAATCATGCAAAGCATAATGATATCACGGTTTGTACTTCCCATAGAGCCCTGGAAAACAAAGCAATAAATCAGGGTTAATAATGCTGCTCCCACTACTCCTCCAACAGCTCCTTCCCAGGATTTCTTCGGAGAAAGCACCGGTGCCATCTTGTGTTTTCCAATCAGCACACCCACGCAATATGCACAGGTATCGCAGCCCCAGGAGCATAAGAAAATTAACCATACAATATAAGCTCCACCCGGTAGCATTCTGGTCTGATATACATAAGAAAGCATCACCGATACATAAAATACACCAAAAAATGCTGCTAACATCTGCTCGGTATGATATTTCGGATAAGAAAATACATATACAAACATCAGCACTACCAAAAGTGCGATGACAAATAACATCATATCCGAAATAAACGGAAATTTCAGATTGCAATAATATACAATCGTTGCCAGTCCGCCGACGACACCGGCACAGCTTTTTTCAATTTTAAACACACGATACAGTTCATACAATCCAATCAAAGAAATAATTCCGGTTACTGCCAGCAACAAATCATTTCCGGTAATAATGAATACCAGTGCCAGAATTACCAGCACGATTCCACTTAATAATCTTGTCTTAAACATATTACTCCTCCTCTATCTTTCCATATCTCCGGTCTCTTCCGCTGTAATCCTCTACTGCTTTACGCAGTTCTTCCGGTGTAAAGTCCGGCCATGGAACCTCTGTAAAATATAACTCACTATAAGCAAACTGCCACAGCAAGAAGTTGGAAAGCCGCTGTTCTCCACTGGTGCGGATCATAAGATCAGGATCCGGGATATCTTTCGTATCAAGATAGGATTCATATTTCTCTTCGGTAATCTCCTCTGCCGAAATACCATCCTGCCACATTTTCTTCATTCCACGGATCATTTCATCTCTTGCTCCATAATTAATGGCAATCTGTAAATTCAGTCCCGTATTATGGGTAGATTCTCTTTCCAATACAGCAATCTGCTGCTGGAATTTATCATCCAGCCGGCTGGTATCCCCGATTACACGGACTCTCATATTATTCTTGTCCGCTGTCTTTATACAGTTCTTAAGATAACTGCTCAAAAGCTTCATCAAAGCATCTACTTCATTCTGTGGACGGTTCCAGTTCTCTGTGGAAAATGCATACATGGTTACGTATTCTATGCCCAGATCATGCGCTGCTTTACAGATAACTTCAACATTCTTTGCCCCCATGGTATGTCCATAGTTTCTTGGCATTCCTCTTTTCTTTGCCCAGCGTCCGTTTCCATCCAGAATAATTGCAACATGTTTTGGAATCTTCATCTTTGTTCTCCTTTTTACAGATGTTTACAACATAAAAGGGGACACGGCAATCGCGCTATGTCCCCATATGTGTCGTACATGGATAAGATTATACCGTAAGGATTTCCTTTGTCTTTTCCTCTACTGCACCATCAATTTTTGCAATATATTTATCCGTAATTTTCTGAGTATCGTTTTCTAATTCTTTTAATTCATCCTCAGATACTTCATTTGCTTTGTTCTGTTTCTTGAATGCATCATTGGCATCCCTTCTGATATTACGGATTGCCACCTTGGCATTCTCACCTTTTTTCTTAATATCCTTTGCCAGTTCTTTACGTCTTTCCTCGGTAAGCTCCGGGAATACAAGACGGATCACTTTACCATCGTTGGTTGGATTTAAGCCTAAATCAGATGTTAAAATTGCTTTTTCAATCTCTTTTACAAGGGATGCTTCCCAAGGCTGGATCTGAATCATTCTTGGCTCCGGAACATTGATATTTGCAACCTGCTGTAACGGGGTCGGTGTTCCATAATAATCTACAGTAATTCTGTCTAAGATATGCGGATTCGCTCTTCCTGCCCGGATAGTTGCATATTCTTCCACAAGATTCTCGTATGATTTCTGCATTTTCTCTTCATATGGGTTTAATCTGCCATCCATAAATAATCTCCTTTATTATACAGTCACTTTCGTGCCGTTAAATTTTCCGCTCATTGCATTTACAATGCTGTCCGGCTCATTTAATCCGAATACATACATTGGCATTTTATTTTCCATACACATAATAGATGCGGTTAAATCTACTACTGCAAGCTTCTTATCAATCACTTCCTGAATGGATACCTCATCATATTTCTTTGCTGCCGGATTTACCTTCGGGTCACTGTCATAGACACCGTCAATGGCTTTTGCCAGGAAAATGCCCTCTGCATCCATTTCAATGGCACGGAGTACAATTCCGGTATCTGTTGAAAAATAAGGATGTCCTGTTCCACCTGCAAAAAATACTACCATTCCTTTTTCAAAATATTTATTGGCACGGTCTTTTGAGAAAAGCTTGGTCATGCTTCCACACTCAAACGGAGTCAGAATCTGTGTCATCATTCCAACAGAACGGAAGATTTCAGATACATAAATACAGTTCATAATCGTTGCAAGCATACCAATCTGGTCTGCTTTGGTACGGTCGATAGTCTCGCTGGAACGTCCTCTCCAGAAATTACCGCCACCAATTACGATTCCAACCTGGCATCCGCCATCTACAATCTGTTTTACCTGGCGGGCAACTTCTGTTACGGTCGGCTCATCAAAACCTGTTTTCTTTTCTCCCGCAAGTGCTTCTCCACTTAATTTTAAAAATACTCTCTTCATTATTTATTCTCTCCAAAAAGACTTTCCACATCAATATCAGCATAGCACTGGGAACAGAAACCTTCGATAACTGCACCATTGTTAATCTGAACAGAACGGGATTTGATGTTACCCATAACAACTGCAGAAGTATCTACAACTACAGGTCCCTGAACATCGATATCGCCCTTGATTGCTCCTGCGATAACTGCAGAGCTTGCGGTAATATTTCCAATAATGACAGAACCAAGTCCGATTTTAACAGTTCCGGTGCTTACTACTTCACCTTCTACTTTTGCAGCATCAGCGAAGAATTCAGCAGAATTGCTGTTTCCATTGATAGTTCCGGTAACAACCAGCTTGCCATTACACTGAACATCACCATTAATATTTCCACGGATATCTAAAGAACCAGTAGATGCCATATTACCTGTAATGGATGTTCCTTCTGTGATTACAGATACTTCATCTGAAACTTCATCTGATGTCTGAACCGGAGCAAAATGTGCCGGAGTTGCCGGCTGTACCGGTGTTACTGTCTCTTCTGGCATTGTCATGGTTTCATTTGCTGTTGTCTCACTCATTTTACTTTCCTCCTGAATATGTAAATCTTCTTTTTCTTCTGCAGCTGGTGTCTCTACTTTTGTTTCTGTTTCCTGTGCCGGTGCTTCCTTCTCTACCGGAGCATTGGCATCCTTGGTAACCTTTTCTAAAAGTCCGTCCAATTTGGATAATTCAGACTCCACATCCAGTTCATCTTCCAATGTATTGACTACTACATCGTTATCCTGCTCTGCTGCCTCTGTTGTGTCTTCACCCGGTACCAGTTCGTTCACTGCCTGTGATAAATCCTCTTTAAAATCTTTAAAAAAGCTCATTCTTAAAAACCTCCATTTTTTCTATTGAACACTGTCTGCACTAATATGCTGTATTACAGTTGTATCCTCAGTAATCGGAAGTAACTCTACTCCCTGTGCCTGTAGTGCCTCAATCATCGGACCTAAGGCTTCCACCGTTGTCTCCTTCGTATTTGCATCATGAAGTAACACAACCGATGTTTTATATTTTACCACATCCTCTAACACATTATCTACCAGCTCGTCCGCTGTATATGCCTGTGATGTAGCATCACCACTGGTTACATTCCAGTCAAAATAAGTAACATCCTGATCATTCAGATATTTTATAAACTCTTTCATATCAGTATTACTGACCTGATTGCTGCTTCCACCCGGGAAACGATAATAATGGCAATCCTCTCCCGTTATATCATAAAGATAATTTTGTATTTTGGTAAAATCATCCTCAAAATTTTCAAGCGAATCGTAAATCACACTGTATTTATGGGAATAAGAATGCATTCCCAGTGTGTGCCCCTCATTTACAATTCTTTTATACATCTCCTGGGACTCTTCATCTTCTTTTCCTACAACAAAAAATGTTGCTTTCACATTATACTTCGACAATGTATCAAGAATAGCTGCCGTATTGGAACTTGGTCCATCATCAAAGGTAAGATATACTTTAAGCTGATCTCCCGGCTGTGCCTTGTTGCTTTCATCCTCTGCCACCAATGGCTGGACAATCGAACTGTCTGCATTCTGATCCTGATATTCTGTGTCTGTCTGTAATTCCGTTCCAGTAGACATTTCTCCTTTCGACTGGTTCTCGTCCTGCTGTACCTTTCCGGAAACAATACCGCTTGATACCAGCCTGTCTATCTGGTTCTGCAAAGAAATTACCCGGCACAACAATACCACGCACAAAATAATCGATATCAGCATCCAGGCGAAGATAGATGTTATAATCCCCGTCTTCATGCGATTAATGCGTTTTCGCCTTTCCCGCTGTTCCTTTAACCCCTTCGTGGTCTTCTCTTCCATGTAGTGACCTCCCGGTCATAAAATCTCTTTTCTATTGTAACACACTTTAACAAAATATCACTATAAAAAATAATTTTAATTGAATTACTTCTTGAGATTTTTCTTTCTTTTGTCAGAAAATTCCCCTGCAGGAATCACTCTACAGGGGAATTTTATATACTTTTACAATTTGTGCTAAGCTTTTGCTTAGTTTCCTGCTATCTGAGCAGCAACTTCTGCAGCAAAGTCTTCATTTTTCTTCTCCAAACCTTCACCTGTTTCGAAACGTACAAACTTCTTAACAGATACAGGAGCACCAACTTCTTTGGAAACCTGCTCTAAGTATTTTCCAACTGTCTGTTTTCCATCTTCTGCTTTTACATATACCTGATCTACTAAGCAGATTTCTTTTAACTCTTTGCTGATACGTCCTTCGATCATTCCATGGATAACCTTTTCCGGTTTCTGGGACTCTTTCGGATCATTCATAATCTGAGCTAAGAGAATTTCTTTCTCATGCGCGATGTAATCTGCACTTACTTCATCTCTGGAAACATATTTTGGATTTAAAGCTGCTATCTGCATTGCAATGTTGGTTAATGCTTCTTTTACTGCATCATTTACAACAGTTGTGTCAGCATCAACGATAACACCGATTCTTCCGCCGCCATGGATATAAGATACTACACAACCATTCTCAGCTACAACCTTTTCGAATCTACGAATCTTTAAGTTCTCTCCGATAACTGCAACTTTCTCTACTAATGCATCTTTTACTGTCTTGCTTTCATCTGCATTCCATTTTTCTTCCATGAATGCATCCATGTCTGCTGCGTCAGAGTTTACTGCCTGTGTTGCAACAGCCTCTACAAACTCACGGAATGTATCATTTTTAGCAACGAAGTCTGTTTCAGAGTTAACTTCAACAACTGCTGCTGTCTTATCATCTTTTACTACAACAGTACAAAGACCTTCTGCTGCAATTCTTCCAGCTTTCTTCTCAGCTTTTGCCTGTCCGTTTTTTCTTAAATATTCAACAGCCTCATCCATGTTGCCGTCTGTTTCACCTAATGCTTTTTTACAATCCATCATTCCTGCGCCGGTTAATTCACGCAGTTCTTTTACCATTGCTGCTGTAATAGCCATCTTCATTTTCCTCCATTTATTTTTTCTAAAGGTAAGGACAGGCAATTACTGTCTGTCCTGTTTTATACACACGTTGTGTGTTTCTTATCGTTTAAAATACTGTTCTTATGCCTCTACAGCTTCTTCTGCATCCTCTGCAGCTTCAGTGTCAACATCAACAGTTCCCTGATTTGCTTCGATAACAGCATCTGCCATTTTAGAAACGATTAATTTAACGGCTCTGATTGCATCATCGTTACCAGGAATTACATAATCTAACTCTTCCGGATCACAGTTTGTATCTGCAATACCAATAAGTGGAATTCCTAAGGAATGAGCTTCCTGAACGCAGATTCTTTCTTTCTTAGGATCTACGATAAAGATAGCATCTGGAATCTTCTTCATTTCTTTGATTCCGCCTAAGTTCTTCTGTAATTTATCTAATTCTTTCTTTAATTTGATAACTTCTTTCTTAGGAAGAACATCAAATGTTCCATCCTCTTCCATAGTTTCGATTGCTTTTAATCTTGCAATACGGCTCTGGATTGTCTTGAAGTTAGTAAGCATGCCACCTAACCATCTCTCGTTTACATAGAACATGTTACAACGCTCTGCTTCTGTTTTGATTGCATCCTGAGCCTGTTTCTTTGTTCCTACGAAAAGAATAGTACCACCATCAGCAGCGATATCTGCCATAGCTTTGTAAGCCTCATCAACTTTGCCTACAGATTTCTGCAGGTCGATGATGTAGATACCATTTCTCTCTGTGTAGATGTACGGAGCCATTTTCGGGTTCCATCTTCTGGTCTGGTGTCCAAAATGTACACCTGCTTCAAGTAACTGCTTCATTGAAATAACGCTCATGTTTCTTTCCTCCAATTTTGGTTTTTCTTCCGCCGTCTTCTCATGCTTTCCGCGGGGACTCATAATGAGCACCGTCCTGCGCAAATCCGACCGGCGTGAATTTTCAGCCTTTATACTATATCACAGGCAAGGTATACATGCAAGTGGAAATTAAAAAAATCACGCATTTTCCTTCATTTTTCTTCGTTTCTTGAATTTCTTCCAGCAAGCATATACGGAATGATAATACAAAGCCTTCAGTAAAAACTTTTAGCAATTCTATGTAAATTAAAAGCGGGCTCCGAAAACCTCGGAACCCGCATAAATCCTAGAAATAAAAAAGAGCGCGAGACGGGACTCGAACCCAACCTTTACTTAAAAAACATATTATTTATAGGAGGTTTTAGGACTGCTCTTCTGTATTCAACCCCTTACTCAACCCCACATAAAAATAGTATATTCGATGAAGACTGTCAAGGGTGCCTTTGGCACAACGCTTGCCCTTGATAGGCTGGATTTTAAGCATAAGAATATATCGAAAATGGAATAAACCAGAAAGGTCTGCTATCCCTTTCTGGCTTAATTACTGATTTTTTGCATATTAAAAACTTCATAAATATAGTATCATTTTGGGATCGTCCCTATTAATAATGTGGTATATTATATTTATCAAGAATGCTATACATACCAGATACATCCCCTACATCAGCATATTTATCAAATAAATCACCATCTGACTTGGTAATATAGTATGTGCCATTTTTATTAATGATAGGAACCATGCCCGATTTGCTAGCCTCCATTGATAAGACTGTAAGACAGTTAGAGCTAGTGTCGGCACCAGTACTTCCGTTAGCTAAGGTTAACCCTCCCCCACAGGAAAACTCAACATAACCAGGAGTCATTCCTAAAACTCCTACGGCACCGGTGTCATAGTTGGTAGGATCACTGTAATATTCTACCCCATTAATGGTTACTTTCAACATATCATGCTCTACCCCATTAAGAGCTCCGGTAGAAAGTACAGCTTTAATGTTACACTTCTCACATAACGCTAATGTTAAAGCTGTATAATCACCGCAGACACCTTTGCCATCTCTGATCGTATAAGCGATATGAGGATTCTTGTAATTGATATCGTAAGTAAGGAATCCACAAACCTTGTTGACGATAGCCGTATATCTAGCCATCTCATCCTGGATGTCAACGATATCTCCCTTATTCGCCTCCGCCCACGCTCTACAATCAGCTACAGCTTCAGCCTGCCACCACTGTGTAGTGCCGTACATACTATCGTACTCGCCAGCAGATAATCCTTTAGGAACGATCCATGTTGGCTCCTCTGCTGCGAAAGATGTTAAACTCATTCCAAGTGTCATAGCTGCTGTTAGAGCTACTAATGCTAATGTTCTTTTCTTCATTTTATATATCCCCCCCTCATATTTTATAATCGATAGTGTGCAAAAATCTTGCATTTCTTTACATTTCTTACTATACCATAGTGCCATGTAATAATCAAGCGCAGAGTCGCAATATTGCGACCAAATATTTGACTGAACATTTTATAATGCACTCAATCAAGTATTTGGAGGTGCTACGTGACTACCGATTCTAAAGTAAAATCCGATAACGCAATTTCATTAGGCAGTAATATTAAAAAGTTACGTCTTGAACATTCCTATACACAGGCTTATATGGTTCGTCAGATGCAGCTTCTTGGATGCAACACCACCAAACAAAATTATTCAAAATATGAAAAAGATTTAGCCCATATTTCCGCTAGCGAATTAGTTGCCATTGCAAATATCTTTAACATCTCCATCGATGTACTTTTCACTTTCGTGTAACATTCCTATCTTTTTCATCCACTCCGTACACTCCATACAATAATAAATCTTGCAAAGATACGTAAAATACTCTTCTGGATCAGATGGCATATTCATTTCAATAAGTCCGCTCTCTTCTGCGCATTTTTTTAATGCTTCTAACATTATTTTCCAAAGTTCTTTATGTATATCTTGTTCGTATGGTGCTTTAAAGTTATCATAAAATAAATTATTCATATCTAGCTTTTAATAAAGAACATCATTTATATCAGGATGATTTTCTATTCTTCCAGAATGGGCGGCATATTACCCCGCTTGTAATAAGTAACTGCATTCGAAAATATTGCCATCACATTAATATAAATCAAAAAGGGATTCACAAAATCAGAAAAACATATATTTCTGCTTTGCTTGATTCGGGCATCAATATTAATGAGATTCGCAAACAAGTCGGGCATGAGGACGAACGAACGGCTTTACATAATTACAGCTTTAACCATATTAAACAGCTCAGAATGAGGCAGATATGGAACGGGCACTTTCTTAAATTAAGTCAACCCTACTCAACCCCGGAAACAGAATGTAAAAAAAAAGAAGCCGGAATCCTTTGAAATTAAAGGTTCCGGCATAAAATGAAAAAGAGCGCGAGACGGGACTCGAACCCGCGGCCTCGACCTTGGCAAGGTCGCG
>ERZ773143.1245-NODE-1245-length-23547-cov-8.079857_pt1 | contig 23547 bp, 20 predicted proteins | sample MGYA00580852_ERZ773143 | MGnify/ENA primary metagenome ERZ773143 (study PRJEB29015, sample SAMEA2737853) | human gut metagenome | biome: human gut; feature: human-associated habitat; material: faeces | place: China | collected 2012 ... | reverse complement strand
GGCCATCACCTGGTTGAGGTCATCGGTCTTGGTGCCCGTAAGCTTTTCGTACAGACCGATCAGCAGGCCGCCCAGCAAGCAGACGAAAAACGGGTACGGCAAAAAGCCGAACGGGCCGCTGGCAAGCTCGGGCGAAGCGACGCCCAGCGCGTGCGGAATCTCGGTCCATAGATAGTCGATACCGTGCTCCATCGCAAAGAAGAACAGCCAGACCGCGGCGCCTGCAAACGCACCGGTCACGGCAACGCTCACTAAAAACAACGCACGATTTTTGGGTTTTGCAAGGTTATCCATCGGGGCCTCCCGTGGTCAAAATCGACAAGGATACGTTTTATTGTAAGACGGGCACAGCGCGGACGTGCCGACCATCCACGCCGCGAACGGCGCCATTGGGCGCCGCACGTGCGATAGGCCTACGGCTTAGCTGCCGATAATCGATGCGATCTCGTGCAGGTCCTCGGCAAAGTAAATGCCTTGCTGGCGCCTCGGGCTCGAAAGCCCCTTATCAATCATGTGCTCGAGCAGCGCCTTGAGGTCGTTGTAGTAACCGTTCAGGTTGTAGAGAATGCAGGGTGCCTCCAGATGTTTCAAAGACACCTTCGACATTACCTCTGCAATTTCCTCCAATGTTCCCGTGCCGCCCGGGAAGGCAATAAAGGCTTCTCCTAACTCAATCATTTTGTTTTTTCTCTCAGACATATCCTTAGTCACAATCAGTTTTGTCAGTCCATCATGTTGAAACTCATTTTCAATAAAAAAATTCGTCTCAACACCCGTAACATCACCGCCTGCCTTCAATACACTGTCTGCCAATGCTCCCATTAAACCACCTTTAGAACCACCGTAAACAAGTGCATTTCCACTGTTTCCAATCCATGCCCCCAATTCCTCAACTGCTTTTCGTAAGCATGGGTCATTTCCTTCGTTTGCCCCAAGATAAACTGTTATATTCATTAAAAATTTCCTCCTACAACTTCCGATTTGTACTTATTTCTTAAACAGCTCAGAATGTGAACCAAGGCGATAAAGCATCAAAAGAAGAACTTCTCCACGAATCTCATAAATAAGCAGCCGGTCTGGTTCGATGTGACATTCACGCGTGCCTTTATAGTTGCCTGTAAGATCATGATCTCTGTATTTTGCTTCCAGCATACCGCCATTCGCCAGAATATCGATTACCTCAAACAGCTTATCAAGATTTTTATTTTGCTTTTTGGCAAGCTTCAAATCCTTTTTAAACTGATTGGTAAACTGAATGTCGTATTTCATACGTCGAGAGCTGCCTTAAGCGCATCCATACTGGAATAACGCGGAGCAGAAGGATCCTTCATCATTTTTCGGCCTTCCTCAATGGCAGCGGCTGTCGTATCATTTGGTACTTCCAGTTTTAATTCAAAAGGAATACCATGCTCACGGATAGCGGTTCTCAGGAATATATTTATAGCAGTTGTCATATTCAGACCAAGCTCATTGAAGATTTCCTCCGCCTGGTCCTTGATTGCCTTGTCTGTACGAATATTTAAATTAGTTGTTGCCATACAGAACACCTCCATTCAAGTATAGTATACTCAAATGTGCTTCTAATGTCAACACACTGTCATTATATAAGATACATACCTAAAATGAAAAAGATGCAATTTCTGATTTTTATGGTATACTGGGAATAAAATGATGTGATCGTTTATGCATACACAAAACAGAAAGGAGTCCGCCATGGATATAACAGGAGTAGGAAACCTATCATATTTATATAATTATGGAATTCCGGACAGCGATACCAGACATGTCACAGGAAAAGAAAACGGCATCGGAAGCGTAGATGAAAATGGGAAACAGAAGGAATGCCAGACCTGTAAAAACCGCAAATATGTCGACGGATCAGATGAAGCAAATGTATCGTTTAAGAGTGCCGCGCATGTTTCCTAAAAAGATTTAAAGGTAACCGATGGGATAAAGGCGCGGGAGGATCATGTGGATATGCAGGTGTAGGCGATGTATGTAGTTTACATTGACTAACTGGTATAACAGCTGTTGCCCTGTATGCACCAGTCAAAGTTGAAAATTGCATAAATGGCAGAAATATGTTACCATAAACATAGACTATTGACAGAAGGCATATGGAGTGGAAGCGATGGAAAAACAGGAATTTTGCATGGAAAAATCTCAGATATTTCAGGAGATGATCAGTCGTATTTCAAAATTATCTCAGGACAGTTATTTAATGGTTACTGATATGCAGCATAATTTAACATTTGTTCCAGAAAGTACTGCAGAATTTCTGGGGATTCCATCGGGATGGTGTGAAGATGGATATAAAATAGTGCTGGAAAAGAGCGTACACCCATATGACTGCCCGGAATATACGGAAGAGATGAAAAAACGTCTGCGGGGGATCAATCTGGAGAACGATCTGTACATCCGTATGGGAAAAGACAAAAAGTATGTGATGACGCAGATTATAACGGATATGATTTTAGAGCAGGGCAAAAACAGATATTTTATTGTTCTGCTTCGGAATCAGAATGTGATTCCGGAAATTGATCCGTTGACGGATCTTTATGGTCAGGTCAAATTTGAAAAAGATATTGTGGATTATATTCAGCAGGGACGAAAAGTAGCTGTTTTGGAAATTGAAATTGATCATATGAATGATATCAATATATTGTACGGAACAAATTACAGCGACCGGATTCAAAAGGTTCTTGCATACCGGTTTATTTACATGATGGATGCAGATAAAGCAGTTTATCGTATGGGAAATTCCAATTACGCATTTATTTTGAGGGATGCCAGCCGTGAAGAGGCTGCGGCATTTCTGGAGAAGATTCGTGCGCGGCTGGAGGAAAGTGTCGTCTTGGAAAACAACCATTTTGACTTGAAGATATATGCCAGCGGGATAATTCTTGATCATTATGAGGGAGAAATTTCCACGGTACAGAGTAAGCTGGAATATGTTTTAGGAAAAATGCGTACCAGACGGGATCACAAGTTAATGTTCTTTAATGATCTGGTACAGATCAATGGGGACGTGGATCTGGATCTGATGAAGATAATTCATCAGTCTGTGCTGAACCAATGTGATGGATTTTATGTGGAGTATCAGCCTGTCGTACATGCACAGACAGGAGAGATTGCCGGAGCGGAAGCACTGGTCCGCTGGAAAAAGGAGCCATATGGTATTGTGCCACCGGGAATGTTTATTGACTGGCTGGAAAGCAATCCATGTATGTATGATCTGGGAAATTTTGTTTTGAAACAGGCATTGACGGATGCTGTGGAATTTCGAAAATCAAATCCGGATTTTTTTATTAATGTCAATATGTCCGCAAAACAGCTGGAAAGGAAAACGTTCTGTGGTGTTGTCATGGCATTGTTGAAAGAAACCGGTTTTCCGGCGGGGCAATTGTGTCTGGAACTGACAGAGCGGTGTAGAAGCATGCCGGTCAGCGTTATGGAAGAAAAACTGTTGTACCTCAAACAACATGGAGTGAGACTTGCAATGGATGATTATGGTACGGGAAGTGCTTCTTCAAGTATCCTGCTGCAGACCCCGATGGATGAGATAAAGATTGACATGAGTTTTATCCGTGGAATTACAGATAATCAGACCAAACAGGCACTGGTGCGCGGCATGGTTGATTTTGCAAATAAAGCGGATTTAAAGAGCTGCCTGGAAGGGGTAGAGGATGAAAAGCTGCAGAATTATCTGCGTTCCTTTGGAGCCACATGGTTTCAGGGGTATTATTATTCCAGACCGGTTCAGGCAGCTGCAATGCAAAAATTGTTAAACATGGAAAATTGATAATTAGTCGGCGATGAGCAGATCAACGCCGGCTTTTTCATAGATTTCTTTTGTATTTTCAGATAATCCGGAGTCGGTGATTACCAGATTCAGATCATCAATAGAGGCATAGCTGGAGATGGATGAGGTGTCAAATTTGGTGTGGTCAATCAATGCAATTGTTTTAGCAGAAGCCTTGATACACATGCGTTTTAAATCTGCTTCGTAGATACTGAAATCGGTAAGTCCGTTTTCAACGGAGAAGCCGCGTGCAGAGACAAATGCAATGTCCGTATGAATTTTCTGTAGCAGATCCACACCGAGGAGACCTTCAATGGAAGAAGAGGCAGAGGTAACGATTCCACCGGTCAGGATAACGGTGATCCCGGGGATATCCTTCAGAGCCAGTGCAAGGTCAATGCCGTTTGTGATAACGGTAAGTTCTGTAAAGCCGGTCAGTTTCATGCCAAGTGTATAGGCAGTGGAGCTGGCATCTAAAAAGATGCACATGTGATCTTTTACCATGTGGATGGCATTTGCAGCAATTGCCTCTTTTTCTTTTTTATTTTCCAGTGCACGTTCATGAAAGAAATAGGCTTTTCCGGTAAGTTCTTTATTGTCTGCGGAGTTATCGTGGTAGAGTGCGCCTCCATGTGTTTTGGTCAGAAGTTTTTCTTTATCCATCTGGTTTAAATCGGTACGGATGGTTGTGGTGGAAACTCCAAGCATTTCACTGAGTTCATTTGTGGTTGCTTTTCGGTTTTGTTTCAAATATTCCAATATAAGTTTCTGACGTTCTAATTGTAGCATGATGATTTTTTATACTCCTTTATATTTACGAAAACACAGATTTCGAAAGTTTATATATAGGATACTATACATCGGAATTGCATTTTTTGCCAGTGAAAAGTGAAAACAAAAAAAATGGCAAAGACGTGGATGAAAATCAGCAGCTGTGGTATGATAAGAAAAAAGCATAAGGAGGGGTTTTTATGCTAAAAGAGTGGGAAAAATCCGAAAAACCATCGGAGGAGGAAATTAAGGCACGGCTGGAAGCGGTAAAAGAGAAACTGGCACGGCAGCAGCTTTTGATCAAAGAGAAGAAAGTACCGGTTCTTGTTGTGCTTGAAGGCTGGGGAACGGCCGGAAAAGGTTATGCAATCGGCCAGATCATCCAGAATATTGATCCGCGTTTCTTTAAGGTGGTATCGATGCAGAAAAAGACGGAGGATGACAAGAGAAAACCGTTTTTGTACCGGCATTTTGCAAAAATTCCGGAAGCCGGACAGTTTGTATTTCTGGATACGGCATGGATGGATGAGATTACGGAGGAGCGTCTGCACGGAACCATTTCCGAGGATGTATATGCCAACCGGATTGAAAGTGTCCGCCGGTTTGAACGGCAGCTTACAGACAATGGCTATCTGGTCATGAAATTCTTTCTGCATATTTCAAAAAAGGAACAGTCACGGCGTATTGCACAGCTGGAGCATCAGAAGGACACAACATGGCGTGTCAGCAAAAAAGATCTGTGGCAGAATGAACATTATGAGAAATGTATGGATGTATTTTCCGGATATCTGAAAAATACAAATATGCCATCCGCACCCTGGTATATCATTGATGCAAAGTCCAGAAAATGGACAGAAGTACAGATTCTTGAGACGCTTACCCAGGGGATTGAGATTGCTCTGAGCAATCACCAGATGGCGGTTCCGCTTCTGCAGAATGTATTTCCGTTGAAAAAAATGCCGCTTCTTTGTGACATTCCGTTGGACAAGTGTATGGAGGAGGATGTCTATAAAAAGGAATTAAAGCAGCTTCAGCAGAGACTTGGAGAACTGCACAATCGTCTGTATCGTAAGAAAGTGCCGGTCATCATTGCCTATGAAGGGTGGGATGCAGCCGGAAAAGGCGGAAATATCAAGCGGATTACGGGAGCACTTGATCCGCGTGGATATGAGGTTCATCCGATTGCAAGTCCCGAGCCGCATGAGAAAGCAAGACATTATCTGTGGCGTTTCTGGACAAGGCTTCCGCGTACCGGGCATATTGCAATCTTTGACCGAACGTGGTATGGGCGTGTGATGGTCGAACGTCTGGAAGGGTTTTGCAGCGAGAATGACTGGATGCGTGCGTACAATGAAATTAATGAGTTTGAGAAGGAACTGCACGACTGGGGAGCCGTGATCATCAAATTCTGGGTGCAGATCGACAAAGATACGCAGCTTGCCCGTTTTACCGATCGGCAGAATACGCCCGAAAAGCAATGGAAGATTACAGAGGAAGACTGGCGCAACCGTGATAAGTGGGATGCGTATGAGGGGGCGGTCAATGAGATGATTCAAAAGACGAGCACTACCTATGCACCGTGGCATATCTTAGAATCCGTAGATAAAAAATATGCACGGATCAAAGCATTAAGGATCGTGATTGCTGAACTGGAAAAAGTGTTAGACTGACTGGAAAAATAAAAAAAGAATACCCCGGCAAACGGAATTTTCGTTGCCGGGGTATTTTTGCGACTTATGATGAAACATCGCAGAATTATGAATTTGCTTTTTTCAGGTTTTTCTGTGCTGTAGAAAGCATCAGCTTGATACGGTTGAGCTGGTTAACTTCTGATGCACCCGGATCATAATCGATTGCAACGATATTTGCGCCCGGATATTCGTGACGAATTTCCTTAATGACACCTTTACCGACGATATGGTTTGGCAGGCAGGCAAATGGCTGCGCACAGACGATGTTGGTTGCTCCCTGTGCAATCAGTTCAAGCATTTCTCCAGTTAAGAACCAGCCTTCGCCGGTCTGGTTACCGCAGGAGACGATATGCTCTGCCTGTTTTGCCAGATCCTGAATATATGCAGTTGGCTCAAAATGTTTACTCTTTGCAAGTTCATCCCTTGCATCCTTGCGCAGCCACTCAAAGAAGCGGATGAGCATATTGTTGATGCGCTTGGATTTTGCGGTAGCTCCAAGATAATCTGCCTTGAAATTCTGATTGTAGCAGCAGTACAGTAAGAAATCCGTCAGATCCGGTACGACTGCTTCCGCACCTTCGGATTCGAGCAGATCCACAATATAGTTGTTGGCAGCCGGAAGGAACTTGACAAGGATCTCTCCAACCACACCGACACGCGGCTTTTTCTCATCCGTCATTGGCAGATTGTCAAAGTCGCGGATGATCTGACGGCACATTTTGCGATATTTACGGTGGGACAGAATCTTGGTGTTGCCAACAAAGTCAATGACACGTTTTTTCCATTTTTCGTGTAATGCGTTGGCAGATCCCGGTACCTTTTCGTATGGGCGCACACGGTAGAGACAGCGCATGAAGATGTCTCCGAATTCCAGAGCGTACAGACCATGCTGGATCAGGCTTGGTGTGAGTTTAAATCCCGGATTTTTCTCCAGACCGACCATGTTGATGGAGATGACCGGAATATCCGGGTGGCCGGCTTTGGTCAGTGCGCGGCGGATAAATCCAATGTAGTTGGTCGCACGACAGCCACCACCGGTCTGTGAGATCAGGATTGCTGTTTTGCTCAGGTCATATTTGCCGGACATTACCGCACTCATAATCTGTCCGATGACAATCAGGGACGGATAACATGCATCGTTATTTACATACTTTAAACCGACATCGACACATTCTCTGGACGGAACATCTGGGATGACCAGATTGTAGCCTGCGGCACGGAATGCCGGAACGAGAAGTTCAAAATGGATCGGTGACATCTGTGGACAGATGATAGTGTAATCTTTACGCATTTCCTCAGTAAAGATAACGCGCTCGTAATTTGCCGGCTTGATTTCGCGTTTTTCATGTTTTTTCTCTTTGACACGAATTGCAGCCAGAAGCGAACGGATACGGATACGGGCAGCACCGAGGTTGTTGACTTCGTCAATCTTTAAGCATGTATAAATTTTTCCGGAATTGGTCAGAATATCGCTGACACAGTCGGTTGTTACGGCATCCAGTCCGCAGCCGAAGGAGTTCAGCTGGATGAGGTCCAGATCATCCCTGGTCTTAACGTAGTTTGCGGCGGAGTACAGCCGGCTGTGGTACATCCACTGATCCATGACAATAAGCGGGCGTTCCAGATTCCCCAGATGGGAAATGGAATCTTCTGTCAGTACACACATACCGTAGGAAGTAATCATTTCCGGAATACCGTGATTGATTTCCGGATCAACATGGTATGGACGACCGGCCAGCACGATACCGCGGCGATGGTGTTCTTCCATATATTTCAATACTTCTTCGCCCTTCTTCTGCATCTCCAGACGGGTCATGGCAAGTTCTTTCCAGCCTTCGGATACGGCATCACGTACTTCGGCTTCCGGAATATTGAATTCTTTCTTAAAACAGTCTACGAGCTGTTTGGAAAGGACTTCTTCGTTTGTAAACGCCATGAACGGGTTTAAGAACCGCATCTGTCCACTCGTAATTTCCTCAACATTGTTTTTAATGTTTTCGGAATAAGAAGTTACGATCGGGCAGTTGTAGTGGTTGTTTGCATCCGGAAACTCGTTGCGCTCGTAAGGAATCGCCGGATAGAAAATAAAATCTACATTCTGGTGGATCAGCCAGGAAATATGACCGTGCGCCAGTTTCGCCGGGTAGCATTCGGATTCGCTTGGAATAGAATCAATGCCGAGTTCGTAGATTTTTCGTGTGGACTGCGGAGAGAGAACCACACGGAAACCGAGCTTCTTAAAGAACGTTGCCCAGAACGGATAGTTTTCATACATGTTCAGTACACGCGGAAGTCCGACGGTCCCGCGGGTTGCTTCGGCTTCTGACAGAGGTTCATAAGCAAAAATACGTTTGTTCTTATATTCGAAGAGGTTTGGAATATTCTCTTTGTTTTTTTCTTTTCCAAGTCCGCGCTCACAGCGGTTTCCGGTAATATACTGACGGTTGTCTGAAAACTTATTGATCGTCAGCAGACAGTGGTTTGTACATCCCTGGCAGCGTGCAAGCTTGGTAGTGTAGGACAGTTTATTGATCTGTTCAATGGACAGCATCGTCGTCTGATAGCCGGCTTCGTGACGTTCGCGGGCAATCAGTGCGGCACCGAAAGCACCCATGATTCCGGCAATGTCCGGACGGGTTGCGTGGACACCGGCAATTTTTTCAAAACTGCGCAGAACGGCGTCATTGTAGAAAGTACCACCCTGAACAACAATATTTTCTCCCAGATCTTTGGCATCGGACAGTTTGATCACCTTAAATAATGCGTTTTTGATTACAGAGTAGGCAAGTCCGGCAGAGATATCGGCAACGGAGGCGCCTTCCTTTTGTGCCTGTTTTACCTTTGAGTTCATAAATACGGTACAGCGGGTACCAAGATCAATCGGATGTTTGGCAAACAGTGCTTCTTTGGCGAAATCCTGCACCGTGAAGTTTAAGGATTTTGCAAAAGTTTCAATGAAAGAACCGCAGCCGGAAGAACATGCTTCGTTTAACTGAACCGAATCTACGGTCTGGTTCTTGATCTTGATGCATTTCATGTCCTGACCGCCGATGTCTAAAATACAGTCAACTTTTGGATCAAAGAAAGCGGCGGCATAGTAATGGGCGACGGTTTCTACCTCGCCGTCATCAAGCATCAATGCAGCTTTCAAAAGAGCTTCCCCGTATCCGGTGGAGCAGGAGTGTACAATGTGCGCACTCTCCGGAAGCAGACGGTAAATTTCCTGAATGGAACGGATGGCAGTTGCAAGCGGGCTTCCGTTATTGTTGTCATAGAATGAATACAGAAGTTTTCCGTCCTCGCTGACAAGTGCGATCTTTGTTGTCGTGGAACCTGCGTCAATACCGAGATAGCAGTTTCCGGAATAGTTTTTCAGGTCACCGGTTTCTACATGATTGTTTCCGTGCCGGCTGGTAAAAGCATCGTAATCTTCCTGGCTGGCAAACAGCGGGTCCAGACGGGCAACTTCAAACTCCAGCTTAATGCCGGTGGAAAGACGCTGCTGCAGAGATCCCAAAGTGGTCTCTACGTCTTCTTTATAATTTAATGCGGAACCGATCGCTGCAAACAGATGCGAATTTTCCGGTGTAATTGCGTGCTCATCATCGAGATTTAACGTGCGGATAAACGCTGCTTTCAGTTCGGATAAAAAATGCAGAGGACCACCGAGAAATGCCACATGTCCGCGGATCGGTTTACCACAGGCAAGTCCACTGATCGTCTGATTGACAACCGCCTGGAAAATAGAGGCAGACAGATCTTCGCGAGTTGCACCCTCATTGATGAGCGGCTGGATATCTGTCTTGGCAAATACACCACAGCGCGCTGCAATCGGATAGATTGCTTTATAATTTTTGGCATATTCATTTAATCCGGAAGCATCGGTCTGGATCAGGGATGCCATCTGATCAATGAACGAACCTGTACCGCCGGCACAGATACCGTTCATACGCTGTTCGACATTACCGCCTTCAAAATAGATGATCTTGGCATCTTCTCCGCCGAGCTCGATTGCAACATCGGTCTGTGGCGCATAATGAGTGAGAGCAGTGGATACTGCAATAACCTCCTGCGTAAACGGAACCTCCAGATGCTTTGCAAGGGTCAGTCCGCCTGATCCGGTAATAACAGGAGAAACAGAAAGATCCCCCAGTTCGTTGGATGCTTTGGCAATTAAGGACGCCAGTGTCTCCTGAATATTTGCAAAATGACGCTCGTAATCGGAAAACAGGATGTTGTCCTGTGAGTCGAGGATTGCAATTTTGACGGTGGTGGAACCAATATCAATTCCAAGTTTATGTAACTGCTTGTCACTCATAAATGTAACCTCCATGTGTAAGTAACTAAACTTATTATAAATAAGTATGATTTCAAAACAAAACCTAAAACATTATACGACAAGAATTGACAAAAGACAACGACTGAAAACATAAAGATTTTATAAAATGTTGGAAAGAACGTGCCGCTGCGTTGACAAGAGGGATTTGAAAACCGTATAATTGGTTGACAGAAAGGTCAGAAGTGACCGTAACCATACATACACTATTCTATGTAGACAGGAGACAGATTTATGAACTGGATGGATAAACTGGAACGCAAATGGGGACGACATGCGGTCGCCAATCTGAGCAGATATTTTGTACTTGCGCAGGTGATTGGATACGTGGTACAGCTGACGGCACCCGGACTCATGAGTTATATGAATTTTGATATGGGCAGTATTCTGCACGGACAGCTCTGGAGAGTTGTGACATGGATTTTTACACCGACGGCATCGCTGGATGTTTTTGGAATCTTATTTCTGTTCTGTGTGCTTATGTGGGGCAGTTCGCTGGAATCCATGCTTGGAACATTCCGCATGAATGTATTTTTGTGGGGAAGTGTGATTTTGTGTGACATTGTGGGCGCGATCGTATATGTTGTTACGCGGATTCTGCTGGGATATGGTTTTTCTCCGTATCTGTCCACGTATTATATTCTGATGTCCATGCTGCTGGCGCTGGCCATGTGCATGCCAGAGGGAGAGGTACGCCTGTATTTTGTCCTTCCGATCAGGATGAAATGGATGTTAATTTTTGAACTGGTATATCTGGGATATCAGGTGGTTCGTATATTCTCGATCGGAATTGCAAGTTATGGAACCGGAATGGGAATTCTCGTGGGTGTTTTAAACTGCGTACAGATTGTGGTTCCGGTACTCAATATGTTCTGGTTTTTCCATGCAATGAAGACCCGTTTGTCCGGAAAACAAAAGAAACGCCAGAAAGAATTCCGGGCACAGTTCAGTCAGCCTCGTCCGGGGTCCGGCATTGCACGTCACAAATGTGCCATCTGTGGTAGAACCGAGCTGACAAATCCGGAATTACAGTTCCGTTATTGCAGCAAATGCGTGGGAAATCGTGAATACTGTCAGGATCATCTGTTTACCCACCAGCACGTAAAATAAAATTTAGTGAGTGGAAAAGAAAAAAATCATGAAGAAAAAGTTTTTAAGTGTTTTGCTTATCGTTGCGGTTCTGATAGGAATGGCAGGTGTCAGCGGAACACAGACAGAATCAGGAGAACAGAAAGCAGACAAAGAACAAAAGCAGCAGGAAAACGAACAGACTGCGGAAACGAAAGTGGAAATTCCACCGGAAAATGAGGAAGAACAAAAGGGATGGATCGGTGTTATCTTAAACGGAGATGAGACAGAAGCCTATACACTGGCACATATTGACGGAATCCGGGCGGCAGCAGAAAATGTCAGTCTTCCGGAGCAGGATATCATCTGGAAAGAGCGTGTCGGTGCGAATGATGGCTGCAAAAGTGCGGTAAAGGATCTTATCAGACAGGGATGTGAGATTATTATTGCAAACAGCGCCATCTATGAAGAAGCAATAAAAAGTGAAGCAGAAAAGAATCCGGAAGTTGATTTTGTAGTTATCAACGATTCAAAGACACAGAGTACGGTAACGGAAGACGGAACAGAACTCACAAATCTTTACAATGTACATATGGATACCTACGAAGCTTCTTATGTGGCAGGAGTCACGGCCGGAATGAAAGTAGCAAAGCTGAAGGAAAAGAAAAAGATTCCCGCAAAGAGTTTTGACGAAAAGAAAAATGTAAAACTGGGATATGTGGCGGCAGAGGCAAACGATGATGCACATGCAGATATTAATGCCTATTACCTGGGAGTAAAGGCCGTCTGTAAAAAGGTTGTTTTACAGGTAGAATACATAGATGCCTGGAATAACAGTGATGCGGAGGCAACCGCAGCCGGAGATCTGATCCGGAGCGGGTGTGTGGTTCTTGCATCCAATACCGATCTGGATGCTGTTATGCAGATGGCTGAAAATGCAAAAGAAAGCGGAAAATGCGTATACGCGGTTGGAAGAAACTCTGATATGCGTCAGATGGCAGGAAAGGCCGCGCTGACTTCGGTTGTCAGTGTGTGGTCGGTTTATTATACAGAGCTGTTTGATGCAAAGCTGAATGGCCGCTATATGGAACAGAACTGGAATGGCGGATATGCACAGGGAGCGGTTACAATTTCTACACTGGGAAAAAGTGCATCATCCGGAACCGGTGACAGAGTGAAAAAAACGGAAGAAAAAATAAAAAACGGGAAGAAACAGATTGCATATTTTTCAACACGTGCGCTGGACGGAATTCTGGAATCCGAAAAAGGACAGGAGCAATAGCGTACACAGGCGCGTTTTGGTTGACAAATATCGGGAATATCCCTATAATTATTCTTATTTGAGGAGTGCTGGAGGAATAGACATATGGAAAATGAAGCGGTTTCCAAGAATTTTATTGAACAGATTATTGAAAAGGACCTGGCAGAGGGACATTGTGAAACGGTAAAAACCCGTTTTCCACCGGAGCCAAACGGATATCTGCATATCGGACATGCAAAGTCCATTCTTTTAAATTCAGGGTTAGCAAAAAAGTACGGAGGAGAATTCAATCTCCGCTTTGATGATACAAATCCGACAAAAGAGAAACTTGAGTTTGTAGAGTCTATTAAGGAAGACGTAAAATGGCTTGGAGCAGATTGGGGAGATCGCCTCTTCTTTGCATCAAATTACTTCGATCAGATGTATGAAGCAGCGATTAAACTGATTAAAAAGGGAAAAGCATATGTATCCGATCTGTCTGCAGACGAAATCCGTGAGTATCGCGGTACTCTGACAGAGCCGGGAAAAGAAGACCCATATGCCAAAAGAAGCGTAGAGGAAAATCTTGCGCTGTTTGAAGAAATGAAGGAAGGAAAATGTGAGGATGGAAGTCGTGTACTTCGTGCACGGATTGATATGACTTCTTCCAATATCAATATGAGAGACCCGATTCTTTATCGTGTGGCACATATGACACATCACAATACCGGGGACAAGTGGTGCATTTATCCGATGTACGATTTTGCACATCCGATTGAGGATGCAATCGAGGGAATAACCCATTCCATCTGTACTCTGGAGTTCGAGGATCACAGACCGTTGTATGACTGGGTTGTGACAGAACTTGGATATAAGACCAGTCCGGAAGGGACTCCGAAGCAGATCGAGTTTGCAAAACTGTATCTGACAAATGTTGTAACCGGAAAACGTTATATCAAGCGTCTGGTTGAGGAGAAGATTGTAGATGGATGGGATGATCCACGTCTGGTTTCCATTGCAGCGCTGCGCCGCAGAGGATATACACCGGAATCCATTCAGAAATTTATCGAACTTGGAGGTATTTCCAAGGCAAACAGTTCTACGGATTATGCAATGCTTGAGTACTGCATCCGTGAGGATCTGAAGATGAAGCGTCCACGTATGATGGCAGTTTTAGATCCGGTAAAGGTTGTCATTGACAATTATCCGCAGGGCCAGACGGAGGAACTTCCGGTGGACAATAATCTGGAAAATCCGGAACTCGGAAAGAGAACCGTTCCGTTTACCAGGGAAATTTATATTGAACGGGATGATTTTATGGAAGAACCGCCGAAGAAATATTTCCGTATGTTCCTGGGAAATGAAGTGCGTCTCATGAATGCATATTTCGTGAAATGTGTCGGATTTGAAAAGGATGAGAGCGGAAAAGTTACGGTTATCCACTGCACATATGACCCGGCATCAAAAGGCGGAAACAGCCCGGATGGAAGAAAAGTAAAGGGAACCATTCACTGGGTATCGGCAGAACACGGAAAGAAAGTAACGGTTCGCTTATATGAGAATCTCATTAATGAAGAACTTGGCGTATATAATGAAGACGGAAGTCTGAATCTGAATCCGAATTCCCTGACTGTCCTGACAGAGAGCATTGTAGAGCCGGCATTGTTAGAGGCAAAACCATATGAGAGTTTTCAGTTTGTAAGAGAAGGATTTTTCTGCGCAGATTATAAGGATTCAAAGCCGGGAGCGCCTGTATTTAACAGAATTGTTTCTTTGAAGAGTTCTTTTAAGCTGCCGAAAAAATAAAGAATAGACAAAAAGAGGCGTAGAATGAATTTATTATCGGGATTGGAAAAATTTGGTCTGGATCAGATGGATACAGACCACCTCTTTGAAGAGGAAAAAAGTGATACACCTGCACGGAAAGCACCGGAACCGGTGCCAAAAAAAGAACCGGTTCACAGCGAAACTGAGTTCTTACTGGATAAATCCATCCGTTGTCCGGTATGTGATAATGTTTTCCGTACAAGAATGGTAAAAACTGGACGGGTAAAGCGCATGGAACCGGATTTTGATCTACGTCCGCGTTTTCAGTACATTGATACAAATAAATATGATGTATCGTCCTGCCCACAGTGCGGATATACGGCGATGAACCGCTATTTTACCCATTTGTCTACCGGTCAGGTCAAGATGATTGAAGAAGGGGTATGCCATAAGTTCAAAGGGCAGAAGCAGCCAAAAGAAGAACCGATGGAGCCGTATTCTTACGAAAAAGCCATTGAGCGGTATAAATTGGCTTTATATAATACACTGGTGAAAAAGGGAAAGAACAGTGAAAAGGCATATGAGTGCCTAAAGATATCCTGGCTGTACCGCGGCTGGATTGAGGAGCTTTCCAAGGCAAAAAAGAAAGATGAAAAAACACTTGCCGAATGCCGGAAAGAAGAAGGCACGTATTATGAACAGGCATATGAGGGATTTTTAAAAGCGATTGCATCTGAAAATTTCCCAATGTGCGGAATGGAAGAAAGTACCGTAAACCTGTTGATGGCGAATATAGCTTATAAACTTGGAAAGGTGGACATTGCATCCAGATTCATTTCCATGATTCTGACTTCACAGGCAGCTTCCCGAGTGGCAAAAGACCGAGCGATGCTTTTAAAAGAAGAGATTATTGCAAAACTGCACGGCAAAGGATAATCTATGGCTGGAAAATTTTATGCGGTAAAAAAGGGAAAAGTTCCGGGAATTTATACCTCATGGGATGCATGTAAAAGTATGGTGCATGGATTTCCGGGAGCTGTCTATAAAGGGTTTGCGACACGCGCAGAAGCGGAACAGTTTCTGGAAGAAAAAAAAGAGGAACAAAAGGAACCGGAAAATTATGCGTTTGTCGACGGTTCGTTTAACAGTGCTACTTCCGTCTATGGATATGGCGGATTTCTCGTGACAAAGGGAGAACGTCACGTGATCAGCGGAAGCGGCAATGATCCCCAGATGGCATCGATGCGCAATGTGGCAGGAGAGGTGTTAGGCAGCATGGCTGCAGTAAAAGAGGCTGTTGCCATGGGACTTACCGACTTAACCATTTATTATGACTATATGGGAATAGAGATGTGGGCAACCGGAGCCTGGAAGCGGAACAAACAGGGAACGATTGCCTATTATGATTTTATACAGTCCGTGAATGATAAAATTTCCCTTCATTTTGTGAAAGTGAAAGGACATTCCGGGGTAGAAGGAAATGAAGAGGCGGACCGGTTGGCAAGACTTGCTGCCGGGGTAGATTAGACAGACAGGGGTGACAAAGTGAGCGTATTTAATGTAGAACTGAAAAAAGTGGTGGATGACAGTTACGATATTGAGATGGGGTATCGTCTGGAGGATCAACTGGTAGAGGATTTAGAGACCGGTCTTCTGGGAAAAATCAAAAAATTTGCCGTGATCACGGATTCCAATGTACTGGATCTGTATGCAAAACCAATCAGTGAAAAGCTGAGCAAGGCTGGATTTAAAGTGGAACTGTTCGTATTTCCCGCAGGAGAAAAAAGTAAGACCAGACAGACGAAGGCGAAGATTGAAGATGCCATGCTGGAAAAAGGGTTCCGCAGAGATTGTGCTGTGATTGCAATCGGCGGAGGTGTTGTTACGGATCTGGCAGGATTTCTGGCAGGAACATATGGCAGAGGCGTACCGTTTATCAATTATGCGACCACACTTCTGGCTGCTGCAGATGCATCCGTGGGCGGAAAGACTGCCGTTGATACACCGCTTGCAACGAATCTGATTGGACTTTTCAATCAGCCGCGCAAGGTCTACATTGATATTGCCGCATGGAAAACCCTTCCGAAACGTCAGATGGCAAGCGGCATGGCAGAGACCATCAAGCATGCATGTCTGGCGAGCCGTGAAATGTTTGGGTTTATCGAGGAAAACTTGGATGATATTATGAGTTTCCAGAAGTTTGCCTGCGAATATATCGCAGAGAACAACTGCAAGATCAAGTATGATGTTGTCATGAAAGACGAGAGAGAAAGCGGACTGCGCGAAGTCCTGAATTTAGGACACACGGTGGGACGCGCCATTGAAACTGTCAGTGACTACCGGCTCCTGCACGGCGAGGCACTTTCCATCGGAATGGCGGCTATGGTACTGCTTTCGGCACGCCTTGGCTATATGTCAGAGGAAGAGGCAGAGCGTGTGACTAAGCTGTATGAGCGTGTGGGACTCCCGACAAAGATTCCGGATTATATTGACCGCGAAGCTCTGGTTAAGAAGCTTTATACCGACAAAAAGGTGCGTGACGGAAAGTTACGCTTTGTGATCGAAAAAGGCATTGGCGATGTAGTGGAGTTTGCGCCGAATGTGTATGCCAAGCCGATCGAGGAGAGTCTGGCAAGAGAGATTATTATGGAACTGTAAAGGTTATACGAGGACGATGGGCTGTCGGTATTCGTTTGGTAATTCGGTCTGTATCTGCATGGAAGATGTAGTGCGGTACAGATCAGCACAGGCTACATCGTGTAAAAAACGTTTGTATGCAATTCCATGAAGGATAGAAGAAGCATCTGCAACTTTGGTAATCAAAGGAACGGATGCTTCTTTTTTGATGGCAGAAAGAAGCACAGAGGAATCCCTGCGGAAACCAAGCACACGCAGATATGGAATGCCATCCGGCTGCCAGAGCGCAGCATAATCGTCCTGCCGGATGTTGAGCAGGATGTGGAGCAGTGCACGGCAGATGCGTGTGTATGTTGTATTTTTGCTTTTTAAGAGATCGGCAAACTGCGAAAAGCTTAAAAAATGTTCAAGCTGCTGTGTGATCCGGTGGGACAGATCCTTGCCACAGTCTGCAAAGCCAGCATAGCCTCCGTCGTACAGTGCCCATAACCGGGTGTAGAGAGCCTGAGAAAAAGCATCCGTGTCCAGAAGAAGGTTCTGCTGTGCCAAAGTGGCAAGGAGGGAGGCGGAAGTATCGGGAAGCATCTGCGAAAGTTCGAAATCAAAGCTGCCTGTACTTATGAACATGGAATGGTTGTGGTTACCATCATTTTCAGATGGCACAAGCAGTGCGTTTCTTATGGCAGTTGCAGAGGCGTAGGTTACGCCTGTTTTTGTGCTGTGATAGCCTTCCCCGATACGTTGGACCGGCATACTGGAAAAAGTTCTGTCATGTACGCTGTTTATGGAATTCCAGCGGGCGATTGCTTTTTCGTATTCTAAGGCCAGAATATTGTTCGGAGATGCCAGAAAAGAAGAAACCGCATCAGAAGAAAAGGAAGGCAGCAGGGAACACAGTGCGTGGCTTCGTGCGACAGGAAACGGATTTCCCTGCTTCATGTTATAAGAAACCAGCATCTGATAGTCCGAAGCATTTTTGGAAAGAACTTCGACAATTGCCTGCATAAGTTCTTTTTCCGGAGTTTCACAGCCATAGCAGAGCGTGTCAACGACGCCTGTTTTTCCGAGAAGCTGTACGCCTCCGGCAGCAAAATATTCCGCGGAAGCGGTCGCCCATACAGCCGGAAGTTCGAGTACCAGATCGGCACCGCCGAGAAGTGCCATGCGGGTGCGCGTGTATTTGTCGGCAATGGCAGGAACACCGCGCTGTAAGAAATCTCCGCTCATGGCAACGATCACAAAATCTGCTCCTGTAAGGTGGCGTACGGTTTCCATCTGATATTGGTGTCCGTTGTGAAACGGATTGTATTCGGCGATAATTCCTGCTGTTTTCACGTTTGCCTCCTGTTCGGTCGTTTCTTCTGCCTGTTTTTCTGTTAAAATATTAACACAGCTTTTCGAGGATTTCCACTTGTATAAGAAGGAAAATGTGTTTATAATGGAAAAAGATTGTGGATTTCCACAAAATGAATAAGGACAAGGGAGAATTCAAATGAACGTATTAGTAATCAACTGCGGAAGCTCTTCCCTGAAGTACCAGCTGATCAACTCTGATTCAGAAGAGGTACTTGCCAAGGGCTTATGCGAAAGAATCGGAATTGACGGAAGACTGGTTTACCAGAAAGAGGGAATGGATAAGGAGATCACGGAAGCTCCGATGCCAACCCACAAAGAGGCCATTCAGATGGTTCTTGATGCACTGCATAATCCAAAGAGTGGAGCAGTAAAGGATCTGAGCGAAATCGACGCAGTTGGACATCGTGTTGTACACGGTGGAGAGAAGTTTGCAAAGTCGGTGGTACTGACAGAAGAAGTGCTTGCAAAGGTAGAAGAGTGTAATGAACTTGCACCGTTACATAACCCGGCAAACCTGATCGGTATCCGTGCGTGTCAGGATCTTATGCCAAATGTACCGATGGTTGGTGTATTTGATACGGCGTTCCATCAGACAATGCCAAGAAAGGCATTCCTGTACGGACTTCCATATGAATATTATGAGAAATATAAAGTAAGAAGATACGGATTCCACGGAACCAGCCACAGTTTTGTATCCAAAGCATGTGCAGAGTATCTGAAACTGGATCTGAAAAACAGCAAGATTATTGTAGCGCATCTTGGAAACGGAGCATCTGTCAGTGCTGTATTAAATGGAGAATGTGTGGATACTTCCATGGGTCTGACTCCACTGGAGGGACTGGTTATGGGAACCCGTTCCGGAGATATTGATCCGGCAATCATGGAATTTATCGCAAAGAAAGAGAACCTCGACATCGATGGTGTCATGAATGTGTTAAATAAAAAATCCGGTGTTGAAGGATTATCCGGTGTATCCAGTGATTTCCGCGATCTGGAAGCTGCTTATAATGAAGGAAATCCACGCGCCATTGATGCCTGTGAGGTATTTGCTTACCGTGTGGCAAAATACATCGGTGCATATGTTGCAGCAATGAATGGTGTGGATGCGATCGCATTTACTGCAGGTATCGGAGAGAATACTTCTTTCATTCGTGAAAAGATCGTTTCTTATCTGGGATATCTGGGAATCAAGCTTGATAAGAAGACAAACGATGTGCGTGGCGTGGAGGAAATTATTTCCACACCGGATTCAAAAGTTACCGTATGTGTCATTCCGACCAACGAGGAGCTTGCAATCTGTCGTGAGACCGTAGCACTGGTAAAATAAATGTTGATAAATTTGTTGATAATTTGTAAAAATTAGTTGACAAAGCAGGACACCCTATGTATAATTGTTTAGGTGTGAATAGGAGAATACTGTGAAAATTGATCTTTCAATCATTACAAAATCCATAAACAAGGAATTGACACAGGAGGCGGACATCTCGCTCACTTCCTTTCGTTCCCGCTTGGGAGATTTTCCTATTGTTCGCAAAGCGCCGGTGACATTGCAGATCCGTAATGAGGAGAATGCAGCGGTATTCGTTAAGGGTACGGTTGATATTGATGTGATGATTCCGTGTGCGCGGTGTCTTGAAGAAGTTCGGACGCCGATCCGTTTTGACATAGATAAGAAACTCACTGTTCAGGAAGAGGGACTTGTCGATGAAGAGATGGAGAAACCGGATTACCTGATTGGGTTTGAACTGGATGTAGATAAACTTGTCTACGCCGAGATTTTGGTGAACTGGCCAATGAGAGTTCTGTGCAAGGACGATTGCAAAGGAATTTGTAAAGTCTGCGGGATGAACTTGAATAAGGGAGCCTGCAGTTGCCAGAGAACAGAGCTTGATCCAAGAATGGCAGCAATCCAAGATATATTTAACAGGTTTAAGGAGGTGTAAACAAATGTCAATTTGTCCAAAGAATAAATCTTCTAAGGGAAGAAGAGATAAGAGAAGAGCAAACTGGAAAATGTCTGCTCCGACCTTAGTAAAGTGCAGCAAGTGCGGCGAATTAATGATGCCACACCGTGTATGCAAGAACTGCGGATCTTATAACAAAAAAGAGATTATCGCGCAGGATTAATAAGGATAGGTCTTTAAAAATCAAGAGTTGGCGGTTTTGCTGACTCTTGATTTTTTTGTGCCTGAAAGAGCCAATTTATCGTTGATTTATGGAATGATATATAGTATATTTTCTAGTAGATGCATAAGGAGGAACAGACCATGCAGACAATCACGAAAGTAGCTCTTGATGCAATGGGCGGTGATAATGCACCGGCAGAAATTGTTAAGGGAGCAGTTGATGCGGTCTCTTCCCGTGAAGATATCAAAGTTTTTCTGGTTGGACAGGAGGACGTGGTAAGGGAAGAATTGCAAAAGTACCCATATCCGCAGGAGCGTATTGAGGTTGTGGATGCGCCTGAAGTAATTGAGATGGCAGAGCCACCCGTTCAGGCAATTCGAAAGAAAAAACAGTCATCCCTCGTTGTAGGTATGAATATGGTAAAACAAAGAGAAGCGGATGCATTTGTTTCCGCAGGAAGTTCCGGAGCGGTTCTGGTTGGCGGACAGACGATTGTCGGACGCATCCGTGGAATCAAACGCCCACCGCTGGCACCGATCATTCCGACGGAGACCGGAATTTCACTGTTGATCGACTGTGGCGCAAATGTGGACGCACGACCGGAACATTTATTACAGTTTGCAAAGATGGGTTCCGTTTATATGGAAAACGTTGTGGGGATTAAGAATCCGAGAGTGGCGATTGTAAATATTGGTGCGGAAGAGGAAAAGGGAAATGCTCTGGTAAAAGAAACATTTCCATTGTTGAAAGAATGTGAGGATATCAATTTTGTCGGAAGTATTGAGGCAAGAGAGATTCCACACGGTGGAGCAGATGTCATTGTGTGCGAGGCATTTGTCGGAAATGTCATTTTAAAATTATATGAAGGTCTCAGTTCAACACTGATCGGTGTGATCAAGGCGGGACTGATGAGCAATTTAAAGAGCAAGATCGGTGCGGCACTGGCATTGCCGTCACTGAAAAAAACACTGAAAGCATTTGATGCGAGCCAGTATGGCGGAGCACCGCTTCTGGGACTGAATGGCCTTGTGGTAAAGACCCATGGAAGTTCCAAGGCAAAGGAAATTACCAATTCCATTTACCAGTGTGTGACATTCCGTGAAGAGAATATTAACGAAATTATCAAAGAAAGAGTTGCAGATTCCAAAAATAATGAAGAAGAATAAGAAAGGAAATGAAGTATTATGGAATTCGAAAAATTAAAGAAGATTATTGTGGACGTATTAAACGTGGACGAAAATGAGATTACGATGGATACCACATTCATTGATGATCTGGGAGCGGATTCCCTGGATGTATTCCAGATCATTATGGGACTTGAGGAAGAATTTGATATCGAGATTCCAAACGAGCAGGCAGAAAAGATTGTTACAGTAGGGGATGCGGTAGAACAGATCAAAGCTGCAATGAATGAAAACTAAACACAGATACGAAAGGAGTCTGGTGGCGGACTCCTTTATTTCAGAAAGGGGAAAGAAGTGACAGATATTAAAAAATTTCAGGAAGTGATCGGATATCACTTTCATGATGAGAAACTGCTTCGTCAGGCACTGACGCATAGTTCATTTGCCAATGAGAAGCACTTAAAGAAACATTCGGACAATGAGAGACTGGAGTTTTTGGGCGATGCCGTGCTTGAGATTATCTCCAGTGAATTTTTATACAAAGAGTATCCGGACAAGCCGGAAGGAGAACTGACAAAACTGCGTGCAAGCATTGTCTGTGAACCGACACTGGCACTCTGTACCAAGGATATTGCTTTGGGAGAGTATCTTTTACTCGGAAAAGGAGAGGACCAGACCGGAGGAAGAGGTCGCAAATCTATTTTGTCTGATGCACTGGAAGCTGTGATCGGGGCAATTTATTTGGATGGTGGTTTTGCTAATGCAAAAGAGTTTATTCATCGATTTATTCTCAACGATATGGAACACAAAAAGCTCTTTTATGATAGCAAGACTATCTTGCAGGAGATTGTGCAGGGACATACGGACGAGACACTTACATACGTTCTTCTGAAAGAAGAAGGACCGGATCACAACAAGAGCTTCGAAGTGTCCGCGATGCTGGACGGTCAGGAGATCGGCCGCGGCATCGGACGGACGAAAAAATCAGCGGAACAGCGTGCGGCGTACCGTGGGATCCTCACTATCAGAAAACCGCAGGAGTAGGTATGTATTTAAAGAGTATTGAAATACAGGGTTTTAAGTCATTTGCCAATAAAATTCTGTTTGAGTTCCACAACGGAATCACGGGCATCGTCGGACCGAACGGCAGCGGCAAGAGCAATGTCGCCGATGCAGTGCGCTGGGTGCTCGGTGAGCAGAGAAGCAGGCAGCTGCGCGGCGGCACGATGCAGGACGTTATTTTTGCTGGTACGGAGCTTCGAAAACCGCAGGGATTTGCCTACGTGGCGATCACACTGGATAATGCCGATCACAAACTTCCGATTGAGTACGACGAAGTCACGGTTTCAAGACGTCTTTACCGTTCTGGTGAGAGTGAATATAAGATTAATGGAACGAGCTGCCGTCTAAAAGATATCAACGAGCTCTTTTACGATACGGGTATCGGTAAAGAGGGATATTCCATCATCGGACAGGGACAGATTGATCAGATTTTAAGCGGGCGACCGGAGGAACGGCGCGAGCTGTTTGACGAGGCGGCTGGAATCGTGAAATTCAAGCGGCGCAAGGCGATCGCACAGAAGAAGCTGGAAGATGAAAAACAGAACCTGATCCGCGTGACGGATATT
>ERZ773143.1236-NODE-1236-length-23685-cov-4.568261_pt1 | contig 23685 bp, 23 predicted proteins | sample MGYA00580852_ERZ773143 | MGnify/ENA primary metagenome ERZ773143 (study PRJEB29015, sample SAMEA2737853) | human gut metagenome | biome: human gut; feature: human-associated habitat; material: faeces | place: China | collected 2012 ... | reverse complement strand
CTTGGGGGATGCGATCTTCTTTACACCGAAGGCTCTGTCCTCCGAAATGATGCCGCAGGTCTTTTTATTGCGCATGTAGTTCCAGATGTGCTCAGAGGCATACTGATTCTTGGTGACCTTATCCACAACGATGCCGTAGCCGGTCTCCTCGCAGGCCATCTTGGCCAGAGGAATTCTCATCTTGGACACAGCCATGGCTGTCTTTTCGCAGATGGCATCCACCTGCCCCTGTGTGAAGTTACTGTACGCTTCCTGAGATGCGCGGATCAGGGGAAGGGCTTCCTGCAGGGTCTCAACAGAGTTGATGGTCAGTGGGGTAGACATAGACGTTCCTCCTTCTTTTTTGACCACTGGGATGATTTCAGTTCCTCGTGTTCTGCTGTACCGGCAAGTGTCATCAAGATCAAATAAGATCTTAAGTCAATGTCTCCGCGTCCAGAGCGTTGGCTTATCTTCAAGGTGTTCCTTTTTCCGATGAAAGTCAAGGGTTTGCATGGAGAAAATTTAAGACCTTTTTCGTTGCTTTTCGAAGGATTTTCTACTGTTTTCTCATTATCCTGTCACCAGAGTAAAGATTTCGTTAAAAATGAACCGAAAATGTTGCCGTCATTTTGTACATATCTTTTTTTGCATGTTCTTTTGCAATTAGTGATAAATTTTGTTAAAATTCAAGCAATATCTGCTGTTTCGATTGTTAAATATATTGCAATATACTAACATACCAAAAAACGCAAAACCAACCGGTTTTGTATCTTTTCTACAAATGCTTTCTCTGCGGCCGCAAAACTACAATAAATAACTAAGCAAGCAGGCGCGGGTAGCATTGCTGTCCGCGCCTGCTTGCTTATTCAGTAACAAGATAATGGCATTACTTTAGCCGTGGGGGAGGGTCAATCCTGAAAGAAGATCCTGTCGAACCGGTCCATGACGTCCTCCATCGTATCGCTGATCTCCTGCTCATTGACCGGAAGGCGGGAATCCAGCACAGTCTGAATGGAGTCAGGCGTGTTTCCAAGGTCATCACGGATGCTGTGGAGATGGTGCTCTGTCAGGATCGTCTGCCCTTCTTTGGAGAGGATGTAGTCATAGAGGAGCCGACCGTTTCGCTCGTTGGGACAGCCAGCTACCAGCCCCATGGGACTGTAGATCGGCACCGTATCCCGCTCCGGAAGGCGGAAGGAGATAGGCTCCCCGGCTTCTTCCATGTTGCTGACGATATAGTCCATGCAGATCCCCACGGCGTACGTCCCGTGTGCGACCTGCAGATGGGTGGCGGTGGAGTTGCTCTCAAGCATGCAGCCGTTTTCCCGCAGACGCTCAAAATACGCCGTTCCGTAGGCAGGGGAATTCATCAGCGCGCCGACGAAGTATTTGATGCTGCCGGAGCTGCCCGGGTCCGTCATCACGATCTGCCCGTTCCATCTGGGATCCAGCAGGTCGTCCCAGGTCCGGGGCGCGTCCTCCTTGGAGACCAGATCCGTGTTGTAGGCGATGACCGCCGACATCAGCCGTCCGCCAATGTAGTAATGGTGCTCATCCATGAAGGCCTCGTTGATATTGATGGCCTGCGGCGAGATGTAGGGGGAGAGATACCGGTTTTCCTTCAGCTTTCTGTAATCCGACGGAGCGCCGGTCCAGACCAGATCGGCGGAGATCTCTCCGGACTGCATTTCCGTGGCCAGCTTGGTCAGGACCTTGTTGGTTCCCGCGAAGAAGTAGTTCATGGTGATCTGGGGGTACTTCTCCTCAAAGCCCTCCTTAATGGCCTGAATTTCCTCCTCCTGCATGGAACAGTACAGCGTAACGGTTCCGGAGTACCCGGCCATGGACGGCGGGGCCTCAGCCGGCCGTGGGCTGCCGGCGCATCCGGCGGTACAGCACACCAATATCAGGCAGGCCGCGATCCTTTTGAAGATCCTGTATGCGTTCATGCCGAAGTACCTCCGTCAAACAGATGTCAATGTGACTATCTTACCTGATTTCCCAACGGAAGTAAAGTTGCGGCATCGTTGTTTTTTTGCTATACTGAACTTCAATACCGAGAAAGGGCGTGAGTGCTTGCGTACAACGATCAATATGTCTCCAATTTACAATCTGCTTCGTCGCCACGCAAAAACCTTTCTCACCGCCTTTGCCTGCATTCTGATCGCTGTCGCGTGCATTCTGGGCCTGGTCTACTCCGCGTTTCAGTCTGTGGTGCTGGACTCCGTTGCCCTGCAGCACCGGGATTTCGTGGGGCAACTGGACTCCATTTCGGGGATCCTCTCCGCCACTGTCCGAAACTACGGGATGCAGGTATTCTACGCCCCGTCCGTCCTGACGCTGCGGGGAGACAAGACGTTAGACAAAATGGGACAGGTCTACGCGCTGCGGGAGCTGGATTCCTATGTCAGCAGCAACGATTTTGTGGACTCCATTCAGGTCTATAACCGGGATACCGGATTTATTTACTCCACAGATTCCAACGTGATCAGCGCCCCCATTGACAAATACGCGGATCAGGATGCGGCGGAACTGTTTCGCTCCCTGACCCCCGATCTCCGGATGCGGCCCATCCGCCGCACCGCCTTTTCGGACGATCCCGTCCGGGTCCGCTCCTACTTCTCCTTTTTGTTTTTTGAGACAACCTCCGAAGATGAGCCCACCGGCGGCGCACTGATGCTGAATGTGGACTATGACCGGTATCTGAACACGCTCCTGTCCTTTAACGGGCAGGGGGACTGCATGCTGCTGGATGAGACGGGAGCACTTCTCACCGCCGGCCGGGAGGAGCTTCAGCCCTTGATCCCGCTGTTTTTCGGCGAGATCAGCAGGGAGGGGCAGGCGGACAGCGGGTATATCCTGAAGCGGATCAACGGCGAGCAGACCGTCTGCCTGTATTGCCGACTGGACACCTCCCGCTGGCACTATCTGAAGATCACGCCGCTGAAGGCATGTGTTCCCAAGCTGCTGGAGCTGAAAAACGCCCTGATCGTCTGCATTGTGATCGGCTTTGCGCTGCTGGCGATCTGCAGTCTGGGGGTGCTCCTGTTCCTTTACTTCCCGGTCTATCAGGTCCGGGCGGCTCTGCGGAATATCGGGATGGAAAATAAGGGAGAGCTTGCGGGGCAGGTCTCCCAGCTGGCGCAGCAGTCCGAGGCGCACCGCAAGGCCAGTGCGCTGCAATGCTTTCTGGAGGGGCAGGACCCCAGTTTGCTGCCGGAATTGCCCCCGCCCTATACGCTGGTGCTGATGGAAACGGGACACACACTGCCCGCACTGAAGCAGGCCTACGCGGATGTGTCCGCGCTGACCTACCATCAGGACGGCTGCGAGGTGGTCCTGTTCTTCGGAGAAGAGCGGGAGACCGTTCTTGTGATCTGCCGGGAACGGGCCGCCCAGTCCGGCGTCTACTGCTTCTGCGGCTCTGAGAGGACCACATTCCCGCAGGTGGTGGAATGCTATCAGGTGCTGCGTGAAATGCGCCGCCAGAAATTCTGGGCAGCGGACCGGCACTGCTGGCTGGAGGAAGACTTTACACCCCGCCGTCCCCACAGCAGCTTTACGGAGCAAATGAGTGCGGAACTGGCTTCCGCCCTGCGGGGGAGCGATCTGGAGCAGATCCAGAGACTGTGGCAGCAGATTCAGGACAGTATCCGGGAGGACCGGTTTCAGGACCAGCTTTTTGCCTTCCAACGGATCGTTTCACTGATGGAAAAACAGCTGCCTGCGTTAAAACCGCTGGTTTCCGACAATTTCTGGGCAACGCTGAAGGATATCCAGACGTTGGACGCCATATTTTCTGATGCTTTCCGGAAAATCGTCCAGAACAATCGAGAACTGCATAGACAGCACATTGATCAGCTGGCGTCTCAAGTGGTTCGCCAGATCGAACAGTCGTATGCGGATTCGGATCTCTCACCCACCCGGATCGCTGACTCGCTGGGGATGAGCAGCGCGTATCTGGGGCGGATCTTCCGGGAGAGTACGCAGACCTCCATCAGTCAATACCTGAACCAGACCCGGATCCGCCGTGCGGAGGAACTGCTGAGGGAGACCGAGCAGCCGGTGGAGACTGTTGCGGGACTGGTCGGGTTTTCCAATCCCAAGTACTTTTATGTGGTATTCAAAAATATCACGGGGCAGACGCCGCTGCAATTCAGAAAGGCGGTCCATTCTGCCTCCGAAAAAAACTGATCCACGGAGCTGCCAGCCAGCAAACGAGGGAAAAAGATACGGGCCGGTCAGAAGTATTTCTGGCCGGCCCTGTTTGCGCTGGAGAGGGGAAGGAGGGGGATCAACGTTGACTATTGCTGTCTTGCCCACACTAAACAGCCGTTTTTGCCACTTGTAATATGTTTGACTACAGATACCATGCTCTTTGCACCATGCCAGTACGCTCTGCCCACTGTTTCTACATTCTGTGACCCGTTCGGCCCATATCGCCAGTTTGTTCTGCTCATTTAACTGCCGAAGTTCTCCCATTGTGATCTACCTCCGTTTTTCGCGTAGAGTCCACGCATAGCGCGTGGACTCTACGTTCTAGTGCGCCCGGCATGGGCAACAACTAGGTGGTGAAAGACCACTACGCGCTCGGCAGTAGGAAGCGTTAGCCGAAGGCAAGGGTGTTCATCGCGAGGTGGAATCTGAAGGAAGCCGGATGTCAAGGTGAGAAGCCTTGGCTGGCAAACTCCCGAACCGACGAACAGAAATCACATAACCAAAAGCATCCCGGAGGACAGACAGCTGTCCTCCGGGATGGCCTGTATGCGGCAGTGATGCTATGCCTCCAGATTATGAACAGTTGTTCCGCATTTTTTGTTGGTGACCCAAAATGGAAATGCCTTGATGCGCATAGTTGCACTTTCTTGGAACAATTGTCTTATTATTTAGGGGACTTAGAACGAGATAGATATTCACATTTGAAAAAAGTCATGCATAGATGAAATGGAAGGCTTAATTTGCCCGTTTAGTTATTAGAAGAGCAAGAGAGCGGATAGAAGAAATGCTGAGGAGGGTAACGTATGATTGCGGTATATCTTGCAATGCTAGAAACAGATGTGGATCGTGATAAATTCATGAAATTATATGAATCTTACGAAAAGAAACTGTTTGCTGTTGCATTACGTATACTGGAAAACAATGAAAAAGCGGAGGATGCTGTGCAGCAAGCGTGGCTCAGAATCATTCAGCATTGGGAACGAGTAAGCTGCTTGGAATGGGATTTGGCAGGAGGATATGCGGTTACGACCGTAAAAAATGCTGCAATCGATATTCTTCGGCAAGAAAAAAGAGTAGAACCACTCCCTGCGACATGGGACCCTCCAGCTCGTGAAGAAAGCCAAGACGAATATCAATACTTGGTTTCATTAATTCAGACATTGCCGGATACATATCGAAGAATCCTTGAGCTAAAGTATGTTGAAGAGTATAGCAATCGAGAAATTGCTAAGCGGCTAAAAATGAACGAGGCTACTGTAGCAACGAGAGCTAGACGCGGGAAAATGATGCTGAGAGAGCGGCTGGATAAGGAGGGATTTTATGAAGGGTTATGATAGCCTGCTATTTAGAGCCTTAATTGGCGCAAACCAATTGGAATTTAAGGAAAATATGGATTCTGCCGAATCCGCGGAATATAGTTATTCTCCTCGATATAATCGCTTCCGTCTGCAAATCTTAGCCGATCCATTCAGATGGGCAAAAAAGAGAAGGAGACCGATGTGGCAGAAAATCATAACAAATGTTGCTTGTATCATTCTAGTATGCAGCATTGCATTGGGAGGCTTGATGGTTGTAAGTCCGACGGTCCGGGCAGTAGTATTGAACTGGCTTCGGGATATAAGCGGAAATAGAATCACTTACTTTAGCAACGGAGATAACAGCTTGACCGCAGACAGGGCCTCTTGGCGTCCCACATGGCTCCCAGAGGGATGGGTGGTAACAGATATATATTCCAGAAGCAGCCGATCGTGGTGGAGCTTTAAAGATAGCAATGGATCTGGCGCATCTCTTACATGTGCATGCTTTGATCCATCAGAAGAAAGCATGTCTACAATCATCGATACGGATGAGATAGATAAGGCTCACACGACTGTCACAATACAGGAGTATACGGCTGATCTTTATGAGGGAGAAAACGATGCGTTGCTGGTTTGGGAGGATAAGAATGGATACTTATTCTGGATAAAAGGGTGGATGGTAGATCGAGAAACTGTCGAGCAAATTGCTAATAGCATGACTTACTATCAAGAAGATGGTATTAGCTATGAAGTGGATGAGATCCCGGATGGATATGAAATGAAGTTCCAGTTTGAGTCAAATGGCGCAATGCAAAACGAATGGGTGAAATCAGGGTCGGTGCTTACATGGCAGTATATCACGAATCCACTTTGTCCTTGGGAGGAACCTAGTCGCGAATATGAGCTGGTGAATGTTTCCGGAGTGCAAGCAAAGTATTGGCCGAACCTAGTATCTGAAGAAGAGGCGTACATTGATTCAACAGCCGGTGCACAGTTTAGTGCCAGAATTGATTATGGCATTGAAAGGACTGCTGTACTGATGTGGGAAGATCTTGAAACGAATACGATATTCCGCTTGAGAGGTGTCCTAAGTAAAGAAGATATTTTGTATATGGCTGAGAGCATGACTAGAAGTGAAAAAAGTAATAAAACCTGAAATACAAATGTTGAGTCGTACGTTCAATAGATAGAAGGGCTGGAAGCTACTTAGAAACGAATAGAAAGGAAGTGCTCATATGAAAAAGAAAATTTTAGCCTATTTCTCTGGAGTCTTTGCAACAGTACTTGTTTTGACCATGGTAACAACTGCCCTAGCGGCCTCCGGTAAAGCAACCTTTAATTTTGTAAATGTCAGCCTGCGGGGAGAGCAAAAAATTGCTGCAGGAGCTGACATTACGGTAGCGAATGGCCAGAAAGTTCCGTCCTCCATTCTCTATACTGATGAGAAAGGGGGAAAGACCAATTACCTGCCGATCCGTGCTATCAGCGAGTTGCTTGGAGTGGAAATTAAATACGATTCTGCCACAAAGACAGTGCAGCTTGAGAAACAGCCGACCGCTGTAGATGCAGGGGCGCTTGGCCAGTGGAGTCGCTCTTTTGAGGCCAATATGGTAGGCTACACGATGTCTGGTTGCAACACAACTCAGTATACCGAAGCGCCGATGTGGCGTCCTACGTGGCTGCCGAATGGATGGAAACTATCTGGATTTAGCGTTGAATCACCTAGTAATGCACTCATCAAGGTTTCCTATCAACCTGACACGGATATCGTGAACAATAATCTCAGTTTTGAAAGCTTCGCTCCTTCTAATCGAATTTGCCGGGATTTCCTTGGGAACGATGTGGATGCCGCCAGTATGCTGCAGAAAGCTACGGTCAACGGCTCAACAGCTGACTTCTTTAAAACAAAGGATTTCAACTTGCTGGTCTGGGCGGATACAGAAGGGAACCTTTTCAAGTTGCGTGGAAATCTTGATCAAGCGAGTTTGGAGCAAATTGCAAGTAGTGTAAAAGAAGTCGGCAAAGATACGCTGCCTGAATACGACATGAAGTGGGCCCCTGCAGGAAGCAGCAAGACAAGCCGAAACAGTGTCTCTGGATTTGTGAAAGAAACCTGGAAAGATGCGGATGATGTCAGCTTTGAGTGGCTCTATTCCAGAAACGACCTAGCTTGCCCAGCGAGAACCCCCGAATCTGTTACTGTCAATGGAGCAAAAGCAAAATACTGGAAGGGTAATCCGGATGGAGGCTTTGATATCAATTGGGGCGATGAGCAATCTCATGTGTACACGCAAGAGCAGAAGAATCTTCTCGTATGGACGGATTCCAAGGCTAACATTACATTCCGAATTATTGGAATGATGGATAAGGACGAAATGATCAAAATGGCAGAAAGTGTAGTGGTCAAGTGAAATGGGAGAGCGGTTTTCCAAAAATAAGAGAGGAAACTTGTGAGAATTGAAGAAAGGGGTCTCTATCATGAAGAAAAAAAGAAATTTAGCGTCCTTCTTTGCAGGCGTAATGACAGTTCTCTTGGCATTTGGTTGCTTGACGAGTGCAATGGCTGCGTCAGGGGAAGTGACATATAATTTCGCCAATGTTACTTTGAATGGCGAGAAAAAGATTTCCGCAGGTTCGGATATTACCGTTGCAAACGGAGAGAAAGCGCCGTCTTCCATTCTCTATACTGATGTCGCCGGAGGTAAAACCAACTATCTGCCAATTCGAGCCATCAGCGAATTGCTGGGAATCAGTATTGATTATGATTCTGCAACGAGGACAGTACTCCTGGATAGTCAGGATGAGGGTGATTGGGTGGCAGATGGATACAACGGGTATGTTGTAGATCCCAATGGAGAAAAAACAGAGGTTCCGCATCTATCAGATTGATCTCTGGCAGTAGAAAACGCATCTAATTGTGAGAATATGTATAGGCCTGCTGATGTATGCGATAGCATTTGGTCCCCGCCAGAGCCTTCGCTCAAAAGCGGATACCTATAAGCGCAAAGTGCCGCCTTCTATTCTGGCGGACGGCGGTGCTTTGCGCGAATGAAATTCGAATCAAGACAATAGAGTATGAGATAATCTTTGATCGGAGCAGAAAGGAAGGAGGCTTTTATGAAACGTTTTTCTTGCGTTTGCCTTGCGCTGGCCTTGGTGGCTGCCTTGGGTATCTCTCCCGCCGTAGCGGCAGCATCTGAACTGGAAGAGGCCGATGTAAAGACTGTGGCAGAAGAATACCTTTCTTCTCGGATGCGGAAGATCTACCTGTATGAAGATTCCGGCTTGTCGAGCGAACCCCAGACGCTTCTTGAGGTTGCGCAGGCTCCGCATCTCGCGGCGGCCAATGGGCAGATCAGTGAAGATGCAGCAGTTTTGTCTGTGGCATCTCAGCAGGCGCTGGCCTCTTTTGCCGAGGACAATGAGCCGGAGCTCATGGCCAGCATGGAGCGCCAGGAAGTTTCCCTCAACGACATGATGCGGGACCTCCAGTGCATGGAAGACATGACGGCATATAAGAGCCACGTTTATGAGACCCAGGGGTTTGCTTACTCCTACTTTGATGCCCAGTATCATTTTGGCGATGTGGTCATTGACGGAGACTATGCGACTGCGGTTGTGTATGAGGAACTGAATTATCAATACGACGACTGCGACGAACCGTCGTTTGAATTGGGCGAGTATAATCTCGTCCTGGTGAAGTTGGATGGAGACTGGGTCGTTGCTGATGTAGCTTCGGATGATGTGGCTTTCATGGGATACTATCAGACCGGCTACAATCTGTCTGCAGAAATTGCCGCTTATGATCGCGCCATGAGCGAGGCGCAAAGCTCTCCTGCTCAAGCGCCCGTGGCTCCCAATCTTGAGGAAATACCTGAGGAGAATCTCCTCACCGCCGCCGCCAACGACATTTATTACAATAAGCAATCTGCGGCGAACTATGCCCTGACGTATACTTCCTCGGATGATGACGGGTCCGCAACCCCATCTTTCAGAAATACGCGGTTCCACTGGTTTGGTAAAGATTGCATGAACTTCTGCAGTCAGGCCGTCTGGGCGGGATTTGGCGGCAGCAATTCTTGGGCAGATATCCCGGCAAAAAACGGAATGGACACCAGTGGCTCAGCAACCTGGTGGTGCACCGACACCACAGGAACCGACTCGTGGGCGAGTTGCTCTTCTTTCCGCACTTACCTTGATGATGTCAGTTCTGATTCTATTGGCATCGTCTGTGCAAGAGATTCCATTTCTGGTGGGACCAACACCCTGCCTTTCACTGCTTCGGAACTGGTCGGAGCCGTCCTCCATGTAGAAGGGTATGTCAACAATGTTGCGACGGCAAAGGCCCATGCGGTATTTGTTACAAGTGCATCCGGGAACACCAGAGATACTGTTATGGTATGTTCTTATAATAGGTGCCGGAAAAACGTCAAGCTTTCAAGTGTATGTTCTGTTGGTGGGAGCACGAAAGCTGTTGAGATTATGATTCCCCGATCCTTTAAGGGCGGCAAGCCGAGCCTGTTTGTTTGCGGCAGCGTGTTAAATGTTATCAATTCACAAGGAACGTCCAGAAGCCTCGCTGGCTACAGCAATGTTACAGCCAGCCTTAGCATGACTCTGCTGAAGCCCGATGGAAGTACGGCGAAAACTTGGCCGGCTACGACTGGGACTTCGATTTCTGGGACATATAACAATTGGAATGCATCTGGCGAATGGATTCTGAAGGTGACTGCGACAACCAGCACTGGCGCTACCAAAACATGGTATGGAACGATTCGGGTGGTCTTGAAATGAAAAAAACAATAGCTTTTCTTCTTATGTTGCTGCTGCTCTTTTCCTGCTCTGCCTGTGGGAAAGATGATCAGCGTAATGAGGGGTCAGGTGACTCGGAAACGGAGCAACAACAGTCTCAAGATGATGACGTCCAGTCCGAAGACAGCACAGACGCCCCAGGGAAAATCGTGTTGGATGGGACGCCTGTCAGATGGGATAAATTCCCCATGCCCACAGCGGAGACGTTTGGGCTTACCGGGGAGGACGCTATCATTTACAATGCGATTGCTCAAGTTTATAACCCAAAGGTTTATGCTGACACATTCAGTCAGTCCCCAGAAGATGTAACGGACCTCAGTCTCCCCGCGTTTGAGATCTATGAGAAGAGCAAAAGCGAAAATGGGAATACGATCTACTACGGGGTTTTTTACGAGTGTGACTATTATAATCTGGGCAGTGACCTTGCGGATTTGAATAACCCTGTTTATTCACTGGTCAAAGGAAAATCGCCAGCGAATCTCACAATCGATGCACAGGGCAATTTCGTTGATTTCGAGCAGACACCTGAAAGCAGCAATGACCCCTATGGAGATATAAGACGGGTTTGCGGCCCTATGACAGAATTGGCGGATTTTCTGTGTGGGGAAACAGAGACTTACTCAAAAGAACCACATAAGGTCCCTGATTTAGATGCGGAGGCCATGGTCATCCAATATCTCAATTATTATTTCTGCCAAAGCTAATATATGAGTAGCCATCTTTCCCCAGATCAACTCAGGGGAAGAGGGCTACTTCCCTATCTTGCCCCCAGATGGGACCGACTTTTGCTGCAGAAGCAAAATCACCTCAGCAGCAGGATGGTGGGAAATCTGATGGCGCCGGTGGCTCGGTTTCGGAACAAATACAAGAAAGTTCAAAAGCCTGTCCAAATTGTAAGCCGGAAACAATCCTAAGTTGTAGCAGGAGGTGTATACCAAACGGTATATGCAGAAGATACCAGACATGATTGCGGCGCATAAGGAACCGGGGATGCAACAGTGCATCCCCGGTTCCTTATGCTTTATTCTGTTAAGTAATCGCAAAGGTCTTGCTTACCAATAAGAGTAGGTGAAAGTGCCATATCCAGGTGTGCTGTAGGTGCTAGCCCGCGCAGACACGATAGCAGAACTACCGGGAACAGCATCAATTCCGACCGTAAAACCAGCGGGTTTCCTAGTAAAGACACCGACGGACTCGCCAGTTTCTTCATTCTTAAAACCAATATTGCAGGTTTCGCTGATTTCAAGACTGTCAACATGAACGGTGAACGATTCAGCGAAATTATAGGCCACCGCAAACGGAGGGGACATTTCAGTGGCAGAAGGATTCTTCAAGGTAACACGAGTGGTATCGCCACCTTGGTTGTCTCTCATGATGGCTGCCGTATTGGGTTCTTCAATAGGAAGATCCCAATCGGCGGGAAACAGCTCGGAGAAATGCGGGACATTATGTACAGTCCCGTTAGGTTCGGTAACGGTTGCCTCATAACCATCAGCGATCCAGGTTTCGTTGAAAATGATTACATTGCGTGCCTCTAAAATTTCAGCTTTCAGCGCGGGGGCTGCAGTCTTGACATCCAGATATGCGATTTCCGCAGCGGCGGCAACCTTTGCGGCCCGCAGACTTTCTGTGTTGGAGTTTGGGGAAAAATCAGCGGCCATTACAGAAGCACTTGCGCAGAACACAGTAGTGATAGCAAGGAAAAATGATGCCATTTTCTTCAGTTTCATTTTGGGGCCTCCTTTTCAAGCATATATTTAAAAAAGAAACGCTGACATAGGTATCTGCTGACTCGTTTGGAAGTATTGGTTGGCTGCTTACTGGTTCTGCATCGGAAACACCTCTTTCTATTTGGAATATGAACTGGGTAATTGGGCTTCTATTAAATTAGACAAAAATATTGAGAAAGCGCAACGCAATAAAAAAGCATGTCAATTGTGAATCGGCTTAAGTTCCAATTCACAATTGACATGAAATGGGGAGAGCCCCCTGGCCTTCAATGTTATAGTTGGTTCAAAAATGCTATTTTTCCATTTCTCTTTTGATCAAAATATATGCTTCTTTCCGTGCTCTTGTCAATGCCATGCGGACACTGTCAGACTTTATTCCGAGTTCGTGTGCAATTTCAGCTGAACTTTTCTCTAGAATATATTTAGCCCTCAAAATGTACTGATTACGAGGAGTAAGGAGAGGCCATATACGAATTAGATAGGATAACGTCTCTTCGTGAAGGATTCGAGACTCTACTTTTGAGAAAATATCAGTCGAATCACCAATGTGATCTGTATCAATGTAGTCTATTGTAGAATGCGTGCTCTGATATTGTAAGATGATATATGCATTATTTTTACATGAAGAAATAATATAGCTGATTAAACGGTTCCGGGTGAGAGATTTTAATAAAGATATCTTGCACATTAATTTCTCCAAAGTGCTTTGCATTATGTCATCTACTAGCCAGGAGTCATTGGTATATTTTCGAATAGTGCTAAACATTAGTTTTTCGTATTGGCAATAGAGCCAGGTCATGTATTCACGATCACTCTCATCTTCTATTGCCAGAATATATACAGGAATCATATCTATTCTCTATTTTTGTAGTTGTTGAGCATCATGCTCGTTTTCATATCATTCACTATGCCAAGAATGATGGATTGGCGATTAGCAGATAGAGCTATAAAATCTTTAAGGAAGCTTCCGATGGTTGTTGTCGTGTCTATTGGTTTTTCAAAAGTATCGGGGTTTAAATTATATGAAGCGCGACCAAGCAAGTAATCAATTGTGACGTTGAAATAGTCGGCCAACATTATGAGCTTTTCAATGTCCGGTAAATATCGGTCATTTTCATAATTAGAAATTGTTCCGGTGGTAACATAGATTACCTCTGACAATTCTTTTTGCGTCATTTTCCGATCCTTGCGTAGTTCTTCGAGAATATTACCAAATGTGGCCAAACATACTCCCCCTATAATTTTTTAGTATTATAGGATTTTTTCAAACAAAAAGCGGAAATATACAGAATTACAATATAATATTGTTGATATTCTTTTGATATTATAGTATAACTATAATATTATTTTGGAAAATAAAAACTATACTCTGCGAGAGCAAATTGGATCTGTTGCATATGTCGTTTTTGATTGTCTTTCTTAAAAAAGCAATCAGAGGTGGGGGAAATGCTGGTTTATTTCTTAGAAACCCTTGAAGATGAGAGTGACAAAGACTATATCATTTGGCTCTATAATGAATTTGAAAGACTAATGTATTCAACGGCATTTAAATATACGACTATACCACAAATTGCAGAAGATATTGTTCAGGATAGCGTTGTGAATTTGATAAGAAAAGTGGCTACCATTCGTGCAATGAAAAGGCAGGTTTTGGCAGCCTATATTATTTCAACAGTTCGTAACACATCTATTAATCGTCTTAAAGCAATAGAATACGAAAGAGAACATGTTGTGGAAGATTCAGATATTGAATTGGAGTCTATATCAACAGAAGACTCGCTTGAAAGGTTTATTCAGTTATCTGAGGATTTGAAAGCACTCTCCCTAATTTGGACAAAGTTATCAAGAGAAGACCAATCCCTGCTGGAAGGGAAATATATTTTGGGATATAATAACAAAGAGCTTGCAGAAATGTTCCATTGTCAGCATAGCAGTATTCGAATGAAGCTGACTAGAGCCAGACGAAATGCTTTTGCATTATTAACAGAACAAGAAGGGAAGAAATAGGATGACAAAGCGTGAAAAACTATTAGAGCAATATGAAGATGCTTTGTTTTCCCTTTTGATGGACGAATTTGCTGAAAGTGAAGGAAAAGCAGCATTAGAGGAAAACGAACGACTGAAGGCAGATCCTAATTTTGTGGTGCCTAAAGAATTGCAGCAGCGCTGCAGAAGAACGATATCGCATTATTTTGCAAAGAGAAGCATTGAGCGTATGGGGCATATTTTTGCAGGGGTAATGAGGAAGACGGCAATGATTGCATTAATTGCTATGCTTCTCTTTACAACGGCGTTTGCTACATCTGCTGATTTTCGGATAAAAACCTTGAATTGGATCATCGAAGTATTTGATGATAGGACAGAATTCTCATTTGTTGAGCAGGAATCTATAGATAATATAAAGAATCAGGGGAAAGAAGTTGTGGTAGAGTGGATACCCGAAGGATTTTCCCAATGCAATCAAAGCGAAAATAAATTTGCATTTCGAATGGACTATTGCTCAGATGACGGCGAGGAATTTTCAATCGCTGTGTTTGATGGCACTAATATGAAATTTGGAGTTGACACTGAAGACGCAGAAGTCGAGTCTGTAGATATTCAGGGCGAAGAGGGCATTATGGCTTCAAAGAATGGCATTATCCAGATTGCTTGGGCAAACCAGGAATTACATTCTTATTTCAATGTTAATGGACCTGAATCGATGAGAGAAGATTTAATAAAGGTTGCTCAGGGCGTAAAAATTTTCACATAAAAATGGTTGCGTTTTCCCGATTCAATTGTCTCTTTATATGTGAGCTAAGCTCAAATAATTTATGGAGGGGACAACAAATGAAATCGAAGAAAAATGTAGGACGCATACTGTCTATTGCACTACTCCTAGTCTTTGCTTTGGCGACTTTCGGAGTGGAGGCAGCTGCAACGGAAACAGAGGTTACCCCAAGATATACTGGTGTGTCGACACTGGCGGCATCACTGGATATTAGCAAGGGGGGCTGTGCAAGCTGCTATGGATATGCAAAAGTACTTACTGGTTATACTGCGGACTTAAGGGTTGAGCTACAACAAGATGGTGATACGATAAAGACATGGACTGCATCAGGAACCAAAGACATCGAGGTTGTAAAGGAATATTGGGTTGCTTCCGGGCATGATTATCAGGTCGTAGTCTCTGCCACTGTTAGAAATTCAAGTGGTAAGATTGTGGATACCCCGTCCATTACCTCGCGGATGGTTAAATATTGATTGTTAATATTCTGTCCCGCTAAATATTTTCAAGCGGCTAATAATCCCAACGCTTCTGCGAATCCTTATGGATATTGGACGAATACAATGACATAAATGATATAACAGGGCAACGGAGTTTATCTCTATACAAAAAATATTGTTAACTAACGATTCCACACCACCGGAGGTACGAAAGGAGTATTCCAATGCAGTGAAAATCCAACAGCATATTGCTAAGGTTAAAGTTAAATCTTTTTAGATGTGGAGGATAACTTTAATGTTTCAGGTAACATGGAAATTTCCTATGGTGTCCCCACTGACACCAGCATCACAATCTTACATATGACTACCAGCTATGCTGAGGTGCCATACACCTATAGCATTCAGCCTTAAAATGAACAAACAATTTTCCTCTCAATTTAAATACTGGCCAATAATTTTAGCTGTCCTATTTGGAGCCATCTTTTGTTCAAAGACTCCAAAGAATAATCAGTTTCCTTATATTCCTCAAGACTATTACCCTGTAAAAATCGAATATATCGACGCTCCAGATGAGATAAAATTCAGTACCGATCTTGAGTGGGCAGATTTTGTAAATTCCTGGAATCTCTCTAAAGCGGATGAACAGCCTATTGAAAACTGGGTATTTCGTCTCACATTTGGCCATGTATTTCCTGAAAAGGTTCCTTCAAGAGCTTCTAAAGGAAAAAAACGCTCTATTGAGGTAATCGTTGGAGAAAACACAATTCTAGTAGATGGGATTTACTATTCCTGCCCAGACAACAAAAAGCTAATTGAACTTTTAGTCGCACGCTGGAATCGAGCCCCCTTGGTTGATTAAGTAACCAAGATATCTCCATGCAAAAGCTAAATAACAGATCAAAAAGCAGAGGTACCCATGCGTGACAGCATGGGCACCTCTGCTTTTGTGTTTCAGGGAGGTGACCGTTTATCTGAAAGTAAGTGCTCAATAACCACCCGCATTTCCAAGGCTGGGTAAGTGTGAGAAAATGATATGCAGTCAACAAAAACTGCGTGTAAGTTTTCTGTTATTGCTGACGGCCTTTGTCGGCCAATCGCCGGCGTTATTTGACGTATAGACGAGCCTGTTCGCCGGGGGAGCCGGAGAAGGCTGTCGCAGCGCCGAGTTTAATTGGCAGTGAAAACGGCGCATGAAAATTATGTTAACGCTTTCCACGAGATAATTAAAGCAGAATTACGTCCAAGCAACAGTGAGGGCGGCGGCTTTCATGCCGCCGCCCTCCTTGTTATTCATATCAGCATCCTTTTGCCGTTGATAATCTTGAAGTGCTTATGCAGGGAGATGATCGCTTGATTGGCAATTCTCTGATCCGGAGACGATATTAAAAATGACATCTTTACTTTCATTATACTTCAAAGCAAGAATTCCCATTATGCAGATAAATGATATCTGCTGCTCCCTGCATTCCCTTTCCCATATGCCGATAGTTTTTGGTGCGGTATAGGGGCGGTATTTTTCTGCTTGATTTCTGCTTTCCAGCGACTTTTTATGTCGTTGGAAAATTTTTTTGAATTTTTTGCCGAAAAGTGCGCAAAACCGCCCCTCCCAATCGGGATATAAGCAAAGGGGAAAATACACCGCCTCCCGCGGTTCGGGAAGGAGGTGCAAAAACTCATGGAACTGACACCGTCCCAGAAGGAAACCGTTCAGCATGAATTCGACAGGCTATGCAGGATGGTGCTGCGCGGAGAGGGCATCGATTATGACAATCACATCGCATGGCGTTCCAAGCATGAGACATCTCTTTCGTGGTTGTCAGAAAGTCAGGAGGGACAGTTGGGCGTACTGGACGAGTATCCGTGTGAGCGGTTCTACTTTCAGGTGCAGGGCTATACCATCCCTATCCGCAGCGAAATCCTTGCCAATGCCCTTGTGAAGATGTCTGAGAAAAAGCGGGATATTATTCTGCTTGCGTATTTTCTGGATATGACCGATCAGGAGATCGCAGATAAGCTGGATATGGTCCGATACACCGTGCAGCGCAGACGTGCAAAGTCTCTTAAGGAATTAAAAAAGGAAATGGAGGTTGATAGCAGTGGCGAACAAACCGGGTAATGCGAATGTATCCCTGCTCCCTTTTTCCACCATTGAAGCAGCATCTTCCGGAGATGTGGATGCGATCAATGCCGTGCTGCGGTACTACGAACGCTATATGGCGGCTCTGGCGACAAGGCGGCTCTATGATGAGAACGGCGTTGAGCATCTTTGCATTGATGAGGAAAAGCTATGCAGGATGCGAACAAAACTGATCACAAAGATTATTGAATTCAAGGTGATCCGAACCGTGTGAATACATCTGCTGCTCAGGAATGTGTTTACCCCTTTCCACACTTCTGCGGCGGTATCTCCGTGCATCTGCGAGGAAAGGCCCCTATCCCATGGATAAGAGCCTTTCCCGGCTGATACACAGCCTGATATATGCACCTTGACAACGCGCTCTGCGCTGCATAGGCAGACGGATAACGTTCCGAACCGGACGAGCCGGCAGACGGCGCGCTAAGACCCATCCAGATAACTGGATAGGCGAGCGATCAAGCCGGTCTGCAACCGTGCGTGGCAGCACGGCGGCCATGACTCCGAGTTTGGGATAATGATACTCCCGCGTTGAACGCCCTCAAAGCATTGCGCGGCGCACCCATCAGCATGGGCCGGGGTGAGATTCCCGTGGGCGGCTGCCAGCCGCCGTCCGGTTTGCCACATATTTACAAAGCTATACGTTAGAAATTTGGAGGCGAATATGGAAAAGATAGCAAACAACCATCAAAGCAACAAATCTGTTGCAGTCATCAAAATTCACGATGATTACTGCAATGGCTCAGACGAAAATTTGATGGAGCAACTTTCTGCATTACTTCAAAGCGTGTATATAAGAAAAACAGAGGAGCCTATTGAGTAGATGTAAATAATTTGACCTCACGTGGGCTTTCGCTTATAGTCTGACTTGAAAGGAGGCTCTTAAATGAACTGCTCAGATGGCGACACTCAAAAAAATATCCTTCTCAATGATGACGCATTGAGAAGGATAGGCAGCGTCATCACATCCAATAGGACGAAATGAACCAAAACCGTTATCAGTATATCATTCCGTCCTGAAATGCACAAGAGAAAATTGAAGGGTGGAAATATGCAACGGATAAATGATTTTGATGAGTATATCATGTATCTAAGAAAATCCAGAATGGATACTGACTTTGATGAAGTATCCATTGAAGAAACTTTGAATCGGCATAAGGCTGTTCTCACAGAGTTTGCCAAAAGCAAAAGCCTTTGTGTTGCAATGGTTTTAGAAGAAGTCGTATCAGGTGAATCGCTATATGCAAGGCCGCAAATGCTGCGCCTGTTAGAATTAGCTGGTTCAGGAAAATATGCCGGTGTCATTTGCGTCGACATTGAACGGCTTTCAAGAGGATCATCGCTTGAATCTGGATATATCATGCAGGTTTTCAAAGCAAGTCGCTTCAAGATTATTACACCGGCAAAAACTTATGATCTTCAGAACGAATCCGATGAACAATTTACCGATATGAAATTTATGTTCAGTCGTTACGAGCTGAAGTCAATTACCACAAGACTTGTCAGAGGGCGAAACATTTCTGCTTCTGAAGGAAAATTCATGGGTTCCGTTTCACCTTATGGCTACGAAATTTATAAACTTGAGGGAGAAAAGGGCAATTCATTGCAAATCGTTCCAGAGCAAGCAGAAGTCGTTCGTATGATTTACGAGTGGTATGCCGCAGGCGATGGATACAACGGAATTGCGCACCGCCTAAATGAAATGCACATCCCGTGCAAGTTTGGATCGCATTGGGTACAGCATAGTGTCCTCTCCATACTGACAAACGAAGTGTATCTCGGAAAAATTCGCTGGAAGCGAGAGCCGACGAAAAGGGTTATTGAAAACGGTCAGGTCATTAAGAAACGAGAGATTTCAAATGATTATTTGGTGTTTGAGGGACGCCATGAGCCAATCGTATCGCAAGAACTATGGGACAAAGTACGAGCCGTACAAGCGTTAAAAAGTCACTTATGTGTCCGCAGAGATCGAAAACCAGCAAATCCTTTTGCAAATATTTTGGTATGTGCAAAATGTGGGTATGCAATTAAGCGCAACACGCCATCTACGAAACAAGCCGAAACAAGGAAATTCAGACCTTGGTTCAGATGTGGCAGTAAAGGATGCGACTGCATGATTTCCTACTGTGATATTGTTGAATCTAAAATTGTAGAGGCTATGAAACTGTGGTGGAAAGAAGTAACTTTGGATATTGCTCCGAAAGCGAAAGACAGCATGACTGAGGAAGCGCAGCTTGACATGATGAGGAAGCAGTTGAAGAATCATTTCGAGCAGCAGAATCAGATCTGCGGCCTGCTTGAACGGGGCATATATACAGAAGAAATGTTTCTAAAGAGAAATGCCCTACTGCAAGGTGAGATAAAAGAGTTGCAGTCAGGCATTGAAGAATTAGAGGAAATCTGCCATAATAAAAGCGAATATAGGCAAGCGCAGGAAATCTTTTTACCGACTACCGCACACATTCTTGATTACTATGACCGCATGACTCCGGAAGAAAAGAATCGTTTGTGGAAACTGTTGATGGAAAAGATTACATACTATCGAAATCCGGAAAAGCCAGATAGTATTGAAATACATCTATATCCGCGCTTAGGAAGGCTTATCAGTATATCATGAAAGAGTTTTTTGCATTATGAAGAACTGTTGTATAGGTGTGTTAGCCCATGTGGACGCCGGAAAAACAACCTTATCAGAGGCCCTGCTGTACCGGGCCGGAGCCATCCGCCGTCTGGGGCGGGTGGATCATCAGGACGCCTTTCTGGACACCGACGCCATGGAGCGGCAGCGGGGCATTACCATCTTTTCCAAGCAGGCGGTGCTGGAACTGGGGGAGACCCGTGTGACGCTGCTGGACACCCCCGGCCATGTAGACTTTTCCGCCGAAATGGAGCGAACGCTGCAAGTGCTGGACTGCGCCGTGCTGGTGATCTCCGGTACTGACGGCGTACAGGGCCACACCCGGACACTGTGGGATCTGCTGGAACGGTATCAGGTGCCCACGTTCCTGTTCATCAACAAGATGGATCTGGCGGGCGCGGACCGGGCGGCGCTGTTGGCCCACTTAAAGAATAAACTCAGCGGCGGCTGCGTGGACTTTGGGGACCCGGATATCCTGTGGGAGGAGGCCGCCGTCTGTGACGAGGCGGCTCTTGAGCAATATCTGGAAATGGGAGAACTTCCGGAGGACATGATCTCCCGTCTGATCGGGGAACGAAAGCTGTTTCCCTGCTACTTCGGCTCCGCGCTGAAGGTGGAGGGCGTGGATGAGCTGCTTGCCGGCGTGGAGCGGTATGCCCCCCAGCCGGACTATCCGGCAGAATTCGGCGCCAAGGTGTTCAAGATCACGCGGGACGCGCAGGGCGCCCGGCTGACCCACATGAAGATCACCGGCGGTGCACTGCACACCAAGGAACTGCTCACCGGCCGGGAGGGGGACACGGTCTGGCAGGAAAAGGCGGATCAGCTCCGGCTCTATTCCGGGGCGAAATTCCGCCCCGTGGACACGGCGGAGGCCGGAGCCGTAGTGGCGGTGACGGGCCTGAGCCACACCTTCCCCGGCCAGGGGCTGGGCATCGAGCCGGACTGGTCCGGGGCGGTCTTGCAGCCGGTCCTGACCTACCGGGTGGAACTGACGGACGGCACAGACCCCCACACGGCGCTGCAAAAGCTGCGGCAGTTAGAGGAGGAAGACCCCCAACTTCACATCGTCTGGAACAACGGGGAGATCCACGCCCAGCTCATGGGCGAGGTGCAGATGGAAATTTTGCAGCGGCTCATCCGGGAGCGGCTGGGGATGGAGGTCCGCTTCGGCACCGGGGCCGTCTGCTACCGGGAGACCATCGCCAACGCCGTGGAGGGCATCGGCCACTTTGAACCCTTGCGGCACTATGCCGAGGTGCATCTGCTGCTGGAACCCGGCGAACCGGGCAGCGGCATCACCCTCGCCTCCGTGTGCCCCACGGACAAGTTGGATCTGAACTGGCAGCGGCTGATCTTTACACATCTGTTGGAAAAACCTCATTTGGGGGTGCTGACCGGCTCACCCATCACCGATATCAAAATCACCTTGTTGGCGGGCCGCGCCCACGAAAAGCACACCGAGGGCGGCGATTTCCGACAGGCCACCTACCGGGCCGTGCGGCATGGGCTGATGCAGGCGGAAAGTGTGCTGCTGGAGCCGTGGTACCGGTTCCGGCTGGAAGTCCCCGCCCAGCAGGTGGGCCGGGCCATGACGGACTTGCAGCAGATGGGCGGCAAGGTGGACCCGCCGGAGACCTTGGGAGAGGAAACGGCCCTCACCGGCACGGCCCCGGTGGCGGGCCTTCGGGATTATGCCCGGGAGGTGGCGGTCTACACCCGTGGACAGGGGCGGTTGTCCTGCGTCCCGGCGGGGTATTTCCCCTGCGCGGAGGCGGAAGCCGTCATCGAGGCCATGGGGTACGACCCGGAACGGGACGTGGAAAACACGGCGGATTCCGTGTTCTGCTCCCACGGGGCCGGTGTGGTGATCCCGTGGCGGGAGGTGGCCCAGCACGCCCAGGTGGACAGCGGCTGGCGCCCGCAGGAGACGGAGCCTGAACCGAAGGAAGCGGCCCCCCAGCGGCGGCCCGTCAGTACCTACGCAGGGACCGCGGCCCAGGATAAGGAATTGCAGGCCATCTTCGAGCGGACCTACGGCGCGGTGAAGCGGGAGAGTTTTCTTCCACCCAAGGCTCCTAAGCGGCCTGTGGCCGATAATTCGGAGGAAAAACGACGAGAATTGAAACAGGCCTTCTCCGGCGAGGATTATCTGCTGGTAGACGGGTATAATATCATTTTCGCGTGGGATGAGCTGAAAAAGCTGGCGGCAGAGCATCTGGATGCCGCCCGGAAAAAGCTGTGCGACCTCCTGTGCAACTATCAGGGCTACCGGAAATGCCGGGTCATCCTGGTGTTTGACGCCTACAAGGTGAAGGGCGGTCTGGGCAGCGTGGAAAAATACCACAACATCCACATCGTCTATACCCGGCAGGCGGAGACGGCGGATCAGTATATCGAGCGCCTGAGCTTTGAGCTTCGCGGCCGCCGCCGCGTCCGCGTGGCGACGAGCGACAATCTTGAGCAGCTCATCATCCTCGGCCACGGGGCCGAGCGTATCTCCGCCCAGCACTTCCACGACGAGGTCTACACCGCGCAGGCCGAGATCGAGCGCATTCTGGCGCAGAACAATCAGAAGAACGCGAAATAAACTCCGGCCCGCAGGCTGTGACCTGCGGGCCGGTTCGTCATTCGCCCAGCGGCATGACACCAAGCTGGACCTCGGCGATGGAGGCGAAGCCGTACAGATCGCCTGCGCGGACGGTGTACCAGCCATTGAAGTCTCCGAGCACCGTAACGGCTGTTCCGTTCGGGATCTGTGCCAGAACCTCCGCGTCCGTCTGCGGAAAGGAGCGCAGCGCCATATACCCGTTTTCGCCTGCGGCCTCGGCATCAAATTCGCTGCCCGGCGTCAGGAACGGAACGCCGAAATACTCCGTCACGCCGAGGGCCAGCGCCCGCGCAATCGCGTCCAGATTGCCCGTCAGCCAGTTCGCGTCCTCTGTGTTGTCGTGGTATCCCAGCTCGGTCAGAACCGCCGGAGCCCGTGTGCGGCGCAGCTCGCCGATGATCGTGGACGAGCGCGCCTGCACCCGGTCGGGAAGCGGATAGATGGGCTTGATGTTATCAACCAGAATGTTCGCCATGCGAAGCCCGGCCTCGCTCGTCGGATAATAGTAAATGTCCACGCCGCGCAGACGGCCTGACAGCGCCTGCGGCGCGGCGTTCGAGTGCAGCGCCAGATGGAAATCCTGCCGGGACGCGTTGGAATCGCGGATGGACTGCGCGGCGCTGCCGTCCGGGTCGTTGCGCGTGACGGTGATGCCGCTTGCGTGCAGATACGGCGTCATCTCATCGGCCAGCGCGTTCATCCAATAGCGCTCATCGCCGGTCGTGATGTAGGGATTGAAATACTGCGTGGACGGACTCAAGAATAAAAATGGCATATGCCGGTTCCTGCCTTCCCTGATTTACTGGCATATTCTATGCAGACGCGGTTTTATTGTTTACAGTCTGCCGAGTTTGTGATACCATAGCTGTTAGACATGAAGGAGTTTGACGCTATGCAGTATATTATTCTGGATATGGAGTGGAACCAGCCGTGGCCGGGGTCATACAGCGCGAAAAAGGCGCTGCCGTCGCCGATGCGCGGCGAGATCGTGCAGATCGGCGCTGTGCGCATGACGCAGGAGCAGCAGGTCGCGGACGAGTTCCAGATCCTCATCC
>ERZ773143.1230-NODE-1230-length-23774-cov-3.610017_pt1 | contig 23774 bp, 16 predicted proteins | sample MGYA00580852_ERZ773143 | MGnify/ENA primary metagenome ERZ773143 (study PRJEB29015, sample SAMEA2737853) | human gut metagenome | biome: human gut; feature: human-associated habitat; material: faeces | place: China | collected 2012 ... | reverse complement strand
TGTCTATCGTTTCGACGACCGGTCGGGCTATATCCCGTATTCGGCTGTTTACCGATAGCGGAGCAAGTCAAACTTATGCCGATAACATTACGACGATACCCGACGAAGACGATTTTACATTTATGAATACTTCGGCCGATGCCGTTATCGGGGAGAATTTCAAAGGATACATCGACGAAGTAGCGGTTTGGGGAAATGCCCGGACAAGTGCCCAGATAGCACAGGATGCCGCCGGAACGTCTGGCGACCTCACTTTTCCCAGCGGTGGCGACGGAGCTATTTATTTGTTGTCGTATTGGCAATTCAATGATGCGGATAGCCCCGGGAAAAACACTCGGAGCTGGAAAGAACTGTTGTCGCAGATTAGGAAAATGTATGATGGTTACAGGGGCTTCAAGATACGTTTGGGTTTGATCTCTTCCGACAGTGAGAACGGGAACAAGGTGTGGCCTTCGCATATTTCGGATGCTGCATGGCGCGAACGATTGGCTGCGGACGTCGCCGAGTTGCTGCCTTATTGCGACGGTATAGATGTCGATTTCGAGTGGTTGTATAGCGGCGATTCGAGGTGGACTTCGGGATATGGCCCGATGGTAGAGGCTTTGCGTGCTGTTATTCCCGAGGATAAAGTGTTCAGTGTTTCGTTGCATCCGGTAGCTTATTTTCTGCCTACGAAGTGGATCGATATGCCCGATTATTATACCTTCCAGATTTATGGGCCTCAGGTGACTTGGTTTGCGTATGACAATTATGTTTCGGCGTATAATAAGTTTGTGTCGTGGGGATTTCCGAAAGAAAAAATAGGTATGTCTTATCCTACTACGGCGACGACAGGAAGCAACGTTACAGGATATAAAAATATTGTAGCTGCCAATCCCGATTTGTCTACCGATGCGAATACGGCGACTATGTCGGGGTCCTCTTATACTTTTAATGGTGTCGATTGCGTAAAGGACAAGATGAACTTCATTCTCGAACAGAATAGCGGTACGGTCATGTATTTTGACATGGGGAACGATGTGGCAGTTTCCGACCCGTTGAGTTTGATTCGTGCTGCGAACTCGGTTATTTCGGCCAATGTAGATACACTAATCACTCGGACAGACGGGGTGTCTTCACTGCCGGTTTTATCGAAAGAGGGAAAAAAAAGACCAATCTCATTTGTAATGACCGGTCGGGGGAAATAGTAGTGCTTTCGACATCGGATGCCGATTTATCGCAGATCGCTTTTTTCTCGGCTTCGGGTGTCCTTTTTCGGGACGAAAGAATATCGGGAAAGCAATATACCATATCGACCGATCGTTTTTCTCCGGGTGTGTATATCGCTCGGGTGAGGTCGTCGGAAGGAGTAGATGTTTTTAAGTTCAGGATTAAATAAGTATCTTAAAATATAATTACATGAAAATAAAGGATATGATTAGACAGGCTTTGTCTGTTGTAATTGTCATGCTGTCGGGCATGCAAATTGCATACGCACAAAGTATAACCGTTCGGGGTAATGTCCGTGACGATGTTGAACCATTGATGGGCGTTACTGTACAGGCGAAAGGTACGACAAAAGCTGTGGCAACCGATTTGGACGGAAATTATACGATTTCTGTACCGGATAAGAATGCTGTACTCGTGTTTTCTTACGTGGGTTATCAGAAACAAGAAGTTAAGGTAGGTGATAAGACCGTTGTCAATGTGGTTCTACAAGGCGATGCCCAGTTGCTGGACGAGGTGGTCGTAGTGGGTTACGGTAGTGTCAAGAAAAGCGATGTGACGGGAGCTATCGCATCGATACGTCCCGATGAGATGGACGCTTCGAAGAGCGTGACTCTCGATAACTTGTTACAAGGTAAAGTTGCCGGTTTGGTGGTAGGGTCTACCAACACGACTCCGGGAGCCGCTACCTCTATAACGATTCGTGGAGCCAGTTCGTTACGTGGCGATAACCAACCGTTATATGTAATCGATAATATTCCTCAGGCCTCTACGGGTGAGTTCGCCGCTTCCGCATTCGGCGATGACGATTATCAAACCGCGGCCGATCCGTTGAGCAGTTTGAATCCTGCGGATATAGAGAGTATTGAAATTTTGAAAGATGCCTCGGCCACGGCGATATATGGGTCGAGGGGTGCTAATGGTGTCATATTGATTACGACTAAAAAAGGAAAGAGCGGTAAACCTCGCATAAACGTGAATGCTAACTTTACTGTTGCGAATGCCACTCGATTGTACGATATGTTGAATTTGAGCGATTATGCCGATTACCGGAATGCTCAGTCTGGTCCCGACGATCGCCAGTTCTTCAAATCGGGGAACGAGGTGCGTTATATTTTCTCGGGTGGAAAATACGACGAGACCGACCCTACTTCGTATCGCATATTGCAGGAACGGGATTGGCAGCGTGAGATTTATCGTACGGCTTTCTCAGAATTATTCGGTCTCGGTGAACGGTGGTTCCGACAAGGTACGTTATTTTGTGTCGGCTTCTTTCAAAGATATCAACGGTATTGTAAAACAGACTGGTTTACAACAGGGGGACTTACGTGCGAATTTGTCGATGGACTTGTCGAAGACCGTATCGGTGGATTTGTCGTTAAGCGGGTCGTTGAAAAAGAATGATATGATGTCGGGTAGCAATGCCAACGGTGGAGCACAAGGATCGGTATCGGTAACCGCTATTACTTCCCAACCGTTTGAGTATCCCGCCGACGACCCTTCGTTGAGTGGTACGAACGGTATGGAGAAGAGGATCACTGTATTCAGTTGGTTGAATGATTATGACGACCAAACGACTGAGAACGCATTTCGTGCTTCGATGGACTTGAAGTGGAAAATATGGAAAGGCCTCACATATAATCTTCGTGCAGGTGGCAATTTGAGGGACGAATATCGTGCCCGTTGGTTCGGCACGGAGACTTTCCGGGGGAATAACGATAAAGGTTCTTTGGGTATCACCGATTTGAGCCAAAACAATATCACTGTCGAGAATATGTTGAATTATCATCATACGTTCGACCGTATTCTCGATTTAGATGTAACCGGGGCTGTTACTTATGACGATTACAATTATCTGAATAAGAGAACACAGGGCCGTCAGTTCTCCAATATGAGTTTCGGTATAGACGGATTGCACATGGCCGAACGCATATCTTACCTCGAACCCGTACAAAGAGACTATCAGTTACTCTCTTATCTGGGACGCGTGAACATGTCGTTCCTCGAAGGTCGTTATCTGGCGACGGCATCGTTCCGTGCCGATGGTTCGAGTCGTTTCGCCCGTGGACATCGTTGGGCATATTTCCCTTCTTTTTCATTGGCATGGCGTATGGAACAGGAAGATTTTATAAAGGATAATGTGCATTGGCTCGACCAGTTTAAGGTGAGAGTGGGATATGGACAGACCGGAAACTCGGCTATCGATCCGTATAGTAGTTTCTCGAATTATAGTCAAATTATAGACTATGCTAATGCTGTGGGTGACAAGGTTCTCGCTATGGCTGTCGATAAATTACAGAACGAAGGTTTGACTTGGGAAACGACCGAGTCGTGGAATGTCGGTGTGGATTTCGGGGTATTGAAAAACAGGTTGAGAGGTTCGTTCGACTTTTATAATAAAGAGACGAGAGACCTGCTCATTTCCAGAGTATTGCCGCCTTCGGCCGGTTTCCCGAGCATTTATTATAATTCGGGGAATTTGTTGAACCGAGGTATCGAGTTCAGTCTCGAAGCCGATATTATCCAAACGAAAGACTTTACATGGACGTTCGGGGGAAATATCGGAAAAAATAACCCGAAGATCAATAGTCTGGGTGTTTCGAGAGGTAATTTCGGTGTGTATGAGAATATATTGGCTTATGAAGGAAACTCGTTGGGTAACCACTTCGGGAATGCACACTTGTTCTGGGTAGGACATGAGCCGGGGCTATTCTTGGGTTATCAAACCGATGGAATCGTTCAGGAAGAAGATTTGCCGGCAAATGGCGGTTCGTATAATGTAACGCAAGATTTAAGTACGGGTGGAGCGCCTCAGGCTGGTGATATTAAAATCATAGACCAGAACGGAGACGGTGTGATCAATACCGATGACCGTGTGATTATCGGTAACCCGAATCCCGATTTTACTTACGGTTTTCAAACTCGTTTTACTTGGCGCGGTCTGAGTCTTTCGGCTCAATTTAATGGAGTGCACGGGAAGGATATGATCAATACCAATATTCGTTATCAAGCAATCCCGAACCGTACGGGTGGCAACTTGCGAACCGAGGCTTGGGTAGGCGCGTGGACTGCCGAAAACCGTTCGAACGCTTATCCGAGAGTAAATTATACATTGCCTACACCGGCTGTGTTGGATCGCTATGTAGAGGATGCCAGTTTCTTGCGTTGTACCGATATTACCCTTTCGTATAATTTGCCGAAGGCGGTGATGAAAAAGATCGGGTTTAATTCGATCAATATTTTCGGATCGGTTAAAAATGCTTTTATTATAACCGATTACAGTGGTTACGATCCTGAGGTTAACTCTTTTGCATTCGATGGTTTACGTCCGGGAGTGGATATGAGTTCGTTCCCTCATGCTCGGTCGTTTATATTTGGTTTGAATGTTTCATTTTAATATATAGTAATTTATGAAATCGCTAAAATATATAATTGTCTTGGGAATAGTGACGGGTGTCACTTTCTCTTCTTGTGAAGACTGGCTCGACGAGAATCCCAAGTACTCTGTGGATAATACCGTTATATTCGATTCGGAAGAGACCGCTAAGCAGGCGTTGAATGCTTGTTATGGCTATTTGACGACACAAGACTGTTTCGGACAGGGTGTTTATGAAATGTCAGTGGGGTCATCGGGGCTCTCGTGGTCGCAGACAAATGGTTCGGAACCGGACCGTTACGCTTCGTTGAATGCCACTACGGCCGGTGATGCCGTGCTGTGGGCTTGGCGAGGATTGTACAAAGCTATACAGGAATGTAATACTTTCATCGTGAATATGAATAACGGTTCGTTGAGTGAAGATCTGAAAGAAAACTACACGGCGCAGGCTTCGTTTATTCGCGGGTTGTGTTATTACTATCTTTCTATGATGTGGGGTGATGTTCCTTTGCGGATCGAACCGTCGGCGCATGATGCGATTTCGGAACCGAAATCGTCTTTTATCGACGTTGTCGGCCAGATTTTCATCGATTGGAAGTATGCGTATGACAATTTGCCGGAGAATGGCGAACACGTTGACGGATATATCGATAAGTTGGGAGTTGCCGCTTATTTGGCCAAACTAAATTGGATGCTTTCGTGTAATCCCGATTTGGCCGACCGCAAAGCCGATTATTTAGAAGATGCCAAATTCTGGTGCGATTTGGTTTATGGAAAGTATTCATTGCAAAGCCGTTATTCCGATCTTTTTGTAAACCATGTACAGAATTCGCCGGAATCTATCTTCCAGTTGAATTTTACTACTTCGTCGGATTATTCTTGGAATAGATTGAATTGGATTTTTGCTGCCGACAATGCATCGCCGGGTACGGCTTATCAGCGTATCCGTTCGACCAAAGCATTTCACGATCTGTTCCGTGGAACTTATCCGGGAGATCCTCGGTATGATGCTACGTTTTTGACTCGGTGGTACGATGTGAAAAACGGCAGTTCTTATCACTTGATAAGTGATTCGGTATATACTTATCCATATAAGACGTATAAGACCAAATCAACGAGCCGTGTAGCGGATGCAGTTGCTTATATCCCGTATGACCAGATGGCCGATCCTACTAACCCTACCGTAGAGGAATTGACGGTTTTGCAGGAACAGTTTTACACCGAGAATACGACGACAGGCGAAAAGAATGTCGTTAATTTGGTGGGACAGTTTGCGACGTCGGTGGGTGATCATGCCGGGTGGCCTTTATGGAAAAAACAGATCGATTTTAATTGTCAAGCGCAACAGAGCAACAACAATATCATATTGTACCGTTATGCCGACTTTTTGTTGCTAATGGCCGATGTGTATAACGAATTAGATGAAACGGATAGAGCTGCCAATCTGGTAAATGAGGTTTTGAGAAGGGCACGTACTTCGGTTTCGCCAGAAGCTTCGCAACCGGTTGACTTCCCCAGTGGATTGTCCAAAGACCAAATGCGTAAGAAAATATTTTATGAACGGTTGTTTGAGTTGGCTGCCGAGCCCGAGATGTATTTCGATATACGTCGAGGGGGAACGGAGACTTTGAAAATGGCATTGGAAATCGTGAACCGTCATGATATAACTTACGAGCATTGTGAAGGAGAGGCTCAACACAACAATCCGGATCAAAGGTTTAGAGATCGTTATTTCGGAGAGGATGCGACGTTCTATGGAAAAGTGAGCGACGAGAGTTTCTTGAAAAAGAATCTGCATTTACCGATTCCTCATTCCGAATTAAGTGCTAACGACGGATTGTCGGCCGCAGACCAAAACTTCGGATATTGATATACCGTATAAATAATGAATGACTCGGTTTTTCCGGGCATTCATTATTTTACAAAGTGTTTTGTGGAATACTTTCGTACACGATTCGATGTGTCGTAAATTGTATTCCTGTGCTATATTTGTGTCATATAAAATTATATAATATTATACCGTTGCTTATGAAATCGATCAGTCCTAATTTCTTTTACACGGCGGCTTCTTTTGCTGTATTGGGTGGTCTCGTTTCTTGTCAGAGTAGACAGAAACCATTGAATATCGTTTATATTATGACCGACGATCATACGTCTCAGATGATGAGTTGTTATGATACACGGTATATAGAGACTCCTAATCTCGACCGCATAGCGAAAGATGGAGTGAGATTTACCAACAGTTTTGTTTCTAACTCGCTCAGCGGGCCGAGCCGGGCTTGTATGTTGACCGGGAAGTTCAGCCATAAAAACGGGTTTACCGATAATACGACCTGTAAATTTGATGGAACTCAGCAGACCATGCCGAAACTGTTGCAGCAGGCTGGTTATCAAACCGCTATTGTCGGGAAATGGCATTTGGAAACATTGCCTACGGGATTCGACTTTTGGGAAATTCTGCCGGGTCAAGGCGATTATTATAATCCCGATTTTATTACGCAGACAAATGATACCGTGAATAAAAGGGGATATGTGACCAATATCATCACAGACGAGAGTCTCGATTGGTTACAAAACAAGAGGGATAGAAGTAAACCTTTCTGTCTTTTTATCCATCATAAAGCGATACACCGCAATTGGATGGCCGATACTTGCGATTTGAATTTATATGAAGATAAGGAGTTTACTTATCCCGAAAATTTCTTCGATACTTATGATGGTCGTTTGGCTGCCGCTTCGCAAGAAATGAGTATTGCAAAGGATATGGATTTGATTTACGATTTGAAAATGCAGCGATCTGATAAGGAAACTCCTTTAAAGTCGTTATACGAACAATTTTATGGGCGTATGGATTCGGCTCAGAAAGCTGTATGGGATAAATTTTATACTCCTATTATCGATAAATTTTATAAAGATGATTTGAAGGGTGAAGACTTGGTACGTTGGAAATACCAACGTTATATGCGGGATTATGCTAAGACGGTGAAGTCATTGGACGACAATGTGGGAAAGGTACTTGACTACTTGAAAAAGGAAGGATTGCTCGATAATACGCTTGTCGTATATACTTCGGATCAAGGGTTCTATATGGGAGAGCATGGGTGGTTCGATAAACGCTTCATGTATGAAGAGTCAATGCGTACCCCTTTGATTATGCGTCTTCCAGAAGGTTTTGATAAGCGAGGAGACATTCCTCAATTGGTGCAGAATATAGATTATGCTCCGACATTCCTCGAACTGGCGGGTGTTTCTGTTCCTTCCGATATACAGGGGGTGTCGTTGCTCCCGTTGTTAAAAGGAGAGTCGCCTGCCGATTGGAGAACTTCTCTGTATTATCACTTCTATGAATATCCGGCAGAGCATGCGGTAAAACGTCATTACGGCGTTAGGACCGATAGGTATAAATTGATACATTTCTATAACGATATAGATGTGTGGGAGTTGTATGATTTGCAAAACGACCCGATGGAGATGCACAATATTTTCGGACAAGAGGGAACCGAGCAGGTTACAGCCGATTTGATGAAAGAGTTGAAGCGACTGCAAGTCCAGTATGACGACCCTATTTTGAAAGAATTTCCTATTGGTGAATGAATAAAACGGTGAATGGTTAATATGAAGATAAGAAAAGCGTTAGTCTTAGGCTCTTTTTGGTTTTGTGCATCTTTTTGTATAGGAGCTCCGGTCGCAAATACCTTTTTACCTGTGGTTCCGGTTCCAGCAGAGTATTCGGTAGGTGAGGGATATTTCTATTTCAATGCCGATATGAAGTTCGGGGTTGAAAATGAATCTCAGTTACGTATGGTATCCGACTTTGTAACTCTATTGGGGCGGCAGACCGGTTTTATACCTAGCATTATGATCGGTTCCGAAACGGCCGATGTACGATTGAAAACAGTTACGTCTTTGCCCGATGAGGCATATAATTTGATCGTTACCTCGGAAAAAATTCTAATAGAATCTGCGGGCGATGCCGGATTCTTTTATGCTTTACAATCGCTACGCCAACTATTGCCGGTAGGTGTGGTAGAGGGCAAGAAGCAGAATAGAACGATGGAGTATAAAATCCCTGTGATGACTGTTAACGATCGTCCTCGGTTCGGTTATCGGGGGCTTATGATAGATGTATCGCGGTATTTCATGCCTAAGCACAATTTATTGAAGATTATAGATGCAGCTTCGTTTTTGAAAATAAATAAGATACATTTGCATTTGGTCGATGATAACGGTTGGCGATTGGAGATAAAAAAATATCCGCGATTGACGCAAGTGGGAGCTTGGCGGGTGAAACGCGACGAGCCTTTTCCGAATCGTAGGAATCAAGAGGAAGGCGAACCTGTCTCTGTCGGAGGGTATTATACTCAGGACGATATGAGAGAGATTATTCGATTTGCCGCATTACGGCAAATCGAGATTATTCCCGAAATAGAGATGCCGGCTCATACGAACTCTTCATTGGCTGCTTATACTGAATTGGCATGCCCGGTCGTAGATCGTTTTATCGGTGTGTTGCCCGGTATCGGTGGTAAAAATTCAGAGATCGTTTATTGTGCCGGTAATGACAGTGTCTTTTCGTTTCTGGAAGATGTAATTGACGAAGTGTCGGAACTGTTCCCTTCCAAGTATATTCATTTGGGGGGAGACGAAGCCTCGAAGGTAAATTGGGCGAAGTGTCCGAAATGTCGGGCTCGCATGGAGGCCGAGCATATAGAACATACCGAGGAGTTGCAGAGCTATTTCATGACTCGTATGAGCAATTATGTAAGGAGCAAGGGTAAAGAAGTGATGGGTTGGGACGAATTAACGAACAGCACATTGCCCGAAGGTGCGATTATTTATGGTTGGCAAGGTTTTGGAAAAGCGGCGTTGAAAGCTGCCGCACAAGGGCATCGGTTTATTATGACGCCTGCTAGGATTCTTTACTTTATTCGCTATCAGGGGCCTCAGTGGTTTGAGCCTTTGACCTATTTCGGAAATAATACATTAAAAGACGTATATACTTATGAGCCCGTTCAAGAGGACTGGAACCCTGTTTATGAGGATTTGTTGATGGGGGTACAGGCATCGATGTGGACAGAATTTTGTAATTCTCCCGATGATGTGGAATATCAGTTATTCCCTCGGTTATTGGCGTTGTCTGACATCGCTTGGGCAAAAAAAGGGACAAAAGACTGGTGCGATTTTTTGAAAAGGATCGATAAGGTTTTGCCTCATATCGAGGCAATGGACATTACTTGTGCCCGCTCGATGTACAATATAGATCATAAGGTTACCCCAAAGGGGAAAAAGTTGATGGTGGAGCTTTCGTGTATTAGGCCTGATGTAGAAATCCGATATACCGAAGATGGAACGGAACCTGTCGCATCGTCGAGTCTTTACGCTTCGCCCTTGACGGTAAAGAGTACGACCTGTATAAAAGCCGCGACTTTCATGAACGGAGAGAAAATGGGGGAGACTTTACTCCTGGATTTACAGTGGAACAAGGCTACGGGAAAAGAGGTATTGGCTTCGAATGAAAAACGATATGTGTTGACCAATGGTGTTAGAGGCAGTTTGCGTCATACCGATTTTGAATGGGCCGGGTGGTATGACGAAGATGCATCGTTTGTTCTGGATATGGGAAAAAGGACTCCGGTGAAAGAAGTTCGTATAGGGTGTATCACTAACTCTGGAATGGCCGTTCATAAACCTTCGCTAATTCGGTTATCTGTATCGAATAATAAAAAAACATTCGTTCCGGTAGGAGAGATTACTTTTTCTCAGGAGGATATTTTTAAGAATCGTACAGCCGTGGAAGATGCCGTTTTCAGTGGGTTGGATTTGAATGCCCGATACTTGAAGCTCGAAATGGAAAATCCCGGACTTTGTCCCATCGGAGATATACGTGAGGATCAGAAGATATGGATGTATTTCGATGAGTTGATTGTAAATTAAAATAATTAATACTTTTTTCTCCGGTTGTAAATAAATGGCCTGTTCGAGGGAAAGTGTAAAAAAATATGTTTATTTTAGTAGAAAAATAGATATGAAATCGATACCGTTGATATTACCGTTAATGGCACTCCCAATTTCGGGACAAGCCGAAAAGAGAGGGAACGTGGAGATGCCGCAATGTCCGAATGTCGTGTTCATCTATGCCGACGATATAGGCTATGGCGATTTAAGTTGTAATGGATCTAAGACTATAAATACCCCGAACGTGCAACGCATGGCTACCGAGGGAGTGAGATTTACTAATGCTCATAGTGCTGCGGCTACCAGCACACCTTCCCGTTATGCGATGTTGACCGGCGAATATGCATGGCGTAGGGAAGGTACGGGTATTGCCGATGGGGATGCGGGAATGATTATCCGTCCCGAACGATACACGTTGGCCGATATGTTCCGAGATGCCGGATATGCTACCGGGGTTGTCGGTAAGTGGCATTTGGGACTCGGAGATGAAAAAGGGACACAAGACTGGAATCAACGGTTGTCGCCGAATCCTGCCGATATAGGATTTGATTATTCTTATATTATGGCCGCTACGGGCGATCGAGTCCCTTGTGTATTCGTAGAGAATGGGGCGGTTGTAAATCTTGATCCGGAAGATCCTATTTATGTCAGTTATAAGCAGAATTTTCCGGGAGAACCTACGGGGAAAAAGAATCCTGATTTATTGGTTATGCATCCTTCGCATGGTCATAACCAAAGTATCGTCAATGGCATTTCTCGTATTGGATATATGAAGGGCGGAAAATCTGCGTTGTGGAAAGACGACCAAATTGCCGATGAGCTTACAAGCAAAGCCGTTTCGTTTATCGAGAATCATAAGGACGAACCTTTCTTTCTCTATTTTGCCACGCAGGATGCACATGTCCCCCGTGTTCCTAATGAACGCTTTGCCGGGAAATCGGGTATGGGGCCGAGAGGAGATGTCTTGTTGCAGTTCGATTGGAGTGTGGGTGAGATTTTATCGGCCTTGAAGAAAAACGGATTAGATAAAAATACAATTATTATCTTGTCGAGCGATAACGGCCCGGTTGTAGACGACGGATATGAAGACAAGGCTGTGGAGCTATTGGGAGAACATAAACCCGGAGGGCCTTTTAGGGGTGGTAAATATAGTTCTTATGAGGCCGGGACCAGAGTCCCTTGTATTCTTCGCTGGGTAGAGACAGTGAAGCCAACCGTTTCGGATGCGTTGGTATGCCAAATTGATTGGTTCGCTTCGTTTGCCTCGTTGCTGGGAACCGATTTACCCGAGGGGGCTGCTCCTGATAGTGAGAATTATTTAGATACGTGGTTGGGAAAAGAAGCCGAGGGGCGTCCTTATTTGGTTGAACAGAATGCACAAAATAATTTATCGATTACTTCCGGCGAATGGAAGTATATAGAACCCGGAAAAGGAGAACCATTCAATAAAAATGTCGGTATTGAAACCGGTAATAGTTCTCTTCCCCAGTTGTACAATTTGCATAAGGATTTGGGAGAGCGGAAAAATGTAGCCGAACAATATCCCGATGTCGTCGAAGAATTAGCAGCGAAATTATTGGAAATAAAAGACGGGCGAGTTGCTCTTCCGCTTAAATGATAACGGAAAAAATTTGTTGAAATATATCCATTTTAAGAATAAGATGATGAAAAATAATATCCTGTTTTTGATTTGTATGTTGTTGTGCCCGTTGGGAAAGACTTTCGCTCGGGTAGAGACACCGGAGTGGCAGAGCCAATATGCCATAGGCTTGAATAAATTGGCTCCTCATGCTTATGTTTGGCCGTATAAAGAGGGGGATATAAACAGCGTGCGGGCACAAAACTATGAACAGTCTCCTTATTATATGAGCTTGAACGGCACGTGGAAATTCAATTGGGTACGGAATCCCGATAAGCGTCCGGTGAATTTTTACCGTCCTGACTTTTATACCGGTGGCTGGAATGATATACAGGTTCCGGGGAACTGGGAATGCCAGAATTATGGTATCCCTATATATGTGAATGAGACATACGAGTTTGACGATCCGATGTTTCATTTTAAGAAAAACCCTCCTTTTGTTCCCTATGAGGATAATGAGGTCGGTTCTTATCGCCGTACATTCGTTTTGCCTGAATCTTGGATAGGACGTCGTATCGTCTTGTGTTTCGAGGGTGTTACTTCTTTTTATTATGTGTGGCTCAATGGGGAGCTTTTGGGATATAATCAGGATTCCAAAACCCCGGCTGAATGGGATATTACTAATAAGGTGAAACAGGGTGAGAATACACTCGCTGTCGAAGTTTATCGTTGGAGTGCGGGGGCGTATCTCGAATGTCAGGATATGTGGAGATTGAGTGGAATCGAACGCGATGTTTACCTGTATAGCACTCCCGAAGAGTATATTGCCGATTATAAAGTGGTTTCTCCGTTGGATAAAAATTTGTATAAAGATGGGGAGTTCTCTTTGGACGTGCATATAGGTGGTTTGAAAGGCCGACACGGCATAACGGTTCATTATGGATTATTCGATGCCGATCATCGAATGGTCGCACAGGACGGCGGTTCTCCGGTGCGAGACAGTATCGTATCGTTTGATGCGATTATTCCTGATGTTAAACCGTGGAATGCCGAGCATCCTTATCTTTATACGTTGGTTGTCGATTTGAAAGACGAGCAGGGGCAAGTAATAGAAACGACGGGGTGTCCCGTGGGTTTTAAAACCTCTGAGATTAAGAATGGTCGTTTTTGTATCAATGGAGTCCCTGTGTTGGTAAAAGGAGTGAATCGACACGAGTTCTCAGAACAGGGCCGTACGGTTAGTAAAGAGTTGATGTTGAAAGATATACAACTGATGAAGCAAAATAATATCAATACAGTGCGTTGTGCCCATTATCCTAATCAGTCCTATTGGTATCAGTTGTGCGATCGGTATGGTCTTTATGTTATAGACGAGGCGAATATCGAATCTCATGGAATGGGGTACGGTCCGGCGACTTTGGCTAAGGATACATCGTGGTTGAGTGCACACATGGACCGCACCCGCCGTATGTATGAGCGGACAAAGAATAATCCTTCGGTTACGATTTGGTCGTTGGGTAATGAAGCCGGTAATGGGATTAATTTTGAGAAAACTTACGAGTGGCTGAAATCGGTGGAGACTAACCGTCCGGTACAATATGAACGGGCAGAACAAAATTTCAATACCGATATTTATTGCCGTATGTATCGTAGTATAGACGAGATAAAGGCTTATCTTGCACAACCGGATATTTATCGCCCTTTCATTCTTTGTGAATATGCTCACGCTATGGGTAACAGCGTGGGGGGATTGAAAGATTATTGGGACGTTTTCGAGTCAGAACCGATGGCTCAGGGCGGTTGTATTTGGGATTGGGTGGATCAATCTTTCCGAGAGGTAGATTCCGACGGTCGGTGGTATTGGAGCTACGGAGGGGATTATGGTCCCGAGGGTGTCCCTTCTTTTGGTAGTTTTTGTTGTAATGGGTTGGTAAATGCTGTCCGGGAACCACATCCTCATTTGTTTGCAGTGAAAAAAGTATATCAATATATCAAATCTCGTTTGATAGATAACGAGAATTTGACGGTTACGGTCAAGAATTGGTATGACTTTACCGATTTGAAAAATTATACTTTGCATTGGAATGTGACCGCCGATAACGGGAACATATTGGCTCAGGGAGAGGTGATAACGGCTTGTGCCCCGCACGAGACGGTAGAGATTGTTCTTGGGAAAGTGAAACTGCCTCGTGATGTGAAGGAGGCCTATCTGAATCTTAGTTGGACTCCTAATCAAGCCTCGGCTTTTGTGGACACGAATTGTGAAGTGGCATATGACCAGTTTGTACTTCTTGCCAATTCCAAATATGAAGCAAAAATAGATTTACCGTCAGGTACAAAATTAGAAAGAGACGGATATACGTGGTTTAACGATAAAGTATCAGCTACGGTTTCTCCTGAGACAGGTGCATTGATTTCATATAAATATCGAGGTGAAGAATGGCTTTCACAACCGGTGGAACTATCGCTATATCGACCTTTGACCGAGAATGACAAAAAAGACAAACATGGAGGCATGCTTTGGAAGAAAGCGGGGTTGGATAAAATTTCCCAGAAAGTGACATCGATAAAGCCCTCTAAGAATGGTTTTACGGTCGATGTTTCTGTTCTCAACGCAAAAGACAATGAGATAGGAACCGGGAGCTTTGTCTATACATTGGATCGGAAGGGTATGTTAAAGATAAATACTGTCTTTACTCCCGATACAGCTATCGTGAAGTCATTGCCTCGGGTGGGATTGACATTCCGTATGCCTGTGGCGAATTGTTGCGATGTGACTTATTTAGGTCGGGGTGATTTTGAGAACTATGTAGATAGGGCTGCCGGGAAGATAGGAATTTATGAGACTTCGCCTTTCGCTATGTTTCATTATTATGTGATGCCCCAGTCTACCGGTAATCGCATAGATACCCGTTGGCTGGCGTTAACCGGAGAAAAGGGTAGTGGCTGGAAAATAATTTCCGACAAACCGTTCCAGTTCAGTGTATTACCTTACTCGGATATAAACATCGAAGCTGCTACACATATCAATGACCTGAATTTTGACGGTGAAGTGACAGTCCATGTGGATGCTGCACAAACTGGGGTAGGAACTGCGACTTGCGGACCGGGTGTGCTGCCTGTCTATTGGCTGCCGTTAGAATCCTATGAGTTTGATTTTACTTTTATCCCGGTAAAGGAATAAATTCGGATAGGTTTTGAACGGGGCGAAATCGGGAGCCGTATGATTATGGCTCCTTTTTATAGGTAGAGATTTTGCCACGACAGAAGAAAAGGAATCCGTTTTAGTGATTGTTACACTAAAACGGATTCCTTTGTAAATTTATAGTTATTATCGTTTTTTCAATTTATAGGTTTCTTGCTTTAAGAATTTCTCCAATTCTTTAATGGTGGGATATTGAGCCAACGTTTCGGGAGAAATGGCGTCTCCCACAGAGATGCGTATAGTTTTGTGTTCTTTTTTGAATACTTCGGCAGGTAATCGCATGGCGCACATTTTCCAACTGAATATCCTTAATATCGTATAAAATAGCGAGTTATGTCCATGAAAGAAAATGGGGACGACGGGTTTCTTTAATTGCTGAATCAATCTGATTATACTGGATTGCCATTCTCTATCTTCAATGCGAAGGTCCCATCTTAGTTTAGAGACAGCCCCGGCGGGGAAAAAGCCGAGAGGATGTCCGTTTTTAGCTTGAAGTAGAGCCTCTTTTATTCCATTGAGGGAGACTTTTCGTCTGTCTGGATTGGAGTAGGGGTCTACGGCAATGAAATTGTCGGACATGGCTTCGACATGGTTCAATATCCAATTGACCATGACTTTGTAGTCGGGGCGGCGATTGGCAAGTAGTTTGATGAGAATAACGCCATCGAGTGCTCCGAACGGGTGATTCGAGACTGTGATGAAAGCACCTTCGGGTAAGTTATCGAGTTTCTCTTCGTGGTCGATTTGGCAAGTGATGTCCAAATCGTCTATAATAGAATTGCAAAATGCTGCTCCCCGATAATCGCAGGAGCGATCGTACAAAGCATTGATCTCGTTGATTTTGCAAAGGTTGAAAAGGTATTTGAGAATCTTGGTTCCACTTTCGCTTTTGAACTGGGGTGCAATGTCTTGTAAATCGGATATATTTAATACGTATCTTTTCATTTTTGAGCTTGTGTCGGTTAAATCGAAAAGTGCAAAAATACAAATAACTGGCAGAATTTTACGGTTGATAGCGATATTTTATTCAAATAGGGGTTTATATAGAGAGCGCATAGCTGATACTCATGTAAATGAGCATACCTATAATGTCATTGGTGATGGTGATAAAAGGCCCTGTGGCTATGGCTGGGTCTATTTTGAATCGTTCGAGGGTTAAAGGGACGAGAGTCCCGAAAATGGAGGCAAAAATCACTACGGCAAACAAGGAAAGCGATACGGATACCGTAGTCGCTATATTGTCAAGGAAAAACCAGTTGTAAACGAATACGAGTAGGGATATCATGCAGGCGTTGATTAGGGCTACGCCTAATTCTTTGAATAATTGTTTCCCTGCTGTTTTTAAATCTAATTTACCGTTTGCTAAACCTTGTACTACGATGGCCGATGATTGTATTCCCACATTTCCTCCTGTACCGCCGATCAGCGGTATGAAGAGTGCTGTGGCCGGATTTTTAGCGATGTTCGATTCAAAATTTCCTAAGATTACCGAGTTTGCCAACCCTCCGACCATACCGATGAGCAGCCACGGTAGCCGGGCTGCCGTTTGAGTGAAAACAGTATCGTTCGATTCCACGTCTTGGGACAAACCCGATGCCAATTGATATTCACGTTCCGATTGTTCACGAACTTCGTCCATGATGTCGTCGACCGTAATCTGCCCTACCAAACGTCCGATGCTGTCTATCACCGGTACGGCTACCAAGTCGTATTTTTCGAAAGTCATAGCTACGTCATTGATAGGAGTATCGGTCTTTACCGATACAGGGTCTTTACGCATGACATGCTTTATCTTTGAGGCAGAGGGATTGGTAATCATTTTTTTTAGGGGGAAAACTCCTTTCAATCTGTCGTCATCGTCCACTACATAGACATAATAAAGCTGCCCTAGCTCTTCGGCTTGTATCCGCATTTGTTTGACGCATTCGGGCATACTCCAATTTTCGTTTACGACAACCATTTCTGTACCCATGAGACCACCGGCGGTGTCTTCATCGTATTTCAACAAGTCAACGATGTCTCCGGCTTGTTCTACGTCGTCGATGTGGGAGAGGATCTCTTCCTGAGCGTCTTCGTCCATTTCCCGAATGAGGTCCACGGCATCGTCGGAATCCATGTAGTCGATAAACTGTTTGGCGATGACTTCGCTTGGCAGTTGTTTCAACATTTTTTCCCGATCGTCTTCATCTAGTTCGAGAAGTACATCTGCCGCTTTTTCCCCGTCTAAAAGCATGTAGATATACTCTGCTTCATCGAGGTTCAGCTGTTGATATAGTTCCGCTATATCGGCCGGGTGCAAATCTTTCAGTAATTCACGGGCTTTGTCTTTTTCGTCGTTTTTAATGATTTGCTGAACATTTTGGATATATTCGGGTGTAAATTTATCCATGTTTTTCCCTCCTTATACTTTGAGACCGGAATGTCGTTTCCGTAAATATTCCGGTAGATTATTCATTTTATAATGTAACTTTCCAATAGATTTGTCAAATCTATGAATTGTTTGACCGATAGCCGTTCGGGGCGTTCGTTGAAAATCGGTTCTGCCAATATTTTACAATCTTGTCCGACCATACTTTTTAATGAGTTCCGCATGGTTTTTCGCCTTTGATTGAATGCGGTTTTTACGATTCGTTTGAATAGAGGTTCATTACAACCTAATTGCCGGACTTGGTTTCGTGTCATTTTGATGACTGCCGATTTGACTTTCGGTGGGGGATTGAATACGTGTTCGGGGACTGTGAATAAATATTTTATTTCATACCAAGCTTGCAGCAATACACTCAAAATACCGTAAGTTTTACTGCCCGGAGGGGCAGCCATTCGTTCGGCGACTTCTTTTTGAATCATGCCGCTGCAACAAGGTATATGATCTTTGTATTCGAGTACTTTGAAAAATATTTGACTGGATATATTGTAGGGATAGTTTCCTATAACGCAGAAATTTCCAGAGAACAACTTCGATAAATCGAGTTTTAGAAAATCTTCTTCTAAAATGTGTCCTTTCAATTCGGGAAAATTTTCTTGTAAATATTCAATCGATTCATGGTCGAGTTCGACGACTGTCAAATCGTGTCCTTTGGATAGGAGATACTGAGTTAAGACTCCCATGCCGGGGCCTACTTCAAGTATGGGGGTATTTTTGTAATTGTCGAGCGTATCGGCAATGGCTTGTGCGATATTCAAATCGATGAGAAAGTGCTGCCCTAACGATTTTTTAGGTCTAACTATGTAGCTCATGAAGGGTTTGTTTCAGTTGTCAGTCAATAAATTTTTTCTCACAGAGATTTTTCATACCTCTGCCAGCTACAAAGTTGAAGATAAACCTTTATCTTTGCAACCTACAAAAGTATAACAAATTTTTAAAACGGGAAAATTGAAAAGGATAATACGGGATATTGTAAAATATCTGCTTCCTCTGCTTTGTGGTGTGTGGTTGTTTTGGTATGTCTACCAGAAATTGGATATGAATACCATTTTTCAAATCCTCAAATCAGATGTGAATTATTTTTGGATTATCCTATCTATGGTTATTGCAGCATTCAGCCATATTGCCCGTGCGTTTCGCTGGCGTTTGCAGTTGCGAGCGTTGAATATAACCCCGTCGATGCGGGTTTTGATAAACGCTATTTTCGGCACGTATGCCATGAATCTGTTGTTTCCCCGGTTGGGAGAGGTTTGGCGTTGCGGTTATGTGGCCCAGCGAGAAAAGGCATCATTTACGAAAGTATTGGGATCTATGGTTTCCGATCGTCTCTCCGATACGATAATGCTCGCAATGCTTACGTTTGCGGTATTCATGATTCAAATGAAGCCGTTCCGTCAATTTTTGAATGAGAATCCTTCTATCGAAACAGGGGTGATGAATGTATTGACTTCGGTGTGGCTCTATGTTGGAATCTTTGTATGTATTGTCGCTGTCGTTTGGTTTTTCTATACGAACAGTCGGAGCAAGATTGTATTGAAGATAAAGAATTTTATGGCCAACATCTGGGACGGTTTTGCCTCGATTATTACGATGAGAGGGAAATTTTGGTTCGTATTCTATACCCTGTTTATTTGGTTCTGTTATTTTATGCAACTGTATGTCTGCATATTCGCTTTCCCCGGTATGGAAGATTTGACGGTCTCGGCGGTCTTGTTGCTTTATGTATTGGGTAGTTTGGGTATGTTACTTCCCGTGCAGGGCGGAATCGGGCCGTGGCATTTTGCTGTAATTGCCGGGTTGTCCTATTATGGCATAACCGGTAACGAGGCGGGGGCATTTGCTTTTGTGGCACATGGCTCTCAAATGGTGCTAATCGTTCTGATAGGTATATATGCCTTTATTTCGATGGCGTGTGACAAAAAGAAACCAAAGGGTGAAAGGATTATGGCAGAGGTCATGACTGAACTTCCAAAGTCGGATCGCCCTTAAAAATATTATTGGCAAATAAAATTTTCACTATGGACAACAAAATCACATCTCTTCAACCGCAGGCAGTATGGAAATATTTCAATGCGATTTGTCAAGTACCTCGTCCGTCGGGTCATCTCGATAAAATCACCGAGTATATAATGGGTGTAGGTCGTTCTTTGGGATTGGAGACCATTTTGGATAAGGCCGGGAATGTCATTATTCGCAAACCTGCCACACCCGGTATGGAAAACCGCAAGCCGGTTATTCTTCAAGGACACATGGATATGGTTCCTCAGGCGAATAAATCGGTGAACCATAATTTCGAGACCGATCCGATTCTTCCTCGTATCGACGGTGAATGGGTGAGCGCTACCGAAACGACATTGGGAGCTGATAATGGTATAGGTATTTCTTCGATTTTGGCGATTCTCGAATCGAAAGAGATACAGCATGGACCTATCGAAGCTTTGTTTACTAACGACGAGGAGACCGGTATGTATGGAGCCATAGGGCTTGAATCGGGTGAGTTGCAAGGTGAAATATTATTGAATACCGACTCGGAGCAAGATGGCGAATTGTATATGAGCTGTGCCGGAGGGGTAGATGTAAATGTTGAATTTAAATACAAAGAGGAGGCTTATACTCCGGTTGCTGGTGAGATAGCTTTGAAATTGACTTTGGGCGGATTGCATGGCGGTCATTCGGGTGTGGATATTCATTTGGGAAGAATGAATGCTAACAAGGAGATGTTCAGGTTCTTGAAAGAGGCTGTATCGGAGTATGGAGCTCGTTTGGCTCATTATAACGGAGGAACGTTGCGAAACGCCATACCGCGTGAAGCAGAGGCTGTGGTGACTATTTTATCAGAAGATAAAACCGATTTCATGGTCGCTGTCGATGAGTTTTTCTCCACTTTGAGACGGGAATATGGTTTTATTGAAGATAGGTTGGTTTTTAAAGCCGAGGAGGTTTCACTCCCGAAAACTCTTTTGCCGGAAGAGATACAAGACGATCTTATCAATGCCGTTGTCGCTTGTCATAATGGCGTGTATCGTATGATTCCTGATGCCCCAGAGGTGGTAGAAACATCGTCCAATCTTTCTATTGTGCGTACTTCGGAGGGGCTTGTCGAAATACAGATTTTGGTGCGGAGTTCGAGTGAAACCATGAAAATGGCTTTGGCATCGGAATTGGAAAGTACTTTTGCTTTGGCAGGAGCCAGAGTGGAGTTTGATGGTGCATATCCCGGCTGGGAACCTAATTTTAAATCGGATATATTGAACTTGATGAAAAAAATATATCCGCAAGTTACCGGAAAAGAGGCTGATGTAAAAATGATGCATGCCGGATTGGAGTGTGGTATTATCGGAGCTAATTATCCGGGATTGGATATGATTTCCTTTGGGCCTACTATTAAGCACCCTCACTCACCGAATGAAAAAGTTGAGATTTCTACGGTCGAGACTTTCTGGAAGTTGTTGGTGGCAGTCCTTGAAAATATTCCGGAAAAAGATTAAATACAATATTCGTTAAAAGCCGTCGATATGGAAAGCGGTATCGACGGCTTTTTTGTTTGTTGTATATGTCGTATATAAAAATGTTATCTTTGTGTGGAAAATAAGAGCCTTCCAGTAAGTTTTCCGCTGGTGTGAAAACAGGGCGTGCATTTGTTGTTCGACAAAGTGTTTTTTGTAATTGGATAGGAAGATACTTTTTGAAAAGTAGGATAATTTGAGTAAATTTTGAAAAATATAAATGAGATGGATAGTCATGTAAATCAAAATGAATCGAGTAACCAAGTCTCTGGCAAGGTGCGTCGATCATTCCGTCGTTTCATTCGGGTTGCCATTGTATTGCTCCTATTGGTTGGGGGAGCTTTTTTTTATGTACGTTATTATTTTGTCTTTGGGTCGGGGGTAAAAGCCGGTACTTTGAATTATGTCGTAAAAAAAGGATATGTATTCAAAACCTATGAGGGAATTCTCATTATGGAAGGTTTTCGCACCGAGAGCCGGGGAACGTTACAGTCCAATCAATTTGTCTTTTCTGTGGATAATGCCAATTTGGCAGACTCTCTCATGCGATTGAGCGGCCGTCATGTGGAGCTGAAATATAACGAATATCTTGGAGCTTTGCCCTGGCGTGGATATAGCAATTTTATAGTAGAAGAGATTTTATCTGTAAAGTAGAAAATAGATAATAAACTTATTATCTATTTCTCTTTTATATCTTCGAAATCTATATATTCTCCTTCGTCGTCTTGGATAACCTTTTTGTTCTTTTTCGTATGGGTGTACCATGTGGTACGCCCTTTGTTGTTTTGTCCCTGTTGTCCAAAGGGATCCTTGACGCTATTTTTCTTCCCGAAGAAGAACCGGAGGATAAGTTGAAATATACCTATAATGGGTACTATGAAGATAATAAAAGCTATGATGAGGAGCAGTCCAAGAGCATGCATAATTGATACTTGTTAAGTTTATGTATGTTAGAACAAAAATCGTTCCGTTTTTGTTGTTAATGCTTCTTGGCTGTCAACAGCGATAATATTATATACAAGCCTATTGTTGCGGCGAGGCCTGCCAGTCCGAAAAAGATAAGGAAAATTACGGCAGCGATTAAAATCAAGTAACGAAGATAATTTTCTTTTAACTTCAAGTTCTTGAATTTTAAAGAAAACATGGGAATCTCCGAAATCAATAGGAAAGAGAAGAGAATGACTAAGCAGACGATAGCGTATCCACAGGCTTTGTCCTCTATTTGTAAGCCGGCTTGACATATTCCTATCCAAAAAAGAGCGTTGGCAGGAACGGGCAACCCGATGAACGAGGTTGTCTGACGAGCATCGATATTGAATTTCGCTAAACGGAGTGCGGAGAAAACAGGAATGAGCAATGCGCTTAATGCCCACCAGATCTGATAGGAATCGTTTATTCCATGAAAGACACTGTCGTATAGCATGAAATGCATGGCCATGAATCCCGGTGCAAGCCCGAAGCTGATAAGATCGGCGAGTGAATCCAATTCTTTTCCCATCGGAGAGTAAGCATGGAGCAAACGTGCCGCCATGCCGTCTAAAAAGTCGAATAATGCGGATAACCCTATGCATAAAGCAACTATGTCGTACTCTCCTTTGTATGCGAAAAGACAGGCAAAACACCCTGAAAGGAGATTGAGACAAGTAATACTATTAGGGATATTTTTTGTAATGGCATTCATGAGAGCTTTATTTTAGACGGGCTATTTCGGTGAGGTCGCCTATTGTTTTATCGTGTAGAGCTACTTTAATATCGCAATCGAGCGGAAGGTACAAATCTACGCGTGAACCGAATTTTATAAAGCCCATGTGTTCGTCGATGTCACAGGTATCACCGACTTCGGCGTAAGTTACAATGCGACGCGCCACTGCACCGGCAATTTGTCTGACTAAGATTTCCTCACCATTTTCAGCCTTGATGACTACCGTGGATCTTTCGTTGTCTGTGCTCGATTTAGGTAAATAGGCTGCCATAAAGCGGCCTTGTTGATGACTTACATGGATTACTTTTCCGGCAACGGGAAACCAGTTGGCGTGTACGTTGAATATATTCATAAAGATAGAAACTTGCATACGTTTGTCATGAAAGTATTCATCTTCGAGAACTTCTTCAAGAACGACTACGACACCGTCTGCCGGTGCGACTATGGCATTTTTGGGATTACCTTTGAAATGCCGTTTGGGAGACCGGAAAAAATTAACTACCAGAAAGAAAAATATAATGGAGGCGGCGTGGATTAGATAAGCCAGCCATGTTATTTTTATCCATAGATAAACCGGCAAATTCAAAAGAGCCAGAATGATAAAAAAAATAAGTAATATGTTTTTCCCTTCTCGGTGTATTTTCATTTTCATCTTTTAACTCGATTTAGAAGTAGCGAACAAAGGTAATAGTTATTTACGGAAAGACAAAAACAAGGACTCTTTTTTGTATGATTGGGAAAGTGAATGAGAATTATAGACCAGTTTAGAAGCTGTTTTAAATTTATTCCGAGACAGATTGAGACCTATGTTGAAGCAGAT
>ERZ773143.1222-NODE-1222-length-23836-cov-5.242589_pt1 | contig 23836 bp, 19 predicted proteins | sample MGYA00580852_ERZ773143 | MGnify/ENA primary metagenome ERZ773143 (study PRJEB29015, sample SAMEA2737853) | human gut metagenome | biome: human gut; feature: human-associated habitat; material: faeces | place: China | collected 2012 ... | reverse complement strand
TGTATGGTTTTAGAGCAAAGGCTGTGACCCCGTCTAGCAAGCCTAATGGAATTGCCATGAGAAAACCGAGGACAATTCTTGGCAGGTACGGCTTTATGTAGGGGAATACTCGTGACAACAACCACGAATACTTGAAAGAATTTTGAGCCGATGTCGCAGATAATTTATAAGATTGCAATTCCTTGATTTTAAATGGAGATTTTTTAGCATACTTCCACCAAATTTTCTTCTTTGAATGGTAGCAAGTACTGTATTCTGGGAATGGACCGACAAAATTTATAATTACCGGTTGATTTTTTGCCTTATAATACTCAGCCATTACCGTTGGAGGATATTGAACTTTTATATTTCCCCAAGGTTCCATATAATTGTATTTACAATCAAGACGATAAATTTTATTGCCTAGAAATTTATTGATAATAGCAAGCTCCCCATCAGATGTAACCAAAGATGAAGATTTTAAACAATTAGAAATTAAATTATCTAAAACTTTATTCACTCGCCATTTTTGACAATTTATTAAAAATACTCGTCTTGCAAAATAATATTTATTTTCTAAATTTAAATTTTCTAATTGAATATTTCCCCAAGGAGAAGCTACTGCAGCCATATAGAAACCGTCTAAATTTGTAGAATAAAGTTCAAACAAATCATCTTGTGCAATAATTGTTTCATCTAAATACAAAACCTTATCAACCTCTGGAAACATATCAGCAAACCAAAACTTAAACCAATATGTCATATTTATGTAATTAAACACCGGATATTTAGTGACAATTGAAGACTCAAATTGTTTGAAATGTATTTTTAAATTAGAATGTCTTTTCTCTAAATCTCTAAAAAACTTTAACTCAAAATCTGTTAAACCCGAATACAAGATATAACATTCTACAAATGATTTAGAATTGTTCAAAACACTTAGTAATGAAATATATGTTCTTTTAAATATCGTATTATCTGTTGAAAAAGCAACTATTATTTTATTTGACATTTTTAATTAAACCTTAAATTTTAATCGAATTCCTAATAATGTAATTACTGTATGACGTGAAAGTCCTGCACCTTTTGAATATTTAACAGAAAAAATATTTTCTAAAAAATTATTTTTCTTTTCCTCAATATACCTACGATTGTTTTCGTACAATTTCGTATTCAAAAAACTTTTCATTTGTGGTTGTTCCCACTCTGTACCATCTTTACATTTTCTATTCCTTAAATCACTGTAGGTTGGACATTCTATTTGTGGTATATTCCCTAATGCTATAAAGTGACTAGAATTTATACAATATGGAAGTCCACACTCACACCCAACTGCACAGAAATTAATCGGTTTATCTATATCTTTATAAAAGTTTTGTGTATAATCTTCAAAATAACATCTTTTAGCTTCCCCGGTTGTAAGATCAAGTCTGAAACTCCAATCTCCAGCATAACAAAATTCATTACGCTTTATCAAGAAATTTTTATTAGTAAAATTCCATAATGGAGAATTGAAAGATTCTCCCAATTTATAATAGGATTCTCTTGATAAATTTGACAAAATCTTAATTTCATCAGACATTTCATCTCGAGTCAATGCAATTTGTGGTATCGCGCCAACATTATCTATACATAACTGTTTCATTGTTTCTAAATGCGAAATGTATTCATCATACATATTAAATTGAACTAAAAATGAACAACCTGCTTGCCTTACCAAATTAATATTTTTAAAAAACACATCTAACAAATTTCTATCCCTCAACTCCAAATAATGGAAAGAAAAAGAAAAAGTCAAACGTTCGCAAAACTCCTTAGGGAAACTACTAATTTCTTCAAATCGTTCTGTGATAGTACCATTTGTCGTAATATTTACATAATGTCCCGCATTCAATAATTGATAAGCAACTTTTACAACTTCTTCTGGCAACAATGTTTCACCTGCACCGCAAATATTGAATAAACAAGTTCCACCCAGACGTTTTTTAGACAAGGCTTTCGCAATATATTCTGGAGAATATTCAAATTTTGGAATTTTATTTGTTCTATAATCATTTTGAATTACATAACAATAATGACATCTCAAATTACAAGCCGTGACGGGAACAATACATTCTATAAATCTTTTTATTTTATCTTTTGACATTATATTTAATTTCTCCATATAATTTTTTCAGCACCAAATTGATTTTTTATACTTCCGTATTCTAACAAGAAGTTCATCAATCCAAATGTTTTTATTCGTTTAATATTCATTTTATTTTTTATTTTCGACAAATCTCTCATCATTGAGTCGACATCTTGATACAAATGAACTTTTTTATTATTTTTCAAAGAATTTTTATAGACATTTGAGACTTTTTTGTATGAGTTATCCAATAAATAAACCTCTTTACCCAATAATGCAGAACAAATTCCGATATGCAATCTATCTGAAACAATAACATCATAAGAATCTAATATGCCTAAAAACAATTTTGACAACATTATATCCATTGCTTTATCAGCACAAAATGAACTTGCACATAACGATAAATCAACAAGAGATTCAAGACCAGATTTTTCGGGATTAAAGAATTTCTCATCATCAGTTCTCAAAAAATAACCAATATTTGTATTGGAAGATTTTTTCACTTTTTTAAATTGTTTTTGAACCTCAAAATAAAAAGGACAAAGTCTTTCTACAACATTTTTAAAATTTTCTTTGCCTTTCTTAGATAAAAATGATTTTAAATTATTTTTATCTAAAAATTCTTTTTTATAGTAATCCGTATTTAAACCAATAACCATATCATCAGCCAAAATAAACTTCGCTCGAGAATTATTTGCGACGCAATACTCATAACTTTGCTTTTCTCTACAAAATACGGTAAATCTTTCATCTAGCTGAGCTAAAACATCACGACATTCATAAAAACTCGCGGGCATAATAACCGCATTTTGTAAATTCTTTGACCTAAATAAATTTAAAATATCCTGATAATATTGTCTGTAATACTTGGTAAATAAACCTCCTCCACCATAAACAAGATTAAATGGTTTATCAACAAAACTTTGTTGTTCTAAACTCATATCAACAGTTGAATAATTCATATTCTTTGAATCAAAAAATTGATAACAAGAAGTTGCGATTGCGATATCACCAAGATTGCCCCGATTTGGTAAGAAATAGAACTCCCCTAAATTTCTCAAAACATCTTCCATTTCAGAATTTTTTGTATTTGTTTTACAAAATACATCAAACTTTGATTTTCCCAATTGCATCAGTGCAAGATTTAAACTCAACAAAAATCTAAGAGGTTGGTTAATTATCTTATGAATTACATTATGCTTAAATTTAATTTTAAAAAATAATAATCGATAGATCCAATGATTACCGGCTTTTTCAACAGAAAATAATTTTTCTTTTAAATTTTTTTTTGCTTTTTGTAATAAGTACAAATAATTATTAAACTCTGTTATTTCTCTCAAATAAGATTGGTATAATTTTTCAACCTTATACTTTTCAGAAGGGTTAACCATTTCTTTTGTTCTTTGTCTATACATATTAAGTAAGAATAACAAATTATTATAATTTTTAGAAAATAAATTCATATCATTTTTTAGTGTTAAAAATAATTCATGCCAATTGTATAAATGAGAAACCGCATTTACAAATGATTTATTTTTATTTGTGTTTTCCATTATTGAATTTGAACGAATTCTGTAATAGTGATAAAAATCGGTATCAAAATAAGCTCTTTTAGAATGAAACACACAATTCCACATAAAATAAATATCTTCATAAAGAAGTCCATCAATAAATTTGATATTATTACTAATAAGATTACTCGTTTTGAAAATTTTATTCCAAACATGAATATTGGTTCCTAAGCCAATATCAAAATTTACATCAAAAACCCCATCTCTTTTGACTGTAATATAATCCGCAATAATATCTAAATCTTGAGATATATTTTTCCCATCAAGAAAAGCTTTTGAACTAAAACAAAAATAATCGACATCAAAATTCTCAAAAATTTTAACAGCATATTCTATTAGATTTCTTTCAATATAATCATCACTATCTAAAAAATAACAAAGCTCACCGGTTACATATTCTAATCCGGTATTTCTAGCTGCAGCTAACCCTCTATTTAACTGTGACACAACAAGAATACGACTATCATTTTTAGCATATTCATTCAGAATATCTAAAGATGTATCTGTAGAACCATCATTAATACAAATTATTTCAAGGTCAGAATATGTTTGATTAACTACACTATCCAAACACACTCTCAAATAATTTTCGACATTATAAACAGGTATTATAATACTAACTTTCATTACTTATTCTTTCCCCTTTTAAACTTAAATTTAAGACCTAAGACAGTTACAACTTTATGCCGTTTATCTAATGAATTTTCGACTGCAAAAATAGATTTCAAAATAGGTTTATTTAAATCTGTATTTTGAATAAACAATGTACCATATTTTGAAATTTTATACTTATGTTTTTCTTCAACGTCCCAAATATAAATTGACAAAAGAATTTCCGCCAAATAACCTAATGTTCTTTGACCATTTATTGTATAGTCAGAAAAATCAACCTTATTGTTTATTTCCTCCAAAACAGCAAATAAAAAGGAACAATATTCAAAAAAGATTTCTCTTTTCATTATAATTAATTGGTATAACGATTTTTCATATCCATTAATTTTCTTATTTATAACATCTGTATACTGAGGATATTTTTTCAAAACAATATTAATCATCAAATCAAAATCTTTTACTTTGCAACCAGATAAGCTTGTTTCATAATCACCACGAAGATTTGTCTTTTTGCTCTGGTATGCAATATCAAGTCTTGCATCTCTTGTTACAATAATCTCAGCATTTTTACAAACCTTTTCAATACTTTTATCTGTTAAACCTACCTTATGACAAACTTTAGATGTCAAACGATTTTCAGGAATAAAACATAGTCCTTTCTCATAATCTGATTGATGATAGGAATCAAAATATCCATCATTAAAACAAAAATATCTTCTATAATGATTTAATCCTATATAATCTGGATTTCCAATTTTATCATAATTTTTCCAAGCCCAATAAAGAGCACTGCATTCATTATAATATCTATTTAATGATGAAATATTATCCCCAGTGTTATCGCCTACAGTATTTTGCAACAACCAAGACAAATCTTTTTTCTTAATAATGCCATCCTTTGATTTTTGTTGAGCAATATCCCTCCCAACATGAACCGGTAAAAAATATTTTCCTTTAGGGAGTAATGCCGGTTTATGCAGTGCAATTAATATTTTTATATTTTCTTTTTCAGGTTTTCTAATTTTTATTCTTAGCCCCAAAATAGTAATGACTTTATGATTTGAATTTTTAGAATTTTTTACAGAAAAAATACGTTCCCAAAATGAATTAAAATTATTCATCAATTTTTCAAAGTGCTTGTAATTCTCGCTCTTTTGGAGACTTATAAAAATAGAATAAGAATATTTATCTACAAAATCAGTCTTTTTTATTTTCAATTTTTGAATATAATTTTTTACTGATTTCAACAATGTATCTTTTAAACTTTCTGAAATAGTTTGTAAATGCCAAAGTGCAAATATCATAAAATAACTTACAAAACATTTTTTAAAAATATCCCATTTATTAGATGCCAATAAATCTTGTCGTAATAAATCCATAGATTTTATAAAAGCATCACAATCAGACTCTCTAGTCTTAGATACTGAAATTGTAATATTCATCTTGTGTAGAATTAAAAAATCGTTCAAAAGAGAAATTCTATTGGATAAAATTAAGGACTTATATACAAAATAAGTATCTTCTGAATTTTTTAAATTTGGAAAGGATATATTATTATCTTTAATTAAAGAAGCTTTATATAACTTATCCCAAGGCCAACCTCCAAACAATAAGAAAATTGAATCACTTATATCCGAGCTACTAAAAACATCTTCTTTGGGAAGCTGTGCACCTAAAGGAATTAAAGACTGATTTTGAGTTTTTATATTATATTCATAACTTCTGCATACACAAATATCTAAATCTAAAGAGCTTGCTTTGTTATACATTTTTTCTAATGTTTCGGGAAATATTGTATCGTCTGAATCTACAAAAAAGATATATTCACCACTCGCCACATTTATTCCGGTATTTCTTGCAACTCCTGGACCAGAGTTTTCTTGATTTATTATCTTAAATCTATTATCTTTTCGTGAATAAGCTTCTAGAAGAGATAAAGAATTATCACTAGAACCATCGTTCACACAAATTATTTCAATATCAGATAATGTCTGACAAACAATACTATCAAGACATTCTGCTAAATATTTTTCGGCATTATATACAGGAATAATTACGGAAACTTTCATTATTATTTATGTCCTTTCAAATAACTGTTATCCAAAATAGTGGCAATTTTTCTGCAATTTTCATTCCAAGTATTAGCCATTGCATAATGAATAAGCTTATCTACAAACATACCCCTTTCAGAATTTGAATAAGCCTCTTCTAACTTGTTTGTAAAATCTTCATAATTACCGGCAACAAAAACACCATCATAGCCATAACATTCTATCAAATCTTTCGTAACAACAACAGGTTTACCCATAGCCATATACTCAAATAATTTTATAGGATTTGTATATCTGGCAACTTCACATTCCTTAAATGGAATAATACAAACATCAAACAAACTTGCATACTCTGGAAGCTTATTATATTCAACCGGCGGAATATAATAAACATTAGAATATCTTGCAATTTTATCCATTTTTTCATAATCATTTGGAGCATAACATTGTCCAATAAACACAAAACCGATATCAGATTTATTTTGTATCATATATTCAAGCAAATCATAATCTAACCAATCTGCAAATGCACCATAATAACCAACTAAAAATCGAGATTTAGATTTTAATTTATTCAATTTGCCTGCAAATTCTTTATTTATAGATTTCGAATTAAAATGTTCAAAATCTACACCATTATTAACCAAATGCATTTTACTATCGTCATTAATAATTCCATCAAAATCTTCTTTTAATCCTCGTGCTGAATACAAAATAACATCACAATCTTTAGCGATATTTTTGTGTCGGTTGTAATAAAAAAGTTTATCCTTAACATCACCAACTTTGAAACTATCAATATGATCATAAACTATTTTGTTATTCTTTTTAACTTTATAAAAAGATTTTTCTGTAAAATTCTGAATAGGAGTGTAATAAAACCACGCATTTTTCAACTTTTTTCGCAATAGTCTAAAATTATCACACAAATACAAAGTATCACTTAATTTTAAAAATCCAGACCATTTACTTTGTTGCTTATCTTCACTTGGATAAGTACAATAAAATACAAGATAACCCATTTTGCTTAAATTTTCTGCAATATGTTGAAATCTTTGTTTCATTGAAGAATAGTAAGGGATAAAAGGAGTCATAACTAATATTTTAGACTCATCTCTCCCCTTGATTATTTCTTTTAATTTCTTTTTATCTTTGGAATATATTATTAATTCTGAAAGTTTTTTAAACCTTTTTCTAGCATTAAAACTCAACAATTTATGATTATCTACTTGAATTCTAAAAATGCCATGACTTATAGAAACAATCGGGATAACATCTTGTTTCAAATATTCTCTTTTATAAAATTTTGACGGATTATTTATCAATCTCAAAACATCTCGTTTGGGATATCGTGCAAAAAATTCATCTTTCAAAATATCGGAATCATAATACTTTTTAAATTCGGTCCTAAAAACTTTAAAAAATTCTTTGCTCTCTTTTTCTTCAAGCCTATTCAAATTCCATAAATATTCTCGGTATTGATTTGCACATTTTTGCTCTTCTAAGGTAGACTTCATTTCTGGATATTTGTCCATGAATGAATTAATTTCATTATATTCATCACAAATACAGAAAACTTTAGCAGAACTTTTTACCGAAGAATTTTGATTATCCACTCGATAACAATAATAATTCTTTTTTGTCAAAACCAGTTTATCTACAGCCATAATTGTTTTTGCAGCAAAAGCTGTATCTTGATAACTAGCTCCGGGTGTTTCTAAAAATCTAATCGCATACTTATCTAAAAATGTTTTTTTATAAATAGAAGCAGCAATCAAACTTGGTATTACAAATATATTCTTTGAAATTCTCGGATCTAAAACAACTTCTTCTTCAAATTCTGAAAAATGATTATTTTCAACTAATTTGTTTTCTTCCCCATAATATGAGTACCAATCACCTTTTACAATATCTACATTATGTTTCAAGGCTAAATTATACAAATTTTCAAACATGTTCAAATCAGCATAATCATCAGATTCTACAATCCCGATAAACTCACCTTTAGCAGATTCTAAGGCGATATTCATTGATGCGCCATAACCCGAATTATGTTTTGATATAACTTTAACTCTAGAGTCTCTGTCTTCGTATTCTCGCAAAATATCTAATGTTGAGTCTGTTGAACCATCATTTACACAAATTATTTCAATATCGTGTAATGTTTGATTTACAACACTATTCATACATTGTCTAATAAATTTTTCCACATTGTAACACGGTATTAAAATAGAAACTTTTGGCATAAAACCCTCCAATTATTGATACCAAAACCTAACCTTGGTTATACAACATTATAAACAATATGTTGCATTGCTTTTCTAAGCATAGCCCAAATGGCTAATATTTTCAATTTAACATTTTTAAATTATTTAAAAATGTTAATAATTAAAATAATTTTTAAAAGGAATTATTGATAAAAATTTGGTTTGTAAATATTCAAATAAAAAAATTTATACTTGTTAATATTTTATGTTAAAAAATTTTTATTAAGTCTATAATTAAACTATTATGACAGAGACACAACCACAATATGTACCACTCCACTTACACACTGAGTATTCTTTACTTGATGGAGCTATTAGAATCGGAGATTTAGTTAAATTCTGTACAGAAAATAACATGCCAGGGGTTGCAGTTACTGACCACGGAGTCATGTACGGGGCAATGGATTTGTATATTGATGCAGAAAAAAATAACTCTAAAGAACGTGAAAAAGCAGAACAAGACCCAAATTATACCCCCAAATTAGTAAATCCGATTGTTGGTTGTGAATTTTATGTTCACGATGGTGATTTATCTGAACATGACCAAAATCATAATCCTCGTTATCACTTGGTTTTACTTGTAAAAAATAATCAAGGGTATAAAAATATTGTTAAATTAGCTTCTCAAGCTCATATTAAAGGTTTTTATATGAAACCTAGAATTAATTGGGAACTCTTGGAACAATATCACGAAGGATTAATTTGTTCTTCTGCCTGCTTAGGTGGAGAAGTTTTACAACATCTTTTGAAAAATGATTACGAAGGCGCTAAAGCTGTTGCAAAACGATTTAAAGACTTATTTGGAGAAGATTATTATATTGAACTTCAAGATCACGGTTTGGAAGATCAAAAACGTACAAATCCTGATTTGATACGTATTGCCAAAGAACTTGATATCAAAATGATTATCACAAACGATTCTCACTATTTGAATAAAGAAGATGCTGATTGGCACGATACACTATTGTGTATGCAAACGAAATCTTCTAAATCTGACCCAAATAGATTTCATTTTTCAAATAATGAGTTTTATGTAAAAAAAGTTTCAGAATTGCGTGATGCTTTCAAGTGGCTTGATAGTGAAACCTTTGATGAATGTATTAAAAATACAGTTGATATTTGTAAAAAATGTCATATTACGGTTGAGTGGAAAGCTCCTCTTCCTGATTTTCCAGTTCCTGATGGATTTACAACAGATACCTATTTGGAAAAACTTGTATATCAAGGTATAAAAAGAAAATATCACCAAGAAGAAATTGCTCCAAACCTTATGGAGAGAGCAAAATACGAACTTGGTGTAATTGAACAGATGGGATTTTCCGCATACTTTTTGATTACGTGGGATTTCATTCACTATGCAAAAACTCATGATATTCCGGTTGGACCTGGGAGGGGTTCTGCTGCAGGTTCATTGGTTGCGTATGCTCTTGATATTACGGATTTGGATCCTATTGAACACCATTTATTGTTTGAAAGATTCTTGAATCCTGAAAGATTCAGTATGCCAGATATTGATACAGATTTCTGTATTGAAAAAAGAGGTCAGGTTATTGATTACGTTGTTCAAAAATACGGTGCAGACAAAGTTTGTCAGATTATTACTTTTAATACTTTAGCAGCAAGAAATGCAATGAAAAGTGTTGCCCGTGTTTTCGATATTCCGTATGCAAGAAGCAAACAATTGTCAGATTTGATTTCCGGAGACCCTGGAGCTAAAATTTCTGATGCATTGCAAGATGGTATGGAACTTAAAAAACTTTATGATGAGGATCCGGAAGTTAAACGACTTGTTGATACAGCACTGCACGTTGAAGGTTTGAAAAACGCAACCGGAATGCACGCAGCAGGGGTTATCATTTCATATAAACCTCTAGATGAAATTGTACCGGTTCAATACGGGAAAGACGGTGTTGTAGTAACTCAATATCATCGTGAAATTTTGGAAAAAATGAAGCTTTTAAAAATGGACTTTTTGGGGCTTCGAAACTTGACAATGATATCTAAAACAGTCAAACTTATCAAAAAATGTCAAGACATTGATTTAGATATTAACCATATTCCACTTGATGACAAACCTACATATCAAATGTTGATTAGAGGTGAAACCGTTGGAGTATTCCAGCTTGAATCCCAAGGTATGACGAACTTGGTAAAAAAACTTCAGCCTGACGTTTTTGAAGATTTAGGCGCTTTGGTTGCCCTATTCCGCCCAGGTCCGTTGGGTTCCGGTATGGTTGATGTTTTCGTTGACAGAAAACACGGTAGGCAAGAAATCACATATCCACACCCGAGACTGGAAAAAGTCTTGAAAGATACATACGGGACAATGGTTTACCAAGAACAAATTATGCAAATCTTCAGAGAGATGGCGGATTATTCATTGGGTGAAGCAGATATGGTTCGTCGTATGATGGGTCACAAAGACCCGGCAGCAATGGCGGCTCAAGAAGATAAACTAATTAAAGGATCTGCTAAATATGGTATGAAAGCTGAAGATGCAAAAACTTTATTTGAACAAATTCAAAACTTCGCATCATACTGTTTCAACAGAGCACACTCTTCAGCTTATGCATTTGTTGCCTATCAAACAGCATATTTAAAATGTCACTACCCGGTAGAATACTTGTCAGCATTGCTTTCGAGTGTTGCAGGAGACCAAGAAAAAACACAAGCATATATTGAAGAAGCATTAAAATATGGAATCAAAGTTCTTCCGCCTGATATCAATAAATCATACTTAGAATACACACCAGATGGAAAGAATATAAGATTTGGTCTTGCATCAATCAAACAAGTTGGTGAGGGTGTAATTGAAGAAATTATAAAAGAACGTCAAGAGCATGGAGAATATAAATCTATCTATGATTTTATCAAAAGAGTTGATGTAAAATGTGCAAACAAAAGAGCTTTGGAGGGATTAATCAAAGCCGGTGCTTTTTCAACAATTGAAAAAAGTCGTAAACAATTGATGGAAAACATTGAATATATAACTTCAACCGCTTCAAAAGAAGCCAAAGAAAAAGAATCAGGTCAAGGAAGCTTATTTGATATGCTAGGTGATACTGCATCTGTTGAAGAGGCAAAATTCCACTTGTCCGGTTCTGATGAAGAATATGATGCTAGACAAATTCAAATTTTTGAAAAAGAGTTTTTGGGTTTTTATGTAACAAGCCACCCTCTATCCACAATTAGAGATAAACTACCATTCCTAATGACTCATAAAATTTCACAAATCCCAGAAGTTCCAAATGAAAAAATTGTTACTATTTGCGGACTCGTTACAGGAACAAAGCAAATTCCAACGAGAAACGACCCGACAAAATTTGTTCGATTTGTGACAATAGAGGATTTGACAGGTAAAATCGATACTTTGGCATTTAATTCAAAAATTGCAGAGTATAACGATTTTCTTCAGAATGAACAACGAATTATTGTATCAGGTAAAGTTAGCAGACGAAGTGATGATGATCCGCCAATTATTTTGATTGACACGGTAAAGCCTGTTGATAATTCAAATATTTTCACAATTGAATTGAAAGAAGAGTTGAAATTTGAAGAATTAATGTTGTTGAAACAAATGTTGTGCAAATTCCAAGGCTCAGACCCTGTAATGTTGAAGTTACCGGACTTAACAGGCGATGTAAAAATCCTTGCTTCATCAATGTTTTGGGTAAACTCATCAAACGATTTGGTCAATACTTTGAAGCACAAATTTGGAGAAAGAATTGGAATTTCAATAAAATCAATGGACTCAGATATAAAAGAAGATGTAGCTTAATAAACTGCATCTTCTTTTTAATTTATTTTTTTGTTTTATTTAAGCTTCAACAGTTGGAGCTTTAGTTAGAAATCCAGAAATATCTACTGGAATTTTTTGAGCTTCAGCATTTTCCAACAAATAAGGTAAAGCTTCCATGTTTTTCTTAATAACTTTGGTGTCACCTGTTTTTATTTCATTAAGGTCACAAATTGGTTGACAATTTTTGCAAAGCTTATTTATTGCATTCATAATTGGTCTTATCATTTTAACATTTTCCGGTTTTGCATCTTCTGAACTCAAAGCTTTGACAAATTCGAAAAACTCTTTGTTTTTAGAATAGTCCATTGTGTAACCGCCATCTAATGTGTCTTGAGCAATTTCTGGAATTATTTCTTTTGTTGCATTCAATTGTTTAGATAAGCTTCCCATATTTTCTAAGTTAAAACCAAAAAGCTTACATAAGAAGTACTTTGAATTGATTGTATCACTATTGTTGAAAACAGTTTCAGTTAAATCAAGAGCCGCAGGATTTTTCTTGCTAATTTCAGGCAATCTATTTAAAATCATACCAACAATTGATTTACCATTATCTGTTTTTTGGGCGATATCAATATGAGTCGGAAGCATTTCTTTAGTTTTAGATAAATCAATAATATCTTGTGCAAGTCCTAAATGTTTTGGATTCAATTCATTTAAATGTTTCGCAAAATCTGCAATTTCGGGGTTTTCTTTTGCGTATGCTTGGATAGAACCAATAATTTCAGATGTTGAATTATTCCTTGGAGTACGTTCGACAATACCCATTTTCATAAAGCCTTGATTAAATCTGTTAGGTAATTTTTCCACATTAGAAGCAAATGCTTCCGAAATTTTTGGGATAAATGACATAATAAAAATCCTTTCTTGTTCCTACTATTTTGCTGATATAAAAACAAAACATATAAAAAATTTCTCATTTTTTCAATGAAGTTAATATATTTTTACAAATAAATTAAAAAAAGTGCTTGAAATAAAAAATTTAGCATGTATGATTAATAAGTAACCGAAATAAGCGGGGGTAATTCAGTGGTAGAATGCCTCCTTGCCAAGGAGGATGTCGCGAGTTCGAGCCTCGTCTCCCGCTAATTAAAAAGACCTATCAAATTGATAGGTCTTTTTAATTTGTAATGATAGAGGGTAATGTGCATAAGCACAAGCCTCGTTGCTATGACTCTTTGCGAGATTTATCGAGCATTAGAGGCATAGTACCTACTTGGCTCCCGCTCCATAAAAGACCGATAAAAATATTTATCGGTCTTTTATTTTATATGTAGAGATATAAGTGAAAAATTACTATTTACGAGTGATATACTTGTTGCACCTGTTTTTGATAATTTATACAAAGTACCTACGGGACTCTCGTTTCATTTTAAAACAAAAGTCATTAAAAGGGATTTCTTTATTCTTAAATTTAATGATACAAAGAATTACATCACTAAATTTGCTAGAGTTCATTTTCCCTAACAAATTTAATCAAACGATAAATTTTTTCAAGTTGTTTCTTGTTAGTTTTAATTTCATTTAAGGCTGTGTAAATATCCGACAATAACTCTTTGGGGTCTTTAATGGTTTCATACGCAAATAATTCTTCTGCCGTCACTGAAAGAGCTTCAATAATTTTATCCAATGTATCTGCACTTACAAAACTTTCACCAACCTCAATTCTGCTCAAGTTTCTTGGAGCAATATTAATCATCTCGGAAAATTGTTCTTGAGTTAATCCTCGATTTTTACGCAACCTTTTAATTTTTTCACCAAGTAATTTTTTAATATTCATAATATCTTCTTACTATAATGTCTATTTTTAACTCAAAATCTGATGTTTCATGTCATGATATATTAAGCTTTGTAAACTCTGAACGGCGCAATATATCTATATTTTGTAATTTTTTCTATTTTTAACATCTTATTTTGAGCAATTCTTCAATCTTAAAAAACTTTATATATACATAACACGAGATTGCAATCAATGTTAAACACTATAGGATATCAGAGAAGTAAAAATAATTAAGGAGAATTAATTATGACAAACCAACAAATTAAACCACAAGCAAAATTAAATCTTTATGAGGGTATCAGCGTAGAAACAGTAAAGCAACAAGGTTCAGATGGTCAAAAAATTGCCGTTCCATTGTTTGATACTGACGGAAACGGGAAAATAGAAGGCAGAGAACTAGATAGAATGAACCGTTGCACATTTAAATCTGAAAAAAATAAACTTACCATTTTTGAAAACAAAGGTGAAAACAAACAGGAAGTTACTGAAATTAATTATAATAATGTAAATGATTTATATGCAATGCATGGTAAACGCGCCTTAAATAATTTAGACATGTTCAGTTTTGGAAAGTACACTAAAGATGGTAAAACTGCTTATAAGCACTATTTTGGCTCTGTGGCTAGTTTTACAAAAAAAATAATTGATTTAGTAAATGGCAAGGTAACTGTTGAAGGTGCAAAAGGCAACTTATATGGTAGAAATATTGATTTAACAGTCAAAAATTCAGATATTAATAAAATCGGCATCAATGGAGGGAAAGTTAAACTTCAGAATGTAAAAGATAAAGGTTTAATTCACGATAGTGCAACAGAAATAAAAACAGATGGTAAAACTATTGTTAATGCCGATACGAATTCTAAAGTTAGAATAAATAATGAAAAATAGAGACTAACAATAACTTAAATAACAAGTAAAAAAGGGCAAGGAAAATATTTTCTTTGTCTTTTTTATTTAAAGTTACAAAACAATTATAGTAAGGTAATATATTTATTACAAATTTACACTGATTTTTTAAATCTTTGTAATTATAAAATATCTTTTAAATTTGTATAAATATTATCTAAAATAAAAATAGTATTATCTTTTGAAGAAATTAGTAATTGATTAATATTTTCTTCAAAATCTTTAGGTAAAATATTACAATTATTTTTTGCATACTGAATTAATCTTTTTTCTCCAGGGTGAAATAATTCATTAACTGCAAAAATTATATCAAAATAACTTGCCCAAAATACAGCAATTCTATGATTTATACTAACTAAATCATTCCTTTTAATAGCTTTATTAATTTGTTCATAGTAAGATGCAAAAGGCTTTTCTTTTATTAACATCATATTTCTTTTTATGATATTTTCTTTTAATTCTTGTGGATATTCTGTTTTAATAGACTTTTGTAAATTTATAAGCCAATTGTCTTTATCATAAATTATTTGAAAGTTATTTAAAGTAAATAAAAAGGCTGTTGTATAACCACTAGAGGGATAATGCTTTTGCCAAACATTTTCTACCACTTGACTAAACCAACCCTTATTCCAGTACATAACATCTAATTGTTGATTTAATTTATCCACAAAGAATTCATCTCCAGAACCAAAGTACTCTCCCCCAACTTCAAACTTAGACGAATACCCCTTTACCAATTCATTACGACAAAATATCGGAATGTCTTTTTCTACAAAAACATACAAATCAATATCAGATAAAACATCAGATGTTTTATTAGCACCAGAGCCTCCAACAGCAATTGCTACAACTTCTGGAAAAGAGTTATATTTTTCAATAATTTCTTCAAATATCATAGAAACCTCTTTAACTAAAACTCAAAACTTATGGACACAAGTTTTCCCAATCCGGTTCGTCAGGTTCTTCCCCAGGTTCAATAATATGTTCTCCACTCTCAAGCATTACCATTAAAGACAACTTCAATTGTCTTTTATAATTTTCTCTAGCTCTTGCTAATGTCTTAGCGCAAAAGGTAAAGCTTGGAATCTCCTTAATCTCAATATAATAATAAGGATTTCCATCAAAATCCAAATCTTGTCCCTCTATAAGAGTCCAATTCAAGTTCAAATAATAATCTAAATCTTTTTCCATATTTTTACTTACTAAAATTATATTCTTAATTTTCCAAAGACGAATTGCTCAACGGTTGAGATAACATTATGCCCTCTCCACCTACAACATCAGCTCTTTGCCCGTCTATATACAAATAAACAGGAACAGTTGAATTTAATTTTGCAGTCTTAATCAACTGATACAATCTTTTGTACAAACTATCAGTTCCTCCACCATTAACAAATGAAGAATTCAAGTTAACAACAACTCTATCAGGTTGTTCTGTAATATTTATAATCTCAGAGCCAGATGGAACTTCTGTATAAACACCGCGTTGTCTTTCAGCCGGTCTTGGTCCTCGAATCAAAGATGTAATTGCAAACTTTATTTTTGAACCATCAATATCTTTGTTATATTCACGTTTAACAGCCTTATAAACTTCTTCATTGTGTTCATTTTTACCAATAAAGTATACATTGACATAAACTTTTTCTTTAGATGTTGATTGTTCCGGAGCTTCTTCCTCAATAGAACGTTCAGAAACTTGAATATCATCTGGTTTAATTTCAGGTTTTGGCATCAAAACATTGAATGCTATCAAACCAACAACAACAAACATACAAAAACCGATAAATATTAATAAAATTTTTTGATTTTTATTCATAACAACCGTATCCTTTTTAAGTTTAGTCTTTAGGGATAATTACAATTCCCTTTGTATGTATAACACTATTTTGAACTGACACAGAATCAACTGATACTTTCGCTTCTTTATTATCAAGTATATTTACTGAAAAATCAAGGGGGTTCAAGTAATTCAAAATAAAGTCAATCTTCTTCAAGTCAATACTGAACGCATCAGAGACGAGTTTTGTATTCGCAAAATCAATTTTACCTTTTTTAACAACTAAGTCTGAATTGATAACAATTTTTTGTTCTGTTCTGATAAATGGAATTGCAATACCAATGATATAATAAAATTTGCTTGATTTAACCGCAACTTTTGTTGACGCAATTTTCAATCCACCAATAGAATTTCCTAATTGGTTCAAATCATTAATTATTCTTTGATATTTTTCAGATTGCATAGTTTTATTGATATCAGACGCAGTCATTTTTATATTAAAAGACATTGGAAAATCTTCCATAAATACAACTTCATTATCAACTTGCTTAATATAATTAAATTTACATAACGTATCTAACTTCAAATATGACAAATAAATATCATTAATATTTACATTTTGACCCTCAACACTTAAAGATTTAAATATACCATTTTTTAAATCTTTCGCACTATATGAATCAAGTTTAACTTTTAAATCGTCATTAGTTGCAACTTTGTTAAAAGCTTTTTTCACAACTTTTTGACCAACTTTTTCAGCAGTGAAATTTACACCGGAAACAGCTCCTACAAATGATCTGAATTTATTATTCATATCATAAGGAGCTACACAATTATACTTACAAGTTGCCATTGCAGATGTATTTGCAATTAACAACATTCCCAATAATAAAACTATCTTCTTCATAATACCTCGAATACTTTTTTTGTCGAAACTTTATCTGTATCTGCTATACCTACAGCATATATTCTACCACCATAAACCAAAATTACAATATTAGAATTTACTCCTGTGTTATTTGGAATACTCATTCCATGCGAAACTTTTTCTTTCTCTCTATCTGTTAAAATTCTCTTTGGCAAATCCAAGACATCAAGCGGGTTTACAAGCAAATTTTCGACATCTTCTTTTGTTTTAATATCCTCTAATTTAGTTGCTTTTTCTTGATAAAACAAACCGGCTTTTGTTCGAACAAGTTCAACCAAATGACCACCACAATTCATTTTTTGCCCTAAATCATAAGCAATTGAACGAATATATGTACCCTTAGAACACGCAACTAAAATTTTTGCTTGCTGACATTTTTCATCAAAACATTGCAATTCAATTTTAGAAATAAAGACTTTACGAGGCTTGATTTCTACTTCTTGACCAATTCTTGCATATTCATAAAGTTTTTTTCCATTAACTTTAATAGCGGAATAAATCGGCGGGAATTGTTCAATTTCTCCCTCAAAAGATTTTAAAACCTCTATCACTTCATCTTTAGTAATCTTTTTGTCATAGGATTTAGTAACTTTGCCCTCTAAATCATAAGTATCGGTATCTTGACCAAATTGAACAGTTGCAAGATATTCCTTGTCATCATTCAGATATTCAATAAGACGAGTAGACTTCCCGATACATATAGGTAAAACACCAACTGCAAAAGGGTCTAATGTTCCTGTATGACCAATCTGTTTAATTTTTGTAATTCTGCGCAACACAGCAACAACATCAAAAGATGTCATTCCTTTTGGTTTATAAACATTTAAGAATCCAAAAAGATTTGAATTTTTATCAGAACTCATTTATAAGATAATCCTTGTAAAGTGCTACTTGATTTCGCCTCTTGAAATTTTATTGATTAAATCAACAACTCTTGAAGACTCTTCTAAACCATTCGTATATACGAAACGCAATTCCGGAGTCAATCTCAAACGAAGAACTTTACCAACATTGTATCTGATTTTTGGAGTATTTTTCTCAATAACTTCTTTAGTTTTTTCAATCTGAGCTTCTGAACCTAAAACACTATATATAACTCGAGCAAAAGAATTATCGTGAGAAACCTCAACATCAACGATTGAAACTACACCCTCTAAACCTCTGATTTCTTTACGCAATATTTCTGAAATATCACGCATCAATTCTTTTCTAACTCTTTCGTTTCGTAATGACATAATTATCTCCTTGTTACTAGAGATTATAACATAAAATAAAAATTTTTAACGACCCAAACGAATTTCATCAAAATCAATATATATTCGGTATCCAAGAATTTTGCAAATAAGTTTCATCTCCGAATACCTCAAAGACTCACTTGCAAACTTATGAGATAGCAAACTTTGAGAATAATTCTTGCCACTGATTTCGGTCATTCGCTTCGCAAGTTCAGTAATCGTCATACTTTTAGATGTAAGCATTATTTTAACTTCTTCACGTACATTCATACTGAAATTATACAATTGTATTGACTTATTATGAAACATATTGTATTATCATGAATAATATTCATAAGTGTTAAAATTATTCATTTTTAATTTACATGAAAGGAGCTGGAATAAAAAGAATGGAACAGAGTAACATCATAATCTTGAATACGAAATGCCAATGTCAAGCAGAACAAAACAATCCAGTGAATTATTTTGTGAAAAGTAGATTAAGGAAGGGAGGCAAAAAGAAACTTGCATTTACCCTCGCAGAGGTCTTAATCACTCTTGGCATCATTGGAATCGTTGCAGCAATGACAATGCCAAACCTAATATCAAGTTACAATGCTAAAAAACTACGAACTCAATTTTTAAAATCATATTCACTTGTCACTCAGATGTTTAAACAATATTCTGACGATGGAAACACAAACACCGTTTGCAGAGAGACTTACAAACAATTTATAAATTACAGCTCAAATGCAACAGACTGTGGTTATGACGGGTCTAAATGTTATGGAGAAGATGTTTCTAAAAAATATAAAACAATCAACAATCAAACTTTTTCTTTAGGTAGACTTAATGACGGAATGATATTACTTCCCGGGGGAGAACTTTTGATGTTTGAAGACGGGAATGCTGCTATTGGAATTATTCTAATCAGTGTCGATATTAATGGCTACAAAAATCCTCCAAACAAAGCCGGATACGATTTGTTCACATTCCAATATATTGATGGAGAAGTTTATCCAATGGGAGATAGAAAAACCTATTATGTTGGTAAAGACTATTGTGATATAAATAAAAACGACAAAGAGGTTGGGGGGATATCCTGTGCATTATATGCTAAAGATGACAGTGAATACTTCAAAAAAGCTGTGAAAAATTTGAAATAAAAAGGTGGACTTGTTTATCCACCTTTTTATTAGACAATTTTATTAACTTTTTTCATCATTTTATTATAATCAGGATCAAAAGTTGGAAAAATTTCTGCAATAATTTCTTTGAATTGATCTATAAGATTTATTCTCTTTGGTGCATTATTAGGTAAAGTTATATCCGATTTAGGTGCAACCGATTTCAATTTATTAACTCTATTCATTGTATTTAGGGGCATAGAACCGGTAATTTTAGATATCATATTTCGTACTCCTTTCTATTCGGTTATAAGCTTTTTCTTTCAACTTCTTCTTTTGTTGAAACCTCAATAATATCACCAATTTGAATATCATTAAATTTGCTGAAAGAAATACCACACTCAAAACCTTGTGCAACTTCTTTTACATCATCTTTGAAACGTTTCAATTGGTCAATTGCACCACGGAAGATTTCTTGTCCATCTCTATAAAGAACAGCATCTTTTGAACGAACAATTTTACCCTCAGTAACATAACAACCGGCAATTTTATTCGTTTTCCCAATTGTAAATACTTGACGAACTTCCGCTTTACCAAGTTCAACTTCTTTAACTTCAGGTTCAAGAAGTGATAACAATGTTTTTTCGATATCTTCTAACAATTGATAAATAATATCATATTTCTTAATTGTTACACCTTCACGTTCAGCTGAAGCTAGAGCATTTCCGTCTTCTTTTACTGTGAAGCCCAGAATTAAAGCATTTGAAGCTGCTGCTAACATAACATCGGCTTCTGAAATATCACCAACACCTACATGAATAATCTTTGTTGTAATTTCTTTTGATTCAACACCCGCAATAGCCTGTGCGACAGCTTCTGCTGAACCGTGAGTATTAGCTTTGATAATCAAATTCAAGTGTGGAATATCATCATCACCTGCAACAGATTCACGTCTAATGTGAGCAGGAAGCATATTTTCTAATCTCTTATCACGTTCTTTTTCTTTTCTGTCTGCTACAATTGCTTTCATTTCTTTTTCGTTTTTAACAACTTCAAAATGGTCCCCGGCTTGTGGAACTTCAGACAAACCAAGAATTTCAACCGGTGTAGATGGTTCTGCTTTTTGAATTCTTTCACCACTATCTGATAGCAATGCTCTTACTCTACCGCAAGCTGTTCCAACGACTATACAGTTACCTGCTCTTAATGTTCCGTTTTGAACCAACAATGTTGCAACAGGACCTTTCCCTTTGTCTAAGTTTGCTTCAATTACAACACCGGAAGCTTCAGCTTTAGGGTTAGCTTTCAAATCTTGAACATCTGCAACTAACAAAATGTATTCCAAAAGTTCATCAATACCAGTACCTTGAAGAGCCGAAACATTTACAGTAATTGTATCCCCGCCCCAAGCTTCCGGAACCAAACCGTGTTCTGTCAATTGTTGCAAAACTCGATCCGGATTAGCCCCAGGTTTATCAATTTTGTTAACAGCAACAATGATTGGAATTTCAGCAGCTTTTGCGTGGTTAATAGCTTCAATTGTTTGAGGCATAATACCATCATCTGCAGCAACTACCAAAATTGCAATATCAGTTGCTTTCGCACCTCTTGCTCTCATTTCGGTGAAAGCTTCGTGACCAGGAGTATCCAAGAATACAATTTTCTTTTCATTCTTATCACCAAGATATACAGTATAAGCACCGATTGACTGTGTAATACCACCGACTTCTGATGCTACAATTTTGTGTTTTGAAGCTCTGATACTATCTAATAATGTAGTTTTACCGTGGTCAACGTGTCCCATAATACTGATAACAGGTGCTCTACGTTTTAATAATTTCTTATCAACTTCGATCAATGCTTTTGCTTGTTCTTCTTTTTCAAGTTCTTGTTCAATATAAGCATCTAAATCCTCTTCAAGAACTTCTAAACCATATTCGGCACAAACTTTCTTAATAACATCAACATCAATAAGTTGGTTAACTGTTGCCATAACACCATTAAGCATTAAGAACTTAACAATTTCAGCCGGAGTTTTTTTAATTTTTTCAGATAATTCTGAAATAGTCATCGGTTGAGTTACAACGATTTGTTTTACTTCTTCAACCTCTTCAACTCTTTGAACTTTCTTTTTGTGGTGTTGAGCTGCTGCCTTTTCTAGTGAAATTCTTTCTTGTTCTTCCTTTTTAGAATTAAAATCTTTTTCTTTCTTCTTTCCGTCAGATTTACGTTTTACAGGACCTTTATTTTCGTAAATATCTTGTGGAATTATACGACGTTGTAAAGGCTTTTTACCTGCAAAATCTTTATTTTCACCATTTTGGACAGGACGTTGAGGTCTTTCGCCTTTTGGTGGAAATTTTCTCTCCCCGTTTTGAGGTCTTTCACCACGGGTGTATTTTCTTTCTCCATTGTTGTAAGGCTTGCGAGTTGGAGTTGGGGTTGATGTCGAATCAGATTTTTCAACAGGAGCTTTTCTTGGAGCTCTCCTTACAATTTCCAATCTGCTAACAGGTTTAACCACTTCAACTTTTGGTCTTACTACTTTTTCAACTTTATGCATTGAAGTTTCTTTAGTAGGTTTTTCTTCCTTTTTCTCTTCAACTGGAGCAGGTGTCGGTTTTGCCTTTTTCACAACAAAAGCCTTTGGCTTAGTTGTTTTCTTAACACCACCATTTGCAATAAAATCTTTCAACCTTGCTATCTGTTCCATCGTAACAGTACTTGAATGAGTTTTATTTGTAACTCCGATTTTTGCGAACTTTTCTACAACTTCCTTACTTGGGAGTCCAAGTTCTTTCGCTAATTCACTTATTCTAACTGTTTCGTAACTCATCTAGTAACTGTCCTTTCAATTCGTTTGGTATAGAAGCTTTTAAGTGTTTTGCAAGCTTATTTTTCTTGAATACTGATTCTATACACACCTCATTATAGCAAAGATATGCAGATCTGCCAAATGTTACAGAATCCGGATTAATTATAACTTTTCCGTCTGTGTTTCGTGCCGTAATCTTTATTAATTCATTTCTGTTCTTTATATTCCAACAACTAACACAACGTCTTTCAGTCAATTAATCTCTCCTATTGCTCTTGAGCTAATTTTTCTAACTTTAATTTTTGGTCATATTCAACCAACAAATCAATAAGTTCGTCTAATTCACCATCAATCACAGTCCATACATTCAAATTGTGATTCAATCTGTGATCTGTTAATCTACCTTGTGGGAAGTTATATGTTCTAATACGTTCAGATCTGTCACCTGAACCTACTTGTGAACGGCGCAAATCAGTAATTTCTTTGGTTTGTTTTTGAACTTCCATATCATAAAGCTTTGCTTTAAGAATTTCTAAAGCACGTTCTTTGTTTTGCAATTGAGAACGTTCTTCTGTACAGAAAATCATAATTCCTGTAGGCTTGTGGAAGACTCTGGCCGCAGTTTCAACTTTATTAACGTTTTGACCACCGGCACCGCCTGATCTTGCAGTTGTAATTTCAACATCATTCATATTCAAGTTAACTTCAACATCATCAACCTGCGGCATAACGGCAACTGTTGCAGTTGAGGTATGAACTCTGCCTTGAGATTCTGTTGCAGGAACTCTCTGAACTCTGTGAACACCTGATTCATATTTCAATCTTGAGTAGATGCTATCACCTTTCATTGAAATAATAACTTCTGAAACACCACCAGCTTCA
>ERZ773143.1212-NODE-1212-length-23902-cov-5.579360_pt1 | contig 23902 bp, 19 predicted proteins | sample MGYA00580852_ERZ773143 | MGnify/ENA primary metagenome ERZ773143 (study PRJEB29015, sample SAMEA2737853) | human gut metagenome | biome: human gut; feature: human-associated habitat; material: faeces | place: China | collected 2012 ... | reverse complement strand
CAATGAATCTTAATAATCTTATTATTGAAGATATTGTAGATGGAAATGAAAATGCAAATACAAGAATGGCGGCGGCAATGACACGCACGCCCATGTTGACAAAACTGCTGATTAAAGTGATTTTTAAATCGCCGATACCGCGGAAATATCCCTGAATACCGTTGGTTGCCGCAGGCAGCAGATACATAATGGAAATCAGCCGCAGGTAGGTGACACCGTGGCGGCAGACATCTGTATCACTTGTAAACAGCCGCATCAGCGGATTGGCAAATACAAAGCAGATGATAAAAATGATGACACCGTACACCATTTCAATGCGCATGCCGCACCGGAAAGCTTCTTTTAAACGGCTCTTTTTTCCGGCACCCTTGCTCTGAGCCATAAGCGCCGTCATAGCGTGTCCGATATTCTGCTCCGGTGTATAGGCAAAGTCGTCAATACGGTTTACAACGGCAAATGCGGCGGCAATGGCAACACCCATGGAATTGACAATTGCCTGAATCCCAAGCTTTCCAAGCTGGACGGTTGCCTGCTGCATGGCAGATGCCCAGCCGTAGGAAATCGTTTTGCCAAGCAGAGCCTTATCAAATACCAGCCATTTTTTCCCTAACTGCAAAATCGGCACTTTTTTCTGAATATAAATAATACACAGCAGGCAGGAAAGTGCTTCACTTAAAACGGTAGAAACCGCACAGCCCTCACTGCCCATATTTAAAAATAGGACAAAAAACAAATCGCCGAGAATATTGATAACGGCACTGGTAATCAGAAAGTACAGCGGCGACTGGCTGTCACCGAGCGCGCGCAGGGTGCTTGCAAAGCAGTTATACATAAAGGTAAATAAAAGTCCTGCAAATATAATGCGCAGATAATTGATTGTCATACCCATGATAGACGCGTCGACCTGCATTAAAAGCAGAATCGGGCGGGCAAAGACAATGCACAGCACCGACAAAATCAGTGAAAATGCAATACCGGACAGCATGGTGGTACTAATTTGGCGGTGCAGGCGGTCATAATCCTTTGCACCGAACTGGTTGCCCATTAAAATACTGGCGCCCATACACAGTCCGTTTAAAAACAGTATAAATAAAGTCGATATCGGGTTACAGATACCCACGGCGGCAAGCGCCTCTTTTCCGACGTACCGTCCGACAATAATACTGTCAACGGCATTGTAGGTGAGCTGAAAGAGATTTCCCAGCACAAGCGGTATTGTAAAGCCGATAAGCTGTGGTGTTATTTTTCCGGTCGTTAAATCCTTTTCCATAAAAAACTCCATTTCAATAAGCAGTATCTTTTTGCAGGGCTATTTTAGCACACTTTCTTTTATTTGATAAGAGTTCCGAGGCAAGTTTTGTGTCAAAAAATGCATTAAAAATGTAGAAACAAACAGGAGTGGAAAAACGGCGGGATACAGGGTATAATGAACTTATAAAAATGAGAGCGAGGGTTGATATGAGTGAGTTGAAAAATAAAATTAATTTCACAGTTGCCTGTGTAGATGAATTTGCTCAAAAAAATAATCTCAGCGTAAAAGAAGCATTTCAGTATTTATTTCAGTTTAAAGGCATTGAATTTATAAAGGAAAATTATGAAGCAGAGCATACATTGTCGTTTGATACGGTATTAGAGGACTTAGGAATTTTGTGTAGGAGAAACGGGGGAAAATTATGAGATTATATCATGGAAGCAATACAGGTATCAACAGTATTAATCTTGCAATGTGCAGACCGTATAAAAATTTCGGAATAGGATTTTACCTGACGGATATAAGAGAGCAGGCAGAAAAAATGGCAGTGAGGGTAGCTAAAATTTATGGTGGTAGTCCGGTTTTAAATGTTTTTGATATACAAGATGATTTTAGAGAACTGCCGGGGATTAAAATAAAAGATTTTGGGGAACAGACAACAGAGGAATGGGCAAGATTTGTTATGAATAACAGAAATCATTCCTTTGACAACATAGAGGATATATTATGCAATCAGGATAATAAATATGATATTGTTATCGGACCGGTAGCAGACGATAACATGGCATTGTTATTTCGTCAGTATGAAAATGAAATAATAGATTTTCAAACATTATTAAAAGGCATGGTATATAAGAAAACATCTTCACAATATTCGTTTCATACAGAAAAAAGTATCAGACTTTTAAGAAAGGTGGAAGATTGAGTTGAGTTTACAACAGCAGTTAATGGAGTATATCATTCAGGACATTATTGAAATGCTTACTGTCCAGCAGGAAATGGAATATGATGAAGCAATGAATAAGTTTTATAATTCAGAAGTATTTGAAAAGCTCCAGGATGAAGAAACCGGTTTATATAAGGAAAGTTCAGCATATGTATATGACCTTTTTAAAGATGAAATGAACTTCGGACACATCATACAAGCAGAAATATAGAAAGTAAAAAATCTTTACAACAGTAAAGCAGAAAGGAAAAACATGAGCAATAATACAAATATCAGAAAGATGACCGCAGGGGACAAGCAAGCCGTGATTGAAATGATGCGGGTGTTTTATACATCTCCGGCGGTATTTAGCAACGGTTCAGAAAATATATTTTTACAGGACATAGAGGCGTGTACGGGAGAAAATCCGTATCTGGACGGATACATATTTGCCGCACCGGATTCAGGCGAAATACAGGGCTATGGCATGGTGGCAAAAAGCTTTTCAACGGAATTTGGCAAGCCGTGTGCATGGATTGAAGACATTTATATCAAAGATTCCTACAGAGGACTTGGAATCGGAAGCCGCTTTATAGAGCATGTCAAAAAGACCTATGCAGGCTGTGTCATTCGTCTGGAAGTGGAAGAAGAAAATGAACGGGCAGTAAAAGTTTATGAAAAGAACGGATTTCACGTATTGCCTTACATGGAAATGATAACCAACGAATAGAAAAATTTGTAAAAGAAGTTTTGACAGCCGTAGACAATGTAATACAGATCAATAAGAAAATCAGGGGAAAGAAGTTTCTGACGAAGTCTTTCCCCTGATTTTTAATTTACAGCAGCATTATTTTCAAGCTGTTTTAATTCCCGCAGTTCCCGCACGGTAAAATAACCGCAGACAACCGCTGCCGCCCCGTCCGCAATCGGACCGGCATACATCACACCGTCAATTCCCATAAAAATCGGGAAAATAACAATCAGCGGAAGCAGGAACAAAATCTGTCTTGTCAGTGACATAAAGACACCCAGCCGCGATTTGCCGATAGAGTTGAAAAAGTTTGACGTTACCGGCTGGATTCCGTTGATAATCGTAAGGAACATATAAATTCTAAAGTAACGCTCCGAAAACTGGAAATACAGCTCGCTTCCGTTTCCGAAAGCGCTGATAATCTGTCGCGGAAAAACCTGAAAACAGATAAATGCAATCACGGACAACACCGAAGCGGCACTAAGTGCCAGCAGGTAGGTATTGCTTACGCGGCGGTATTTTTTAGCACCGTAATTAAAACCGATAACCGGCTGTGTTCCCTGTGAAATGCCGATGACAAAGGACATGAAAATCATATTGACCTTTGTAATAATGCCGGAGCAGGCAAGCGGAATATCACCGCCGTACACGGACTGCGCGCCGTAGTGTGCAAGCGTGTTATTCATGACAATCTGTACAACGGTCATGGCAATCTGGTTAAAGCAGGCACTCGCACCCAGCATGAAAATATTGCGGCAGTGTCTTCCGGTAACATGAAAGCTGTCTTTTGTCAGCCGTATTGTTTTAAAATGAAACATATAGCGCAGGCTGATGCAAAATGAAATCATCTGTCCGATAATCGTTGCAAGCGCCGCACCGGTCATGCCCATATTCAGGACAAAAATAAAAACAGGGTCTAAAATCGTATTCACGACAGCGCCAATCAGCATGGAAATCATAGAGTAGCGCGGACTACCGTCAGCTAAAATCAATTTGCTCATGCCGGTGTTGGCAATCAGAAACGGAAAGCCGATTGCCGTAATGCGCGTATAAGCTTCTGCATACGGAAGCACGTCTGTGGTTGCGCCGAAAAATTTCAGCATCGGTGTCAGAAAAATCGTTGTCAGAAGGAAAAGGCTGATTCCGAAAACTGCCATAAGGCACATGCCGTTTCCTGCGTATTTTGCGGATTCGTCTTTTTCACCGGCACCGAGGTGGAGTGAAAAGTTGGTGGCACTGCCGATTCCGAGTAAAAGAGAAATCGCCGTGCAGGTGGTCGAAAGCGGAAAGGCAATATTGGTTGCCGCATTTCCGAGCATTCCGACACCCTGTCCGATAAAAATCTGGTCGACAATGTTGTAAAGTGCCGTTACCAGCATGGAAATAATGCACGGAATCGCAAATCCGACTAAAAGCTTGGATTCTTTTTCATATCCTAAAGGATTGTCCTTTGAAGTTTCCGGTGTTGTATCTGATGATTTCATAAATCGGTATCCTTTCAAATGTCTTTAAAATGCTGCTGTAATATGTCAGAAGCACGAAAATAATGTAATTCATTATCTGCGCAAAAAGTATAGTATAAATAGAGATAAAAGTCAAAATTTCTTGTGCTATTCGATAAATTCAGTTATAATTTGTTAAAAGGTTACATAAGGTGGGATAATGAGGTTATTAATAGATAAAAAGGACTTAGAATTACTTCTGGAAAAGAAAAGAGAATTTATCGGAAATAAAGTCGCAATAGATACAATTATTGCAGGAGTTTCATTTTTGCTTTCAGTGTTTACAGCTAGTTATGATGATATTTTGGGGATTCCCGGTATTGTATTAAAAACGATTTTTTGTATGATAGGTATTTTATATTGTATGAAGATAGCAAAAGATATTTTTCATATGTATAAGGATAAATACGACTATAACGATTTAATGAAAGATATAACAGGGTTAGACATGATACAGCATAATCATTCACTGGTAGTAATAAGAAATTTGTTTACAGAAAACAAGCAGAAATTCCTTGTCTATTATGATGAAAAATGGGACTGCAAACTTTTTCTGAATTATAAGACAATGGATAGAGATAATGAAAATTCTATTCTGGACAGAGTTGCAGCAGATTTGGCATTGAATAGGGAAGATATGGAATGTCATTACATTACATCAAGAGTACAGGAAAAATATTCTGTCAGCCATGGAGAGAATAGAGTTTATAATCACAGATTATATGAATTAAAGATACACCATTTTCCGGAGCAGACCAGACAGACGGATTTTGTTTTAAACGGCAGGCATTACTACTGGATGACACTGGAAGAAATGGAACACGATGAGAATATTGAAAAAAAGAATATGGAAGTAGTTGATTTTGTAAAAGAATCAATTCCATAAAATAACCTATTGTGAAAAAAAACGCATTGTGCTACAATAACACTCAGAAAAACAAAAAACTATATTGAAAAAGCGATGACAGAAACAGTAGTGTATCCGGAACATACAGAGAGAACAGCATTTGGTGGAAGCTGTTTATGCAAAAGGTACATGAAGACCATTCCCGAGCTGTGCGTAGAAGAAATCAAGGTTTTGAAGCGTTACCGTGTAGCTGCGTTATAAGCAAAGAGTGAAATGTAAGGTGGAACCGTGTGTAAGCACCCTTAGATATTGTTACAGTATCTAAGGGTGCTTTTTTTCAATATAAATCAAGAAAAGGAGAAATCACAATGGTAAATTTTAAAGAAGATGAACAGTTAAGCACATTAAACCATTCCTGCGCACATTTAATGGCACAGGCAATCAAGCATCTTTTCCCACAGGCAAAGTTCTGGGTAGGACCGGTTGTAGCAGAAGGCTTCTACTATGATGTCGATCTGGGAGATGACGTAATCCGTGACGAGGATATTACAGCAATCGAAAAGGAAATGAAAAAGATTGCAAAATCTGGCAAGAAGATTATCAGAAAAGAAATTTCCAAAGAAGAAGCTATGGAAATGTTCAAAAATGATGAATATAAATTAGACCTCATTTCCAATCTGGAAGACGGTACAATTTCATGCTACGAGCAGGGTGATTTCACAGACCTCTGCCGCGGACCGCACGTAGACAACGTAAAATTATGCCGCAACTTTAAGTTAATCAGACATTCCGGCGCATACTGGAAGGGCGACAGCAAGAATAAAGTATTACAGAGAATCTACGGCGTATGTTTCCCGACACCGGAAGAACTCGAAGACCATTTAAGACTGCTTGAAGAAGCAAAGGAAAGAGATCACAGAAAAATCGGTAAAGACATGGGACTGTTCATGGTGGACGACCTTATCGGACGCGGACTTCCGATGTTCTTACCAAAGGGTTACACAATCTGGCAGGAACTGGAAAACTACATTAAAGATAAGGAAAGAAAACTCGGCTACCTTCATGTCATGACACCTTGTGTCGGTACAGTAAACCTCTACAAGACATCCGGTCACTGGGATCACTACAAGGAAAATATGTTCCCGGCAATGGAAGTAGAAGGCGAATCTTTCGTATTAAGACCGATGAACTGCCCGCACCACATGATGATTTATGCAAACAGAATGCACTCTTACAAGGATTTACCAATCCGTATCGGTGAAATCGCACACGATTTCCGTTTTGAAGCCAGCGGAACATTAAAGGGTATCGAAAGAGGAAGACATTTCTGTCAGAACGATGCGCATCTGTTTGTTACACCGGAACAGATTAAGGATGAATTTACAAAGGTTGTAGATTTGATTTTCAGCACATACAAGGATTTCGGTATTACAGATTACCGCTGTGTACTGTCCTTACGTGACCCTGAAAATAAGGAAAAGTACCACGATGATGATGAAATGTGGAACAAGGCAGAAAATGGATTAAGAGAAGTTATGAACGACCTCGGTATCGAATATACAGAAGAAATAGGCGAAGCCGCTTTCTACGGTCCGAAGCTTGATGTGAATGTAAAACCGGCTGTCGGCAATGAATACACTTTATCAACATGCCAGCTTGACTTCTGTCTTCCGGCAAAATTCAACCTGTCATACATTGATAAGGACGGCGAAAAGAAGACACCGGTTGTTCTTCACAGAGCAATCCTTGGTTCACTCGACAGATTTATGGCTTACATCTTAGAGGAAACAAAGGGAAATCTTCCGACATGGCTTGCACCGGTTCAGGTCAAGGTAATGCCGGTTAAGACCGATAACGAAGAAATCATGGCATACGCACACGAAATCTGTGACGCACTTGAAGAAAAGAACGTCAGAGTGGAATTAGACGACCGTGCCGAAAAGCTCGGCTACCGTATGCGTGAAGGTCAGATTCAGAAAGTACCGTATCTGCTCGTCATCGGTTTCAACGAACAGGAAAACAAGACCGTATCCTACAGACTTCACGGCGAAGCCGACACAACAGTCCTGCCGCTGAATGAATTTGTAGAAAAGATTGAAAATGAAATCAAGAATAAGTTAAGATAATTCCATTGGGCTTTGTGATGGGATAATAACGGCAGACAGCCGGCAGACCTGATAAAACGGGACTGCCGGCTGTTTTGTATTTTCGTTCATACTAACACCATAACTATGTGAAAAAAATAACTTTGCTTTATTTTTAGTAAATTATTGTGTAAAATATTGCGTAAGAATGTTTTGCGGTGAAATGTATGACTATATTAATACAACACATAATATAAATAAATGTTTCACACGCAGGAATGGAGCAGATTTTGAGCAGATTAACAATTATAACAAAGGATAAGGCTCAGGTAACAATGGAGTCTTTGTATCAGGATCTGGAACGCAGAATTGTCGCAAGTCCGCCGGGATTGTGTACGATTGACCTTACCAGATCATTTATAAAAATGTGTCTTGCACAGTCATGTGGCAAATGTGTCCCATGCCGTGTGGGTTTAAGACAGCTTGCCAGACTTTTTGATGATGTGCTGGACGGCAATGCAACACAGGAAACGCTTGATGTCATCAGGCTTACGGCAGAGGGCATCTATTACTCAGCGGACTGTGCGATTGGATATGAGGCGGCAAAGCTGGTATTAAAATGTATTGATGGCTGTGAAGATGATTTTAAATCCCATATTGAGAGAGGTTTTTGTTCATGTAACAGCAGCCAGCCGGTGTCCTGTGTGAAGTCTTGTCCGGCAGGTGTGGATATTCCGGGATATATTGCACTTGTGCATGAAAAAAGATATGCCGATGCAGTGCGCTTAATCAGAAGGGATAATCCGCTGCCGACAACCTGTGCTTATATTTGTGAACATCCATGTGAAAACAGATGTAAGAGAACACTGATTGACGCACCTGTCAATATCAGAGGTTTGAAGAAAATGGCTGTGGATAATGCAGGAAATGTTCCGGTGCCGGAATGTGGTGAAGCCACCGGAAAGAAGGTTGCAATTATCGGCGGCGGTCCGGGCGGACTGAGTGCTGGGTATTATCTGGCACTGATGGGACATAAGGTTACAATCTTTGAACAGAGAAAACAGCTTGGCGGTATGTTAAGATACGGAATCCCGAATTACAGACTGCCGCGAAAGAAGTTAGATGATGAGATTGCCTCCATTCTTTCTACAGGCATTGAGGTTCGGAAAAATGTCAGTGTCGGTGTCGATGTGACAATTGAGGAGTTACATAAAGAATACGATGCGATGTACATTTCAATCGGTGCCCATGCAGACAAAAAAATGGGCATTGAAGGTGAGGACGCAAAAGAAGGTGTGACTTCAGCAGTTGAAATGCTTCGTGTCATCGGCGATGATGAAATGCCGGATTATACAGGCAAGAAAGTCGTTGTTATCGGCGGCGGTAATGTAGCAATGGACGTTGCCCGTTCTTCTGTCAGACTGGGGGCAGAAAAGGTAAGCATTGTATATAGAAGACGTAAGGCAGACATGACGGCGCTTGAAGAAGAAGTTGAGGGCGCAGAAGCAGAAGGCTGCGATATCCTTGAACTGATGTCACCGGTAAGAATAGAAAAAGACGAGCATGACAGAGCTGTTGGTCTTTGGGTACAGCCGCAGATGATCAGTAAAATAAGAGGTGGCAGACCAGCCCCGAAGACAGCACAAAAGGCTGAGGTGCTGATTCCGTGCGACCTGATTGTTGTGGCAATCGGACAGGGTATCGAGACAAGATATTTTGAGGAGCATGGAGTTACAGTCAAGAGAGGAACAATCGAGGCACTTGATACAAGCGAGATTAAAGAACATAAGGGAGTATTTGCAGGAGGAGACTGCGTAACAGGACCTGCAACAGTAATCAGGGCTATAGCAGCCGGAAAGGTTGCGGCAGCCAACATTGATGAATATCTTGGTTACCATCATGAGATAACTACAGATGTAGAGATACCTTATGCCGGATACGAGGACAAGATACCTTGCGGACGAGTTGAGGTTGCACTGCGTGATGCCGCAGACAGAAAGAAAGACTTTGAACCTATTGAGTATGGATTTTCATGCGAGGAAGCATGTCAGGAATCTGGACGCTGCTTAAGATGCGATCATTTTGGATTTGGTTCATTTAGAGGAGGCAGAGAGAAACAATGGTAAATTTAACAATTAACGGTAAAGCTGTATCAGTAAAAGAAGGAACTACCATTCTTGAAGCAGCCAGAACAATAGGAGAGACAATACCTACACTCTGCTATCTCAAGGAAATCAACGAAATCGGTGCATGTCGTGTATGTGTTGTTGAAGTAGAGGGTACTGATAGATGTGTTACAGCATGTAATAACTTCGTAGAAGAAGGCATGGTTGTCTACACTAATTCAAGAAAAGTGCGTACAACAAGAAAGACTAATGTCAAGCTCATACTTTCACAGCATGATTACAAATGTGGTACATGTATAAGAAGTGGTAACTGTGCGTTACAGTCAATTGCTAATGAACTTAATATATCAGAGATGCCATATGATTCAATCTTAGAAAAAGATAATTGGGATAAAACATTTCCACTTATCAGAGATGCCCAGAAATGTATTAAATGTATGCGTTGTGTGCAGATATGTGATAATATTCAGGGAATGCACATATGGGATGTTGTAAATACAGGTTCGCGTACAACTGTAAATGTGCGTGCAAACAGGAACATTGCGGAGACTGCATGTACACTTTGTGGTCAGTGTGTAAGCAACTGTCCTGTAGGTGCACTTACAGAGAGAGATGATGTCGGAATAGTACTTGATGCGATTGAAAATGAGGATATCATTACAGTAGTACAGATTGCACCAGCAGTAAGAACAGCATGGGGCGAAGATTTTGGTATGTCTAAGGAATATGCGACAGCACAAAGACTTGTTGCAGGACTTAGAAGAATAGGATTTGATTATATATTTGACACAACATTTGCAGCAGACATGACAATTATGGAGGAGGGAAGCGAGTTTCTTGAAAGGCTTCCAGAAATCAAGGAGTCAGGACTTCCAATGTTCACATCATGCTGTCCAGGATGGGTGAAATTCGTAAAGAGCGAGTTCCCTGAGATGGCAGGCAGACTTTCAACAGCAAAGTCACCACAGCAGATGTTTGGTGCAATAACAAAGTCGTATTATGCAGAAAAGCTTGGGGTTGACCCGGATAAGATATTCTGCGTGTCAATCATGCCTTGTCTTGCAAAGAAGGACGAGTGTACATGGGACGGCGGCAAGGATGTTGACGCGGTTCTTACAACAAGAGAAGTTGCAAGAATGTTCAAAGCATTTTTCATAAAGCCGGAAGAACTTGATGAGGACGAGTTCGACAATCCTTTAGGTGAAGGAACAGGCGCAGGCGTTATATTTGGCGCAACAGGCGGTGTTATGGAGGCGGCACTCAGAAGTGCTTACTATCTTGTGACAGGAAATAATCCTGATGCGGATGCGTTTAAGTCAGTGAGAGGTCTTGAGGGCTGGAAGGAAGCTTCATTTGACCTTAATGGGACAACTGTAAATGTAGCTGTTGCCAGCGGACTTGGCAATACAAGACGTTTGGTGAATGCTATTAAGAAGGGCGAGGTTCACTATGATTTCGTTGAAATCATGTCCTGTCCGGGCGGCTGTATCAACGGTGGCGGACAGCCTTACAAGGAAGACGCTGTGATGGTTGAGGAGCGCCGTCATGTGCTGTACGGGCTTGATAAGCGCGATAATCTTAGATTCTCACATGAGAATCCATCGGTTAAGCTGTGCTATGAGGAGTATTTTGAGAAACCATTGTCACATAGGGCGCATGAGATATTGCATGTGTAGGGTGTAGACAGCCTGCTCTGCGGGTGGGGAGTGCGGGGCATCTGCTTTCAGTATTCCTCGCTTAGTAGAAGTATATGCCGCCAGCTGCAGAGCTTTTTACAATGTGCGAAAGCAAACGCGCTTCGCTTGAACGAGCTTTCGCACACTGAACTTTTGCATCTGGCGGCATTAACTTCTACACAGCTCGTCATTATTCAAGCATCTGCCTCGCACTCCCACCAGCAGAGGGTGTCTGGCTAATCTGGAAAGTTCAGGCGGGTGTATGTGGCGACTGCCCTTCAAGGGGTGGTGTGCGGACACACCTGGGCATTGCACTGCAGGTGCTGGGATTAGTGTATGTTGTGGGGCTTTGTTCATTTGGGATAGTGTCAAATAGCACATGAAATCGGCGCATAAGTAGGGAAAAGCCTACTAATGTTGCTAAATGTGATGAATTAGTAGGTTTATTTAGAAGAAATTATGATGAAAATAGAGAAGAAAAAAGAAAATTGCCTACTAAATTTATGATTTATGCGAGAATAGTAGGTTTTTTGGCTGACAAGAGATGTTTAATATTGTAAACATATGAGGAAAAGACCTACTAATCTTGCTAAATGTGATGAATTAGTAGGCATTTAATGGGGAAAGAAGCATAATAAACCAACTAACAATGTAAAAAAGACCTATCAGATTGTGAAAATTGATGAAAAAGTAGGTTTAGGAGGCTTTTTATGGATATAAATGAGTTATCACCAACAGAGGTTTTCTCTTATTTTCAGGAGATTTGTGCGATTCCGCATGGTTCTGGGAATATCGGGATGATTGCGGATTATTGTCTGGAGTTTGCTAAGTTGCATAGGCTTAAGGCTAGGAAGGACGCCGCTGATAATGTTGTTATATTTAAGGCTGGTTCTTCTGGATATGAGGACTGTGAGCCTGTGATTTTGCAGGGACATCTTGATATGGTGTGTGAGAAAGAGCCGGACTGCGATATTGACATGAGTGTGCAGAGCATTAAGGCCTGCACCGATGGTAAGATGGTATGGGCTGACGGCACTACGCTTGGCGCTGATGATGGAATTGCAGTTGCATTTATACTGGCAGTGCTGGCTTCGGATACGATTGCGCATCCTCCTATACAGGCAGTGCTTACGAGTGATGAAGAGATTGGAATGCTTGGCGCAAGAGACCTCGACACTTCTGAACTTACAGCAAAGAGGCTTATCAATATTGATTCTGAAAATGAGGGAATATTGTATGTAAGCTGTGCTGGTGGTGTGAGGGCTGAGTGTGACATTCCGGTTGTGTATGAGGACGCAGTGGGCTGGGTGTCAGGTGGAGAGCAGGATGACAATGCATCAGATGCTGCAGGAAATGGCCAGGTCTGCTTTGAAATTAAGATAAGCGGGCTTGCCGGTGGTCATTCCGGTGTTGAGATTCACAAACAGCATACTAATGCGATAATATTGCTTGCTTCACTTCTTTCACATGCCAGTTGCACGGCAGATTTCAGACTTGTGTCGCTTTCAGGCGGCGGCAAGGAAAATGCAATTCCAAAAGAAGCAAAGGCAGTTGTAAGTGTCAGAAGCTGCGATGCCACAACATTTGAACAAAGCATCAAAGAGAGTGCAGATGTGTGGATGCAGGAAATCAGCGCGACAGAGCCACATGTTAAGATTGAGGTTGGCAAGGCAGATGCTGCAGCAGACAAAGTCCTAGATTTTCATAGCACTGAAAATGTAATATATGCCCTCTGGTTAAGTCCTGATGGTGTGTACAGAATGAGTCAGGAAATCAACGGTATGGTGCAGACTTCACTTAATCTGGGCACAGCGTATCTTGAAGATGACAAGCTCGTGTACAAATATCTTATAAGAAGCAATACGGCGGCTGGAAAGAAATTATTGCTTGAGAGAGTCACCACATTTGTAAAACATTTGTCAGGAAATGTAGTCACAATGTCGGACTATCCTGCGTGGGAATACAAGAGTGATTCGCAGTTAAGAAAGATATGCGTTGATAGCTTTACAAATGTGTACGGCCACGAACCGGAAGTGACCTCAATCCACGCCGGGCTCGAATGTGGCATACTTGCCGGGAAAATGCCGGGAGTAGATATGATATCATTTGGACCGACACTTGAAAGTGTGCATACGCCTGATGAGTGTATGAATGTGGCTTCAGTGGAGCGGACCTGGGAATATCTGATGGAGATACTTAAAAGTTTATAACTAAATTTGCGGGAGTAAGTGTGTGACGACAGATTGCATCACATTTACTTCCGCAAATTTAGTTATATACTACAGAAAAATGGGCAGAATATGTTATAGATTAACCATAAGGAGAATTTATACATGATAAAAGATGGATTTTTATACCTTGCGGCACTTATATTTGCAGCCGCAGTATTAGTAAATCTACCTAAGATTTTTAAAGGGAAAAAGGCACAGGTGTTCTTTAATTTTGCACCGCCAATTGTACTTATATACCTGGGGCTTATGCTCCTTTGCACAATGAAAGTGTGGGACCTTAGTGCAACAAGCGCTGTGTACAAATCAGTCAAGAACCCGATATTATATGCGATGCTTTTCATAATGCTGCTTCGCTGTGACTTGAAGAAAATCATCAAGCTTGGACCTAAAATGCTTATCGGTTTCTTCGCAGCAACTTTGTCAATCGGACTTGGATTCTTTGTTTCATATGCAATATTCCACCAGCTCTTAGGCGCAGGTTCATGGAAAGCACTCGGCGCGCTGTGCGGAAGCTGGATGGGTGGCGGCGGAAACATGCTCGCAATCCAGGCAGCACTTGATGTTGACGAAGCAACAATGGCTTACGCTCTTGTTATGGATTCAATCTGCGCGACCCTTTATGTGATGTTCCTTCTGTGGGCAATCGGAAATCACGAGAAGTTCAACAAATGGACAAAGGCAGACACAAGCATAATCGACGGTGTTGGAGCAGCACTCGAAGAGGAAGCAAAAGCCAACACAAAGCCGCTCGTATGGCAGAACATCATTCTTCTGCTTGGCGCAGGTCTTTTAGTGTCAGCAGTTTCAATGGAACTTGGAACAATGATTAATGCACATTTGTCTTTCTTTGACAGCGCAACATGGACAGTCCTTATCGTATCAGTGCTTGGTATCGTATTTGCCCTGACACCATTTGGCAAGATTAAGGGAACTGAGGAGATTTCAAATGTAATGCTTTATATAGTCATTGCCTTAATCGCTTCAAGAGCAGACCTTGGAGCAGTCGGCAATGCCCCAATATGGCTTCTCGCAGGATTTGTTATCCTCCTTATCCATGTGGCAATCATGATTGCACTTGCGAAGATATTGAAACTCGACATCTTCACATGCTGCGTTGCTTCCCTCGCCAACATCGGCGGAACAGCAACAGCACCGGTCCTCGCCGGCGCATACTCTAATGCCCTCGTACCGGTTGGTATCATGATGGCGCTTCTCGGCTATGTCATCGGAACCGGCGGGGGCCTGGTTGTGGCTAATCTGATGAGTATATTTGGGTAGATTTTAATGGAATAATTGATGGAGTGTATAGCACTTCGGCAGTAGATGGGTACTGCCGGGGTGCTGTTTTTTATGTGATAGAATGGGTGGAAATAAAAAAGAAACGAGCATCCTTTTCCAGTCGTGAGATTTTACTCAGTCAAAAACCCGTTTCTTAATTAGTATATTATAAAATATGTATGAGATAGTCAAGAGGAGAAAAATACATGGTTGTGGAGTAGATTAAATAAATTGTAATAGGTGAGATATTTTTATTACTTTCGACAAAATACGACAAAACATATGTTATAGCAGGTATATACTATTAGTATGGAGGATAGGACTATGATGTATTTTGAGAAAGATTTAGTAAATAAAGCAATTGCGTTAATATATGGGAAAAGTAAAAGTGATGAATTGAAGGCATTTACAGATGTGAACAACATTAATAATATGATTAGAAATCTGCAAATAAATAGAGATTATCAGTGTGATGCTATTAAATTAAATCAAAGATTGAGAGAAGAGTATTCCAATATAGAAAAGCTGCTGAATTTAGGAAGAAGAATGGTTAATAATAGTGTGAATAACAATACAAGATATGATGTTGTTTCTGCAATTATTGCTGACTTAAATGCAGATAAATATGGAATATATGTTGATGTGCTTCTTAAACATAAGGTTATAAATGATATGAAGGAGTTTATAGAGAAGGTGGATTAATGTAAAAATAGTTCTGGAATAGTCGATTATAATTCTTTATAATTAGTTTAAAGTACATTTGAAATAGATGATGAGGATTTTCATATCTAAGAGAAAGGATTACATGGATATATTTGAAGAAAAAAGACAATTAATTGAAAAGATTGCATGTCAGAAAGAAGATACTTTAGAGTCAAAATTGGAGTTAAAACAACTTTTATTAAAAGACACTAATGGAGGGAAATTATATAAATACAGGTCTTTTGATAAAGATGGATATTCTCTTAAGAATCTTGAAGAAGGAACTTTACATTGTTCTTTGGTGGAAGCTTTTAATGATCCGTTTGATAGTAAATTTGGGTATTCATTTGAAGCTTTGTACAAAGAAATGAGTAGGGACTATGAAAAAGAAATAAGTGAAAAGATGTATATATTTGAACAGGCTATATATGTACTTAAAGGGGATAAAGAAATTAAAGATTTTAATAAAGAAGAACAAAGAAAAATTAATAAGTTATTGCAAAATAGAAAAATTATAGATTTTTGGGAAGCATTTAAAAAAGAAAATGCTGATAAAGATAAAATTAGTTTGGAAGACAACAAAAATAATATTATACAATTAATAATGATTGCTTTATTAGATGGAGACTCAAAACAATATAATGGAGTTGATGAAGGACTTTTAAAATTAATATTGGATAATATGAATGAACAATCGATGGATATGCTTGCAAATGAAGATTTTAACATGAATGAGTTTGCCATAGCAAATGGAATTACAAAGGATGTAGATGAAATAAGTTTAATCTCAGAAGTATGGAAGAAACTTTGCCCACAATTCAAAAATATACTAGAAAAAGTATTGGAAATTTTTGGCGATAAATGTGGTGAGATTGATAGATATATAAATGAATTATATTTAGTTGGATGTTTATCAAGTGATTTTAAGAATAGACTCATGTGGTCACATTATGCAGATTGTCACAAGGGATTCTGTATTGAGTATGATTTTAGTGCTTTAGAAAAAATACAAAATGATCAATATCTTTTGCCAGTGCTGTATGATAATAAAAGACCATTGTTTCCATGGAGTATTGCATTTGATCAATCTGAAAGTAGCATAAAAGAGGCTCAGAAAAAAATTTTATTAAGTTTGTTAACTAAAGATAATGTTTGGAGTTATGAAAAAGAATGGAGAATATTTATTAGAAAACAAAGAAGTTCTGAATTAATAATGCCTCCAATAACATGTATTTATTTGGGAGCATGTATTGATAATGAAAGTAAAAATGCAATTATTAATATTGCTAATAAGCATAATATTCCTGTGAAACAAATGCAATTAGATAGAGTAACTTATGATTTGCATGCTGAGGATATTACTAATAAATATAATACTGTAATATTTTGAGTAACTGCATTAGGTATCACATAAAGATGAATCACCAATATTATGAAGTGGTGTACATATTATTTCATACGGGAATGCGAATATCAGAATTTTGTGGCTTGACGCTGAAGGACATTGATCTTGAGAACAGAACTGTGAACATCGACCATCAGTTGCAGAGAACATCAGATATGCGATACATCATAGAAACCACAAAGACGGATGCCGGAACAAGAGTATTGCCAATCACGGAGGATGTGGCACAGATGTTTCAGGCAATCATTGAGGATAGAAATGCACCGAAAGTGGAGAAAGCCATAGATGGATATAGCGGATTCCTGTTTTACGATGATAATGGAATGCCACTTGTGGCAATGCACTGGCAGCATCGATTCAATCATATGGTTGGAAGGTACAATGATATCTACCGGGTGCAGATGCCAAACATTACTCCACATGTATGCAGGCACACCTACTGTTCCAACATGGCAAAATCGGGAATGAATCCAAAGACGTTACAGTACCTTATGGGGCATTCGGATATATCAGTCACGATGAATGTGTACACGCATATTGGCTTCGATGATGCGGAGGAAGAACTGAAACGGATGGAAGAGTTCAGAAAGGCACAGGCAGAGATAGAGAAGAAAAACGATACTAAAGCGGTATCGCAGAAAATGTTTAAAGTAGTGTAGCATTGTTACTCGGCAGAGACGCTCCGGTTATACTGGGGCGTTTTTTTTATGGAAAAATGATAAGGGTGACGATATAATATGTTAAGTAGCGAAAAGTAACTAGTGGTAGTATTGTGAGAAAGAGTTGCTTATCGTACTTGTGTAAAAAATGACAGGATAGATTTAGAATGATGTAGAATAGGAAGGTGTTGTTTGGATGGGTGTAACAAATAATGTTTCTATATATTTCCCGGTATATAAAAAAATAGAAAAGGAGATACAAGAATTAGCATCTGCTATATATTTTTGTGATGAGCAAAAGAATGTATTTTCGCTTGATATTGCAGATTTGATTGTTAGATGTCTAGTAGAAATAGAATCTATTGCAAAGGATATTTATAGAATAGAAAATGAGGTGGAACCAGATAATCCGGGTGAATGCTTTAAGTGGATGGAACAGAACTGGAATATATCAAAGAAAAAGGTGGTTGTTATTTCTCCATTTTTCCACTTCGATGAGATGAAGAGCTTTTTTCCATTTGATTATAAGAATAAGTCCGAAGAAGATTATTATTCTACATATAATGCAATAAAGCATGACCGAGTGAAGAATATCAGTAAGGCAACATTGTATACACTAGTTCGAGCGTTAGGTGCATTATACATATTAAATATTTATTTTAAAAATGATAGAATTCAGCTGAAGGATGATAATTATGCGGCACATGTAGATAGAACATTTGGTTCAGAAATTTTTTCAGTAGATATTGCGCCATGTAAAGATATTGTTGTATTGAGTTCTGAAAAAAATATAATACCAGAACAATGTATATACAAAATCATTAGAAAAGAATCAGATTATGCCTTTTCGTTATCTTATAAGAATCAATTTGGAGAGGTTTGCTCATCCAGTTTGGTTATGACTAATAAAGAATTTCAAGATTATGCAGCATCATGTGTAGGAAAGGGAATATGTACCGAGGAGTTTTGGGATTTTGTGGCAAAATTTTCGGGTATGACGGCCGAAAATTTTAAGGTAGGCTTCTTGAAAAATAATAAAGTTAGTGAGTTTATATCTGTGAGAGCGTATAAAATGAAAGCAACTTTCTGGGCTGAGTTGAATAAATAAAGTGAGAGTAGGAACGAGGATAATTATGGCAAATTCAAATCAAACATTAAAATGGATAAACAGCCTTGAGGATAATAAGATTATATTTGATGCTGGAATTATTGATGGCTCGAAGAACAGAGGTATTTATGGTATTTTTGCGATTGATATTATTAAAGGAACTGAATATTGTGCGTATGTTGGAAGAGCAGTTAATATTTATTCAAGATTTTTAATCGGTAAAGAAGCGCATTTTGTTAAGCTGAGAAAAGGTGAATTAAAGAATAATAAAATTATAGAAGCATTAAATGATAAGTGTAAAAGAATAGAAGTACGTGTGCTTGAACCGATAGAGTTCAAGTATGTAGACTATTGCAGGGATACACAATTAATGGCTTCGAGAGAGTGTTATTATATAGACTATTATCAAGCGCTAAATCAATGTTTAGAGCAATATCCAGATGGAAGTAATATTAGAAGGGAAGTGTGGAAAGAAGAAAAAATCCTTAGTAGTAAGAATTCTCCTTTTACTACTATTTCTACTACTAACAGGTAGTCACAACTTGCTCCATCTTGCCGTATTCTGCCAAGATGACAGGTTAAGAACACATTTTACAAACATCTGGAATTCCTTGCAAAACAGGGCATTTCCGGGCAAATTAAGGAGAAACAAAACAATGATAAAAATACTTTTCATCTGCCACGGCACTCCAGTTTTATGATAATGCATACCTTCGCAGACTGGGGCAGAGTACGGCATAATATGGCAGAAAGCCTTGGGATTACTACGGTTTAGACTACTAAGGCTCATGACTGCAAGTGGGATAAAGGCAAAGATGTTGGGAGGATTTTTTAGTAGTAAGGGACTACTTACAGGCAATGTAGTAGATTTTTATTGATGGAGATGTGGAAAAATTATAAAAAGTATTGCATGTTTATTGAGGGTTGGATATACTAAATGCAACAGAGTTGCCCGATGCTCTTGTGGCGTTGGGGACCAAGCTGAGACTTGTGCTCAGCTTTTTTACGTTAAAGAGAGTTTTTGTAAAATATTGAAGAACTCAAATTCTGATTGAGATTTGAATGACTATATGATAAAATAAAGAATAATTTTTTATTTCGGTATAGGAGAAAAAACTATGTCAGTAAGTTACAATAGGCTTTGGAAACTTTTGATTGATAAGAATATGAGTAAGACACAGCTTATAAAGGATGCTAAGATTAGCACAAATGCAATGGCTCATTTAGGAAAAAATGAGGATGTGCGTGTAGAAGTGCTAGTTAAAATATGTGGAGTGCTTAATTGTAGCATGGATGATATCATGGAGATAAAAGATTGATTGTCTGAGTCCAGCTTATTGATCCAATAACGGAGTAAAATTATATACATGTTATTGGAAAGACTAAAAAGAGGTGATTTATATGCTAAAAGACAAAAGCTTGACGTATATCTCGTTGTTTAGTTGTGCAGGTGTTGGATGCTACGGTTTTAAGCAAGAGGGTTTCCATTGCATTGCAACGAATGAACTTGTAGATAGAAGATTAGCAGTACAGAGAGCTAATAATAAGTGTGAATTTGAATCCGGATATATAAGTGGAGATATTACACTTGAAAGCACCAAAAAGAAGATTTATGCAGAAATACATAGATGGAAAAAAATGGGTAATGACAAGGTGGATGTGGTAATGGCTACACCTCCTTGCCAAGGAATCAGTGTAATAAATCATAAGAAAAATGATAAAGATATTCAAAGAAATAGCTTAGTAATAGAATCGTTAGAAATCATTGAGAAGATAAAACCAAGGATTTTTATTTTAGAGAATGTTCAGGCATTTGAAAAAACATTTTGTGTTACAGATAAAAATGAAGTAATGCGTATTGGAGATTATATCAGAAAACGTTTAGGTGATGAATATACCATTTCGAGCCGGATTTTGAATTTTATGAATTATGGTTCAAATTCGTCAAGAACCAGAACATTGGTTATCGGTGTGCATAATAAGTATAGAAATAATATTTCACCATATGATTTATTCCCCCAATATAGAAAAGAAAAAACATTACGAGAAGTTATTGGTAGTTTCCCAAGACTTGAATGGGGGGAAATTTCACAGGATGATTTCTATCATGCATTTCGAACATATGATGAGAAAATGCGTCCGTGGATTCATGACTTGAAAGAGGGTGAATCTGCATTCGACAATGAGGATATAAAGAAACGACCGCATAGAGTTATTAACGGTAAAATTGTAGAAAATGTAAAAAAGAATAGGGATAAGTACACACGGCAAAAATGGGATAGATTTGTTCAGTGTGTGCATACGAGAAATGATCAGTTGGCGGCACAAAATACTGTGCATCCAGATCAGGATAGAGTTTTTTCTATACGAGAATTAATGGAAATGATGACAGTTCCACATAACTTTAGATGGATGGACAGGTCATTGGAAGAATTAAATCAGTTAAGTATTACTGAAAAGAGAAGGATATATAAAGAACACGAGGTTAATATTAGGCAATGCTTGGGTGAGGCTGTTCCTACTGCGGTAGTGAAACAAATTGCTCATAATATTTCTAATGAACTTTCTAAGAAGAGATATGAGTCAGTTGCAATAGGTACTGTGATAAAGGAGTATCAGCTAACAGATAAGAAAGAATTAAAAAAGTTTATTTTATCTGATCCATTGCAATTAGGAATATCAGGACTACAGAGAGTGGTAGAATTATGTAATGCAAAACGCAATGAAAATGCAGCGTTTTATACTAATAAATTTATGATTAGTGAAATAATGGATGCCTTACCGGAATTTTCGAACGAGACACTTAGAATTATTGAACCATCGGTAGGAGCTGGTAGCTTTTTGCCTTTATTAATTGCTAAATATGCGTATGTGCCTAATGTGCTAATAGATGTCATTGACATTGATAAAGATAGTATCGATATTTTAAAAGTCTTAATTTCAAAAATGTATATTCCTAACAATGTGCATATTAACATTATATGCAAAGACTTTTTGAAATTTGATGCAAATGAAAGGTATGATTTGGCTGTTGGAAACCCACCTTATGCAAATCTGAAAGATAAGTCAAAGGAAATGCAGCAAAGGTTGGCAGAAAATGTAAATACGGAAACAAATAATTTAGCGGAATTTTTTTTGGAAAAATGTTTAAGAATAGCTGACTATACCGCTTTGGTTCTAAACAAGACTATATTGTCCAGTGGTGAATATAAGCCAACACGTGAACTTTTGAAAAAGGTCTGCATTGATAAGATTATTGATTTTGGACGTTACGGTTTCAGTGAACTTTCAATTGAAACAATCGCATTAATGATTGATGTCAAAAGAAAACCGGGAAAGACTTTTATAAAAAATCTGAAATACAATATTTTCTTAAATCAAAAACAAGAATATATTACAGATTCACAATTTCCATATTACATTATATATAGGAATGATGAATTTGATGCAGTTGCTGATAAATTGGAGTTTGGCATTTTCGATGTATTTAGAGATAGGCAGATCACAAAGAAAAATACTGTTTCTAAAAATGAAGAAAATTGCATAAGAGTAATAAAAGCAAGAAATATTTTGGATGATGGGACAGTAGTTGATATACCGGGATATGATATGTTTATAAATTATAAGAACAATCAGCGATTGACAGCAATGCAGTATGTTAATGATATGTCGATTTATTTAACACCTAATATGACATATAAACCGAGAGTAATTCGTAATGTCAAGAATGTTGTTCCGGATGGCTCGGTTGCAGTTTTATGGCCTAAAGATGGTAGAAATATTTCAGATGAACAGTTGAGTTTTTTTGCAACAGATGAGTATAGAAAATTTTATTTTGTTGCACGAAATATGTCTACACAATCTATTAATGTAGATAAAACAAGTGTATTTTTTTACGGAGTGAGGAAAGATGACGAATAATCTGATAAAACAATTTTTGGATGAACATGATTATGATGTGAGGAAAACACATAATGGAAGATGGATAGACCAGAAGTGTATTTATGATGAAGTATGTTTTGTGTCTGACTGTATAGTAGACTATTTGTTAAATGGCGGGAAAGAACCATTTACATCACCACTTATATGGCATCAAGATTATTCTATTAAAAATGTCATGCATGTTTTTGGTAAACCGGATCCTACAACAGATACCGTAATTGATGAATATAATAAATTTTTTCGTCAACCAATGAAGATGTTAGCTGCAGCAGGAGTTTTAAAAGAAGAAAAGAAAGGTATTACTATATATTTTTCTGTAGAGAATAGGGACATGCTTGAACATATTGCTTTGAGAGAAAGAAATGCTTTTGATTTTATGTGCCTATATATAGAAAAAGTTTTGAAAGATAGTGGAATATGGGATCCGTTTGCTTCGTTTTTTGATGAGCAAACGAATGAACAATATGATAACTTAAAAGCACGTTTTTCAGAATTTTGTATCGAAAATACTCCAATAGGTACGGAGGTAGAGGCTAATAGAATTTTTACAACAATATTGAATCAATTGGCGTGTAATTATCATAAAAAAGGCACTGCGCGTGGTAAGATGTCAAAAACAATAATAACTTTGGATAAGATAGCATATAACAAGCCTAATTGGTATGACAATCTTACTGGGAAAGAAAAGAATGTTTCCAGAAGAGATTTCAGTGAAATGGATGAAAGCACGGTTGCTGATAATACATATGATTATATGGTGACAAGAGCGATGCGAAATCTTCGTGACTTCATTGAAAGATATTATAATAATGAACCGGAAGTTATTGATAGATATTCAATAGGACAAAAACAAAGTGCTATACACCATATTTTTCCTAAGAGTAGTTTTCCTCGTATTGCTATGTATATTGAAAATCTTATAGCATTAACTAGTGCACAGCATTTACAGGAAGCGCATCCAGGAGGAAATACAAGGAAAATTGATAAAGATTTTCAGTATACATGCTTGATTTGTAAAGCGGATCGTATAAAGAAGAATATTGAGGGAGAAGCAGGAATACCAGTTAAGTACAGTTTTAGCGATTTTATGTTTGTGCTAGATGTTGGACTTTCAACAGATTATTTTGAACAACTTGAAGAAAATGATTTTAATGCTGTGTTGGCAGGCATCGAAGCAAACTATTCATAAAGGAAGGGGGATCCAAATCTCTACAACCTTTCTGCCTGAAGACCGATGGCCCCCTTCGTGCGAATTTTCGCAGAATTAAACAGGGGGGATACCCACAGAATCCATATTATATGAAAATTTCCGCAGAATACCGCTTCTTTAGCCGATTTTGTTTTGCTGGATAATACCGAAATACGCATAAAAACCGTGTGTAAAACGATGGAAAAAGCACAGTTTTTATGCATA
>ERZ773143.1175-NODE-1175-length-24433-cov-14.908360_pt1 | contig 24433 bp, 20 predicted proteins | sample MGYA00580852_ERZ773143 | MGnify/ENA primary metagenome ERZ773143 (study PRJEB29015, sample SAMEA2737853) | human gut metagenome | biome: human gut; feature: human-associated habitat; material: faeces | place: China | collected 2012 ... | reverse complement strand
CATTCTTTCCAACCAGACCAACTGCTTCACCCTTCTTCACATTAAAACTAATATCTTTTAATGCCCAAAAACTATCCTTTGATATTTCTCTTTTAACCTTTTTAATGAAATATTCCTTAATACTACTAACATTTTCGGAATAAAGGCAAAATTCTAATGATACATTTTTCACTTCGATTGCGTAATCTTCCATAAGTCACCCTATATTTTTAAAATAAACGTATTTTGTTTTTTACTGAATATCAATGCTCCTAGTAAAAGAACAATAACACTAGTCAGTAGGCACCTCAAATTTAATGCTAAAGACGGAACCTGACAGTATAATATAACATCTCTGATCATTTCAACATATGCTGTAAGAGGATTAAGATTTACTATTTTTGCTACCCATTCCGGCAACATTGACACAGGGTAGAAAATAGGTGTCAAATACATCCACGCTACTATAATAACCCCATATAAATGTTGAACATCTCTAAAAGCCGTCACTAAAACACATAAAATCATTCCCATTCCATATGCAAACATCCATGTGTAAATAACCGGAACTATTACCAGTAAAAATGTCCATGAAACCTGAGATCTTGTTATCACAATAACAATAATTAACGCAATAAACGATGTTAAGAGGTTCACAAGACTAGTACATACACTTGACATTGGTAACAGGTATTTGGGAATATAAACTTTTTTTATTAATGCCCCATTCCAAATAATAGAATTCATAGCTGAATTGCTTGCTTCATTATAAAAATTAAAAACTAACTGTCCGCACATCAAATATACCGGAAAATTTTCAATTCCAGCCCTAAATAAGTGCGAAAATACCACAGTCATAACAAGCATCATTCCAAGCGGATTCAAAACAGACCATAATATTCCAAGCACAGAACGTCTATATTTAGTTTTAAAATCTCTTTTTACAAATTGTTGTAATAATGGAAGATATTTCTTAAAATTTTCCAATGATTTGTTCATATTTCTGTTCTCTTTATTTACTCATTATTTTATTTATCTTTGTTGCATCACCCCATACGGCCGGTGAATCATATGGTCTATCAGGAAATGCACCATATTCAAGCTTAATAGAATATCCTTTTTTCTTAATAAAGCCCTCTATTTCTTCACCTAATGCTACCGGCTTACCCGAACAGCAGTTTATTATACCATCAATCTCTTTCTGACAAGCCACGGCTGCAATCTGGTCAGCTAATCTATCAACGGTAATAAAGTCATATTTATTCTTTCCTGTAGTAAACGGAAAAGTTTTTTTGCCTTCTGCATCTGCTTTTGCTATTTTTGAGAATATTGAACTTCCTCTCAAATCATCTCCATAAATATAGTATGCCCTGACCCACTGCCAGCATGCGCCATTAGCATCTGCCAAAAGCTTGGAAATATCTCTGAGGGCATTTTTCGCGATACCATAATATGAGCTAGGATGTGTAGGTGTATTTTCATCTATAGCACCTTCCCAATAACCAACCTCATGCATTGATCCCATTGTAATAATCTGTTTAAGGCCTCCCTCCAGCATATTCTTTATGAACGCATAATGCTTAGGCAGATCGACAATATGTGCCTCTGAATTGTGCACGAACCCATCTCTCCATGCCATGTGAATACACACATCCGGGCAACCACTTTCTTCAAAGATATTCGGATTGTCAAATATTGGTGCAGTTACCTTATTAACCCGCTCATCCATTCCTTCGAATCTTACATCTGCCGCATAAACGTCACAGCCTTTGTTTAATAAAGCCTCAACAACATGCTTTCCAATATATCCATTTGCTCCCGTAACTAATACTTTCATTGTTTTCTCCTTTTATTTACTATCAGTATTCGTAATCGAGTATAAATCTCTGTAAAACATTACAATTATATACTTATATATCTCATTTTGCAACATTTCTGTAACAATCTAATTTATTGATTATATTTTTCTGCCTCAATTTCATCAATTATATCAAAATGTTCATGTGTCTCGCGTATTCTACAGTCACCATACATTAATGTCAAATTCGGGTTATAAAACGGATCGCCCTCATCAAGTTCTTTTTTCCATCTATCCCTGAACCGTGATATTTCACGTTTAAACCGCTCATGCTTTTCAGGTGTTTCCTCCAGCCCCCTGCTTTTTGATTCATAATGATACAATTCTACACCCGGGTGAATTATTACATCATAGCCTGATTTTCTAACCTTTAAACACAAATCAATATCATTAAGCGCCACCTTAAAACCTTCATCAAAACCTTCGACCTGTTCAAATACCGACCTTTTAATCATCAGACAGGCACCGGTAACAGCACTTACATTTTGAACAGCCTGAAGTTTTCCAAAATATCCCACTTCATTTCTATCCGACAAAGTAAGAATATGCCCTGCAAAGCCACCTACTCCGATTACTACACCACAATGCTGTACACTATCATCCGGATACAATAGCTTTGCCCCTACAATTCCTGTCTTTTGTAGCTGACAATATCCAACCATTTTTTCCAGCCATTTTTCCGTAATTACCTCTGTGTCATTATTAAGAAAAAGTATATATTCACCGGTTGCATACTGCACGCCAAAATTATTCACTTTCGAATAATTAAACTCTCCATCAAAATACACTACCCTTACTTTATCTGTCTTTTTTTGAATTTCATTATAATATTGAAAGGTTTCACCTTCAGTGCTATTATTTTCGACAATTATTATCTCATAATTATTGTATGTCGATTTATTTAATATCGAATCTATACATTTATTTAACGTATCTTTTTGATCCTTATTACAAATTATAATAGAAATCTTTGGATTATTTTGAACTACAAAATCAGTTCTAAACATGACAAATATTCCTGTATCCTCTATCTTTGCTTCCAATCCAAGTCTTTTATAATGTTCTTCTACTGCTTTTCTTCCTGCAGCTATAGCATATTTCTTACTTGCCGGATTTCCCGCTGTAGAGCCTTCATGAGCTCTCCAATGATATAAAATTTTAGGCACATGTCCTATATATTCCGTCTGTTCACAGCATCGTAAAATTAAATCCCAGTCCTGTGCACCATCAAACTCCGTTCTAAAACCGCCGACCTTATCAAGTATTGTTTTTCTAACGAGGAAAATATGACAAATATAATTTATACTACGTAAAAAATTTATATTAAAATCAGGTTTAAATCGTGGTGACAAATATTTTGTTCCGTTTTTATTAGTTAAATCCTCATCTGTATATACAATATCCAATTTTCTATTCTTATTGAGTAAACTCACTATTTCAAATAGAGCATCTTTTTCCAGAACATCATCATGATCAGCCAACATAATAAATTCACCTGATGCCATATTCAATGCTGTATTAGTATTTCCTGCAATTCCCAGATTTTTATTCAAACGTTTATATTTTATTCTTGAATCACTCAAATAATGTTCTCTTAAATATTTTTCCACATCATCTGTTTTGCTTCCATCAGCCAGACATAACTCCCATTTCTGATATGATTGTCCGACTATAGAATCCATGATATCTTTTAAAAATTCTCTTTTGGTATTATACAGTGGAATAGTTATACTAATTTCAGGTTCATATTCAAATTTATAATTCGCCTGTTCCAAAATTAATTTATCAGAAACTCTTTGTTCCAAAAACCATTTATTATAATCTGTATCCGGTGATAAATGTTTTAATTTTCTGATAAATCCTTTAACTCCATACTTATTTAAATAATTAACACCTTTTTTCCAATTTTCTTTATTTAATGCTTTGCTAACTATAACCGTTATATTCATTTTTACTCCTAACCAAAAAAATCATCCCCACACAGCCTGTCCCAGCCGTCTCATGGTCCCGGTCTTATACATATCGTTTTCCTTATAAAACCGTTGTCTCACGCGTCTGGATTTACCTTCCAGTGCCGCATACCTTGCTGCCAGGCTATCATCGGGCAGATTATATGTCTTTGCAAATTCTCTCGCCTGAAGCCGCCCAAGCCTCATGCTCTCCTGTATCTGTTTCTTCTGCCAGACACGACGCACAATATATGAAAGCTTATTTATCCCAAGTGCTCCCAAACTGTTGTCTCCATGCTGTCTGTACAGTATTGTAGGCTCATCTATGAATGCTGTTTTTCCAAACTGTGCGGCAACAAGTGCTGCCCACCAGTCATGCATTATTGTGTTGTCTATATCAGTAATGCGAAGCATTATATCTCTTAAAGCCCTGTTTACCATCATTGTACAGCCTGTCACAGAATTCTGCAATATAAACTGATTGATTGTGCGCTTGTGGCAGTCAAGACTCTGGTATTCGCTCATCGTGTCCGCTATTGTATTCAGCTCACTATCTACCACGCATAGCTCCGTGTACACCAGACATGGAAGTCCGGATTTAAGCTCTTTACCATCTGTTTTTTCAATAGCCAGCATCTTATCATAGGTCAGCTCTATCTTCTTTTCCAGCCATACATCGTCCTGATCGCAGGTCATATAGTATGGCGCTTCCACCTGACTAAACAGATAGAAGAAGTTGTACTTTGCTCCACCTGTTGATTTGCCGTCTATCAGATGTATCTTATCAGGGTATTTTTCCACATAGCTTTCTACAGCAGCTATCGTGTTGTCCGTAGAGCCATCATCGTGTATATATAGTTCCCAGTCCTTGCAGGTCTGCGACAGGATAGAGTCTATCTGCTGACATATATATTTTTCTCCATTGTATGTAGCCATGAGAATGGCTATCTTGTCTGTGCTATGCATTATTCCTCTTCCACTTTCTTCCGGCCCTGTTGCCAAGAAACTTTGCTGCGCTGTCAAATATGCAGTGCACTGCTGCCCATATCTTAAACTGCTTTAAGAGCTGTTTTTCTATGAAAAGCACCATCCTGATACCCTCACCTGTGGTACCATCACACTTTATCTCATCCTTGTAGGTCTCCATAAAGACCGCTACGTCAAAGTTGCGCTTGTACTGCTGCTTAAATGTATAGTTGTGTGAGTGATACACCTGCGCTGTGGCACAATAACCTATCTTGTATCCTGCCTTAAGCGCCCTTGCTGCCATAAGCATATCCTCATTTGTGAGCAGCGGGCTTTCAAAGCCTCCTATGTCTTCAAAGAAATCACGTCTGTAGGCTGAGCATACATCCGAGAAGAAATATGCCTTTATCCCAAGTTTTGGTATATCAGCTTCACTTCTGACAAAGCTCTCCGCAGGATAATTAAATTTTCTCACTAATACCTCGTCAGGCTTTGCATCCTTTCTGGGGAGCTGTCTGGCTGATATCATGACGACATCTTCGTTTTCAAAGCCTCTCAGCATATTTTCCACATAGTGTTCATCCGAAGGCAGTGCATCCTGTGACAGAAACATCACTATATCACCCTTTGACATGGCTACGGCATAGTTTCTTGTGCCACCATGGTCAAACTCACTCCTTTTGACCTTTAGTGTCCTAAAGCCTGCCTGCTCTGCCATACGCACTGTGGCATCCTCGGATTCTGAGTCTATCACTATTATCTCATCGGGCTTACGGTTCTGTCTGCCCAGTATATCTATCAGACCGGGCATATACTCTGCTGCGTTGAGAGTAGGTATTATGAGACTTATTTTTATACTATTTAAATCCAGTTTCTTCATCATATTTCTCACATATGTTCTGATTATTGTGCCCCATCCTTTCTGATTACAGAGAAAACGGTTCTGAAAAGTATCTTTATATCCAGCCAAAGTGAGCAGTGCTCCACATAGTACATCTCCATCCTCTGGCGCTCTCCGCTCTCATAGGTGGCATTGTTTCTGGCATATGCCTGCCAGTAACCTGTCAGTCCCGGCTTTACGCTCAGAAGCTTTGCGATGTCACTACCGTATATCTCGGTTTCCTTCTCCACGATTGGACGCGGTCCCACTATTGAAAGCTCACCCTTAAGTATGTTTATTAGCTGTGGCAGCTCATCAAGGCTGGTCTTTCGCAGAAAGCCTCCTATTTTGGTGATTCGCGGATCGTTGTCTATCTTGAATTCCTTTACATACTGCTCAAGCTGTTCAGGTGTCAATATCTTTTCCAGATCACCTGCGTTCGTCTTCATGCTCCTGAACTTGTATACAGATATTTTCTTTCCCTTATATCCAATTCTGGTATGTCCATAGAACACGCTACCACCATCACTCAGCTTTACACATATTCCTAAAACTATAAAAACAGGACTCAGAACAATAAGCGCAAGAGCCGATAAAACAATATCAGCCAGCCTTTTAAGCATCTTATAAATTACAAATGACGGTCTCTCTTGTTTTTCTAAAACAACCGACCTATATCGTAATGGTTTTCTCTCATTAAGTATAACATCAAGCATCTTCATCTCATCATGCGCCAATGCATTAGATGAAAACTTTGCCTTTGGAATAGACTTGCAAAACGGACAGATAATTCTAAATACAATCCTTATATCAAGTCCCAAAGTACAGTTTAGTATATACTCTCTGTCAAATTCGCTTTGTTCCTCCTCACTTAGCCTCTCACCATTATCTGCGTATGCCTGCCAAAAACCAAAAACACCTGGTTTTACACTAAGACTCTTTCTATGATAGTCGGAATAATCCAAAAATTCAGGCAATGAAGGAGCCGGATTTCCAACTATACTCATATCTCCCCACAAGACATTCCATGTCGATGGCAAATTTTCCAATTTAGTCTTTTTGAGAATCCATCCAACCGGAGTATATCGAGGATCCACTCCTTTTTTCCCCTCCATAATCCATTTATCACATCTTGACACAGCATCCATATACATTGTTCTGAATTTATGATAATAAAAACGTCGGCCATTCTTACCTACCCGTACAATCGTAATGATAACCGGTCCCAAATCTCCTGTGACGAGTTTTCCTATAAAAGCAAAGATCCATACCGGGATAATAAGTAAACTGCCAAACAGTCCAAAAATCAGGTCAAATCCTTTTTTTGCTAACAGATAACGAAGTCTGTATGTTTTATTCTTCCATGTGACAACAGCATATCTTCCAAGAAAATCTAATCTTCTCTCCCCGATTTTCATCTCATATTCGTTCACATTCAAATATACCGTTTTTCCCATATCATTGACAGCAGTCACAAAAGCTTTTTGATCGAACACATATCCATTAGGTAAATGCACAAATACCGAGTCAATCTCCGCTGTTGCGAGAACCTCCATCAGATTATCCCCATTTGCAACAATTTCAATCTTGTCTATAATCTGGCCGGTTCTATCACAATCAACTATCGCAATATTCGAGATTCTGAAATCCCAGTTTCTCGTAGTCTTTATAATCTTTATTACATTTTCCACCTGATCAGATGTGGTAACCAGCATTATTTTTTCATTAGCTCCGGACCTATGATACTCCTTCGTAACAAGTCTCTTGAATATCTGTCTGACTATAACTGTCGCAATCGGACTAATTATAAAAGTAATAAGCATTTGCACACGAGAGTAATATTCCCCCATCTTTGCAAAATAAATGCATCCGGAGGTCAATACTATGATATAAGCATACATCTTTCCAACAGCATATATTTCCTGAAACAGCTTACGATTGACTATATTGTCGTTTCTGAAAGCCACAAAATATACTACTACGTATACCGCAAACTCCAGCAAAAACAGAGTAAGGTAATGCTCTGTTCTGTTTATCAGACCTGTTCTAAAGAAACCGAATTTAATCCTATTGGCAATCAGATATGAGGTAAACATAACCATCACATCCAAAAACACTTCTATATATCTTACGATACTTTTCTTCGAATTCATATATTCATATCTCCTAATGCTAAATAACGCAACCCGAAATGTATTTTACCATATTTGATATATAATTGCCAAATTTTAAAAAATTATAACAAAAATTTAATAAAAGCTACAGTTTATGTGTCTCCGCTCAACTGTAGCCTTTAAAAACAAAATTAATAATTTTTTTAAAATTTAAATGTATTTTTGAGTGTCTCCCACTTCTGATCCTTATCACTCAGGTTGATTGGTGTGCCATCCTCAAGTGTGTATCCGCTTCCGTCAGCGCTTCCCGGATACTCTCCGACAAGCTGTGGCCACTCGATGCCGATTGCAGGATCATTCCATGCAAGGCCGCTCTCATCTCCAAGGTGCCAGAAATCTGTTACCTTGTAGCAGAACTCTGCTACATCTGAGAGTACTAAAAATCCGTGTGCAAAGCCTTCCGGGATAAGGAACTGCTTCTTGTTCTCCTCTGTGAGCTCTACTCCGAACCACTTGCCGTATGTCTTTGAATCGCTTCTTAAGTCTACAGCCACATCAAATACTGAGCCTTTTACTGCACGCACAAGTTTTGCCTGTGGGTATTCCTTCTGGAAATGTAGTCCGCGGAGCACTCCCTTTGTGGAGCATGACTGATTATCCTGTACGAACACTCTGTCAATGCCGGCTTCCTGCATATCCTTTGAATTGTATGTCTCCATAAAGTATCCACGGTTGTCTCCATGCACTGTAGGCTCGATGATGCAAAGTCCTTCGATTCCACCTACATTTTTCTGTACTTTAATCTGTCCCATGATTTCTATGTCCTTTCTTGTATTACGTGAACATCCCAACATCTAACTCAACCTCGCTACTTCGTAGCTTCTGTGCTTCTTAGTTCACTAAAATTCTATCTCCTGCAGATATCTGTGCAGCGCATCCTGCCATGTAGGGAGTGGCTTAAATCCATTCTCCACGAGCTTGCTCTTGTCCAGTCTGCTGTTAAACGGACGTGCTGCCTTTGACACACCATACTCTGCTGTAGTAACAGGTACTACTGTGAGTCTGTCCTCAGAATACTCTGTATGACCAAGCTCCACTGCCTGCTTAAAGATTTCCTTTGTAAAATCATACCAGCTTATATATCCGCCCTCGTTTGTAGCGTGATAGTAACCGTATTTATCAGTCTCTATCATATCTACGAGCAATCTTGAAAGGTCGAGTGTATATGTCGGTGTACCAATCTGGTCACTTACTACTGTAAGCTTATCGTGTGTCTTGCCGGCATTTAGCATTGTCTTGATGAAGTTCTTGCCGTTTACACCAAATACCCATGCTATACGCACTATAAAGTACTTCTCAAGTGTATTTGCCACTGCAAGCTCTCCGTCAAGCTTTGTCTGTCCATATACATTGAGTGGTGCATAGTCCTTGCAGTCAGGCTGCCATGGTGTGGTGCCCTGTCCGTCAAATACATAATCTGTGCTGATATATACCATCTTGGCATCTATCTTCTTGCAGGCATCTGCAATATTCTGTGTGCCGTCTGCGTTGATTGCATGCACCTTTGCTTTTTTATCATCATCCTCGGCCAGATCTACAGCTGTCCATGCTGCACAGTGTATTACAACATCGGGTTTAAGCGCCCCTATCACCTGCTCTACCGCTGTTCTGTCAGTAATATCCAGAGATACATATGGCATGCGTGTCACTGCTGTACCATCAGAGATACCATTATATTCTGATGCAATATCTGTTCCTATTCCTTCGTAACCGCGCGCCGCAAGATCATTCATTATATCATGACCAAGCTGCCCCGCAACTCCTGTAACAAATACTTTCATTTTTGTCTCCTTAACGCTGTTATTCGTAAACAGGCTCAACATATATACGCAATCACATATTCTTTAGGCATGCACAAAAGCCTCAAAGAGTAGCAGTTATCTATTCGCATACATCTTCTCGTAGTAATTCTGGTACTCTCCGCTGATGATTGTCTCCCACCACTCACGGTTGTCAAGGTACCATTTGATTGTCTTCTTGATGCCGTCCTCAAACTTGGTCTCTGGAAGCCATCCGAGCTCATTGTGGATCTTTGTTGGGTCGATTGCGTAACGCATATCATGGCCCTTACGGTCTCCTACGAATGTGATAAGGCTCTCCGGCTTATTGAGCTCCTTACAGATAATCTTTACGATTTCAAGGTTTGTCTTCTCATTGTGTCCACCTACGTTGTAAACCTCTCCTACACGTCCGTTGTGGATGATAAGGTCGATTGCCTTGCAGTGATCCTCTACATAGAGCCAGTCACGCACGTTCTCGCCTGTTCCGTATACCGGGAGTGGCTTATCATTAAGTGCATTTGCAATCATAAGTGGGATAAGCTTCTCCGGGAAATGGTATGGTCCGTAGTTGTTTGAGCAACGGCTGATTGTTACAGGAAGTCCATATGTGCGGTGGTAGGCAAGCACGAGTAAATCTGCTGCTGCCTTTGATGATGAATACGGGCTTGATGTATGGATTGGTGTATCCTCATGGAAGAAAAGGTCAGGGCGGTCAAGTGGCAGATCTCCGTATACCTCATCTGTTGATACCTGGTGATATCTTTTAATACCATACTTGCGGCATGCGTCCATAAGTACTGATGTTCCGATGATATTTGTATCAAGGAATACCTGTGGGTTTTCGATTGAACGGTCAACGTGTGACTCTGCTGCGAAGTTTACAACCATATCAGGATGCTCTTCCTCAAATAATTTGTATACAGCGTCACGGTCTGTGATGCTCTCCTTTACGAAACGGAAGTTTGGATTGTCCATTACAGGCTCAAGTGTTGAGAGATTTCCTGCATATGTGAGACAGTCTAAGCATACGATACGATAATCCGGATATTTGTTAAGCATGTGAAATACGAAGTTGCTTCCGATAAATCCTGCTCCACCTGTTACGATAATTGTCATTTTGATTTCCTCCTTAATATAACTGCTCGCGGTATTTTCCATCAAGTACATCCTTTAAGTACTGTCCGTACTGGTTCTTCTTTACGAGCTCATATGTCTTTAATACTTCATCCTTTGTAATCCAGCCGTTTAAGTAAGCGATTTCCTCAAGACATGCTATCTTGCGGTGCTGATGTGTCTCGACTGTCTTGACAAAGTTTGTGGCATCTACAAGACTCTCATGTGTTCCTGTGTCAAGCCATGTGAAGCCCTGTCCTAAAAGCTCTACATTGAGTGCCTTTTTCTCGAGATAGATTCTGTTAAGGTCTGTTATCTCAAGCTCTCCTCTGGCTGATGGCTTAAGGTTCTTTGCGTACTCTACTACATTGTTGTCGTAGAAGTAAAGACCTGTGACACAGTAATTGCTCTTTGGATGCTCCGGCTTTTCCTCGATTGAAATAGCCTTTCCCTCTTTATCGAACTCTACGATACCGAATCTCTCAGGATCATCTACATAGTAGCCGAATACTGTGGCGCCCTTACCGCTCTTAGCGTTTTCAACTGCAGCCTTGAGTCTCTTGTTGAGACCGTGTCCTGCGAATATGTTGTCTCCGAGAACCATGGCTACTGTATCATCACCGATAAATTTCTCACCGATAACAAATGCCTGTGCAAGTCCGTCAGGGCTTGGCTGTACCTCGTAGGTGAGGTTGACACCAAACTGATGTCCGTCTCCTAAGAGCTCCTTGAATCTTGGTGTATCCTGTGGTGTTGAAATGATCAGGATATCTCTGATGCCTGCATTCATAAGCACTGACATAGGATAGTAGATCATTGGCTTGTCATAAATTGGAAGTAACTGCTTTGATGTTACCATTGTGAGTGGGTAAAGACGTGTGCCTGAACCTCCCGCTAATATAATACCTTTCATGTTGTTCTCCTTCAAACTGAAACTACGTGCTGCATTTGATGCTTTCGGTCTGTAGAATACACTGACCTGATTCATCATTTACCTGCATTATAAAAGGTGCCCCAAGGGCACCTTCAAGTACTTTTTATATTTTTAGCATTTTTCACAAAATATATGCTTATAATATCCTGTTTTTGAATCATTTTCGTGCAATAAATACACCTGCATCCTTTGTGATATGGAACCCTCCCTCTGTCTTCTTTCTGACAAATGCCGCAAATTCCTTATAGCGGTCGACAATATACCTGTTCTGGTTGCCGTGGCACGAAAGCACATACTCTATCACAGGCTCTGCTTTTTCTACCACAAGCTCATCCTCGTATCCATGCCAGCTTACCTCACCAAAGTATTTTCCAAGTATCGCCTCACCATTTTCTTTACCGAATTGCTCATACAGCCTTTCCGCTGACAGCTCTATACGGTCATCAAACTGCTGCACCAGGTCGTTTATTTCCTTCATGTGCCGTGAGCTGTATGTACTGCACACAAACACACCACCGGGCTTTAGCACCCTTAGGATTTCACTGCACACGGCATCCAGATTGTCACAATAGAACAGTACATGGTCTGCTATCACGCAGTCATACGATGCATCCGGCTTATACAGCCTGTGGGCATCCATCACCTCATATGTGAAGCGCTTGTCATCTGCGCCTACATTTCTCGTCGCATCCCTTACCATGCCATACGATATATCAGTCAGGGTTATCTGCATATCTGCCGGTATCCTGTCTATGTTCTGTGTCCAGAGAGAGGCATCACCACAGCCCACCTCAAGCACCTTTTCCCCCTCAAAAAAGCTGCACTCATCAAATACCCAGCTAAACCAGCTCACCGGATTCATCGAGAAATCCCTGTGCAGATTGATTCTGGCTGATATATTTGAAGCATCCCTGTACTGCTGCTTTAGCTTTTGCTCCATCTCGTTTATATTAACCAGCTCCAGCATATGACTCCAGTCCACACTTCGCCCCTCGTCTATCACCTCTGAAGCCTCCTGCAGTGCTGATTTCATAAGCTTCATCTGCTCTATCCTCTCCTCCACGAGACCAAGCTGCATGTGAAGCGACTCAGACATGACATTGCTGTCCGTGTTTCTGAGTGTCATCTCCTTGATATCATCCAGGGAAAATCCCAGATATTTGAGGAACAGTATCTGCTGTAGACGCGCAAAGTCGTCATCATTATAGAATCTGGCTCCGTTTTCGTTTACGTAGGATGGTTTTAAAATATTGTGCTCGTCATAGTACCTGATGGTCTTTTTTGTAATATGCGCTTTTTTTGCAAATTCTCCTGAGGAGTAGTAGCCGGGTAGTTTCATCGTTGCGTTGCCTTTCCTCTTATTTTCTTACTTTTGAACTTCCTATATCTAAGTATATCATAATTTTCTAATACAGGATTTATTAATATTTACTTATTTTCATTGTTTCTGCTTGTTTTTCCGGAAAATGTACTTATAATTATAATATCACTATGCAACAAGGAGAAAACAATGAAATACGATTATATAGTAGTAGGTTCCGGTCTCTACGGAGCCATCTTCGCCCATGAGGCAAAGGCCAAGGGCAAATCAGTGCTTGTTGTGGACAAGCGTCCTAACATAGCAGGAAATGTCTACACCGAAAAGCAGGAGGGCATCAATGTACACATGTACGGAGCCCACATATTCCACACCAATGACAAGAGGGTCTGGAACTACATCACACAGTTTGCTGAGTTCAACCGCTTCACAAACAGCCCTGTAGCAAACTACAAAGGTGAGCTGTACTCAATGCCTTTCAATATGTACACCTTCAACAAGATGTGGGGTGTGGTGACACCGGAGGAGGCTGCTGCAAAGATTGAGGAGCAGAAAAAGGAAATCACCGGCGAGCCAAAAAATCTCGAGGAGCAGGCTATCTCGCTCGTTGGACGTGATATCTATGAGAAGCTCGTGAAGGGCTACACTGAGAAGCAGTGGGGTCGTGATTGTAAGGAGCTTCCGGCTTTCATCATAAAGCGTCTTCCTGTTAGACTTACCTTTGACAACAATTACTTCAATGCTCTTTATCAGGGTATTCCAATCGGTGGATACACCAAGATGGTTGAGAATCTGCTCGACGGCATTGAGGTCAGACTAAATACCGACTACCTTGAGCACAAGGCTGAGCTTGATGCTCTTGCTGACAAGGTTGTATACACAGGTCCGATTGACGCATACTTTGGCTTTAAGCTAGGTACTTTGGAGTACCGCTCAGTGCGCTTTGAGAATGAGACCCTCGATATTCCTAACTTCCAGGGAAATGCCGCTGTCAACTATACAGACCGCGAGACTCCATGGACACGTATCATCGAGCACAAGTGGTTCGAGTTCGGTAAGGATGAGGATGGAAATGATCTGCCAAAGACTATTATCAGCCGTGAGTACTCTTCTGAGTGGAAGGCAGGCGATGAGCCTTACTACCCTGTAAACGATGAGAAAAACGGACAGCTCTACGCCAGGTATAAGGAGCTTGCCGATAAGGAGACCGGTGTTATATTCGGTGGTCGTCTCGGCGAGTACAAGTACTACGATATGGATACTACCATTGCTTCTGTACTTGATATGTGTGAGAAGGAGCTTGGCTAATAGTCAGGCTTCCCACAAAATGCTTTGTTCATGTCATATTCAAAAGCGCCATGGCAATTTACCATGGCGCTTTTATTTACAATTTTTTTCCGGCCAGATTTATCTCAGCCGCAGGAATATGCTCCCTCAGGCACTCATATCCATATTCCTTCGAATATGCATATATAGCCGGAAGCTGTCTTGAAAGAAATAGCGCCGGTGCTTCTGTCACAGAGTATGCGCCACAGTGCCCGAACTCAAGAACATCACCAAGTTCAAGCTTCTTAAGCTTCACCTCGCGTACCAGCACATCTGCCACTGTACAGAGGCTTCCGCAGAGTGTATAGTCTGTGTCCGGCAGTTCTGTGAATTCCACACCGGCAGCTCTATATATACTAATCGGCGGCACCTGCATAGCCATTCTCTGTCCAAAGTAATTCAGATGGTGGATTCCTCCATCAAGAATCGCATAATTGGCATCGCCTGTCGATTTAAGGTCCTTTACCTGTGTGTAATATTTACCGCATGAGGCTGCAAGGAAACGTCCCATCTCAATGCCAAGCGGATATTCCTCAGCAAATTCTCTAAGCACCCATGCAGCCTCATCAAGTGCTTGTTTTTCCTTTTCCTGCCAGTCATCCTCGAAATACTCCACGCAAAGTCCCGGACCATACTCTACAAGCTGTGGCTCAAAGCTGTATTTGTCCTTTAACATGGTAAGTGCAGACTTTATTTTTTCCAAGTCCTTATTTATTTTGCGAAGACTCTTCTGTGTGCCGGAATAGTAGTGGATGCCCATTACCGCAATGCCATTAAACTCATCCGGATGCGAAATGATATATTCAATATCATCAAGCGACATGCCAAACTGGTTGCCACTTGTCAGGCGAAGTATGACATGTGCTTTCGTTTCGGCAAACTCGGCTTCATGCGCACCTTCCTGTATACATTCAAGCATCACTTCTGATATCAGCGCCGCATGTCTTATGCTCTCACAGGTGAGTATACCGGCGCCATATGAAACTGCTCGCTCTATATCGCATTTTTCCTTCATCACACCTGAATAGATGATGCTCTCCGGCTTCACACCAAGTGCTATACATATCTCAAGTTCTCCCGGGCTGCACACCTCCACATGGTCTAGGCCCTCCGGCAGCCTGTGAAGCAGAAATGGGTTTGCCTTTATCGAAAAGCAAAGCGGTATCCTACGTCCTCCTTTACAATCAAGAGCAGCCCTTATCATGGCTGCTCTTTTTGCAAACTCATCCGTATCAAATACATAGTACGGTGTCTGTCTCATATGCTTTATTCCTCCACAAGCTCTTTCACAAGCTTCTCGATTGCATCTACTGAGTTGAAATTCTCAGGAACCAGATCCTTTGGTCTGATTGTGATGTCAAACTCATCAGTCAGCTCCGATACGAGTGAAACTATATCAAATGACTCAAGAATTTTGTCATCGATGAGCTTTGTCTCCTTCTCAAAATCCACATCCGGTCTTAATTCCTCTAAAATCTCTAAAATTGTGTCTCTCATTTTACATTTCCTCCAGTTTTTTCATATCATATTTTCCGTTTGGAAGCTTAGGAAGCTGCTCCAGTTTCTTGATTTTCCTTGGCACCATAAAGCCCGGGAGCTCGTCCCTCAGTGCCAGCGCAAGGCTTCTCCTGTCACAGTCACCTGTGTAGAAAAGTATCAGCACCTCTTTTGCTTTATTATATATAACGCAGCTTTCTGCGACTCCCTCGACCACATTGGCGGCATGCTCCACCTCGTCAAGCTCCACACGGTGTCCCATGTGCTTTATCTGGCGATCCATACGTCCACAGAAATAAAGTATGCCGTCCTCATCGAGCCTTCCGTAATCCCCTGTGCGGTACATCCGCTCAGGATAAGCCTTGTTGAGTGGATTGAGTGTAAATGCCGCAGCTGTCCTCTCCGGATCATTATAATAACCCAACGCCAGGATTGGTCCACATACGCATATCTCGCCCTGTTCTCCGACAGCCGGCTCATTTCCATGCTCATCTATCAGGAAAACTCTGTAATTGTCATAAGCTTTTCCTATAGGAAGCACCTCGTCCTCTTCCACTGTATGATCCACACTATAATACGTGCACGAAGCAGTTGCCTCTGTCGGCCCATACTGGTTCACAAAATGCGCTTCCGGCAGATTTTCCTGCCATTTCCTAAGCACCCTGCACGGCATCACTGAGCCTGAGAAGCAGATTTTTCTAAGACTCTTAAGCCCTACTTCCTCAAATGCCCCAAGCGATGTGAGGATGGTAAATGCCGAAACACTCCAGCCGACACTGCTGACCTTCTTCTCATTCATGTAATCAAACAGGGCATTCGGCTCCATAAAGTACTCTTTCGGGATAATAGCTGTGCTGCAGCCAGTCTTAAGTGGCAGATAAATGTCTCTGATTGCCGCGATATAGTCAAGCGGTGACTGATTGCCCAACACATCACTTTCCTCTATATGCATCACATCACAATATGCGTTGATGTACGTCATAAGTGACAGATGTGATGTCATGACTCCCTTCGGATTGCCGGTGGAGCCTGATGTGTAGATAATGTACAGCGGGTCTGTCATGGACATCTGTCGGCGGACTGTTGCGAGCTTCTCCAGTGCGCTGTCATCTGTTTTTCCTGCACAGCCTGCCACAACACCACCATCTGTATCGTTCTCACTATCCGTCACAGCGTCTCCTGATGATTCACTGATTTTACAATTACTATCAGCGCACGCCACCTGCTCGAAGTGCGATATATCCTCAGCAATAAATATCTGCGGTCTATCGAAGCCTTCTGCCTTTGCCAGCTCATCCACTATGCTCTCCACATGCTCACGACTTTCCCTGTCCGCAACAATAGCCCTTGGACACAGATTTTCAAGAATTTTTTCAATTCTCTTGTCAGGAAGCGATGCATCAATCGGTGCATACGGTCTGCCTGCATATACCACACCCAGGAAGTATGCCGGTGTCACCATTTTTCTTCCGGCAAATACTGCAACAGGGGTTCTGTCCACTCCAAGCTGTTCTACCAGATATGCTCCTGTATTTCTTGCTATATCATACACCTGCGCAAACGTAATGCTGCATTCAGTATCCGAAAATGCAGGCTTGTCAGGGTATTTTTCTACTGTGGTCTCAAGCCACTCCAGTACGTTTTTCATCTTAGTCCTCTTTCATGCATTAATAAACGTTGCCGAAAAAATTATAGCACATAACATTCGAAAAAAATGTCATATGCTATCGAATTAAGAAATCTTAAGAAAGCCTTAATTTTTTTCTGTAGGTTTTTCTATATTTGATTCTCCTATTAAATATATCGGTCTGTCCTTTGCCTCGAGATATAGCTTCGACAGATAAAGTCCCAAAATGCCTATGCTAAGCAGTTGTATCCCACCTATAAAAAGTATGATAACAACGGTCGAAGCCCAGCCGGCTACCGGATCTCCGAATACAAGTCTCCTGATAATGATAAAGAGCATTGCAATTATTGCGACAATAAAGCTGAACACTCCGGCTATTGAAGCCATGTATAGCGGCGCGTTGGAAAATGCCACTATTCCGTCAAGGCTATACAAAAAGAGCTGCCAGAATGACCACTTTGTCTCACCTGCCACTCTGTTTACATTCTCAAACTCAAGCCACTTCACCTTAAAGCCTACCCAGCCAAACAATCCCTTTGAAAACCTGTTGTATTCCTTAAGCGAAAGCAGTGCATCCACGTATTTCCTGTTCATCAGCCTGTAGTCACGTGCCCCATCAACCATATTTGCCTTTGATATTCTGCTCATAAGCCTGTAAAATTTTCTGGCAAAAAAAGATCTAATCGCTGGTTCACCTTTGCGTGTCACTCGTCTTGTACCGACAGCATCATAACCCTCTTTATTAAGGACCTGATACATCTTCGGAAGCATTTCCGGGGGATCCTGAAGATCTGCATCCATTATTGCCACATATTCCCCCACCGCATGCTGCAAGCCTGCATACATGGCTGCCTCCTTGCCAAAATTGCGTGAAAAAGATATGTATTTTACACCGGAATCATTTGCGGCAAGCTCTTTCGCGACATCGAGCGTCCCGTCCATGGAGCCATCATCCACTATAATCAGTTCATAGTACAATCCCGCTGTCTCACTCTCTTGACTCATCTGATCAAACACCTGAGTTATTTTATTATAAAAAAGAGGCAGAGCCTCTTTCTCGTTAAAGCATGGTACCACAATGCTTATCTTATTTTTTTCCATACCAGCCACCCTGCATATAATATCAAATAAATAAAAAATCCGATTGCTGCTCCTGCCGTATTTGTCACAAAATCATCAAGCTGACAATATCCCCTGCCGGTAACCAGCTGCGTGTACTCAATTGCTGCGCTTATAAAAGCACCAACAGGTATTGTAAACCATCTCATCCAATTTTTAAAAACCAATGGAAATATAAGCCCAAATGGTATAAACAATACTATATTTTCTATAAAATAAGCGTGCATCTGAAGTGTCATGCCCCAATTGCTCCACAGCACCATATCGGCGACGCCGGTTCTGCTTCCCGGCTCCCTTGAATAATACACTATCATTATAAGCGTATACATATAGGCCACAAAGGTGCCGCAGAACAGCATATGCCAGATTTTGCCCACTATCTTTTTTCTTCTCTCATCTGCCTGTGATACCTCTCTCATTGTGAAAAGATATCGCAGCAGACACACAAAAATATACATCGCAATGCAGATTAAAGCCAAATATACCGCTGACGGAAGATATTTGAACTTTTCCTGTATGTCTCTTATTATATAATCCTTTAAACTCAATGTCCTTTTTTATGCTCCTTGTAGGCACGAATGAACTCCAGCTGTCGTTCATCGTCCTTTTTCTGTTCGTCATCAGACATATGACTCACTTTAATAATTATACACAATATTATGCCAATTACAATAATACCGGCACATAATATAAAAATAATTAAGATTTCAGGCATAGACTATTTCCTCCGGCAGAATTTAATTACTATTCTCTCTACAGATTAAATTATATCCACTTAATTCATCTTAATTCACTCATTTATGAACCCTGATAACAGCAAAAGCTGCATGATATCCTCACACAGCTTTTGTATATTACGTGTATTATCTTTGGCATTAACCTTTATTTCAACTTTGCAACAACCATATCCACATATTTCTGACAGATTTCCTCGCTCTCTGCCTCAACCATGACACGGATAACAGGCTCTGTACCCGACTCACGCACAAGTATACGTCCTGTATCGCCAAGCTCTGCAGTAACCTGGTCGACAGCCTCCTGAACCTCAGGATTGGCAAGTGCCTCAGCCTTGTCAGCTACGCGCACATTCTGAAGCACCTGTGGGTAGATACTAAGTCCCTCACAGAGCTGGCTCATCTTCTGTTTCCTAGCCATCATGACCTCCATCATCTTAAGGCTGGTAAGGATACCATCACCTGTTGATGCATACTTAGAGAAGATGATATGTCCTGACTGCTCTCCGCCGATGCGGCAGGGAAGGAGCACCGCCTTGCGATGACGCGCCTGATGGGGGAGCAGATCGCGCTCGACACGGGGATAACGGTCACGGTGTCGGATATGGAGGTCGCGCGCGAGGGCAAGAGTTACAGCGTCGATACCGTGCGCGAGATCCACGAGCAGCGCCCGAATGACGAGCTGTGGCTTTTGATGGGGACGGATATGTTCCTCTCGTTCCAGAACTGGTACAAGCCAGAGGAGATCCTGCGCCATGCAGGGCTCTGCGCTTTCGGACGCACGGAGAAGGACGGCGAGGCGCTTTTTGCACCGCAGCGGGATTTCCTTGGGGAAAAGTTCCCGGGCAGCCGCATCGTGACGATGACGCTGCCGAACCTTGTGGACGTTTCGTCCACCGAGCTGCGCGAGCGCATCCCGAAGGGGAAAACGGCGGGGCTTCTTGCCCCCGCGGTGCTCGGTTATATCCTGCGTGAGCATTTATATGGAACAAATCTCGATTTGAAACGTCTAAGCTTAGAGGAACTGAGACCCATCGCGCTCTCCTACCTCAAGGCCAAGCGCATCCCGCACGTGCTCGGCACCGAGCAGACGGCCAAGGCGCTCGCGGAAAAGTACGGCGCGGACGTCGAAAAGGCGCGCTTTGCGGCGCTTCTGCATGACTCGACCAAGCGTCTTTCGATGGAAGAGCAGCTCGCGATGTGCGAACACTACCACATCGAACTCGACGAGCTGGAGAAAAAGGCGCTCAAGCTGCTGCACGCCAAGACCGGCGCGGCGCTCGCGCGCGACGTGTTCGGCGCGGACGACGAGATTTACAACGCGATCCTGTGGCACACGACGGGCAAGGCAAACATGACCTTACTCGAAAAGGTCATCTACCTTGCCGATTACATCGAGCCGAGCCGCGACTTCGACGGCGTGGAGGACCTCCGCAAGGTCGTGTGGGAGGATCTGGACAAGGGCCTTGCAATGGGCCTTGCCATGACCGTGGAGGAAATGGAGCAGATGGGCAACCCCGTTCACCATAACACGCTGCAAGCGCTGGAGTATCTGAGAGGACATACCCATGAGTGATCAAAGAAAGATTTATGAGAGAGACAGGGAAGACCCCTATTACGAGGGGCGGCACACGCACCGGAAAGAGGGCTTTTTCGAGCGCAACTGCGACGAGGCCTGGGAGCAGGTCAAGGAGACCTTTTCCCACCCAGGGCGGCTCTTTGCCAAGGTGCTGCTCATCGCGCTGCTGTGCGGTGTGGTCGCCGGCGGCAGCTATCTGCTGAAAATCCGCGCGCCGGAGCTGCCGAGCAAGGACACTGACAGCAAGAATAACAATAGTGAGCAGATCGACGATATCGACTATGGCGACGGCGTGCGCCCGAAGGCGGGCGGCGAGCGAAAGAGCAAGGATTTCTACACCGTGCTCATCCTCGGCCGCGACACGGGCGGCGGCGGCAACACCGACACGATGCTGCTCGCGAGCTATGACGTGACGAACCAGAAGGCGACCGTCATGTCCATCCCGCGCGACACGATGGTCAACGTCCCCTGGGATATCAAGAAGATCAACTCCGTCTACAACTACTACGGCGGGGGAGACAAGGGCATTCAGGCGCTCTATAAGGAGATCGCCCAGCTCGTCGGCTTTGAGCCGGATTATCAGGTCGTACTGGAATGGGATGCCGTCGGCGAGATCGTGGACGCCATGGGCGGCGTTTACTACGATGTGCCGCGCAACATGAACTACGACGACCCCTATCAGGATCTTCACATCCACCAGACCAAGGGCTACCGCAAACTCAGCGGCAGCGATGTGATGCAGGTGCTGCGCTACCGCCACGACAACGATATGCGCTATGGCTATCCGGACGGCGACCTTGGCCGCATCAAGACGCAGCAGACGCTTTTAAAGGCGATGATCGAGCAGCTTTTGCAGCTCAAGAACGTGACGAAGATCGGCGACTTTGCTCGCGCGGTGAAAAATAATGTTACCTCGGACCTTACGTTCGAGGAAATGCTCTGGTTCGGCTCGCAGGCCGTCATGGGCGGACTGACGATCGACTCGGTGAACTTTGTCACTATGCCGAACACCGGCAAGATGGTTTACAGCCGTTCGATCGGAGGAATGCTTTCCTACGTGGTGCCGAACGCGCAGGAGCTTTTGAATCTCGTCAACAACGAGCTCAGCCCGTTTGTCGAGACATTCACGATGCGCGACCTTGACATCATGTCCGTCAACGCGGATGGCTCGGTGTCCTCGTCCACGGGACATGTGGAGGACAGCAAGGCCGCCCAGCCGCAGAACCACCATTCCTCCTCCGGCTCACAGACCGGCACAGGGGACAGCGGCACGACGACCGACCCGGGTACGGCCACCGATCCCGGCAATACCGGCGACAACAGCGGCACGACGGTCGACCCCGGCAATACCGGTGACAACAGCGGCGGCACGACCGTTGATCCGGGCAACACGGGCGATAACAGCGGTACGACCACGCCAAGTGAGCCCACCACGCCCGTCGACCCCGTGACGCCGACCGACCCGGGTACAGGCGAGAGCGGAACGACCGGCGACAACAGCGGCACGGCCGGCAGCGACGAAATGCCGGAATGGCTGCGCCCGTAACGTAAAAGAATAAAAAAGATCAAAAACTCAAAATAAGAAAAGGAGACCCTCTATGTTACCTTCCAGAGAATTGGCCGAGATCGCCGTCAAGGCACTCGACAGCAAAAAGGGTAAGGAGATCAGACTCATCCGCATCGACAAGATCACGACGCTCGCAGAGTACTTTGTCATCTGCACCGGTACGTCCAACACGCAGATCAACGCGCTGGGCGACGAGGTGGAAAAGGAGCTGACGCTCGCGGGCGAGGAACCGCTGCACCGCGAGGGTTATCGCGGCGGCACGTGGGTGCTGCTCGACTACGGCTGCGTGGTCGTGCACATCTTCAACGACGAGGCGCGCAAGTTCTATTCCCTCGAGCACCTGTGGGCCGACGGCGAGGAAGTCGACCTGAGCGCCATCCTGCCCCACGCCGAGGAAAAATAACGCTTGACAAGGCGGGACAAAACGCCTAAAATGGTCATGCTGAATTTATGCAAAACGCGATGACGGAGCAAAAAGACGCGTGATTTTCACCTGAAGAGAGCCGGCGGTCGGTGCGAGCCGGTGGGAAAATGCGCGTGGATGACTCACTCCCGAGCAGTCCGCCTGAAAGGGCGGAACGGTCGCCCCCGTTACGGGCAAGGCTATGAAGCCGCTGAGGGCTCACGGGAAACCGTGCGCTGAATCAGGGTGGTATCGCGTAATGTGTTCGTTACGTCCCTGACCGTTTGAAAAACGGTCAGGGACTTTTTTCGCGTCAAAACACTATTTCACATAAAGGAGAAGATCCATGAAGTACGATTTCGCAGCCATTGAGAAAAAATGGCAGGACAAGTGGGAGCAGGTAAAGCCCTACGCCGCCGTGACGGGGGACAAGCGCCCCAAGTTCTACGGCCTGATCGAATTCCCGTACCCCTCCGCCGCGGGTCTGCACGTCGGCCACCCGCGCCCGTTCACGGCGATGGACATCATCTGCCGCAAAAAGCGCATGCAGGGCTACAATGTCTTGAACCCCATCGGCTTTGACGCCTTCGGCCTGCCGACGGAGAACTTTGCCATCAAGAACCACATCCATCCCGCCATCGTCACGCAGCAGAACATCAAGAACTTCACCCGTCAGCTCAAGATGCTCGGCTACGGCTTCGACTGGGACCGCGTGATCGACACGACCGACCCGCAGTATTATAAGTGGACGCAGTGGATCTTCCTCCAGCTGTTCAAGCACGACCTTGCCTACAAAACGACGATGCCCGTCAACTGGTGCACGAGCTGCAAGTGCGTTCTGGCCAACGAAGAGGTCGTCGAGGGCGTGTGCGAGCGCTGCGGTGCACCCGTTATCCGCAAGGAAAAGAGCCAGTGGATGCTGCGCATCACGAAGTATGCCGACCGCCTCATCGACGATCTCGACGACGTCGACTACATCGAGCGCGTGAAGACGCAGCAGCGCAACTGGATCGGCCGCTCCACCGGTACCGAGGTCACATTCAAGACCAACACCGAGGATGATATCACCGTTTACACCACCCGTGTCGATACGCTGTTCGGCGTGACGTACACGGTCATCTCTCCCGAGCACCCGCTGCTCAAGAAGTGGAAGGGCATCATCAAGAACTGGGACGAGGTCGAGGCATATCAGGCTGCCGCCGCCCGCAAGAGCGACTTTGAGCGCGGCGAGCTCAACAAGGATAAGACCGGCGTTCGCCTCGACGGCATTGAAGTCATCAACCCCGCGACCGGCAAGGTTGTGCCGATGTTTGTTTCGGACTACGTTTTGATGGGCTACGGCACCGGCATCGTCATGGGCGTTCCGGGCCACGACCAGCGCGACTGGGACTTCGCCAAGGTGTTCGGCCTGCCCATCGTTGAGGTCGTCGAGGGCGGCGACATCACGAAGGAGGCCTTCACGCTCAAGGATGACACCGGCATCATGGTCAACTCCGGCTTCTTAAACGGTATGACCGTCAAGGAGGCTATCCCCGCGATGAAGAAGTACGCCGTCGAGCAGGGATGGGGCCATGAAAAGGTCAACTACAAGCTGCGCGACTGGGTCTTCTCCCGCCAGCGCTACTGGGG
>ERZ773143.1174-NODE-1174-length-24435-cov-29.946883_pt1 | contig 24435 bp, 18 predicted proteins | sample MGYA00580852_ERZ773143 | MGnify/ENA primary metagenome ERZ773143 (study PRJEB29015, sample SAMEA2737853) | human gut metagenome | biome: human gut; feature: human-associated habitat; material: faeces | place: China | collected 2012 ... | reverse complement strand
GAGAATATCCTGCAGATTTGTTCCTGCGAAGGAATGGCATTTATTGACCATGTGGAGCCACAGGCAGACGGTCTTAAAGTGGAAGGAAGCCTGAATGTGGAAATCCTTTATGTAACCACGGACGATGCCATGCCGATTGGAACCTGCCGGGAGACATTTCCTTTTGAACAGCTGATTGAAGTCCCGGAAATGACAGACGATATGAACTATGAACTGGAAGCGGGAATCGAGCAGTTGTCAGCGATTCTTTTAGACAATACCCAGATTGAGGTAAAGGCAGTACTGAATCTGAATCTGATTGCATTTTCACAGGAGAACATCCAGAAAATGGATGAAATCAGAATTACAGAACGGGATATGGAAGAATTACAGAGACAGCCAGGAATTACTGGATATATTGTAAGAGAGGGGGACAGTCTCTGGAAAATTGCCAAGGCAAATCATACGACTATTTCCCAGTTAATGGAAACCAACGACTTAAAGAGTGAAGAAATTCAAAAAGGCGATAAATTGTTAATTGTAAAGATGGTATCATGATGTTATACTAAGATGATAGGAAATACACAAAAGTGGAAGGAGCAGAAATATGCACAGAAAAAAACATATGTGGAAAATGCGGTTGGTTGCAGCAGGACTGGTAGCAATTCTTGGAATTTCATGTTTTCAAAGTGCGTCAGCAAGTGCTCTTTCAAAGGCTAAAAACAAGAAGAGTGAAGCACAGACCGCATTGGATAATGCCAATGCAGATATAGAGAATATACAGAGCCAGCAGCAGGAACTGCAGTCCCAGATTGATGCACTGGATGCAGATCTGGTAAATATTATTATGAACTTAGATATTCTGGAAGGGGAACTTTCGGATAAGCAGACTGAACTGGATAATGTGACAGCACAGCTTGCACAGGCACAGGAAGATGAACAGAACCAGTACGATGCTATGAAAAAGCGTATTGTATATATGTATGAGAATGGGGATGACAGTTATATTGAGGCACTGGTGGGCGCAACAGATTTCTCCGATTTACTGAATCGTCTGGAATATGCCCAGCAGATTTATGATTATGACAGAAATCTTCTGACGCAGTATCAGGAGACAGTGCAGCAGGTAGCTGACCTTAAGAGTCAGGTGGAGACAGAGAAGGCAGAGTTAGAGGAAGTGCAGCAGTCTTATCAGGAACAGCAGGCTTCTTATGAAAGCATGATTGCAGAGAAACAGTCTCAGATGTCTGATTTTGATACCCAGCTTGCATCAGCCCAGAGTCTTGCAGCCCAGTATAAAGCCACTGTTGATGAACAGAATGAAATCATAAGACAAGAGCAGGCAGCTGCAGCAGCTGCCGCTGCTCAGAATAATAATAAAGGCAATAATACAACAACTGCTAACAATAATAATGGTAGCAATACCGGAGGTGACAGCACTACTGGTGGCAGTACAGGGGGAGGTGGATTGAATCCTTCTTTTAGTACATCAGTAAGTGGAAGTGATGTAGTATCTTATGCCTGTCAGTTTATTGGAAACCCGTATGTATGGGGCGGCGAGAGCCTGACTGATGGAGCAGATTGTTCCGGATTCATTAAAAGTGTCTATGCAAACTTTGGAATCAGCCTGCCTCATAGTTCGGTAGCATTACAGCGGGCAGGAAGTGAAGTAAGCTATGAGAATGCCCAGCCAGGTGACATTGTCTGCTATGCCGGTCATGTGGCAATTTATATGGGCGGAGGACAGATTGTCCATGCAAGTTCACCGTCTACCGGCATTAAGACAGGCTCAGCAACTTATCGAAGCATTATATCTGTCCGGCGTGTATTGTAAAAAGTTATCAATAAAGAAGAAAAATGATAAAAATTCCCCGCAGTAAGCAAACTACTGCGGGGTTTTAAGAACTTGTAAAATCTTTCAAGTTGCGTATAATGAAAAAGTAGATAATATTTTAGGAGGAATAAGAAATGCAGATAGAACAGTTACAAAAAGAAATGATAACAGCAATGAAGGCAAAAGATAAACCAAGAAAAGATGCAATTTCTTCTCTGGTTTCAGCAGTAAAGAAAGCAGCAATTGATGAAGGCTGTCGTGATGATATAAAAGAAGAATTAGTAAACCGTGTGATTTTAAAAGAAATGAAGACCGTAAAAGAACAGATTGATTCCTGTCCGGCAGAAAGAACAGATTTACTTGAGGAATATCAGCAGCGTTATGACATTATGAGTGAATATGCACCGGCAATGCTTTCTGAGGAAGAAGTCCGTAAGATTCTGACAGAAAAATTTGCAGATGTCATTGCAACAAAAAATAAGGGTCAGATTATGAAAACAGTTATGCCGGAGTTAAAAGGCAAGGCAGATGGTAAATTAATCGGACAGGTTGTAGCAGAGCTTTGCAAATAGGATAAGCTTATGAGTGAAAATAAATCACAGAAGAAGCGTATATGGTTCATTACAATACTGATTCTACTGGTACTGTTATTAATCAGTCTCTTTGTTTCCGAACGAAGGGGGAAGATTGTATACAGGGATTATCTTTCCGAAGATATCCTGACAGTAGATGGAGAAAAACTGCAGCTTGGGGATCTGGCAATGTATATCGCTTATGAGGAACTGAAGGTAGAAGATGAGGCAGCAGCCTATGATTATTATGATACGAATAAGTATTGGAATCTTCATACCAGTGGAAGGTTTGTAAAAGAAGTAGCAAAGACCCATGTCATCGAAATGGCAGTACATGATGAAATCTTTTACCGGCAGGCAATGGCAGAGAAACTGACGCTGGATGAAAAAGAAGAAGAACAGCTTCGTAGCCGTCAGGAGGATTTCTGGACGGATATGACAGAGGAACAGCAGGAAAGACTGGGCGTTGATAAAGCAGAGATAGATTGTCAGTTAGAGAAAGCTGCATTGGCACAGAAATATCAGAATCAGATAGCAGCAGAGAATAACAGTGATTTTGACGGTTACAGTGCCGGGGCAGAGCCATATGAGCAGATTTTAAAAGAACATAAGTATAAACTGAATGAGAAGCTCTGGGACAGAGTGGATTTTGGGAATATCATATTGAATCATTAGAATGGAAGGAATTAGAAATGTCTGTAAAAATAGGTAGAAATGATCCCTGCTGGTGTGGCAGTGGAAGAAAGTATAAGACATGCCATCAGTCATTTGATGAAAAGATTGAAAAGTATCGTGAGGCAGGCTGTATTGTGCCAACCCATGATTTGATTAAGACACCGAAGGATATCGAAGGCATCAGGGAAAGTGCCAAAATTAATGTGGCAGTACTGGATTATGTGGCTGAGCATATCAAAGCTGGCATGAGTACAGAAGAAATTGACCGTATGGTATATGAGAAAACAACAGCCATGGGTGGAATCCCGGCACCGCTTAATTATCAAGGATTTCCGAAGAGTGTCTGTACATCAATTAATGAAGAAGTATGCCATGGTATTCCATCGGAGGATATTATTTTAAAGGATGGCGATATCATTAATGTGGATGTTTCCACAATATTAGATGGATATTTTTCTGATTCCTCCAGAATGTTTCTGATTGGAGATGTCAGTGAAGAAAAGAAGCGTCTTGTCCAGGTAACGAAAGAATGTGTGGAAGAAGGCTTAAAAGCGGTAAAACCATGGGGCTTTTTAGGAGATATGGGGCAGGCAGTGCATGACCATGCTTATGAAAATGGCTATACTATCGTAAGAGAAATCGGTGGACATGGTGTTGGAAAAGAATTTCACGAAGAGCCATGGGTTGGCTATCACAGCAAGAGAGGAACCGAGATGCTCTTAGTTCCGGGCATGATGTTTACGATTGAGCCAATGGTAAATATGGGAAAAGAAGCTATCTACATAGATGATGAAAATAACTGGACCGTGTATACAGAAGACGGACTTCCAAGTGCCCAGTGGGAGATTCAGGTTCTGGTAACCGAAGAGGGAACCGAAGTTATTTCCTGGTAAGTATCTTTTAAAAAAGCTATTTTTGGAAGAAAAACCGGATGGAAAGTTTCTCATTCTGGTAAGCGCAAAGATGCTTATAGATAACAAGCAGTGCAATTCCAAGGCAGGCAAAGTCAATGGAGAGAACCGGCACAAAGAGAAAGACCAGAAGGCAGAATACGCCAAAGGTAATAATGGACCGGAAAAGATGTGGCCGGATAATTAAGACCACAGAAAAAAGAATATAAGCAGCAGCAAGGAAAAGTACCGGAAGAACAACCGGAAAGATTCCAAGCAGCACACCAAAGGAGACGGCAATGGCTTTGCCGCCTTTTTTGTTACTGTTTTTTGGATGAAACTGCAATGGGAACGCATGTCCGAGAACCGGTGCTATCAGAATCGGAATCATGTATGGAGTGTCAATATCCAATGTCCGTAGGGCGAGTACGACCGGGAAAAAGCCCTTGAAAAGTTCCAAAAGGAGCGCAAGAATACCAGCCCGGAATCCGCCGTACACAAAGGCATTGGCAGTGCCGGGATTTCCATCCGGACTTAATGCACAGATATCTTTCTGGAATAATATCTTCGGAATCCAGTAGGCATAGAGTATGCTGCCGCTGAGATAGCCGGCGATGGAAAAAAAGATGCAGGTGATAATTGATTGGTTCATATAAAGGCTCCTTTTCTTTTCGATAAACAGGTGATTGCGGAAGGAGATAGATTTTGCTGGAAAATATTACGGGATTCGCAGGGGAGTTATCTTTGTGCACTATGAAATGCCAACAGTTCTTAGAATGCGTGTTTTTCTTGCATGTAAACTGTCTTTCCGGTTGCTTTGGCTGAATAGCGGTACTGTCCGTCGAGGGCAGATGCCGCATAATGCCTGCAAGGGGCACTGGGAATTTCGATATAATGCCAAGTTCATCTGGCAACCGGCACAAATTCACATCCTTGTTCAATTGTGCCTCGCTGGTACATCCATGTACCAGCGTTGCCTGTTGCCAGACGAAATTCCCAGTGCCCCTAACAGCCCTTATCAGGCATCTGCACTTCGGCGAACCGTGCCGCTATTCTGACAAACATTGGAAAGACTGTTTTAATCACAAAAAGAAAAACACGCATATTAGAACTGTGGTATTTCGTAGAGAAAGATAACCTCCTGTGAATCAGCGTAATATTATGGGGCAAATCGTCTCCTCACGCTTTCACAATCGCTTGTTCGGTCAAAAGTTACGGTCGTTATTTTTCAGACAGTGATTCCAACAGGTCTACAATGTGTTCTGCTGCATCGGATTTCTGCTCCCGGAGCTGTGCGGTATGCATTTCCTCCTGCAAATCATGGCTTCGCATCAGCAGCATTCCAAGGCGAATCTGCTCTATCATGTATTTAGAGGCATAGGAAATGCCACGGTCTACGAAAAACGCACTGTTTGCGGTTTCGCAGCCTGGAATCGGTGCGGTATGGATAGTTGGGATTCCCTTTACTAAAGTTTCGGTGGAAGTAAGTCCGCCCGGTTTGGTAAAGATGACATCACAGGCATCCATATAAAGGGAGACATGTCTGGTGTAGCCTAAGACATGAACCCGCGGGCAATGTCTGAATTCTTTGGTGAGAACTGACTGTAATTTCTTATTGTTTCCGCAGATAATTACAATATGTTCATCATTTTTACACTGCTTATAAAGTGCCATGGCAAAGACTGCCAGTTTTCCAAATCCCATACTTCCGCTCATAATGAGAAAGGTAGGAGAATCAGCATCTAGGTGGCATTTGCGGCGGGCAATGTCTTTTGGTGTATGATTGGCAAAGGCGTGGCGTACCGGAATACCGTAAGGCAGTAATTTTTCCTTTGGAACACCGCGTTTTATATATTCGTCTACTAAATCCTCATGGGGAATAACATAGTAGTCGCAGTTGGTTTCCTCCCAGAAAGGGATGCAGGTATAATCGGTTCCGATAGCGACTGCTTTTACCGGCAGCATGTTGTGTTTCTTCATATAAGTAATGGTCTCTGCCGGGTAAAGGTGCGGCATCACCACAATGTCATAATTTCCTTCTTCGATGAGGGATGCAAGCGGTTTCGCCAGCTTTGCATTTGCCCAGTAAACCGGAGATTTGAAATGGCGGTTACTGATAAGCATTCCCAGTTTATAAATGAAACCGAAAAACCACGGCAGATGCTTTACAATCCCAATATAAAGTCCGCTGATAAGGCGTGAAGTATGTCTTTTGCCAAGCTGCATGGCATCGACAAAATTTACTTCATGTCCCCTTGCCAGAGCGGCTTCTTCCACGGCATGACCGGCGGCGTTATGTCCTTCTCCTGTGTTGCAGGATAAAATCAGAATTTTCACAAAAAATCCCCTTTCCGAACTTTTCTTTCGTATAGAACATCTTAATATATTTGCAATAAAATAGCAACTTTTCATAAAAAATTGTAACGATAAAACTTAACATTTTATAAAAAATTGCTTGTATTTCTGGCAGTATAAATTTATAATAAAAAGGTGTTTTTTAAAACAGAGGGCAGTAAATAGAAAGAAGGGTATTAAGATGAAAAAAATAGAAGAATATGTAAGAAGTATACCGGATTTTCCGGAACCGGGAATTATTTTCAGGGATATTACTTCCGTATTGCAGGATGCAGATGGACTTCAGCTTGCAATAGATTCCATGATCAAGCTTTTAGATGGTGTGGACTTTGATGTAGTTGCCGGTACAGAATCCAGAGGATTCATTTTCGGAGTACCAATTGCTTACGAAATGCATAAACCGTTTGTACCGGTTCGCAAAAAAGGAAAATTACCATGTGAGACCATTTCACAGTCTTATGATTTAGAGTATGGACAGGCTACCATTGAGATGCACAAGGATTCCATCAAACCGGGGCAGAAGGTTGTTTTAGTAGATGACTTAATCGCAACCGGCGGAACCATTGAAGCTGCTATCAAATTAGTAGAGCAGCTTGGCGGTGAAGTAGTCAAAGTCATTTTCTTAATGGAACTGGCTGGATTAAAGGGAAGAGAACGTTTGAAGGGTTATGATGTTGCTTCTGTAATTACATATGAAGGAAAATAATTTACAGAAGAGAAGTTTACCATGACTTATTGCCAGAGAGGCTGGCTTTAGGTATAAAAAACAATTTGGAGGAAGAAAAATGTTAGAGAAAATGTTCAAATTCAAAGAGAACAACACTAACGTCAAGACAGAAGTAATTGCAGGTCTTACCACATTTATGACAATGGCTTACATCCTGGCAGTTAACCCGAACCTGTTATCTGCTGCTGGCATGGATCCTACTGCAGTTCTGATTGCAACCTGTCTTGCATCCTTTATCGGAACACTTGCAATGGCTTTGATGGCTAATTATCCATTTGCATTAGCTCCTGGTATGGGATTGAATGCATATTTCGCATTTACAGTATGTGGAAATATGGGTTATGACTGGAGAGTCGCATTAATGGCAGTGTTCATTGAAGGTATCATCTTTATCGTACTTTCACTGACCAACGTACGTGAGGCAATTTTCAATGCCATTCCTGCTACACTGAAAAAAGGTGTAAGCGCCGGTATTGGTCTGTTTATCGCTTTCATTGGTTTACAGGGTGCTCACATTGTTGTTGACAACAGCTCTACTTTATTATCTTATGTTAAATTTACAGAGAACTGGCATACAGAAGGAATCTGTGCTTTACTTGCACTGATTGGTTTACTTCTTACCATTATCTTATATGTAAAGAATGTAAAAGGTTCCATCCTTATCGGAATCCTTGCTACATGGATCCTTGGTATGATCTGCCAGGCGGCAGGCATCTATCAGATTGATGCAGAAGCTGGATTCTATTCTTTATATCCTACATTTGCAATGACAGACTTCACCAAAATCGGAGAAACCTTTGGACAGTGTTTCAAAGCTGACTTTACCGGTGTAGGTATTGTTAACTTTATCGTAGTATTATTATCCTTCTTATTTGTAGATATGTTTGATACCATCGGAACCTTAATCGGTGTTTCTGATAAGGCAGGCATGTTAGACAAAGAAGGAAAACTTCCTAGAGTTAAAAATGCATTATTAGCTGACGCTATCGCAACATCTGCTGGTGCTGTTCTTGGTACTTCTACAACCACAACTTTTGTAGAGAGTTCTGCTGGTGTAGGTGCAGGTGCCAGAACCGGTTTTGCATCTGTTGTAACCGGATTCATGTTCCTGATTGCAATCTTATTTGCACCAATCTTTACAGCAATCCCAGGATTTGCTACCGCTCCTGCATTAATCTTCGTTGGATTCCTTATGGTATCTGCAATCGTTAAGATTGACTTCAACGATATTACAGAAGCAGCTCCTGCATACCTTTGCTTAATCGCTATGCCTCTTATGTACAGCATTGCAGAAGGTATCGCAATCGGTGTTATCTCTTACGTTATCATCAACTTAATCTGTGGTAAAGCTAAGAAGATTACTCCGCTGATGTATATTCTTGCAGTATTATTCATTTGTAAGTATATCTTCCTGTAAGAGGAGATTCAAAATTAAATAAAATAATTATGAAGAGCCAGATATCTTTGTTTTAAGGTATCTGGCTCTTTTACTAATATTTGAGTGTTAAGACATCAGGATGGGGGCAAAATGAAGTAAGTTATGTTGTAATTGAAAAAATATAAATGGTATTTTGCATAGTTGAAATCCCCTTCTCGTCAAAATCCACAAATTCAGGAAACTAATTTTGGTAATTCAGTTTCTTGTAACGGAAATCCCAAGGTGTTACAATTAAGGAAACCGAAAAACAAAAAATGGTTTCCACAGAGAACAGGGGTAGAGAAAATGGAATTGAGAGAGAAAATATTGCAGGGCACGATGCAGGCATTTAACCAGAAGGGATTGAAATTTACCATGGATGATATCGCCCGCATTCTTGGTATCAGCAAGAAAACAATTTATCAGGTATTTGCAGATAAAGAGGCGTTATTTCTTGCCATGGTGGATTATCTGTTTGACTGCATCAAGGAAAGTGAACGGGAAGTTATGGCAGACGAAAGCCTTGGCACTTTAGAAAAAATACGGAAAATCCTAGGGGTAATGCCGGAGAGCTATAAGGAAATCGATTTCCGGCAGATGTATTTATTAAAAGATAAATTTCCGGAAATTTATCATCAGGTGGAACTTCGGTTAGAGACCGGCTGGGAGACCACCATTGCGTTATTGGAACAGGGCATGGAGGAAGGCGTAATCCGCCGCATCAACATACCGGTTTTAAAGATGATGCTGGAAGCCTCCCTGGAACAGTTCTTCCAAAGAGACATCCTGATTCAGAGTAAACTTTCCTATGGTGAGGCATTAGAGGAAGTAGTGGATATTCTGGTGGATGGAATTAACACGAGACAATAGACATGTGCGAATAGAGATGCATGAATAGAAATACACCAGCAGAAAGAGCGAGGAAAAGGTATGAGAGAAAAATACTATTTGGACAATGACTGGTATTTCAGTGAGAAATGGGAAGCGGCGCAGGGCAATGCAGAATATGACGAAGCAGCGATGCAGAGCGTACGGATTCCCCATACGGTAAAGGAACTGCCCTTTCACTATTTTGATGAGCATGCGTATCAGATGGTAAGCGGCTACCGCAGACACCTTTTGGCGAAGAAAGAGTGGGAAGGAAAAGTGGTACGGCTGACCTTTGAGGGAGTTGCCCATGACAGTGAAGTCTATGTAAATGGAAAGAAAGCAGGCGCACACCACTGCGGATATACGGCATTTACCATTGATATTTCAGCACTGCTTTACTATGGGGAAGATAATATCATTGCGGTGCGGGTGGACAGCAATGAGAATCTGAATGTTCCGCCCTTTGGATTTGTCATTGATTATATGACCTACGGTGGAATTTACCGGGATGTTTATCTTGAGATAAATGAGGAAAGCTATCTTGCAGATGTATTTCTAAAACCACAGGTGGAGCTGGAAATCAGAAAAGGAACATTGCTATCGGAAATCACGCTGGCAGGAAACGAAGAAAACCTGTTGCTGCGGCAGTACATCCGGAAAAAAGGTGAAGAGGAATACCGGCTGATTGGAGAGGAAACGCTTGCTGAAATTCCTGCACAGGAGGGAAAGAAAACACTTGTATTTCCGGCAGGAATCGTATCCCTATGGGAGGTAGAGAATCCGGCGTTATATGAAGTAAAGACCCAGCTTGTAACCGGGAATAATATAATTGACGAGGTCGTAACAACGGTGGGCTTCCGCCGGGCAGTATTCCAAAAAGATGGCTTTTACTTAAATGGACGGAAGCTTAAAATCCGGGGTTTGAACCGTCACCAGAGCTATTCTTATGTGGGTTATGCCATGCCGGCTTCCATACAGAGGATGGATGCGGAAGTATTAAAGAAAGAGTTAGGGCTGAATGCAGTGCGGACCTCCCATTATCCGCAGTCCCAGGAATTTATAAACCGGTGCGATGAGCTGGGGCTTATGGTATTTACCGAGATTCCGGGCTGGCAGCATATCGGTGATGAAGCGTGGAAAGCACAGGCGGTGGAAAATGTAAAAGACATGGTGATGCAGTACCGCAACCATCCATCCATTATTCTCTGGGGTGTGAGGATTAATGAATCACAGGATGATGATGAATTTTACCGCCGCACCAATGCAATGGCACATAAGCTGGATGATACCAGACAGACCGGTGGTGTGCGGGCGCATAAAAAGAGCAGTCTTTTAGAGGATGTATATACCTATAATGATTTTGTACACAATGGTCTGAACAAAGGCTGTGAGCATAAGAAATATGTGACATCCGATGTAGAAAAACCGTATCTTATCACGGAATATAACGGACATATGTATTCCACCAAATCCTTCGACTGGGAAGAACATCGTATGTGGCATGCACTCCGCCACGCCAGTGTACTGGATGCAGTAGCAGGAGAAGAGGATATTGCCGGAAGCTTCGGATGGTGTATGGCAGATTATAATACACATAAAGATTTCGGCAGTGGAGACAGAATCTGCTATCACGGAGTCTTAGACATGTTCCGTAATCCGAAAATGGCGGCAGATGTGTATGCCTGCCAGCAGGAAGAAAGACCGGTATTAGCCTTAAGTTCAACGATGGATATCGGAGAACATCCTGCCTGCAACCGGGGCGAGACTTATATTTTTACCAATGCAGACAGTGTTAAAATGTACAAAAATGACCGGTTTATCAAGGAATATAAGAAAACGGATTCCCCATATAAGAATCTGAAACATGGTCCGGTTCCAATTGATGATTACATTGGAAATGCCATCGAAGAGGGAGAGGATTTCGCACCGAAACAGGCTGCAATGGTAAAAGAAGTTTTGAATCTGGCGGCACGCTATGGCATGAATCATCTGCCGAAAAGAGCATATTATCTGGCGGCAAAACTGATGCTTTTTTATCATATGAAGATGGAGGATGCGGTTGCACTTTATAACAGGTATGTCGGGGACTGGGGCGGACAATCTATGGTATATAAGTTAGAAGCCATAAAGGATGGTAAGGTGGTCAAAACTTTAGTAAGAGAACCGGTACAGAAGGTGCAGTATCAGATTACGGTCAGCAGTCAGAAATTAAAAGAAACGCATACCTATGATGTGGCTGCGGTAAGAATACAGGCAGTGGATGAAAATGGAAATCTGTTACCATATTTTCAGGAGCCGGTGCAGCTAAAATGTGAGGGAGCATTAGAACTCATCGGACCGGACATCATCAGCCTGCAGGGCGGTATGGGTGGCACTTATGTAAAGACCATAGGAAAGACCGGAAGCGGAAAACTTATGATAAGCAGCCGCCAGGCAGGAACCAGAGAAATTACATTTGAAATAGAATAAGGGAGTATAACGATAAGGAGGGTATCTATGAAGGAGAAATCAAGAGAAATCTTCGGAAACAAAATGCCGCAGAAGGTGTACCGGAAAGCGGTAAAGAGTAAGAAGAAGTTTCAAAAGAAATTCGGGGATGACAGCAAGGTGGATTATCCGGTGGTGTTAAAAGAAAATGCACATATCGGAGATTCCCTTGGTGTTGTGGATGTGCTGCTGCCGGAGCAGAAAGAGGCTTCGAAACTGGAATTTGACAAAGAGAAGGGAATCATTGTAGGAAATATCCGTATGGGTTTTGGACATTACCGTATTTCCATGGCAATCGCATCAGCAGCAAAATCCATGGGTTATATCCCATACTGGATGGACTTAAATTCCTATCCTAGGACTACCTGCACGAAGGTCATTGGCGCACAGAATGATTTGTATTCTCTGGGCTCAAGACTTTCCGGAAAGAGTAAGCTTTTTAATAAACTGGTGTGGGAGCCAATGAACTATGAGGGATTCCGGAAGCTTTCCTATAATGCCTCCGACCAGAAAAATGCAGAGCTTATGGCTCCGGTTTACCGGAATGTACCAAAGGAAATTCCGGTGGTAGCAACCCATGTGTGGCCGGCACAGGCAGCTATACATGCCGGCATGAAATATGTAGTCAATGCGATTCCGGATAACTGGCCGATGGCATTGCATTTATCCGAAGGAAGCCTTCATACAGTTCAGACTCATTATGCGTATCAGGGCTATCGGATTTTAAATGGCATGCAGGGAAAAGATGTCTTAAATCCTATGCCGGAAAAAGATCTTATATACACGGGACATTATATTGACCATGAGCTGGTAAGCAATATTGAAGCAGACTGCGAAGCTAGAATTAAAAGAAAGCAGGAGAAGAAACCGATGCGTTTCTTATTAACCATCGGCGGAGCAGGAGCCCAGAGAGAAATTTTTGCGGCTATTATCAGATATCTGCTGCCGGCAATCCGGGAAGGCAGGGCAGCACTTTATGTCAATGTGGGAGATTACCGGAATGTCTGGGAAGAATTATTACAGGAAATTCCGGGACTTAAAAATGCAGCAACGGAGCATTTTGATGACTGGGAGAATACAAAGCAGTTTGCCGAAGCAGCACTGGATGGGGAAGTAACCGGAGTCCATGGCTTCTATCATAAGAATATTTTCGAAGCAGTGTACTGCACGAATCTTTTGATGCGAAGCTGTGATGTGTTGGTGACAAAGCCAAGCGAACTGGCATTTTATCCGGTGCCAAAGCTCTTTATCAAAAGAGTGGGTGGACATGAACAGTGGGGTGCCATCCATTCCGCAGAGATTGGGGACGGTACCCTGGAATGCCGTGATATTCCACATACCTTGCAGATGATGGAATTATTCCAAAACTCAGACCATCTGCTTACCGATATGTGTGAAGCAATTATGGAAAATAAGAAACAGGCAATTTACGATGGCGCATACAAAGTAGTGGAACTGGCAATGGGCTTACGAAAAGGAGGAGAAGGACAATGAGATTAACAACAAGAGAAAAAGTAGCATATGGCCTTGGTGCAGTTGGCAAAGACATGGTATACATGCTTTCTGCAAGTTACATTTTATATTACTATCAGGATATTTTGGGTGTCAGTGCCATTGCAATGGGAATTATCCTGATGGCAGCAAGAGTATTTGACGCATTCAATGACCCGGTTATGGGAATTATCGTAGCCAAGACGAGAACCCGCTGGGGTAAGTTCCGTCCGTGGCTTCTGATTGGAACCATAACCAATGCAGTAATCTTATATCTGATGTTTGCGGCACCACCTGCATTAGATGGCAGCGGACTGGTTGCCTATGCAGCGGTAACCTATGTGTTATGGGGCGTTACTTATACCATGATGGATATTCCATTCTGGTCTATGATTCCGGCATTTACCGAAGGAGGCAAAGAAAGAGAGGGACTTTCGACCCTTGCCCGTTCCTGTGCAGGCGTGGGCTCCGCACTGATTACGATTATCACGGTAAAATGTGTGGTTTTATTAGGTCAGGGCAATGAACGTGCCGGTTTCAAATGGTTTGCATTAATCATTGCAGTGTTATTTGTGATTTTTATCACCATTACCTGTATGAGCATCAAAGAAAAATCCACCGTAAATGTGGACTCTCCGTCAGTGGGACAGATGTTTAAAGCATTGTTACAGAATGACCAGGCAATGACCGTTGTTATTACGATAGTGCTGATTAACTGCTCTCTTTATATTACTTCAAACCTTTTGATTTATTTTTTCAAATATGATTTTGGCGGGGACGCGTGGTATAACAGCTATACTTTATTCAATACCTTTGGCGGTGGAATCCAGATTATTTCCATGATGATATTCTTCCCACTGCTGCGTAAATTCTTAAGTGTCTTGAAGGTATTTTATGTAAGCTTTGTTATGGCAATCGCAGGTTATGGTGTATTATTTATACTGACACTGACAAATATGTCAAACTTATTGTTATTATTTATTCCGTCATTCTTTATCTTTACAGCCTTTGGAATGCTGACTGTCCTTACAACAGTATTTCTTGCAAATACCGTAGACTATGGCGAATTGAAAAATAACCGGAGAGATGAGAGCGTTATCTTTTCCATGCAGACCTTTGTGGTAAAACTGGCATCCGGAGTAGCCGCACTGGCAGCTTCTATCTGCTTAAATCTCTGCCATTTAAGTAATGATACTGCAGAAACAGCAGCCGCAGCTACCGCATCCGGCAGTTCCCTTTTAGGACTCCGCATGACAATGGCAGGAATTCCGATTATCGGCTTACTGATTGCAGTGCTGGTATTCCGTAAGAAATTTATCCTGACAGAAGAAAAAGTGCAGGAAATCACAGAGCAGATTAAAGCGAAAGAAGCATAAACAGACATTAAGCAAAACAGCAGGCAGAAACAGTAAGCAGAAAAAGCAGGATGAAAGAGAAAGGAATTTACTTATGATTCGTAAGGAAAAGGATTATTTTATTCTGGATACCGACCATACCACCTATTGCTTCCGGGTACTTCCTACCGGGCAGCTGGAGCATCTTTATTATGGCAGAAAGCTTCATATCGAGGATGAAGCAGATATGCAGCCACTGGTGGAAAAGCACGTATTTGTACCGGGCAATGTGAATCAGTATAACGAAGAGCAGAGGGCGTATTCCTTAGAAGATATGCGCCTTGAAATGTCCTCCTATGGAAAAGGAGATATAAGAGAGCCTTTTGTGGAAGTGGTGAATGCCAATGGAAGCAATACGATAGATTTTGTATACAAGGAAGCAGAGATAACCAAAGGTAAGGAAGCCTTTGTGGAACTGCCGGGTTCCTATGGCAGTGAAGAGGAAGTGGAGCAGCTTTGTATCCGGCTTGCGGACGAAGGAAATGAGCTGGCACTGGAATTGTATTATTATGTCTATCCATCCTGTGACATCATCAGCCGCAGTGCGAAATTCTATAATAACGGAAAGAAAGCTGTGCAGTTGAAACGGCTGATGAGCCTGCAGCTTGACTTTGATGGGCATGATTATGCATTTACTACATTTCATGGAGCCTGGGCAAGAGAAATGAAGCGGAGTGATATGCCGGTAATAGCAGGAAAATTAGTAAATGCTTCCTATACCGGAACAACCTCCAGCCGGGCCAATTCCTTTGTGATGCTAAGCCGACCGAAGACCACAGAGGATGCCGGGGAATGCTTTGGTTTTCACCTTATCTATTCCGGTAATCACTATGAAGCAACAGAAGTAAACAGCTTTGGAAAAATGCGTCTGGTGACAGGAATCAATCCACAGGCATTTTCCTATGAAGTGGTGCCGGAAGAAAGCTTTCAGGCACCGGAGGCAGTGATGGCATATGCAGAAAACGGATTTAACCAGATGAGCCAGAGGCTGCATCATTTTATCCGGGAGCATATTATCCGTGGAACCTGGCAGAAGAAGGAGCGACCGATACTGCTTAACAGTTGGGAGGCTTCCTATTTTGACATCAGCGAGAAGAAGTTACTGAAGCTGGCAAAAGAAGCAAAAGAAGTTGGCATAGAATTATTTGTAATGGATGACGGCTGGTTTGGCGAGCGGATGGATGACAGCAGTTCCTTAGGAGACTGGGAAGCAAATACGAAGAAGCTGCCGGGCGGTCTTAAGGGCTTATCTGATAAGATTCATGGACTGGGACTGCAGTTTGGAATCTGGGTGGAGCCGGAAATGGTCAATGTGAAAAGCAAACTTTATGTGGCTCATCCGGACTGGACCATTGAGATTCCGGGGCAGCCTCATTCGGAAGGAAGAAACCAGCGGATTTTAGATTTGGGAAGAAGAGAAGTACAGGATTATATTATTGAGAGCATGAGCAAAGTCTTTTCTTCAGCGGACATTTCTTATGTGAAATGGGACATGAACCGGACCTTCAGCGATTATTATTCCACAGCACTTCCACCGGAACGTCAGGGAGAAGTGGCACACCGTTATGTGTTAGGATTATACCGGTGTATGAGGGAACTGACGGAACGGTTTCCGGAGATTTTATTTGAAGGCTGTGCGGCAGGCGGCAACCGTTTTGACCTTGGAATCTTATGTTATTTTCCGCAGATCTGGGGCAGTGATGATACGGATGCATTGTGCCGGGCGGAGATAGAAGAAAATTATAGTTACGGTTATCCGCTGTCAGCAGTCAGTGCCCATGTGTCTGCCTGCCCGAATCACCAGACGCTACGGAATACGCCATTAGAGACAAGATTTCAGGTGGCATGCTTTGGAAGCTTCGGCTATGAATGCAACCTCTGTGATATGAAAAAAGAAGAAAAGGAAGCCATGAAGGAGCAGATTGCATTATATAAGAAATGGCGGAAGGTGTTGCAGCAGGGAACCTTTTACCGAGGCAGAAGCTTTTATGACGGAACACAGAGTGGAATGGGCGGCAGCGTCTTAGCGGATGAAGCAGGTAATCAGATGGAGTGGACCTGCGTATCAGAAGATGGCACAAAGGCAGTGGGTATGCTGATGCAGAAATTAGTGGTGCCGAATACGCAGCAGCAGACCTATTATCCGAAGGGATTGCTGCCGGATGTCCGTTACCATTTCTATAACCGGAAATTAAAATATAATATCAAAGAATTCGGTGACCTGGTAAATACAGTTTCGCCGGTTCATATCAGACAGGATTCCCTGACCCATCAGGTGCTTTCGAAATTTGTAAAAATGGATGGCGAGACGGAAGACTTCCATGCATATGGAGATACTTTAATGTATGGCGGCGTTCATGTCAGCCCGGCATTTGGCGGAACCGGATACAATGATAAGGTAAGGCACTACCCGGATTTTGCATCCCGTTTATATTTTATGGATGGAGAAGTAAAAAAGTAGGGAGACAGAAGTCCATGTTTGTGCTAAGATGAACATATCCATAAACACAAACAGGAGCGGATATGAAGAATAAATCAAAGTTAAGGAAAATAAGAGAAAAGAAAGCAGGCACAGCCACCGTTACCAAAGAGTGGCTTTATATGAATCCAAATTCCATCACAGTAGCAGAGATTGAAGCTGCATTAGAGGGAATGGATGGCATCGAAACAGAAATCTGGAAAGAGGCGGGAGTATTAGAGGTGGAGGTTCCGGAGCATCATTCCATGGATATCGAGGAGATTGCAGTCAATTTAAAGGATGAATATGCCAATGCTTATTTAAAAGAGCATGACATTCATGCTCTTTTTGCTGTCACAATTGACACAGAAAACTATGCATTTATGCAAAAAATCATGCAGAAAATCATCGCCGGTGCAGGAGGCTTCTTCTGCGGTGATACAGAGGATTTTACACCGGTAGTAAAAGAGTAAGAAGTGAAATAGAATGCAAAAGATAAGATTATATGATGCAACAAAATTAGACCGGGAACATATGATGTTTTCCAATAAGCAACTTATTACGCTGCTTCTGCCGATTATGGTAGAGCAGCTTTTGAATTCCTTTATGGGAATGGCGGATACCATGATGGTAAGCAATGTGGGAAGTGCGGCAATCTCTGCGGTATCACTGGTGGATTCCATCAATGTACTGGTCATACAGGTATTTACGGCATTAGGAGCAGGAGCAGCAATTATCTGTTCCCAGTATCTTGGAAGGGGAGACAGGGAGTCCAGCAATGAGGCTGCAAGACAGGTAACTTTAAGCGTACTGACGATTTCTACGGTATTGTCTATATTTTGTATTATATTTCGTGGACCACTGCTGCATCTGATTTTTGGCCAGGTAGAAGAGGCTGTTATGGATAATTCCATGATTTACTTCCTGCTGACAGCCATTTCCTTTCCGTTTATTGCACTTTTTGATGCCGGTGGAGCTTTTTACCGGGCAGCAGGAAACAGTCGTTTTCCAATGATGATTTCTGTCCTTTCCAATGGACTCAACATTGCCGGAAATGCAGTGCTTATCTTTGGATTAAAAATGGGCGTGGAAGGAGCAGCCCTTTCTACATTATTTTCCAGAATCTTTTGTGCAGTAGTCATTTTCTGGAATCTGCGGAAACCGGATCAGGTGATTGTGGTAAATCATTATCTTAAGATCCGTCCCAATTTCCCATTGATTGGAAAAATTCTTTCTATCGGAATTCCATCCGGAATTGAAAACGGAATGTTCCAGTTCGGAAAGCTGGCAATCCAGTCCAGCGTATCAACCCTTGGAACGGCAGCTATTGCTGCACAGGCAATGACCATTATACTGGAAAATTTAAATGGAATCGGAGCCATTGGAATCGGAATCGGCCTGATGACAGTAGTAGGACAATGTATTGGAGCCGGAAAAGTGGAAGAGGCGCGTTATTATATGGTGAAACTCTGCGGCTATGCAGAAATTGTTATTCTGATTTCCTGTGCAGTGGTATTTTTATTGACAAAGCCAGCTACATTTTTAGCTGGAATGGAAGCAGAAAGTGCCTCCCTCTGCATGGAAATGATAATAGCAATTACGATTGTAAAACCGATTGTATGGGTACTGGCATTTATCCCGGCTTATGGCATGCGTGCCGCCGGAGATGTGAAATTCTCCATGATTTTATCCAGCCTTACCATGTGGTTCTGCCGTGTGGCACTGTGTGTATATCTGATCCGCAGCTGTGGTTTCGGACCAATGGCGGTGTGGATTGGCATGTTTGCCGATTGGACGCTTCGTGCTATCGCATTCAGCGTCCGGTATCTAAGCGGCAGGTGGAGCCGGATACATGTCATTTAGAACATGCTAGCGGAAGCAGTACCTGGGTAATAAATTTACTTTTGTCTTTATGCTGTGGCGGTCCCTCTAAATAGCAGTGGCGGAAGATGCCAATTGGTGTAAGTTTTTGCTCTCTGGCATAGGAAAGCAGGGTATCATGAACCGATGGCAATTCTTCATACGCTCCATGATGATAGAGGCAGACTGCTTTCTGGGCAGGGAGATTTAAGATGTGCTCACCCTTGCTTCCTGCCGGGACAACAGCAAAAAAGGACATATCCTTTGCATCCGTAATGGGAGCTTCTGTAAAATAAATCTGCCCGGTATGTGCCGGACCATAGTTCTGCAGTGCTTCCAAGGCAACCTCTCTTAACAAATTCGTCTTTTCTGCGATGCTGTCACTTTCCGTTTTGCGGCAGTACACCGTCTGTGGTGGAATTGTAATGATTTCCATTGCTTCAAATCCCTGATTGATTCTTTCGTATAAGGCTTTGATATTGGCATTTAATTCATCCCGTAAAGCCTCCAGCCTTCGAACCATGGATAAAAGGTCGTTGGAGTTGTCGAAGTAGCCATGGATTTCATCCAGTGACAGGCCAAGATTCTGCAGCGAGCGGATGGTTCGAATCTTCGTCAGTGTATCAATGGTATAGTAACGATTGCCGGATGGGTCTTCTTTTACATCCGGAAAAACCAGTCCATGAGCTTCATAATTTAAAATAATTCTTCTTGTGATGCCCACAAAGTCTGCGGCATCTCCAATTGAAAACAGTTCTTTCAAAATGTTTCCCCCTTTTTATTTATTCGGTGATTGTGAAAAGAATGGATTTAGAAATTTTTGAAGAAATAAAGTCGGCTGCATCACTTCAAAACACCGTAGTTCTAAAATATATGTTTTGCTTTTCTCTATGAAAGCCAGTCTTTCTAATGTTTGACAGTCTGCGCCGGTTGTCCGCCTGCATACAGATACATAAACAAGCCTGTTAGGAGGTCTTGGCATTCTGTTATGCAACCGGCAATGCAGGCACATGGATGTGCCTGCAAGGCGCAGTTGAATATGGATATGAATTTGCGCCGGTTGCCGGAATCATAAACTTATTTGCCAGAATGCCTAGACCTCCTTACGGGTTTGTGAAAGTATCTGTAGCAGACGGACAACCGGGCAGCCGGTCAAAGCAACGGAAAGACAGCTTACAAACAAGCAAAACATACATTTAAGAACTGCTGGTGTTTTGAGGCAAACCAGCCGGTCTTTATTTCACACAAAATTTTCATATCATATATTTTTTCACAATTACCGGCAAAATTTGTAAAATGATTGCATCGTACATTGATGTACGGTGTAAAATAACAATGTAATTGTAACACAGCATTGAAAGTGTGAAAAGTGAAAAAAGAAAGAAAAACAGTAATTTAAGAAAGGAAAGATGTACATGAAACAAAAGAAGAAAAGTTTATTTTCCTTGTTCCTTGCGTTGATGATGGTAGCAGGTCTTATGCAGGGGATGACAGTTGAGACAAAGGCAGCTACAAATTCAGTACAGGCAGGACCATTTACGTTGTCACGAGATTCGGGGGCAATTGTAGAAGGAGTCGATTACACCTATGAAAAATATGAATCTGGAAATAGAAATTCGCTTACCATTCTGATGGATGACATTACGATTGCAATGGATGAAAACGCAGAACCTACATCAGATATTATTGAGTTGGGAGAATTTAATAACCCACCTCTTGACAGTTTTTCTAAGGTAACATTTTCAAATTTAAAAATGAAATCTTATTATAATAATATATACAGTAATGTAGACCATATTCATATTACACTGGTTGGAAGCAATGAATTGATCAGTATAAAAGAGAAATCGGAAACCTATGGAGGTTATGCAATTTTTGGACATGGAAGTGTAACTATTGAGAATAGTCCAAACGGTTCTCTTTATGCAACCGGAGAAGGACTTGGCTGGGGAGCTATTTCTGTATCAGAAGGATATGGAAAAAGTGATGCATGCATTACAGTTGGAGATGCCATGTCAATGAAAAGTTCTACCACTCTGATGGCAGATATATCAGAATTGACAGATACACCACAGGTTTGGAGAGACTATATTGGAGCAGGCAAAAATTATATGGATGTTAAATCTGCCAAAACACTCCTGATCGGTATGTGGAAGCACAGTCACACATGGAGTTATGCCGTAGATGAAAACAAAGATGGAAGCCGTATTCTTGCAGCCTGCAGTGGCTTGGGAGATTGTGATGAAAAAGATGCATCTTTATGGTTATCCTTATCAGCTGAGAATGCAGACTATGATGGAACAGCAAAAGCTGCCAATATAACAACATCCGAAGACTGGAAGAGACTTAATCTTCCGGTTCCAGAAATCGTATATTATCTGAGTGGAACAGACACAAAGACCAACAGTGACAACAGCGGAGCAGAAGCCGTTGGAGGTGCACCAAAGTTACCGGGCAGTTATAAGGCACAGATTACAGTTGGAACAGATACGAAAGCAACAAAAGAATTTACAATTACATGCAAGCATGGTGAATGGGTGGAAACAGTGTCAGATTCCTATCTGAAAACAGCAGCAACCTGTACGGCACCGGCAGTTTACTACAAATCCTGTAAGCTGTGTGGGGCAAAGGGAACGGAAACATTTACCAGTGGAAATCCATTAGGACATGACTTTAGTAACAATGCAGAAGTCTGCAGACGGGAAGGTTGTAATGAGAAGAACCCGGATTATAAACCGGCAGCACCGGTCATTATTGAAGGTGCCGGTGGAGAATGGACAAGGGAAAGTGGTGCAACGCTTCGTTTCCGCAGTGACGCCGGTATCAGCAGCTTCCTTCGTGTAGAAGTGGATGGTGTCGTAGTAGATGCGAAAAATTATACGGTAACAGAAGGCTCTACCATTGTTACTTTCACAGCAGAATACTTAGAAAGCCTTGCTACCGGAAAGCATACGGTTGCGATTGTGTCCTCTATCAGTGGGGAAGAAAAGAAAGCAACCGCTGAATTTACCGTTGCGAAGAAAGCTGATACAACAAATGGAAATAGCACTCCAAATACTGAGCAGACCACAGCGCAGAAAACAAAAGCATTGAAAACAGGTGATGAATCACCGGTTGGATATCTGCTTGCACTCTTGGCATTATGCGGAGTGGCAGTAGTATTCACAGGGAAAAAGGGTTATTTAAAATAGGAGGATGCAAATGAAACGAAAGAAGAAAAGTTTATTTGCTATATTACTTGCACTGGTTATGATGGCAGGTCTTATGCAGGGGATGACAGTTGAGACAAAGGCAGCCACAAATTCAGTACAGGCAGGATCATTTACGTTGTCAAGAGATTCGAAAGCAATTGTAGAGGGTGTCGATTACACATATGGAAAGTATGAATATGGAAATTGGAATACGCTTACAATTCTAACGGATGATATTACCATTGCAATGGATGAAAATGCGGAACCTACATCAGATGTTATTAAGTTGGGACAATATAATAGCACGCCTCTTGACAGTTTTTCTAAGGTAACATTTTCTGATTTAAAAATAAAATCTCGTTACGATAGTGTATTAAGTTATGTAAATGATATTCATATTACTCTGGTTGGAAAAAATGAGTTAATTAGTGTAAATGAAAATCCTGCATTTTATGGTAGTCAGGGGCTTCTGAGCTATGGAAGCATAACTATTGAAAATAGTCCGAACGGTTCTCTTTATGCAAGTGGAGAAGGATATGGCTGGGGTGCGATTTTTTCATCCACTGCACATGGAAAACCAAGCGCGAGCATTACGATAGGGGATGAGATGGCTATGAGAAGTTCTACAGAGGAAATGGTAGATGTTTCAGAGCTGACAGACATTCCGCAGGTTTGGACAAGTTATATTGCACTGAATAATAACGAAGATTACACAACAAGGGGAAATGCCAAAACAATCCTGATTAGCCCGAAGGAGCACAGACATACATGGAGTTATGCAGTAGATGAAACAGAAAGCAAAGATGGAAGCCGAATTCTTGCAACCTGCGGTGGCTTTGGAGATTGTGATGAAAAAGATGCATCTTTATGGTTATCCTTGTCAGCAGAAAATGCAGACTATGATGGAACAGTTAAAGCTGCAAATATAACAACATCGGAAGACTGGAAGAGACTTAACATTCCGGTTCCGGAAATCGTATATTATCTGAGTGGAACAGACACAAAGACCAACAGTGACAATAGTGGAGCAGAAACAGTTGGGGGAGCTCCAAAGTTACCGGGCAGCTATAAAGCGCAGGTTACGGTTGGAACAGATACGAAAGCAACAAAAGAATTTACAATTACATGCAAGCATGGGGAATGGATTGAAACAGTATCAGATTCTTGTCTAAAAACAGCGGCAACCTGTACAGCACCGGCAGTTTACTACAAATCCTGCAAGCTGTGTGGGGCAAAGGGAACAGAGACATTTACCAGTGGAAATCCATTAGGTCATGACTTTAGCAACAATGCAGAAGCCTGCAGACGGGAAGGCTGTAATGAGAAGAACCCGGATTATAAACCGGCAACACCTGTTATTATTGAAGGTGCCGGTGGAGAATGGACAAAGGAAAGTGGTGCAACGCTTCGTTTCCGCAGTGACGCCGGTATCAGCAGCTTCCTTCGTGTAGAAGTGGATGGTGTCGTAGTAGATGCGAAAAACTATACGGTAACAGAAGGCTCTACTATTGTCACCTTTACTGCAGAATACTTAGAAAGCCTCGCTACCGGAAAGCATACGGTTGCGATTGTGTCTTCTATCAGTGGCGAAGAAAAGAAAGCAACCGCCGAATTTACCATTGCTAAGAAAGCTGATACAACAAGGGGAAATAACAATGCAACTGCAGACCAGACCACAGCGCAGAAAACAAAAGCATTGAAAACAGGTGATGAATCACCGGTTGGATATCTGCTTGCACTCTTGGCATTATGCGGAGCAGCAGTAGTATTCACAGGGAAAAAGGGTTATTTGAAATAGAATATAGATGAGATAAAAAAGCCATACATAAAAGCAAATCCTCTGCATACAATGTAAAAACAAGTATTGCAGGGGATTTTCTTTGAAAAGCTATATAGAAGAAAGAGCCGTAGAAATAGCCAAATACATTATAGATAACAATGCGACAGTGCGTCAGACCGCAAAGCAGTTTGGAATCAGTAAGAGCACGGTACATGCGGTAGTAACAATATAGAACGATACAAAAGCAAAATCACATGGAGAATTGAATAGAACTGGAACAAGGGCACTCTCGGGTAGATATCAGGGAGTGCTTTTGCTATAATGAAATCAGGTAACCTTGAGTATTGGTGAGGGGAGATGCAAAATGACAGGAATATATGATTGCTTTGGTTATGGCTCTGGATATGATGTCTCTTTTGAAGAAAGGTACAAATTGATTAGAAAATCGGGATTTG
>ERZ773143.1172-NODE-1172-length-24475-cov-3.828501_pt1 | contig 24475 bp, 17 predicted proteins | sample MGYA00580852_ERZ773143 | MGnify/ENA primary metagenome ERZ773143 (study PRJEB29015, sample SAMEA2737853) | human gut metagenome | biome: human gut; feature: human-associated habitat; material: faeces | place: China | collected 2012 ... | reverse complement strand
GGATGTTATTATCATTGACGAGATGTCCATGGTAGACCTATATCTGATGAATGCACTCCTGCAAGCTATGGTGCCTGGAACAAGATTGGTCATTGTAGGAGATGCCAATCAGTTGCCATCGATCGGTGCAGGAAATGTCTTAAAAGATATGATCGCATCAGGACAGTTTAAAGTCGTGGAATTAAACCAGATATTCCGTCAGGAAGAAGGCAGCCATATCGTAAGAAATGCCCATCTGATCCATCAGGGAAGACCAGTTGAATTAGATAATAAGAGCCGAGATTTTTTCTTCTTACAGAGAAATAATATTCAGGATGTACTAGGAGTTTTAGTATATTTAGTACGGGATAAACTACCAGGATATGTCCATGTGAAACCATATGACATCCAGATTTTAACACCAATGCGAAAAGGTGAACTTGGTGTTGAGAGGCTCAATCAGGTCATGCAGCAATATTTGAATCCACCATCTGATGAGAAGAAAGAAAAAGAGATCGCCTTTGGATTATTCCGGGAAGGTGACAAAGTCATGCAGATCAAGAACAATTATCAGATTGAATGGGAAATGCGAAATAGCAAAGGATTCACCGTAGATAAGGGAGTTGGAGTATTCAATGGTGATATGGGAATCATCACAGAAATCAATGATTACACAGAGAAGATTACAGTCTTATTTGATGAGACGAGGGAAGTCCAGTATCCGTATGCAAGTCTTGATGAATTAGAACTTGCATATGCAGTCACGATCCACAAATCACAGGGAAGCGAATACCCAGCGGTTGTGATGCCGATCTTAAGCGGACCAAGAGTATTATTCCACAGAAACCTTCTGTATACAGGAGTCACAAGAGCAAAAAACTGTTTAACGATCGTAGGAGACAGAAATATGTTATTTTCCATGATCCAGAATGTCAATGAGCAACGGAGGTATACAACCCTTGCACTGCGCTTAAATCAGATCGCAAATGAATCCGAAGAAAGCGGTCCGATGGATGATCTTGGAATCTAAAAAGTAAAAAATAAAGAGAAAAATGCCAGAAACCGTCATCTTTTAGAGGACGGTTTTTCTTGTTTGAAGTCCTTTTCAAACCTTATAATGAAGGGGAGGAAAGGAAGGGACATATGAAAGAAAAAAGACGTATGATATCAGAAGCAGCCAGGCAGTTAGGCCTTGAAACATATCATTTAAGAACGTGGGAAGAAGAATTTTCCTTAACGATCCCTCGAAATGAAAAAGGATATCGTTGTTATGGAGACAAAGAAATACATACATTTGAACAGATCCGTGATATGAGAAATGCTGGATTAGACAGCGAAGAGATCAAACAGAAATTATCCGGAAATATCATTCCATTTCCGGAAGAAAAACAGATGAATACGTCTGATAAAATGATGCAGTTTCAAAAAGTGTTGGTAAAGATCATGGGACAGGCGATTCTGGAACAGAAAGATCATATTGCAGATCAGATCAGTTCTAAGGTTTCAGACAGAGTAGTAAAAGAAATGGATTATCAGTTTCGGCTAAGAGAAGCTGAAGAAGAAAAAAGATTTCAGAAACTGGATGAGATGATCAGAAATCAGCAAAAAGCAAGAGAAGAAATTGCAGCATCTAGAGAAAAACGAAGATTTTTCAGAAGAAAACGAAAAGAAAGATAAGTAAAGATTGTATTTGGATTCAGACAATATTATAATAAATTTATCAGCTCTGATCTGTAATAGATGAGGAGTGAATAGATAGAGTGAGGAATTCGAATATGAAGAAACGACCAAAGATCCTGGTAGTCGGAAGTCTTATGATGAATCAAGGCATAGAAACATCTGTGATCCCAGAAGAAGGACAGACAGTGATGGGTGAAGATATTAAGAAATCACCCGGAGGCAAGGGGGCTAATCAGGCAGTACAGATGGCTCGCCTTGGGGCAGATGTTACGCTGATCGGTAAGATCGGAAGAGACAGGGATGGAGAAGAACTGGTTAAAGTATGTAAGGAAGCAGGAGTGAACACGGAACAGATCATTTATGATGATGTGCTCCCAACAGGATCTTCGATTGTATTATTAGAGACTGTTCCAGGACAGAAAGTAAAAAAAAGATCGATCGTTATACCAGGGGCAACAACACAATTAACGGTTGATGAGATCGCATATCTGGAAGATGAGATGGACAAATATGATCTCGTTGTGCTTCAGAATGCGATACCGATGGAAGTCAATGAAGCAATTGCGGGCTATGCATATAAACATGAAGTTGATGTAGTATTGAATCCTATTCCGGCAAAGAAGCTTTCAAAAGAACTTATGGAGTGCGTTACATACCTGATCGTCAATGAGCAGGCAGCAAAATCAATGACAGGTATTAAGATCCATAGTGATTGGAAGAGGGAATGGACAAGATTTAATCTCGATGAAGCAAGAGTCGTATCTGCGGTGATTCGTGGACGAGGAGTACCAACAGTACTGATCACACTAGCCGAAAAGGGTGTGATCATGAACACACCAGAACGTTTTTACTATAAGAAAGCGATCGAAGATGTAGAAATGGTCGATCCAAGAGCTGCAGGAGATGCATTTATCGGGGCATTCTGTACAAGAATCTGTACGGATGATTCTATTGGAAAAGTGCTGACGATAGCGAATTATACAGCAGCTTTATCTATTGCAACAGAAGGGGCAATAGAATCTCTGCCAACATCGAAACAAGTAAGAGAATATATGGAACAAAAAAGAGATGCATAAAAATGCATCTCTTTTTTGTTGCTTGAACAATATACGTACCTGGAAATTATTCCTGGCTGATAGCTCCTGCTGGACATCCGTCTGCGCAAGCTCCACATTCCATGCATGTATCTGCATCGATTACGTACTGTCCGTCTCCTTCGCTGATAGCTCCTGTTATTGCGGCCAGTACAATAAAAAATATCCACTTATTATGCTTAAAATCAATTCCTTCCTTCTTTCCCGAACGGCTTAACATGAAAAAAGAAGCAATAGCCAGCATCACCCCAATCCATTGGTAGAGATTCAACCTTTCGCCAAATACCAACATCGCTCCGATAAGCACCATTACCGGACGAGTAGCATTGATAGGTCCCACGATAGTGATAGGAAGGTGTTTCATCCCAAAATACCCGAATATCCATGAGGATAACACGATGAATGACTTGATAATGATATATTTATGCTGTTCCCAACCAGCAACAGGAACATTAAATATTGTTCCTCCCAACAAATCCGGCTCATACACGGACAGCAAGATGAAAGGCAGAAAGACAAGACTGGAAAAGAAAGTATTCAAAAACAAAACGGGAAGCACTGCATTATCTTTCAGCGACTGTTTCTTGAATACATCATAAAAGCCCAGCAAAGTGGCTGAGAGAAAAGCTAATAATAACCACATAAAAGATTGTTATAAGTTATTAGTTATATAAACAAGGTTTCCGGATATTCCACATTGACCAAGAACAAGGCTTGTCCCGGAGCAGATGTCCCGGCCTTGCAACGATCCTGCTGCTCGATTATTCTTCGGAAATCTTCAACAGAAAGTTTTCCACGTCCCACTTCAATCAGTGTACCTACTATGGCACGCACCATATTTCGCAAGAAGCGGTCGGCACGAATGGTAAACACCCAAGTAGCTTCATCATCCGTCACTTTTGTCCATTCGGCATGAGTGATATGGCAGATGTTGGTTTTTACATCCGTATGCAGCTTGCTGAAACTTGTAAAGTCACTATATTCAAAAAGGGTACGTGCAGCCTCGTTCATCCGTTCATAATCCAGCGAACTATAAATCCGCCAACGATATTGCCGGTTGAAAGGATACTTCACTGCTGTCACATAATATTTGTAAGTCCTTGCTGTTGCATCAAAACGGGCATGAGCTTCCGGTTTTACACGGCAAACCCGATAAACAGAAATATCCGGAGGTAACAAACGATTCAATTTTTCAGCAACAGAAACTGTATCTAATAGTCCGTCATAATCGAAATGAGCCACCATTAAAGAAGCATGTACTCCGGCGTCTGTTCTACCCGCCCCCACTACCTCTATCTCGCAACGTAGAAAAGTGGATAACGCTTTCATCAGACATTCCTGCACACTAATCCCATTCGGTTGAATCTGCCAACCGTGATAGTTGGTTCCGTCATAAGCCAAATAAATGAAATACCTTTGCACTCTAATTCCTGTTTTTAGGGTTTTCGTGTGCAAAAGTACTCATTTTTTTATTCATAAGTAGAAGGAGTAGTACCAAAAGCGTCTACAAAATGTTTACGGAACGTCGGAATATCATTATATCCCACCATTTCAGCTACTTCCTGCACACCGTATTGTTTCGTTTTCAACAATACACCCGCACGACGCATACGTACTCCCCTGATAAGTTCTATAATCGTATAGTCCGTACTTTGCTTCACTTTTCGGTAAAGAGTCGGCTGACTCATATTTAATTCCGATGCAAGCTTCTTCACACTAAAGTCAGCTTCACAGATATTTTCCTCTACAATTTTAATTACGGAAGTGATAAATGGATCTTCTGCCTTTGCTTCTTCTTCTCCCGGCTGCTCTGTTTCATCTGCGTCAACGGCATCTGCTCCAGGTAACTTAAATAACTTTGCATACATTTGTTTCAACGTCTGACGGCCATTAATCAAATTACTGACTTTCGCTTTCAGAATACCGGGTGTGAAAGGTTTCAACACATAATCATCTGCTCCCAACTCCAAACCATGGATAATATCGTCATCCTCTACCTTCGCTGTCAGCATAATAAAAGGGATACTACAAGTTTCCGGGCATTCTTTTACTTCACGGCAACATTCAAATCCGTCTTTTATCGGCATCATGACATCACAAATTATCAAATCCGGCAACTCTTTCATAGCCATATCCACGCCTTCTTGACCGTTAGTAGCCATCAACAGATTATATTCATTCCCAAATAAAACTTTCAGATAAAGCCGAATATCTTTATGATCTTCCACAATTAATATTGTCTTTTTCTCTTCATTTGTCACAGATTGTGCCATTTCTTTAGGAGACAATACTCCCGGAAAAAGTATTGGACCCTGTCTCCCTATATTTTCGCTAATTTTCGAATCAGCTTTGAGTTGATCCAACACTTCCGGTTCTACTTCAGGCAGTTCTTCCGGATCAATAAACAATATATTCGGCTCACTTTCCAGGACGGCTCTATCTACCGGAAGATTCACCGTTACCTTTGTCCCCTTTCCTTCAACACTTTCCAATGAGATTGTTCCTTGATGCGCCTCTATCATCTGCCGCATAATAGAAAAGCCTAACTGTGCGGCAGATAAATCATTATCCAATGTCCCGTTCTCACTCATTAATTGCTCGGAAGTTCTCACCTTCTTCATTCCATTATCCTCTACTATCAGACTGACATAATGCACATTATTCTCTATTATTTCACAAACAGAAAAATAAACTGTTCCTGCATAATGCGTATGAGTGAAAGCATTTGTCAACAGATTATGAATAATAAATTCTATTTTCTTCTTATTTACATAGAATTCCAGTTCTTTCTTGACCCTTTTCTCGCAACGAAAATCAATCGGATATACTTTCAACAAATCACGGACTCCAAAGACACTACTATCAATCATCTTTTCTACCGAATAGGGAGCTACTTCCAACTTCGTTTCCGGACTCCCCTGTCGGTATATAGCCAGTAATTGATCACAAGCATCAACCATACGAAGCGAATTCCGGTATGCAACCTGCAAAGAAAGGTTCGATATTTGGGAATTGTCTTTCTGTAATTCTTTCAACGGAGCGATGATCAACGAAAGAGGAGTACGCAATTCCTGTACAAACAACATCAGCAAACGGTTCCGCAAAGCTTCTATCTCTTTCTTTTGAGTCTGCTTCATCTTCTCCAGGCTCAAGTTCTCTTTCAATACCATCTCCCGGTCACGGTGCATCTGCTTACGCTGCTCTTTCTTCTTAAAATAAATGTAGAAAAAACAAGAAAATGCGACAAGTAACAAAACATAAGCTATATAAGCCCAAATAGTTTGAAACCATTTATCTTTCACAACCACAAGAATCTCATTCACATCCCCTTCCTTACCATCCGGAAATACAAGTTTCGCCTGCAAAGTATATTTTCCGGCAGACAGTCCATTGAACCATAAGCCTTCCGAAAGTGGCACCATTCTCCAATCCTTATCTAAGGGAAGTAATCGATAAGCTATCTTACGTTCAGCCATCCCATAACGTAAATCAGAAAAGAACAGATGGAAATCATTGTTATCAGAATTGAATACAAACTTTTTCTGTTGTTCCGGAGAACCTGAAAGAATCAACTGTCCATTTCGTTTCTCCCCAGCCAAGATCGTTTCTCCACCCACTTCTATATCTGTTAACATCAGCTGCCTTCTTTCACAATCTGCTTTCGTAGCAGAGGGATCAAAGAAAATCAATCCCCAAGAATTTGCCCAAAGCAACCGTCCATCATTCAAACGGCATACCGCACTACAATTACCTACCGAAAGATAATTATAGAAAGCATCCTGCCCATTTCTAATCGTCATCACTCCGACATTATTTCCGGCCCAAGTATTCCCGATACGATCATCTACCATACAGCCTACATGTCCATTGGTCAGTCCGTTTTGCAAAGTGTATATAGCTTCCAACTTATCCTTCTCCCTTCCATCAATACGGATAACGACATTCAAATAAGCTGCATAAATCTGATTATAGTTATTTACATAAATAGTTCGTACAGGCGCCTCTTCCAGTCCATTTTCTCTCTCAATATTTCCTTCTACTCTAATTTGTACTCCATCCGTTTCAAGTCTTTTCAAACCTCTATCCGTCCCAATCCACACATTGCCTTCTTTATCCTCTGCTATTGTAAATACATTCTTTATTTTTTCAGGCAATTTAATGCTCTTGCATTCGTGAGTTTCAAGTTCAACCTGCATCAACCCATTTGAAGTGCCTACCCACAAACGATTCCATGAGTCCAGGCAAAGACTATAAATAACAGTTTGTATCCTCTCACCTTTATTATTTTGCAGATGAAAGGACTCCACCTCATTTGTTAATGGATCAATGATAACAATCTCTCCCCAATTATTACCCAACCAGATATTCCCGTTCTTACCTTTATATATATGAAAGCGTCCGGAAAAGCCTGATGCTTTTTTCCAAGGTTCAAAATGTGTATCCAACGAAAACACAGGAGTAGTACTTTTCATAATCCCCCCATCGCTAACGGTCAACCATACATATCCTTTTGAATCTTCGACCATACCATCCACCCGAGAGCCAAAATCCTGCCGTACCCTACTGTACATACTATCACTAATATCAAATTTCACGACCCCACCGCCAAATGTACCTACCCAAAGAATTTGTTGTTTATCATCCCAAAACAGGCTGGTCATTTTATTCTCAATACTCGAATGGAATGCCTTCTCATTCTTCGTCAGCAAAGTCAACACAAACGGACTCTTACACAGATTGTCATTATCGAAGCGCAACTTATACAATCCATTCCAAGTTGTCAAATAAAAAGTCCGGTTATCTTTCAAAACCAGATCCGTAACATAAGAATTAGAGAATTCAGACTGATCTTTTCCTTCCATGGAGATAACACGTTCCTCATTCGTTTTAAGGTCATAACATATAATGTCATCCCATAATCGGCAAATCCATAAATAACCATGCTTTAAAAACAATCTATTTACTACGCTGTATTCCTTAATCAAAGAAGTTTTTTTCGCCACTAAATCATAATGTACCACTTTCCTCTGATTAACAGAGAAATACAAATTTGTTTTTCCATCACTACAAAGATGAGCAACCTTTCCTCTTACCAAAGGCTCAGGATTCAAAAGACATAACACAAAATCATGTTTTCCTTCTGTCTTGCGAACAATGCGCGATTCAAATAAACCTTGTGAAGTAACCAAATACAAACTCCCGTCATTCCAGCAGAAATCCAGAATATCTTTCAGTTCCAGAGGCTTATCAAAACGTACCGGCAAGAACTTTTCAATATCCTTATCAAAACAAGTAATTCCACCTTGGAAAAGTAACGCATAATATAAACCGTCGGGACCTTCGCAAAGTTTTTTCACAGCTTGATGCAGAGGAGTGGAAAGAGAATCAATCCCCATAATGAGGGGATAGTCACGAAATCTAAATCCGTCATAACGTGAAATTCCTTTATCAGTAGAGAGCCATATAAAACCGTCACTTCCATAACAAACATTATAAATAGTATTGTCACTGACTCCGTTTTTGATTACTACCGGTTCCAGATTCCAATGAGTATCTATTGAATATGCAGGGAAAATACCTGACAACACCAGTAGTAAAAAGAAGAATTTCCTCATATCTTAATAGTATTTTGTTCATGTGTATTGGTCGATAAAGGTAGACAAAATAATTATCATCAAATCACATAACAAATATTTTTTAGAAATAATTCACAATAAAACAAAAGCCCTCCTATTCTTTTGAAATAGAAAGACTTTTGCCGTTTGTTTTGTTCATTACGCAATCGATCTCCAATTATTATATTGTTTGCTGCTTGGTTCCTCTTTTTTATTCAAAGGAGTGAATCATATCATACAGACACTCCTTAGTAATATATATTATACTAATACCTAAATGCAATAAATTCTTATGATATTATTTAGCAGCTTTCAGAGTAAAGCTATAAGTTCCTTGACCGGCAGCAAAGTTATAGCTACCTTTGAAATCTACCGGTACCTTTACTACACAGTTACCCTGGTCGCTTACGCGGAAATAAAGATAAGTAGTCGAATTGAAGATACTGTTACCGTCGGCAGTTGTTGATAAAGAAGCGCCATATCCCTGCCAACTGAATAAGTCAGTCGAAGAAGAGTAAGTAGTACCGATATAATATACCGCACCTTTATCTATATTAAAATTCAATGATACACATAATGCGAATTGCTCAACGAAAGCGCCACTTCTTGTACGAGCCTGATATTCGGCAAGCATTTTCACCGCTTTCTTATCAGTAGCATCACCATAAAATCCTTCTGTTGTTTCCGATTCACAGTTACGGACAGTATTACCATTCTGACGAAGCGCTTCCAGTACACTTGCCATTTCCTCTGCAGTAACAAAAGGAATTTCCTCAGCTTTCTGATCGTAAGCTGCCGACTCAATACCATATAAAGATTTCATGGATTCGAAGTTTGAAGTATTATCTTCAAAACTGTCACTTTCAGCATTAGAACATGCTACAAAAGTTAATGCCAATACACATGCGAAAAAGAATTTAATTGATTTCATATTAGTTCCTCCTAAATTTTACTTATTCATTTAATCTGCTTGCGAATCGTTATTTATCAGTTCGCGGTCTTTTTACACTTTTAATTGTTTATTTATTCATGTTCCTTAGGAGGGGAATCTTAAACTTAAGTTGTCTTATTTATCTTTCCTTGTTCGTTTGTACATTACAAACATAGGCATTTTATTCAATAAGGAAAACTTTCTGAAAAGAAAAATGAATGAATTACCACTCTTTAACGAATGAAATACAGCTTACTCAAGCGATTGACTAAGTTCTACAAGTATTAAACACCACCCACGTGCAAATCATTCATCACAAAGGATAAAAAACACCAATTAATAGCAACGAATGATTAACCACCTATAAATGAATTATTCACCACTCTACTTATCAATTTCCATTGAAGACAAAGACAAGAAAGATGAATCTGCCAATCAACAGCTATCTGCATTATGCCTACTTTTGTAACATCAACAAACAAAACCCATCATGCGATGAAAAAGAAAAGAATCTTATTTTTATTCGTTACCCTGTTTGCTTCTACCTTATTATATAGTCAGGTAGTCGGAGTAAAAACCAATGTCGTAATGGACGCGCTTAAAATTATCAATCTTGGAGCCGAAGTCGGTTTAAGTAAGAAACTAACTCTGGACTTGTATGCCAACTACAACCCTTGGACATACAAAGATCAGAAGATGATGAAGATGCTTGCCTTCCAACCGGAACTTCGATATTGGTTCTGTGATAAATTCAACGGTCATTTCGTAGGTGCACACCTTCATGGAGGCGTTTATCAGGCAGCAGCCATTGATATGCCATGGGGCATCTGGCCCGAATTGAAAGACCACCGTTTCAAAGGACACTTTTACGGATTTGGCGTTTCCTACGGTTATCAATGGATTCTGGGCAAGCACTGGAATCTTGAAGGAAATATCGGTATAGGTTACGCGCGTGTCAAGTATGAGCAGTTCGAATGTAAGACGTGCGGTGAAAAAGTCAAGGAAGGACATAAGAACTATGTAGGTCCTACAAAAGCCGCCGTCAGTTTAATCTATTTATTTTAAAACAAAACAAATATGAAAAAGATATTATGCATATTCTTCTGCCTGCTGCCTATATTAGGCGGGAAAGCACAGACTCTCTATAAAGATCAAGTGCGTATAGAGAAAGAATCTATCACACGCAGTGAAGATAACAATGTATTAACTATCAATCTGGACATTGTCTTGAAAGAAAACCTGAAACTGGAATCCAACAATGTAGCCACATTGACTCCATTTCTTGAGGCAAACGGAAAGACCAAGGTGTTGTCTTCTATTGTAGTGTATGGACGCAAACGCGACATTGTCAACCAACGAAACCACAAGACTCCCGAGAACACTTATACCATTATACGTCGCAAACAACATCAGGAACAAAAAATAAACTATCTGGTACAAATGCCATTCGAAGCATGGATGCGCAATGCAAACATGAAACTGAATATAGACCTATGTGGTTGTTGTGACATCCTGGAGGAGAACAGCGGTGAATTAATCACCCAGTTGAACATTTTACCACTGAAAGTAAAACCTTCCATAGCCTATATCACTCCAAAAGCCGAAGACATAAAATATCGTGCAGTAGAAGGAAGCGCATTTCTGAATTTCCCAGTCAACAAAATCATCATCTATCCGGAGTATCGTCGTAACACAAGTGAGTTGGCAAAAATACGTGCAACAATCGATACCGTGCGCAACGACAAATATACAACTCTTACCGGTATAAAGATTCACGGTTACGCTTCACCCGAAGGCAGCTACGCCAACAATACCCGTTTGGCAAAGAATCGTACCCAGGCTCTTGTAGATTATGTGACCAGTTATTACAATTTCGATAAGAAGCTCATCACTTCGGAATATACCCCGGAGGACTGGAAAGGTTTCCGCAAATTTGTTTCCGCTTCATCAATAGAGAAAAAGGAGGAAGTTCTTCGCTTGATAGATGATGAAAGCATAAACATTGATAAGAAGGAACGCGATATCGCTAATCTGGTTGGACCTCAGACATACCAATATATATTGGCAGAATGTTATCCTGCACTCCGTCATTCAGATTATACGGTCAATTATACAGTACGCGGTCTCAGTCTTGAAGAGTCTAAAGAGATAATTAATAAACGCCCGCAATTATTGAGTTTACAGGAAATCTACCGGATTGCAGAAAGTTGTGAACCGGGAAGCGAAGAATTCAACCATTCTTTCCAAGTAGCCGCTACAATGTTTCCGGATGATCCAATCGCCAACCTCAATGCCGGAGCAATGGAAATACAAAAAGGTGGTGATATGACAACCGCTAAGAGATATCTGGCTAAAGCTAATCCAAAAGCCGCAGAGACACAGAACAATCTAGGAATTATCGCTATGATAGAAGGAGACTTAGACACAGCCGAAAAATATTTCAATGCAGCTAAAGCTGCCGGTCTCATAAAGCAAGCAGACGCCAACTTGAAAGAATTAAAGAAGAAACAAAATTACCCCTTAGAATAAACAAGAACAATAACACAAACAGTATTTGTTCCCCCTATGATTTATAATTAAAATTTTAACCCCAAATCAAGAAACGCACCACCTGAGAAGGCAGTGCGTTTTTTCTTATCTATCAAGTAACGCTCACATTATTTTCCTGGGGATTTAATATATTATTTCAGTTTGCCAATTTGAGGGATTTATTTCAAAGTAGCCTTATCCGAAATATTAGTCTCCGCTACTACAGATTCGAACTTATCCAGCACGGTTACAAACTCGCTATTTAATTAATACATAGCAAAATACGCTTCATTAAATTCTCAAACAATTCTCACCGTTGTGAGAAAAAATACTCATCACTATGAGAAAATATTCTCACCTCGATAAGAATTAATTCTCACTAAGGTGAGAAAGTATTCTTGTAACGATGAGATCATCCACCTGTTCCACGTAACGCAGTCTACTATGAACACGACAACAGCAGCAATAAATCATTCAAAACAGAATGAAAAAGACACAAATCATTCCATCCCGCCTAAATAGTTGCAAAATTTATTCTATTGCGCAGAATAAGTTGAAGAAAATATATAATACAAACAGTGGAAAAAGAAAAGGAAAGGCGGTATAATATTCATCTCCTCAACAAATCATTCACAAAATGACTAATTCACCCACCCTAAAAGTGACATTTGAAAGATTGAAAAATTCACCTTGAAAATTGAAAAAAACACCAATCAATAGTTTTACATTTCTCCCATAACTTTGCAATGTCGATAAGGAACAAAAAGATTCCTTAAAACAAACAAGACAAAAATTTAGTAATAAACAAATAAAAGAAACATTGCCTATAAGAAACAAACAAAATCCCTCCAACTGGAAGTTAGTTATTTCACCTTATAATATATAAGGGCTTCCGATCAGAAAAAGAAATGATGTTTTTTATAAAACAATCGGTCCCCCATCCTTTAGATGACTCTTTTCCACTCTAAAATCAACATAACTACATATAAATGTAGTATGTACAAAAAAACAATCATAACATCACGCATTAAACTCAAAACAAAAATGAAAGTTAGAAACTTATTATTAGCAGGTTTGGCAGCAGTTGCCATGACAGCTTGTAGCAACGAAAATGATGAAACCGTAGATAACGGTCAGGTGCAAGGTACAGAAAACGCTTTAATACAATTAGGCATTTCTTATCCAGTAACAACTCGCGCAACAGAAGAAGAGGGGCTGACTTCTGAGCAAACTTTTAAAACAGCTAAAGTAATTGTCAATGGAGATATACATACTTATGAATATGAAGATTTCAGAATTGACGAAAATGATAATACATTATATTTGAAAGATGGTATTCCTGTTTCTGCCGGAGAAGCTAGCATTTACGTTATTTTAAACCTACAAGGAGAACCTACGACACCCTATGCAAGTATGACAGCAAGCGCTAATTACGTTAGCACTTTAGACGGACTTACAGGTTATGTTGCTAAACCCGGTGAATTCTTAATGAGTAATGAAAATGGCGCAGTAAAAACAGTAACTGTTGAAGCAGGAAAAGTGGCAACTGCCAGAATTAATGTTGAACGTGCAGCCGCCAAACTGGTAGAACAGTCAAAAACTACTGCATTTGAAAACATTACTCCGGGAATATATGCTGAAGCACTGAATATTACATTAAAGCAATACTCATTCGTTAATTTGCAGCAAGATACTTATGTACTGGCAAATACGACTCCAATCGAATCAAACTTCTTCCAAGCATATGACGCAGCCAAAACTACTTGGGACTACGTATCCAAAGATATTGTTGGTAATGTGCAAGAGTCAACCCCCAATGAAACTAGTAACATCACATACTGTTTGGAAAACAAAGATGCAAACAACACACGTGTTGTATACGAAGCTGTTGCAACATGGGATAAGGAAACAGAACCTGCTACTTTCTATGTAACTTCAGAAAATGAAGTATATGCAAGTTTTACATCATTAGCCGAGAAATTCGGAAATATGCTTACTGCAAACGGCTTAACAGCTGAAAGCAAAGCTGCTGATTTCAGAGCAGCAGGAGTTCCTATCAAGATGTACGAAGATGGTAAATGCTACTACACTGCAGATATTTACACAAATACTGCAAGCAATAAAACAATCGTTAGAAACAACGTATATAAGCTGAATGTATCAAGCATTACAAAATTAGGCGAACCGACTCCGACTCCCACTCCGGACCCAGCAAGTCTGAATATAGAAGTCAAGGTTCTTCCTTGGACAATAAACTTGATAGACATCATTTTATAATTGCATCACACAACAATAAACTGGTTTGGGAAGGGGTAACTTCCCTTTCCAAACCAGTTCTCTTTATTGATATAATAAGGTAAACAAAACAGACTCCCCCAAAAGCATAAAACAAAGAAAATGAAACGAATACTGACCACCATACAAAAAAGAGTAAACAAGATACTGTTACTTGCAGTATTGGCTGGTGCAATGGCATCCTGCGACTCTGTCCTGGATTACAATGAAGGCGATTGCAGCATCAAATATTTGGTAAAGTTCAAGTATGACTATAATATGGAGAAAGTAGACGCTTTCGCTCAAGAAGTAAGAACCGTCACACTTTATGCTTTTGACGACAATGGAAATATGGTATATTACAAAACAGACCAAGGAGAAATGCTGGCAGATGGTAATTATTCCATGAGCCTGGATTTTGATCCGGGAGAATACCATTTAATTGCATGGGCAGGATTAGACGACCAGTCGTTCGCAGTGCCTGTGTTATATCCACAAACATCTCAAATCACAGAATTAAAGGTAAAAACTCTGCGAGAAGAAGCCGTTCCTACACGTTCGGAAGATGAAAAAGACAAATATATTGTTGAAAAGGAACTTTCTTCACTGTGGCACGGAGAAGTTAAAAAAGGTGCTTTCACCCGAAACAGCAGAGAACGTATTACTGAAGTTTCTTTAGTGAAGAACACAAACAATATCCGCATTGTTGTAGCACAGGTAAATCAACACCCTGACCAGCCTGTCACCAGAGCATTAAAAAAAGAAAATCTTAAGTATACAATATATGATGAAAACGGATACATGAACTATGACAACTCTTTGTTGCCGGACAACATGTTGACGTATAAACCATTTGCCACTGAACAAGAGTACATAACATCACGCGCTTTCACACAAGATACAGACAGCGAATATCCGGCAGCTATTGCAGAACTGAGTGTAGGACGACTCATGAAAGATAAAAAACCGGAGCTGAATATCACCAATACAGAAACGGGAGAACAACTTATTAAAAATCTGGATATGATTAAATATCTGAATATGCTAAAACAAGAGCATTATAAAGATATGGAATTACAGGAATATCTGGATCGCGAAGACCGTTACAGTATGATATTCTTCGTTGACGAGAATATGGCGCTAATCAAATCCGTCATACAAATAAACGGTTGGGTCATTCAGCTTAACGATTTCGAACTCTAAATAAACGAGATAATGAGACACCTCAAATTAACATATAATCTTCTAGTTGCTCTGATAGCTATTGCCGGTTTTTCAGGATGCTCACAAGATGAGTTCGTTGAAAGACAGGAGATGCAACCGCAAATTGAAGCTCAATTAATGCTATCTATCAGCATGCCACAAATAGGCACACGGGCAGTTGACGGAGAAAAAACATTATCCGGTACGACAGAAGAAAGCAAGTGCCGTAAGCTCACATTGTTTATTATGGATACGAATGGTACCAACATTCAAGATAAAACAATCACCGGAGAAGATTTGGAAAATGAATTCCTATACTTTGTCGTAAATACATCTATTGGCAACAAAAAAATATTCGTTGCAGCCAATATGACAGATACACAAATAGAATCGATCAAGGCAGCTCCTGATCATAATCCGGAACAACTGATAAACAATATAGGAGACATCACTGAAGATAACAGTTTTTTAATGACCGGTCAGGCTGTTACTGAAGGCAGTAACAGTGAAATCATTAATATTGAAGAGCATAAAATGACACGAATCAAAGCAACTTTGACTCGTGTCATGTCCAAAGTATTGTTGACTTGCACTACAAAAAGCGATACAGAATATGTAAACTTGACCAAAGATAACGGTTATATCAGATTGAGTGACGTACATTATATTTTAGAAACAACCAATAAGAAGTTTTTCCCGTTCAAAAAAGCGAACAATGAAGACCCGAACTTCCCGATGAGTACGACACTGGCAGCAAATTATGACGCTAACTTTTTTACAGCCACCAACGTGACTGCTGGAGAAAATGCTGTAAAATATGATATTCAGCGAATAGAAGAAGATGACAAGCGATATACAGAAGGGATTTATTGTCTGGAAAATACAATAAACATAGATACTGAGAGTTCAAATGATTTCAGCGATGCTCAAAAAGTGGCAACCTACTTGAAAGTCGCCGCCAAGTTTACCCCCAAAAACATAGACGGAGAGACCAACTTGACCGAACAGGAAGCCAAAAACAGATTATCCGGTAACGGCACTTTCTATACCTGCAAAAAGGTCCCGACAAGTATGAAAGATATGTGTTACAGCAATATAAGTACCGGAATTGATTACTTGAGAGAGTCTGGACTGACTGTTACCGTCAATGACTTTATCACTTACGAAGGTGGTTGGCAGTACTATGAAACATTTGTGAACTCACCGACAGATTTTAGCGTAGCGTCCGGAATTATACGTAACAATTATTACATAATCAATGTTACTGCATTCAATACTCTGCAATCTGATAAAACAATCGAAGTAAATACAACCATGATACCATGGGTTCTTAAAGGACGGACTACAATTGATGTTGAAACCGGAAATAATTAATAAAAGGAGTATAACTATGAGACTAATAAGACAACATAACATCATCAATGGATTGCTCCTGATAGCAGCAGTTAGCGTCAGCAGTTGCAATAGTATACTAGAAGACGACTCCTTGCCCGTTAGCAACAAAAACATAGAAATAAGTTTCACCCGTTCCAGTGAAAGCATGATCGGGCTCGATGATAATGGGACATTCAAGGTTGCATTTTTCACAGGAGCAGACTATAATTATTATAACTCAACAGATAACTTGTCAGGAATTGATAACTACAAAGAAGATGCATATGACACAGCAATACCTTATCCAAACGGTACTACGGTATATGCAATAGGTTACGCTCCAAGTGATCGTTTGACGGTATCCGATGATTATAAACAACTGGCTTTGAGTTCAACCATTTCGGCAGGAACCGTTGATGTGCTCGCCTCACAAACGGAAGAAGGAAATAAAAATAGTCCTTTTTCAAATAAATCACCATTAGAGTTCAAGCATCTGTTAACTAAAGTCACTTTCTACGCCAAACGTGACAAAAAGATGCAGAGCAGTAAACTTGTACACGATGTAAAAGTAACACTCGGCAAATCATATCTCATTAACAAATGGGAATATAATAAAGAGACCTATGTAGCTGCCGGAGCACAAGAAACTATTGAGAATGATTTAACATTACACGTTCCCGATCAATATTTGACTGACATCGATCAAGAATATACCATAGGCACTTGTTATCTAAATATGCCAGCCAACAATAACGGGCAACTCTCTTTCAATCTGGAAGCAACAATGACCCCCGTAGGTTCAACAGATAACATTAAAACCAACTATGGAGAGATGAATGTACAACTACTGGAAGCTAATAATCAGACTCCGGTATCAATAGCACAGGCAGGAGAAGCTTATGAAGTGGTTATCAACTTCACCCAAGATTCATTTACGCTTACAGGTGTAAAAGCACCCTGGAAAGCAGGAGGATTAATCACAGTCCCCATTAACCCGACTAAACAATAAAAACATCCAAAACAACAATTAAGCCATGATGAGATATAATAACATAATCAACGGTTTGTTTGTGATTGCATCCATAACAGCATTCGCAGCATGTACAGAAGACACTTATGATAATAGTGCTGCAGAAGGGAATGGAGTTTTTCAATTCTCGGGCCTTCCAAGCATCTATACGAGAGCAGACGTATCCGCCGACGACGATCAGAAAGCATTTGAGGCAGGTACAAAATACCAGTTATTCGCTGTCGAAAATGACAACTGGAATACTAATTATCTGCAGAAAACCCCAAGCAAGAACGCAATAGAAGGTACTGAAACAAATGAACACACTATATCATTCGACGGAAACAATAAATTCAATAATCATAGTTTAAACTTTTATGCAGTAACTCTGAGTGATAAAGAGTATGTACCGGAAATAAAATATAATACTGACAACAGCGCTCCCACTTGTTATGTCTCTTATGAAAACGGGGCATTAACCGATGTGATGTGGGCGGGTAATCTTAAAAATCAAACCTACAAAAACTCAGGAAAATTACAATTGAACTTTGAGCATACTTTATCCAAACTTCATATCTACGCACAAAAAAATGAAGAATTAGCCAATTCCACCGTTGTTCTAAAAGAAGTAAAACTAATAGACTATTTATCCGGCGACTTAAGTCTTGCAACCGGAGAGTTCAGTAGCGCAACAGATACAAGAATTGATAATACAGACCACACACATTCTGTATACAAGAAAGAGATTGAAATTAATGAAGAAACAGCTAAAAATGAAATTTTTTCAGCAATGACATTCCCTACCAGAGGAACAGACACTGACTCTCATGCTTTAGGACTGAAAGTAACAACGAAAGTGGATGACTACGAAAAGACAACTACATATCGTATTAAAGAAGTAGACGTAGAAAATACAACTGATAATAAAAACCCCAAATACAAAGCATTCAAGTTTAAACCAAACTATGAATATGATATCGTACTGACCATGACTCAGACAACCATGGTAGTAACCGTAATTCCTCGTGTATACGACTGGATAGACGACAACTCGGATTACGAGGATACACAAATAGGTAGCTCGGTTACCTTCGGCAGTGTGACATGGATGGATAGAAACTTAGGAGCTACAAATGCCGATGCAACAAAAAGTATTCAAAGCTGGGAAGTTTCGCGGGGATTCTACTACCAATTCGGGCGTAGTATTCCTTATTACTTGAATGGCAGCTGCTTAGATCCTAAAGAGGAGGATCCGACCAACGCTGTTCCTAATTGTAATGGTGCAAATAAAACTAGTTATAATAAACCTAGTGCTAAACCTTTTCCATACGTTCCCGGGTATTATTACGATGCACAACGTACTAATCAAAGCTACGGCTATAGTGATTGCGCGCAGGATCCGGGAGAAACAAAGGTATTTAAATTCAGTTCTTCAGCAAATGAATACTATAGTAGAGATTGGGCTTCTGATCATAATGTAAGTGCCACATATTGGGATAACCCAGTAAATCAGCCTTGTCCGAAAGGTTGGAGACTACCTACTAAAGATGAATTTTTATCAATTGTTCCAAGCAGCCAAGATGCAGGAGATATAACTTTTTTAAATCATAGTGGAACTTACAGTACAACCGTAAATTATGATGTTCATAATGAGAAAGCAGTATATGTAGGAGTTCCTTCCTCCACAGAAAGGTGGGGTACCATCTACGCAATCAAACGCCAAGGAACACCCAATGCTTACCGAGTACGTTGGCAAATTAAACGTGTAGGAAATACATCAATTGATAAAGATAAATGTGACACGGGAGGCGATGCACAAGGATATCGTTCAGTACTTGTTATTTCGCGTTATCCTGCGGACAAAAATAGTACACTGACAAAAGAGAATTACAACAAGGATTATACAGATTGGGATAATCCGGTAGAAACACTCATGCTACCAATTAGCGGATATATACATGTAGACGGAAACGGAGCAGCTCTGATATATGCCGGAAGTGAAGCGATTTATCATACATCTACAGCAAATACAAGAGATAATAAATCATGGAGTTTCCGCATAAAGTTTAGTGGTGATGAATCCCATAGATATCTATATACGTGGGATCAAGAACGGCGTGGTTATGGTTGTTCCGTACGTTGTGTACGTGATAAAAATGTGAATTAAGAACAAAACAAATAAAAGAGATATGAAAGCAAGGAATTATATACAACAGCTAATGCTTCTTCTCATACCGGTTGGGTTACTAACAGCCTGTACGTCCGATGAAGAGGGAGGATCCCTGCCGAATGAAGGCAAAGTACCGGTAACAGTACAATTAGGAGGTCAGTATGCCATTATGTCCGGAAAAGATGCACCCGAAAGCAACACCCGTGCTACCAATAACTCAGCATTAAACGGAGTTAAGATTCTGAACCTTTCAGAAGGTAGTACATTATGGCTTTTCGCAAAAGGCGCTACAACTACGCAAACACAAGGCTATGTTGTAAAGACCGGAGATGGTGGTGTCCAATCACTTTATCCTTGTTCTCAATTTGATGAAAATGGGAATTATAAGGAAGAGGATGTAAGCAAGACTCCATTATTCTTAAATCCGGGTACATATACATTTAGTGCTATTTCACCAGCGAAGGCATCCTATAAAGATGGCACATGCATGATTAAAAACGGAGAATATGTGATAGCGACCAATAATGCTTGGACACAAACTGAATCTACTACTTGTCAGGTTTCTGGTAATGAAGGAGTTATTCTTCTAAATCCACTGATGCAAGTAACTTCCCGCATGAAGTTCTTAATTAAGGGGACTGATAAAATAGCTCATTTATCTATCATGCAGGCGGGGGTTGAAATAGACGGTATACAAATAGATCCTACCACGGGAAATAACTATACCGTAGGAGACAATATGCTGTCTAAATTAGGAGATAAATACAATCGAATTTATGTTCCGGCCAAAAGTTTTATCACTACATCTGAAGGAATCCTGCAAGGAGAAACGGGTATCTTACCTACAGATTGCCGTTCTACCCCGGTAATAGTTATTATGAATGTATTGGTAAATGACGTCCCCACACAATTTACCTATTCTATTGTAGGCAAACAGTTCCTACCGGGATATTCATACAATTACACCGTAACACTTGATATAAAAGACGGCATTACAGTGGCCAACTGGCAGGAGTCTTCCTGGACAGCTGACATAGATCCCGATAAATAAACATAGGAGAAGAAAATCATGAAACGAAACGCAATATATACTTTAATAGCTTGTCTGTTTTTAGCAGCCTGCTCATCCGAAGAGGAATGGATGATATCCGACGATCAAACTCCGGCGATTGAACTTGGAGAAGACCAGATCGCCGTACAACTCAATTTACAGACTACGGATTTCACAGTAGAAGAAACACGTTCTGCCAACCCGATAGATTTACAAATCGAAAATCCGATGTACAATCTATGGTTATTGCACTATAATGAAGAAGGGGGATTAGTAGAAAGCGATACAGAATATATTCATTTGAATGATAAAGGAGAATTAGCAACTGATTATACTGCAAGATTAACGCTTACTGATAGTAACAAAGGAACACTTTGTTTAATAGCCAATCTTGAAGGAACAGTTGGTGGTAACAATCCTTCAACTGCCTCTGTCCCAAATAATGACAACAGAGCATGGCCAAAGACACTGCAACTATTACAGAAAGAACTTTTAACGTTGCCTATCAACCGAAATGCAACAGATGCCAAATTGGGTTTACCGTCCAAGATGTTTATGTATGGTTTCTATCAAGGTACATTAAGTACTTCACATCCGGTTAATATCACATTGGGACGTATGGCGGCTCGTTTGGATATTGTAATTAAAGCAGTAGATAGTGAAAGTACATTAAGCAATCTTCGATTACAACTAAAGAATGCAGTCATTAAAAGTCATTATTCACCCATGAAGGTAGGTAGTGAGGAAAATATTTATGTAGATTTTCCCGAAGATAATACTTTTAAAGATAAAGAAGTGACTAGCTCATCCCCAATCACTTGTTACTATTTTACAGGAGAAAATATCACACCGAAAAGCGGAAAAGAGACAGTACTTATTGTAAAAGCTGATAAGGTTACTACTGTAACAGAAGAAATAGAAAAAACAATTCAAGTTACTGTGAAATGTGATGAGAGCGATAGAGGCGCTATAAAATGCACAGTTAAGTCTAATCCAGACCCTAGCAGACAATATGGTGATTTCATTGATTATGATTCAGGAAAGGAATACATAGCTCGTAGAGGGATCCCCGTCTACTACAAGTGGGTAGATCGCACAATCACAGAAAAAGTAGAAGTAGAAAAGACTATCCCATACACCTATACCATCAAACTAGGCGCTAACGCTCCGGGTACAAGTGATGATTATTCTCTTTACCGCAACAACAACTATACCTTTAATATCAACTTAAAATAATACTTAATACGCCACATTATGACACCGAAAGACATCCTACAACTAGAATCAACAGATATACGCCAAGCGTATCTGTTTGAAGAAAACGGGCACTGGTATGCATACGAACATTCAGCCAACCGGATAGAGAAATTCGTGAAGGGTTTTGTAGACTTTAAACACAAAGTGCAAGATGTCTGCGGTAGAATAAAAATAGAGATCGATCTCAACGTCCTGGAAAAATGCTCCGTTACGCTGTGTGAAGACTCACTGCTTATACTCGACTGTCCTACGGCATAGAAGCCGTCAAAGAGTATAAGCTTCATAACTAGATATAAAAGAATTACACAGAAATTGTTTGTTTTGTTTGTGTTCCTCAGTCCACTCAGAGGCAGTTTGTGAAAGTAGCGCTGAGTGGGTGGGGATTTTTTTTATGAATTATCTTTGTTTATCTCCCATAAACCCGTATATTTGAGGTATTATAACTAGAGACTTTATATTAATACAGAATTACTATGAGCCATACCTTTTTTCTCATCATCGCTCTTGTCACAACGGGAATCTTTCTCATCCAATTCGTATTATCTATCTTTTTCGGAGATCTGGATGCAGATGTAGACGTAGATACCGACATCAGCAGTGTGGTTTCCTTTAAAGGACTTACCCACTTCGGAATCGGATTCGGCTGGTATATGTATCTGGCGGGAAACACGGAAATCCAAAGTTACGTTGTCGGTATTCTGGTAGGGTTATTCTTTGTTTTTGCCGCCTGGTTTCTGTATAAGAAAGCCTACCAACTGCAACAAGTCAACCGCACGGAACAGACAGACCAGCTTGTGGGACGTGAATGTACCATCTATTTCAAACAAAGCGACAGCAAATACACTGTACAAACCAACCGTGACGGAGCAATGCGCGAAGTAGACGTCATCTCCGAATCGGGAAAAGCTTATCAAACCGGAGACCGTACCGTTATCACCAGATATCAGGACGGAACATTGTATATTCAATAATTATTCTAAATACACAAATTTATGACACAAGAAATGCTAATCATGGCCGCTATATTAGTAGCGGTTATCCTGCTCACTTTCATCGGTATCCTTTCACGCTACCGCAAATGTAAGAGTGACGAAGTCCTCGTTGTATATGGTAAGACGGGAGGAGAAAAGAAATCTGCTAAATTATACCACGGTGGTGCCGCATTCGTCTGGCCGATTATCCAAGGCTACGAATTTCTGTCAATGAAGCCGATGCAGATCGACTGCAAACTGACAGGCGCACTTTCCGCACAAAATATCCGTGTAGATGTTCCGACTACAATCACTGTTGCTATCAGCACCGATGCCGAAGTCATGCAAAACGCCGCCGAACGTATGCTGGGATTGACCATGGACGACAAACAGAATCTGATTACAGATGTCGTTTACGGTCAGATGCGTCTGGTCATAGCCGACATGACAATCGAAGAACTGAACTCCGACCGCGATAAATTCCTTTCTAAAGTAAAAGACAATATCGACACGGAACTCCGCAAATTCGGTTTGTATCTGATGAACATCAACATCAGCGATATCCGCGATGCTGCCAACTACATCGTGAACTTGGGTAAGGAAGCCGAGAGCAAGGCCCAGAACGAAGCACAAGCTAATATCGAAGAACAGGAAAAACTCGGTGCTATCAAAATCGCGACTCAAATCAAGGAACGTGAAACGAAGGTTGCAGAAACCCGCAAAGACCAGGATATCGCCATTGCAGAAACCAAGAAATTGCAGGAGATATCTGTTGCCAATGCAGACAAGGACAGAATTTCCCAAGTAGCGATTGCCAACGCAGAGAAAGAAGCGCAGGTTGCCAAAGCCGAAGCGGAGAAAAACATCCGCATCGAACAGGCAAATACCGAAAAGGAAAGCCGCATCGCCGAACTGAACTCTGACATGGAAATCAAACAAGCGGAAGCCGGTAAGAAGGCTGCTATCGGGCGAAATGAAGCACAAAAGGAAGTCGCTCTTTCAAACTCCGAACTAGCCGTGACACAAGCCAACGCTGACAAACAAGCCGGTGAAGCTGCTGCCAGATCGGAAGCTGCCGTACAGGCTGCCCGTGAAATTGCTCAGAAAGAAGTAGAAGAAGCGAAAGCCAAAAAAGTAGAATCTTCACTGAAAGCAGAAAAAATTGTTCCTGCCGAAATTGCCCGGCAAGAAGCTATCCTGCAGGCGAATGCTATCGCGGAGAAGATTACCCGCGAAGCAGAGGCCCGCGCAAAAGCGACTCTGGCACAGGCGGAAGCGGAAGCCAGAGCGATCCAGTTAAAATTGGAAGCAGAAGCGGAAGGTAAGAAAAAGTCATTG
>ERZ773143.1168-NODE-1168-length-24519-cov-6.992888_pt1 | contig 24519 bp, 23 predicted proteins | sample MGYA00580852_ERZ773143 | MGnify/ENA primary metagenome ERZ773143 (study PRJEB29015, sample SAMEA2737853) | human gut metagenome | biome: human gut; feature: human-associated habitat; material: faeces | place: China | collected 2012 ... | reverse complement strand
AACCGGTGGGTCTTCGACCTGCTTGCCCACGGCTACGGGATCCTCTGCTTCCTGCTGGGAAGCCGGGCGTGAGGAGTCTTTATGAACGCATTGACGGAAAAACGATATCTGACGCTGCCGGAGCCGTCCGCCGGAGATACGCTTGCCGCGCGGGAACGGCTGCTGGCCGCGCTGCCGGAGGGCTGCCGTCTGACGCTCGGGTGTATGCAGCAGCTGTATCCGGTGCTGCACGAGGCGGGCTATCGCGTTACGGTGACGCTCTGCCCGGGTGCGGGCGGGACGGATGTCGTGCGCGTCGAGCCGGGAGACACGACAGACCGGAATTATGGTCTTTGCCTCGATATCGGCAGCACGACGATGCAGATGGAGCTTGTCGACCTGCTCTCCGGGAAGACGCTTGCGGAGGCAGCCTGTACCAACAGCCAGACGCAGTTCGGCGCGAACATCCTCGACCGCATTCTGGCCGTGAAGGAGAACCCTGACAATCTGCACACGCTTCAGGCGCTGACGCTTGACGACGTGCGGCAGATGATCGAGCGCTGCTGCGCGCAGGCTGGTGTTCCGCCGGAGGCTGTCTCGGCCATGACGGTCGGCGGCAATACGACGATGCTGCACTTTTTCCTCGGCTGCGACCCGTGGCAGGTGTTCCAGAGTCCCTATACGCCGGTATTTTTTGACCCCGGCGTGCTGCGCGCATCGGAGCTTGGACTTCCCATCGCGGGGAATATTTTCTGTATGCCCGCGATCGCAAATTATCTGGGCGGCGATATCACGAGCGGTCTTCTGATGACGGATCTCGACACGCGGGAGGATCTGGCGCTGTTTCTCGATATCGGCACGAACGGCGAAATGGCGCTGGGAAATGAGAACGGCGCGCTCTGCTGCGCGGTCGCCTCGGGCCCCGCGTTCGAGGGCGCGGGCATCAGCTGCGGCATGCCGGGCATCACGGGCGCGGTGAGCCATGTGAGCTATGACAGGGGCTTCCTCTGCGACATTGTCGGCGGGGGAGAGGCAAAGGGCATCTGCGGCTCGGGACTGGTCGACCTCGTCGCCGTGCTTTTGGAGCGAGGCGTGATCGACGAAAGCGGGCGGCTGCTGCCGCCGCAGGACGCGCCGGAGGACATGCGCCGCTATCTGACCGAGGATGGCCAGGGCAACGGTGTCTTTCACCTGACGAAGGCCGTTAGCCTGACGGCGCGCGACGTGCGCAACCTGCAGCTTGCCAAGGCGGCGGTGGCAGGCGGTATTCGGGTGCTGCTCGAGCAGCGCAGCGTGACGGCGGACGACATTGCGAGTGTGGAGCTCGCGGGCGGGTTCGGCAACTATCTCTCGCCCGAGAATGTAGTGCGCATCGGCATGCTGCCGCGCGCGTGCCTTAGTAAAATCAGACCCCTTGGCAACGCGGCGCTCGCGGGCGCTTCGATGCTGGCGCTCGACGGGGAAAACTGGCGAAAGCTCGCGGAGATTCCCAAAAAGTGCCGCTATCTCGAGCTTTCCGGGCGCGACGACTTTTCCCGCGCGTTCACCGACAGTTTGACATTTTGAAAATCGCTCCGAACAGGAATTTTTAATGGAGGAAAACCCTATGGAAATGCAGTTTCCCGTGATTTTGGACGGCGCGACCGGCACAGAGCTCCAAAAGCGCGGCTTCACCGGCGACATGAGCGCCGAGCAATGGGTGCTCGAGCATCCCGAGAGCATCCTTGAAATTCAGCGCAAGTATGTGGCGAGCGGCTCGAATGTGCTCTACGCGCCGACGTTCGGCGGCAACCGCCAGAAGCTCGAAGAGCGCGGCATCTTCAACCGCACGGAGGAGATGAACAAAGCGCTCGCGCAGCTCTCGAAGCAGGCGGCGGACGGAAAAGTATGGGTCGCGGGCGATATCGCGCCCACGGGCCGCTTTTTAGCCCCCCTCGGCGATGCGTCGTTTGAAGAGCTCGTCGACATTTACACCGAGCAGGCGGCGGGCCTTGAGCAGGCGGACGTCGACCTCTACGTCATTGAGACGATGATGACGCTGACCGATGCGCGTGCGGCGGTTCTGGCGATCCGCAGCATGAGCAAAAAGCCCATCCTTGTGTCCTTTACCTGCGATGAGAGCGGCAAGATCCTCTCCGGTACGGACGTGGTCGCGGCGCTTTCCGTGATGGAGGGCATGGGCGTGAGCGCATTCGGCCTGAACTGCTCGGCAGGCCCCGAGCAGATGTTGCCGCAGCTCCAACGCCTGCATAAATACGCGCGCGTGCCGCTGATCGCCAAGCCCAACGCCGGCATGCCGGAGATCGTGAACGGCGAGGCCGTGTACAACTGCCCGCCGGAGGAATTTGTCGCGCTGGTGCCCGAGATGCTCAAGGCAGGTGTGGCCCTCTTCGGCGGCTGCTGCGGCACGACGGAGGAGCACATCGCCGCGCTGAAAGCAGCGCTCAAGGACGCGGAATACGTTCGTCCCGCACCGGAATGCCTCGACCTTCTTCCCGCGGCAACGGAGAAGGAAGCCTTCTTCCTGCCCGCCGATGCGACGCACGGCGCGGTGCTGGCCGCGGACGGCGATTTGGAGGACAAGCTCTCCGACGCGATGGATGACGAATGGCCGATGGTCGCGCTGAAGCTCGCGTCCTGGGCGGACGTCGACGCGCTGGCGGACTACCAGTACATGATCAGAAAGCCACTGTGCCTTATCTGCGATGACGCGGAGCTTTTGGAGGCGGGCCTGCGCGCCTATCAGGGAAGAGCCTTGTACGAGGGAAATCTCACCGAAGATGCCCTTGCGCCGCTGGTCGAAAAATACGGTCTGCTGGTGTAAAAAGAGAAAAAGAAGAACGGGACGGAAATGAACATTTCCGTCCCGTTCTCTATATAGTAAAGCGCGTCACGCCGCGGCGCCGCCAGTGCTGACGATGCGGAAATACGCATTCGACGTCAGGCGGTACATCGCGCAGTAGAGCAGCGCGAAAAGAAGCAGCGCCGCGCCGGTCACGCCGAGAAACAGCGTGAGGTTCTGGATGCCGAACAGCTGCATGATCTGCCAGACCATCGGCTGGGCGAAGGCGAGGTGCAGCGCCGCCGCGGCAAGCGGCAGCAGAAAAATGAGCAGCATTTGCGCGTTCACGCTCTCACGGATGTCGCGCTTGGTCATGCCCACGCGCTGCATGATGGCAAAGCGCGAGGCATCCTCATACCCCTCCACGACCTGTTTGTAGTAGAGCATCAGAAGCGTTGCGAACAGGAACAGCACGCTTAAAAGAATGCCGAGGAAGAAGAGACTGCCGTAGAGGGAGAAAAATTCCGCACGGACGTCCGCCATTTCCGTGGGATGCCAGTGATTCTGGACGGCAAGCGTGTTGATCGCGTCCTCCGCGCCAAAATAGAGACTCGCCGTCGAGGCAAGCATCACCAGCACCATCGTCGAGAGAATGCAAATGGAGGCGAGGCCCGCGCCGTTTCGCTTCATGCGGTAGGTGAGCGACGAGAGGGAAACAAAGTTGCGCTTTTTGTAGTAGAATTTTTCATCCTTCTGGAGTGTTTTGCAGAGCGTCACGCTGCCGGAGATGAAGAGAAGATACGTCGATAGAATGACCATGATGACCGCGAGGAAGAAGAGCAGCATCGCCTGTACGGGGTCGTTGATGGTCGCGGCGATGTAGTACGCGCCGAGCAGCAGCGCAAGGCCGGGGATGACGAGCAGCCATTGCGACTTCGGCGGCTTTTCGCCGACGTTTTCGCTCTTCAAAAGCGCCGCGCCCTGTGCGTGGCGCAGCGACAGCACACCGCGCACATAGAGCAGCGCGAAGATGGCGATGAACGTGATGGCGCACTGCTTGATGGCGGCAAGGCTCACGGTGAAAGCCGCGGCGGGGAGAGATAAAAGCCGCAGCAGTGCGGACTGCGAGACATAGGAGAGCAGCAGGCCGAGGCCAAGCCCCGCGATCAGCGTGAACGCCGCGGCCAGAAGTGTCTCCCAGAAGAGAATGGCGCTGAGTGCGCCGCGGTCCATGCCGAGCACGCTGTAAAGGCCGAATTCCTTCTTGCGGCGACGCAGGAGAAAGCTGTTCGTGTAGAAGAGAAACAGCGCGATGAACACCGATACGACGAACGAGCCGAGGCTCATCGTCATCGCGACCGCAGAGGTGCCGGAGCCGTTCACCTTGCCATTGACCGTATAGAGCGTGGGGGTGACGGCGAGGTACGCAATGACATACAGCATCGCTGCCATGAACGCGCAGGAGAGAAGATAGGGCACATAGAGCCTTGCGTTCTTTTTGATACCCATCCACGCAAGGCGGGGGTAAAAGGTGGGCTTCATGCGCATTCGCCTCCCGTCTGCTGCTGCGTGAGCGCGTCGGTGATACGCTGGTAGAACTGGGAATCCGTGTCCTTGCCGCGCTTTAACTCGAGCGAGACCTCGCCATCGCGCAGGAACAGCACGCGCGAGGCGCAGCTCGCCGCGCGCACAGAGTGCGTGACCATCACGATGGTCTGGCCAGAGGCGTTGATCTCGCCGAAGAGCTTCAAGAGCTCGTCGGTCGAGCGGGAGTCGAGCGCGCCGGTCGGCTCGTCGGCCAGCAAGATCTGCGGGCGGGTGATGAGCGCGCGGGCGACGGCGGCGCGCTGCTTCTGTCCGCCGGAGACCTCGTAGGGGTACTTTTTGAGCAGCGTCTCGATGCCGAGGTCGTAGGCGAGCGGTGAGAGCCGGTCGCGCATCTCCGTGCGCGACTTGCCCGCGAGCACGAGCGGCAGGCAGATGTTGTCCTCGAGCGAGAACGTGTCGAGCAGGCTGAAGTCCTGAAACACAAAGCCTAAGTTGTCGCGGCGGAAGGCTGCGGCAGTCTCCTCGGGGATCTCAGAGAGGTTCTTGCCGCCGAGCAGCACCGTACCGCCGGTCGGCTTGTCGAGCGCAGCGAGGATGTTCAGTAGCGTCGTTTTGCCGCTGCCGCTCTCGCCCATGATGGCGACATACTCGCCGGATTCGACGGTGAAGTTGACATTTTTGAGCGCCTGGACCTTGCTGCCGCCAAGGCGCGTGGTGTAGGTCTTTTGAAGACCGGAAACAGTCAGGATTTGCATGAGATGACTCCTTTCAAACGAGTGAGTTAGAAGCTAACGGTTGACATAATTTTCGCCCCTGGGGAATTTTTGCCGAAAGAAGGGCGCAAAAAAGCAGCCGGAAAAGCGGAGACCTTTCGCGGCTGCTTTTTCGAAAACGCGTTATTCGAGATTCAGTTTTTTCGTTGTGAAGTACCACGTTACGGCGTAGCCGATCGCGCAGAAGAGAAGTTCGCCGAGCATGCCCCAGAGGAGCAGCAGCTCGATGCTCGCGGGCGCGCTGTGAATGTCCAGATACATCCAGCGTGTGGGATCGGCGTTGAAGAACGCGCCGATCATGGCGATGGCAGTGAACTGCGCGACCTCGAAGAACACGAGCACAAGGATGGTCGTCCAGAGCGTCTTGTGCTTATTGAAGCTGTAACCGATGGAATAGGCGGCGTAGACCACGAGCTCGGCGGCAGAAACGGCAAAGACGAAATTGCAGAAAAGCTCAAAGACGATCAGCAGCGCGTGACTGCGCAGCGAGGCCTCCATTCCGAAGAACGCTGTGAAAACATCATTGAAAAAGTCGGGGACATACTGGAGAGTGCTCCAGCCGGAGGCAGCAATCAGCAGCGAGAGAAGTCCCACGATGAACGCCGCAGCATACCACACGGCGGAAACGATGAGCTTGGAGATGAGCAGCTGATGGAGGCTCACCGGCAGCGTCAGCGTGAGATAGCCCTCGTCCTTGAGCACATGGTCGCGCCAGCGGACGGCGGAGAGCACCAGCGGCACAAACGCCAGCGCACCAAGGCCCATCATAAAGCCGATGACCAGCAGTACGCCGATGAGCTGTAAGAGCCAGGGAATGTGCCCGCCGTTCAGGAGCAGTTGAGAAAAACGCATCAGCGCCGTCAGAGCCAGCATTCCAAGAAAGACCGGCCACATGATGCGGCTCGTTGCACGGAATTCATGTTTGATCAGTTTGCTCAGCATCTAAATACCTCCCGGAAGAGCTCGTCAACGCTCTTGCCCTTTTCATCTCGAATGGTCTCCACGCTCTCGTGGAGCATGACCTGCCCCTCACGCAGGAACACGACCTCGTCAAGGATCTGCTCGACGTCGGCGATCAGGTGTGTGGAGATGATGACCGCTGCGTCCTCGCTGTAGTTGCCGATGATCGTGCGCAGGATGTAGTCACGCGTCGCGGGGTCGACGCCGCCGATGGGCTCGTCAAGGAGATAGAGCTTGGCGTCGCGGCTCATCGTCAGGATGAGCTGCGTCTTCTCGCGCATGCCTTTGGAGAGCGTCTTAATCTTCTGTGTGCGGTCAAGGCCGAGGTTCATCAGCATCGCTTCGGCCACGCTGCGGCGGAAGTCCGAATAAAAGTCACCGTAGTAGTCAAGCGCCTGCGCGATCGTCATCCAGCCGGGCAGCGTGTTTCGGTCGGGCAGGTACGAGACGATGGCTTTCGTTGCGCGGCAGGGGGCCTTGCCTGCAATCAGAATTTCGCCCGACGTCGGCGTCAGAAGGCCGTTGGCGAGCTTGATGAGCGTCGTCTTGCCGCTGCCGTTGGGGCCGAGCAGGCCCACGATGCGCCCGGGTTCGATCGTGAGATCGATGCTGTCGAGCACCGTTTTGGCGCCGTAATTTTTCGTGAGCGCCTTGCATTCAAAAATACTCATTCTTCCTCCTCCTTAGCTCCCTGAATGAGAGCTATGACTTCGTCTCTCGTGCAGCCGAGCGTTTTCATCGAGTGGAGAAATTCTCCCACGCGCTCGTCCGCAATGCGGAGCTTGGCATTTGCGATCATGTTTTCATTTTCCGTGACGAACCGTCCCGCCGTGCGCTGGGAAAACACCAGACCGTCGCGTTCGAGCTCGGATAGCGCGCGCTGGACCGTGTTGGGGTTGATGCCCGCCTCCACCGCAAGCTCTCGCACGGAGGGGAGCTTTTCTCCTGGCGCGTAGATGCCGGAGACGATGGCCTCCGTCAACCGCTGTGTCAGCTGGGAGTAGATCGGCTGGTCATTGCGGAAGTTCCAGTCCATAGTGATCCTCCTTGTGTATCACTGTATTAAGTAATTAGTACAATAATACATCAAGCGGCATTTGTCAATAGCCGGACGCAAAAAAGATCAAAAAATTTCGCGGCAGAAAAAAGCCGCGAAATTGACATAAAATCCTAAAACAGATGTTGCATTTCGGGAAAAATGTGGTATCATAAATTCGAACAAATGTTGGAAGGGGCGTACAAGATGGAAAAACTGTCCAGGATGCAGCAGCGCGTATACGATTATATAGCAGAGAGCATCGCCGAACACGGCTATGCCCCCTCTGTGCGCGAAGTCGGTGAGGCGCTGGGACTCAAGTCACCCTCCACGGTCCATTTCCATATCAAGCACTTACAGGAGATGGGGCTCATTGAGAAGAGCGCGGGCAAGGGCCGCGCCATCACGCTCAAAAAGCAGCCACAGGCCGTTCCTGTTGCGCCGCAGCCCGTCGAGATCGACGAGCTTGCCCCGCGCCGCCGTCAGGTGCCGATCCTCGGCAATGTTGCCGCCGGTAACCCGATTTTGGCGCAGGAGTGCATCGAGGACTACCTGACGTTCGACACCGGCGGACACGATGACGAGTATTTCGCCCTGCGTGTGCGCGGCGAGTCGATGCTCGGCGTTGGCATCCTGCCGGACGATTTGGTCGTCGTCCACCGCCAGAACATCGCGCAGAACGGGCAGATCGTCGTCGCGCTGCTTGGTGACGAGGCGACGGTCAAAACGCTCAAGCGCAAGGGCAGCGAGGTCTGGCTCATGCCCGCGAACCCCGACTACCAGCCCATCGACGGCCGCGAGTGCACGATCTTGGGCCGCGTCGTTGCCGTGGTGCGGCAGTATTAAGCGAGAAAAGCAAACGCTCCTCCGCGAATGCGGAGGAGCGTTTTTTGTTGTTACTGGGGAAAATGTGCTGTTGAGGGAAAGTGTTGAGATAAACTGAGATTTTAGATGAGTAATGCTGTACCACCAAAACTATTTGATAAGCCACCGTTCACGGTTTGGCATGATGCGAATATCACCGGAAAAACGCTCCAGAATCGTACCGTCTTGCGCCGAGCGGACTAATGTTTCTTCCCGATAGTCAGGATCCTCATACCAAATACTGAAGTAGAGCTTGTCTCCGTCGCGGAAATTAAGTGTTTCTCTACTACTGATTGCGAAACGTATCTGCTCAGGCCAGATGATCTCAAATGTACCATCATTTGGCTGCCGGGTCAGCGATAGCGGTGAGGGGTGAAGAATCAGATTGTAGCAGTCTTTCACCGCAGACAAAGGCAGCCGTACGACTTCCTGCGTTTTCTCTTGCTGATGTAAGAACCTCAGAATGTGTATCGCACTTTCTGTAAAGTTTACTACCAACAGTACGACAGACTCACCATCGAACACAGGATAGCCGAGATATTGCCCGTCCACAGGCAGCACAGGCTCATAGACCATACCATCTGGATAGTGGATAAGATATAGCCTATTGCTTTGCACAGAGTTTTTCTGCCGGAATAGTTCTTCAGCCTCATAGAGATCGCCGTGAACATAATCTGTTGCCCAGTACCATTCACTGGTTCCTCCCCGTACAAGTTCCATGTTAGTTATGCCACGTATGTCAATAGTCCGCATTAACGTATCTCTCTTTCACACGTTCCGATTTGTTTACGCCCTCATCCCTTGTCAAAGTGCACCGTCCAGCCCTCGATCCCGTAGAACGGGGAGGAGACGGTGGGGTTCAGTCCGTCGATGAGGCCGCTCGGCGTCAGGACCGACGCGGTCTTGAATGCGATGGGCGCGATGGGCGCGCTCTGGGCAAGGTAGCGGTACAGCGCGCGGGCGGTCTGATCCGTCTCATTGAGCGAGAACGCATCGAGCAGCGTGTTGCACTGCTCGTCCGCGTAGCGGCCGTAGTTCAGCGCGCCGCCGGTGCGCGCGAGGGACGAAATGTCCCAGTTCGCCGTCAGGCGCACCTCGCCGAGATACAGGTCAAAATTCCCGTTTTGCAGCGCGGTCAGATAGTCGCTCCACGGGAGTGAGCGCACGCTGACCGTCAGAACGTCGGTCGAGAGCGTGCGGCTCAGATAGTCGGCGATGGAGACCTTGAACGAGTCGCTCTCGCTGACCAGGATCGTCACCGTGCGGGGGCGGCTTTCCGTCACGCCCGCGCTTTCGAGCGCAGCGGCGAGGTCAGGCGAAGCGAGTGTCGACGCCATCTCCGTCGGATAGAGGCTGGAGTGCGGCGAGAGCGGGAAGCGCGCCGCCTCGGCGTGACCAGCGAGGTAGCCCGTCGTGATGGTCGCGCGGTCGATCGCACCCGCGAGGGCGCTGCGAAGCGACGCGTCGGAGAGCGGCGCGCGCTGTGTGTTGAAGCCGAGGTAGATCATGTTCGCTGTCGCGTAGTCGGTGAGCGTCGTGTCCGCGCTGCGCAGATCGCCCGTGCTGCTCGTCAGGTCAGCCGAGAGCAGATGCACCTCGCGCGAGGAGAAAAGGTACGACGCCGTGTCCGCGTCCTTGACGGCGCGCAGCTCGATACGCTCGAACGGCAGCGTGCCGTCGCTGCGCCAGTCGGGGTTCTGCTTGAGGCATGCGCCGTCGCTGTCCGTGACGAAGAGATACGGCCCCGTGCCGAGCGGCACAGTGTTTTTCTCCGAACCGGATTTGACGATGGGGATGTCAAACAGCGCGGGGAACGCGCTGTCCGCGCGCGTGAGATTGACAATGAGCGCGCCGTTGCTTGCGCGCATCGAGGCGACGTTGGCAAAGCGCGCGCTGTAGCGCTCGCTCTCCTGCGCGCGGCGAAGCGTCGCGAGCACATCGCTTGCCGTCAGACTGCTGCCGTCGGAAAAGCTGACGCCGTCGCGGAGGTAAAAGGTGTAGCTCGTGCAGTCGTCGTTGTGCTCATAGCGGCTGCACAGCACATTTTGCGGCGCAAACGACTCGTCCAGCACGAAAAGCCCCTCGTAGAGCAGCGCGCCAAGCGTCTGCTGCATGCCGTCGGGGCAGGTGATGGGGTCGAGCGTCACGCCCTGCAAATACGGCAGTGCGAACGACGTGATCGGCGTCAGGGTGGAGGAGGTGTCCGCTTCCACCGGCGGCGTTTCCTCCCAGAAGTCGCCGCTGCTGTCGTCGCTCACATCGCCGCTCCAGCAGCCCGAAAGCGAAAGCGCGAGCGTCAGCGCGCACAAAAGCGCAGAGAGGCGGCGCTTCACAGCGCATCCTCCGTAAGGCAGATCATCGCCGCCATGCCGCCGCGCCGGTCGCCCATCGCGCGGTGCGACCAGTAGCGCTCGGGGTGGCACTTCGTGCAGTCGGGGTGTACGTCGATGCGCGAGGGGTCGATGCCCGCGCGCAGCAGCCACAGGCGGTTGATCGCCTTCAGGTCGATGTGGTATTTGTCGCCGCGCTTTTCGATGCGCTCGTCCATCGCGGGGTCGAGCAGGGCGAAAAAGGCGTCGGCCACGTCGCTGTCGGTCTCAAAGCAGCACTTGCCGATGCTCGGGCTGATGGCGGCGCGCAGTGTGTAGGGATCGGCGCCGTAGCAGCTCATCATCGACACGGCGGCCTTGAGCGCGATGCCGCTCGCCGTACCGCGCCAGCCGGCGTGCACCGCACCGATCGAACGCGAAGTCGGGTCGTAGAGCGTGATGACGCAGCAGTCCGTCCCGTAGGAGAACAGCGGCAGGTTCGGCACGTTCGTGATGAGCCCGTCGGCGTCGTAGGGACGGTCATCCCAGAGAATTTTGCCCGCGTCCTCTTCCGATGCAATGCGGACAAGGTCAGAGTGGATCTGGCGGCAGCCGACGGCGCGGCTCGCGTCAAAGCCTACGGCCTCGCCGAGAAGGCGGTAGTTTTCGAGTAAGTTTTCGCTCGTGTCGCCCTTGTTGTCGGCAAAGTTGAGTGAATCGTAGGGCGCAGGGCTCACGCCGCCGTGCCGCGTCGTGAACGCGTGCACCGCGCCGCTCCCCGCGGCGGTGATGACATCGGACGTGTCGTAGATGAGACCGTTTACGTTATGTTCGGTGAAAGACATCAAAAGTGCCTCCTTTTTCTGCACCAAAGGGTGCGGAGATGTCGCTGCCTGTCTCAGGCAGCGGGGGAAATGCGGCGTGTGCGCCGCAGCACCACACCCCCCATTTTCTTTCCGTGGAAAGAAAACGGGCGGTGTGACCGTCCAAAAGAAAGGCGTCTGATTGTCAGCCTCGATTTTGAATGACTTTTATGCCTCCGGAATGATAGTGCCTGCCAAGCAGTGTATCTAAACGACTTGGTCTGCTTCTATCTTCGCTGTCGCTTTGCCTATCTTGTAGAAGTGCGCAGTAATTTCCGTCTATCGCCAGTCTCATCAATGCGGTGAGCGAAGCAATGCCGTATTCGACACGCAGTCTGCCGCCCAACTACCGTCACTCGCGCCTCACGATAGTAAGGCGCGGTTGCTGTCAGGTCGCGACTCGCAGGGATTCATGGCGAAGCCATGTACACCGCACCCGATTCCGCAGGCTGTGCAACTCTTCAAACTACAAACTGCCAATGCAGCGGGGTCGAGGGGTAAGGCCCCTCGTGTTTCTCTTGGGGTTCCAAAGGGGGTATTCTCTTCCAAAAGAGAATATCCCCTTTGTGGGGCAGTCCCGTGACGCACGGGACAAACTTCCGCGCAAAGCGCGGCTATACAACTTTCCCATTGGCGATGTGAAACACCTTGCCACTGAGCAAGGTCCCAAGTCTATCCTCTTCACAGCACGTGATAAACACCTGCCCGCCGAGGATGCGGTTGAGCACATATTCCTGCCGCCGTGGGTCCAGCTCGGACAGCACGTCGTCGAGCAATAACAGCGGTGTGCGGGATGTGATCTCGCGGTAAATCTCCCGCTCGGCGAGCTTGAACGCCAGCGCCGCCGTGCGGGTCTGCCCCTGAGACGAAAACTGCCTTGCGTTCACGCCGCCGATCGTCACGGCGATATCGTCCTTATGCGGGCCGGAAAGGCACATTCTTGATGCCCGTTCCGCCGCCGCGTGCGATGCCTGATGCGCGCGCAGCTGGTCGTAAATCGTTTCAATTGGCGCGAGCGGGTCTGAAATGGTCGAAACCGTCTGGTATTCGACGCCCAGCTCTTCCCTGCCGCCGGAGCATTCGCGGTGCGCGATGCCCGCATATTCCTTCAATCGCTCGCAGAACCGCGCACGGTAGTAGATGATGACCGCTCCGCTCTGCGCCATGCGCAGGTCAAATTCCGGCAAAGTATCAAGAAGTGATGGATACTCTTCGCTGTCGCGCAGAATGCGCGTCTTGTGCTCGTAGGCGCGGTGATAGTCGCTGAGCGCCTGCGCGTAGCGCGCGCGAAGCTGGCAGAGCGCGTCGTCCATGAACTTGCGCCGCGCCGCCGCGCCGTCGCGGATCAGCAGCAGATCCTCCGGACAGAAGTAGACCGCGCCGAGCACGTCGCTCAAATCCGAGCCCTTTTTCGCAGGGACTTTATTGATGAGAATTTTGCGTCGTCTCCCCGCGGCGAGCGCGATCTCGAGCAGAAAATCTCGGTTGCGCGCAAACGCGTTCGCCTTGATGCTGCATTCGCTCTTGCCGAACGAAATGAGCTCTTTTTCCGCCCTCGCGCGCGGCGAACGGGCAGACGAGAGATAGACGATGGCTTCGAGCAGATTCGTCTTTCCCTGCGCGTTCTCACCGACGATGACGTTGCAGTCCGGCGCGAATGTGACATTCAGCGCGTCGTAATTGCGAAAGTTCCGCAGCGCCAACGCGTCAATTCGCATAGGAGACCGTCAGCTCTTTGCCGTCGAAGGCGACCGTGTCGCCCGGGCGGATCTTCTTGCCGCGCATCGTGCAGACCTCGCCGTTGACCGAAACGTCGCCGTTCTGGATGACGATCTTCGCCTCGCCGCCCGTGCCGACTAAATTCGCCAGCTTCAAGAGGTCCTGCAATTTGATAAATTCCGTGGTGATGGTAATGTCAGTCATAAAAAGTCCTTTACAAAGCGATTCCTATCAGAAATCGTTGTACCATTTTATACGATATGGATTCAGTTTTTGTCTCAATTTGCCTTCAGGCGCACGGGCAGCACCATGTAGAGGAAGTTCTCTTCTCCCTCGACGGGAACGATAATGGCCGGCGAAATGCCGGTGTTGAGCTCCATTCTCACGGTGTCGGCGGGCGCGTAGCGCAGCGCGTCCATCAGATAACGGTTGTTGAAGCCAATCTCAAGCCCCTGACCGTCGCCCGCGATGCGGCAGACGTCCTTTGCGTCGCCGTTGGCGGTCTTGGCGGACATCGTCACCTTGTCCTCGCCGAACTGGCAGCGCACGGGGCTCTTGAGCTTTTCACTGATGACGACGCTCACGCGCTCGAGGCTCTGGAGCATCGTCTTCGTGTCGACGACGACGTTGATGGGGTTTCTGCGCGGGATGGCGTTCTTATAATCGAGGAATTCACCCTCTAAGCGGCGGCAGATGAGCTCGGTCTCACCGACCTCGAAGAGAATATGGCGCTGGCCGAGCGTGATGGTCACGACCTCGTCGATCTCCTCGCAGATGCGCTCGACCTCATTGAGCGCCGTGCCGGGCGCGACGAACGAGAACGCGCCGCCCTCGATCTTTTCAAGTGCTTCCTTGCGAAGCGCAAGGCGGAAGCCGTCGACGGAGACGACGGTCAGCCCCTCGACAGATACTTCGAACAGCGAGCCCATGTGCACGGGGCGCGCCTCGTTCGTCGAAACGGCGAAGCTCGTCTGTTGGATCATGGACTTGAGCGTCTTTTCGGCGATCTGGACGGCGTACTTCTCCTCGACCTCGGGCAGCTCGGGGAAATCGGCGGCGGAGAGGCCCATGATGTCGAAATCCGCGTCGCCGCAGGTCAGGTGGATCAAAAATTTGTCGTTTGCGGTGAAGGTCACGACGTCGTCGGGCAGCCTTCTTAAGATCTCGCCGATCAGGCGCGCGTTGACGACCAGCTCGCCGGACTCCTCGACCTCGGCGGCAAACTTCGTGCGGATGCCGGTCTGCATGTTGTAGCCCGAAACGGTCAGGCTCTCGCCGCCGCAGGTCAGCAGCAGTCCTTCGAGCGCAGGGATGGAGCTTTTCGCCGCGACGGCGCGGGAGGCAGTATTGACTGCATTTTGCAGCAGCAGCTTTTCGCAGGAGAATTTCATAGCGGCGTTCCTTTCGTAAAACGGATGATTTTTTCTCTTTTGGAAAAGAAAAAGGATAGTTTTTAGAAATAGCAGCAGTAGGGGCGCAAAAATGTGGAAAACCCAATTTTAGCCCGAAATGGCAAGGAAAATTTATCCCTCGCGGGTTGTTGAAAAGTTCTATCACTTTCCACACCCAAAATTTTGAAAAAATGTTTCCACAGCTTCCCTCTGCACAACCCTGTGGATAATGTGGAAAACTTTGTTATCTCTTGGAGTTGATGTTAATAGTGATCTCTTTGATCGTCTGGTTGAAGACGGGATCGGATTTCATCTTCTTTTCGATCTGCTCGAGCGAGTGGAGTACGGTCGTATGGTCGCGCTTGCCGAACTCGCGGCCGATATCGGGCGTCGACAGATTCGTCATGCGGCGCACGAGGTACATCGCGGCCTGACGGGCGTTGACGGCCTCGCGGCTTCGAGACGGGCCCTTGATGACCTCTTCGTCGATACCGAAGTAGCGTGACGTTTCGGTGATGATCATCGCCGCCGTGGGGGCGAGATTCGCGTTCTTTTTCATAAAGTCCTCGACCGCGCGGTGCGCGGCGTCGGCGTCCATCTCGCGCCCGATGAGGTCGCGGTAAGCGAGAATCTTATTCATCGTGCCCTCGAGCTGACGGACGTTGGACGTGACATTCTCGGCAATGTAACGCGCAATGTCGTCGTCGATGACGGTGCCCCACTGCGCGGCCTTGTTTTTCACGATGGCAAGGCGCGTTTCAAAATCGGGCGGCTGCACATCGACAAGTAAGCCCCACTCAAAGCGCGTGCGCAGGCGGTCATCGAGAAGGTGCATGTCAGAGGGCGGGCGATCGGAGGTCAGGACGATCTGGCGTCCGGCCTCGTAGAGCGTGTTGAACGTATGGAAAAATTCGTTCTGCACCTGCTCCTTGCCCGCGACGAACTGCACGTCGTCTACGAGCAGCAGGTCCGCGTCGCGGTACTTCGCGCGGAACTCACTGCCGCGGCCCGCGCGCACGAGCTCGATGAATTCGTTGATGAAATCATCGCCCTTGATGTAGATGATCTTCGCCGACGGGCGCGTCGTGCGGATCTGATGAGCGATGGCGTAGATCAGGTGCGTTTTGCCAAGGCCGGAGTCGCCGTAGATAAATAGCGGGTTGTAGTGCCCCACACCGTCGGCCACGGCGCGCGCGGCGGCATAGGCCATCTTGTTCGATTCGCCGACGACGAACGTGTCGAACGTGAATTCGCCGGAATCGAGCAGCGCGGTGGACTTTTTGACCTCAGGCTCGAAAAGGGCGGTGCTCTCCGCGGTGGAGAGGAGCTTGACGTCGAAATCGGCGGAGTAAATGTCCCGCAGGGAATCCTTGATGCGGTCAGAGAACATGGATTCGATCGTGCTGCGCTTAAAATCGTTCGGGCAGTGGAGGTACAGCGTGCGGTCCTTGATGGACACGGCCTCCACCTCGTCGAACCAGGTGGAGATGGTCGTCTCGGACAAGTCCTGGCTGAGGCGGGAGAGAACGATCTTCCAGATGTCTGCAACAGAGTTCACGGAAGCGCTCCTTTCTTTCTTTGGAATAAACGGCTGTGACAGCCGAAAAATTTACTCCCTACATTATACCAAAAAACGCGCGCGAACGCAACACATATTCTAAATATAAAACGCTGTTTTTTGCAGTGCAAAAGCCCTGAAAAACAGGCAAAAGGACACAAGAGATAGTTGCATGTTTCGATACGCGCCACAAGGTTTTGCGGGAAATGGAAACATGCACCGATTTTTGTATTTTTGGTTGACAGAATGCGGCAAAACCGATATAATACTCCCCGTATGCCGCATCAATACGGCACTATTTTTATCAACTGCGGTCCGCGGGGAGTTTTCTCCGCCCGCCGTCGAGTAAGTGCAGCGCCTCAAAAAGGGGTGCTGCCGGTAAAATTTTTTCAGGAGGTAAAACGAAATGGCTACTTCTCGCACCTATCAGCCCAAGAAGCTCCAGCGCTCCAAGGAGCACGGCTTCCGCAAGAGAATGTCCACTGCCAACGGCCGCAAGGTTATCGCCCGCCGTCGTGCACGCGGCCGCGCCCGTCTGACCCACTAAAGCGGGAGCAACTTGCGTATCGTATGCTACACATGAAACAATGAGGGACGGCCGATGAGAATGTGTTTCGATCGCCGTCCCTTGCAGGCTATGCGGAGAAATCCGCAAAAGCAGGGAGATCACGCGTGAAAAGCACCACCACCGTCAAGGAAAATTACGAATTCCGCCGGATGTATGCCAAGGGCAAGTCCGGTGTTTCGTCCTGCCTTGTGGTGTATTACCGGAAAAACCGGCTCGGACACAACCGCCTCGGCGTCACGGTCAGCACTAAGCTCGGCCACGCCGTCGTGCGCAACCGCGTCCGCCGCCGCATCCGCGAAATTTTCCGCCTGAGCCAGGGAAAGATGAAGCAGGGCTACGACTGCATCGTCGTCGCCCGCACAAGGGCCGCCCACGCGGACTACTGGGAGCTCAAGCGCGCGTTTGAAAAAACGTGCAAAAAGCTCGATTTGTGGGAGACGCAGGCATGAAACGCTTTCTGCTGTTTCTCATCCGGTTTTACCGCAGGGCCATCTCACCCTACCGTCCCCCCTGCTGCCGCTTTATCCCCACGTGCTCTCAATACGCGCTCGAAGCGATCGAGAAGTACGGGGCGGTCAAGGGCGGCTGGCTTGCCTTCAAGCGTATCATGCGGTGCCATCCGTTCTACAAGGGCGGAAAAATCTACGACCCGGTCCCGTGACCGAACCTAAAACCACGGAGGAAACCGAAGAATGTCAACCATCGGCTACTACATTTGCGTTCCCTTCGCCTGGGTCCTGCGCACCTTCTATGAGCTGACCGGCTCCTACGGCTGGGCTCTCGTGCTCTTCACGATCGTCGTGAAGCTCATCACGCTGCCCTTCCAGATGAAGTCGAAAAAGAGCATGATGCGCATGAATCTCTTCCAGCCCAAGATCAAAGAGATCCAGACGAAATATGCCAACAATCCCCAGAAAATGAACGATGAGATCCAGATGCTCTACGCCAAGGAGGGGGTCAACCCCATGAGCGGCTGTCTCTGGAGCTTCCTGCCCTTCCCCATCCTCATCGCTCTGTATTCCATCATCCGTCAGCCGCTCAGCCGCTTCATGATGCTCTCCAAGGACGTCGTGACGGAGATCACGACCCTTGCCACCACCCTGGGCTACAATGCCGAGCTCGTGCGCAAGGGCTATGAGGAGATCGGCCTTGCCAAGTTCATTTCCGACAACTTTGCGGATTTTTCCGGCAAGTTTGACGGTCTTCTCAACGTGAACTACAATTTCCTCGGCCTTGACCTCACGGTCATGCCGGGGGATGTGTGGAAGGATTTCTTCACCGGCGGCTGGCCCGTGATTGGCGTTGTGCTGATCCCGTTCATTTCCGGTGCTTTGAGCTTCCTGCAGTCCAAGGTCTCCATGTCCGGCAACGTCGCCGCTGAGGGCAACGATGCCGCGGCCCGCTCCAACCGCATGATGATGTGGATGATGCCGCTCATGTCGCTGTGGATCGGCTTTACGCTGCCCGCGGCTCTCGGCGTCTACTGGATCGTCAACTCGCTGCTCTACGCCATCCAGGAAAAGGTTCTGACCAAGTACTATAAGAGCCACATGGAGGATGAGCTCAGCGAGAAGGAAAAGCAGAAGCGCGACGATCGTCTGCGCCGCATGGAAGCCGCCCGCGAGCAGCAGCGCAAGTACGCTGCCGAAGAGGCTGAGAAGAAGAGCCTCAAGGAAAAGCGCGCGGAAAAGCAGGCTGCCAAGGCCACGAAGAAGAAAAATTCCACGAGCGAAAGCGGACGCGTCGGCGACCGCCCCTATGCCCGCGGCCGTTCCTACGACCCCGAGCACTACGGAGAATAATTGTAAGGAGCTTGTCTGAATGATCAAGTTTATTGACGTAACGGGCAAGACGGAGGACGAGGCGATCCAGAGCGCGCTCGCGCAGCTGAAGATGGACAGAGACGACGTTTCTGTTGAAATTCTTGAGCGCGCGAAAGCCGGATTTCTCGGCATCGGCAGCGCGCCCGCGCGCGTTCGCGTGAGCTATGACGACGGCAAGGCCGAAGAGGTCAAGTCGGTGGAAAAGCCTGCCGCACCCAAGCCCGAAAAGAAAGTTGAACCCGCTTCTGCGCCCAAGGCCGTGCCCATGTACGCGCCCGAGGTTTTGCAGAAAAAAGAATCCCGCGCAAACGACAAGCCGCGTACCGAACGCGGCGACCGTCCCGCGCGCGAAGACCGCCGCGAGAACCGCGCTCCCCGCGCCGAGCGCGCGGAGCGTCCCACCCCGCAGCCCAAGCCCATTGTTGACCTCGGCGAAGAGTGCCACGACGAGAAGAGCGAGCAGATCCGCGCGTTCCTCAAGGGCCTTCTTGAGCACATGGACTCCGCCGCTGAGGTCAAGGTCTACGAGAGTGAGAAGGGCCGCTACAAGGTCTTCCTCGAGGGCGAAAAGCTCGGCGCGCTGATCGGCCGCCGCGGCGAAACGCTCGACGCCATCCAGCAGTTGACGAACTACAGCATCAACCGCGGCAGCGAGAAGAACCGCGCCCGCGTGCAGGTCGACGCAGAAAATTACCGCGAAAAGCGCGAGCAGAGCCTCGAGCGCCTGGCGGAAAAGGTCGCCGGTAAGGTGACGAAGTACCGCCGCAATGTCACCCTCGAGCCCATGAACGCCTACGAGCGCCACGTCATCCACACCGCGCTCCAGGATACGCCGAGTGTGACGACGTTCTCCATCGGCACCGAGCCGAACCGTCGTGTGGTCGTTTCGTACGATCGCACCAAGGCGTGAGTGATTTCCACATTCTGTGGAGAAATAGGGTCCCCTGCAAGCAGGGGGGCGCGAATAAAAGGGGGATACTCTCTTTCACGAAAGAGAGTATCCCCCTTTTGATCCCCCGAGAGAAAGGTTTTCCATTGCAGGCGAGCAGCTTGAAGAGTTGCGGCGCTTGCCGATTGCACTACCTGCGCGCGGCGCTGCCGCGTTTAGTTCTGCTATACGATTTGGTGTGCTTCCATTATCCGCTGCCGCTCTGCTGATCTTGTTTTGGTGCAGCCTAATCACCTGCCACCGACAACGCATGCTATTTCGATAGTGCGTACTGCGGCGAGCGCCAGCAATGCTAAACAATCCAAAGTAGGCGGAAATTGCTGAAGACTGCCGAATCGCAGGCAAAGCGGCAGCGGAGATAGAAGTAAGACAAATCGTTTAGATTCATCACTTGGCAGGCACTCCCATTCCAGAGGCATAAAAGTCATTCAAGCCAGAGACTGCCAATCAAAAGCCTTTCTCCTGGGGTTCCAAAGGGGATATTCTCTTTCGCGAAAGAGAATATCCCCTTTGATTCGTGCAGCGCCGACGGCACCGCCTTCCCCTCCGCACCTGTGCGGAAACAACGCTCCACAATGTGGAGCTTTTTTAACGCATGGGTCATTTTGCCCGCTTGAGGCAATACCAATTCCATGCTATACTTATCGTTAAGAAAACGACAAATTCAAAGGAGAACTGCATGGAGAGCATTTTTGAAAAACGTCTTACCGTCACGCCCGACTACTGTGACGCGTCGGGCGCGCTGTCGCCGTTGGCAGCGTTTACGATTTTTCAGGGCATCGCAGCGCAGCACGCGGAGGTGCTGGGCGTCGGCAGCAGCGCGATGGCGAAAAAGGGTGAATTCTGGCTCACGGTCCACACGCGCGTCGATCTCTTTGAGCGCGCGTACCTGATGGACGAACTCACGGTGCGCACGTGGGCGGAGGCGTGCAGCGAGCGCGACGTACGCACGTACCGCAGTTACACACTCTCGCGCGGTGAGGCGGTCATTGCCCGCGGCAAGACCGAGTGGGCCATCTTAGGACCGGAGCAGAAGATCATCCGCTTTGGCGACTCGGGCTTCCCGAAGGACTACCCCTTCCCCGCCGAGACGGCCATCCCCGAAAAATTGCAGCGCTTCCATGAAAAGTTTGAGGACGCCGACCTTTTCTCGCACTACGCCGTGCGGTCGACGGACATCGACCTCGGCCACCACATGAACAACGTGGCCTACGTGCGATTGCTTCTCGACTGCTTCACGGCAAAGGAGCTCGCGAGCGGTAATATTCAATCGGTCGAGCTACACTACTCAACGCCGTGCTTCGAGGGTGAGGCACTGACGGTCTACAAGAAGTCACTCGATGACGGCACGTGCCGCATCGGCATCGTCAAGCCGGACGGCAAAACCGCCTCGCAGGCGTGCGTGACGTTCTGCAAGTAAGCAACCATAAAAAAGCGGTTCCCTTTCGGGAACCGCTTTTTGTTGTTCTTGGGGATGTTTAGTTGTTGCTGGCGTTCGTGGCGCGGAGGGTGACGTCGTGATAGCCGCCCTCGACGATGCTGGTGGCGGAGACGAGCGTGAGCTTCGCGTTCTTCTGCAGGTCAGGGATCGTCGTCACGCCGCAGTTGCACATGGTCGACTTGACCTTGTAAAGGCTTCTTGCGACGTTATCCTGCAGGGAGCCCGCGTAGGTGACGTAGGAATCCACGCCCTCTTCAAACGCAAGGCCCGTCTTACCGCCGAGGTCGTAACGCTGCCAGTTGCGCGCGCGGTTCGAGCCTTCGCCCCAGTATTCCTTGACGTACACGCCGTTGACGAGCAGCTTGTTCGTCGGCGATTCGTCGAAACGTGCGAAGTAGCGGCCCAGCATCAGGAAGTCCGCGCCCATGGCGAGCGCGAGCGTCATGTGATAGTCGTGCACGATGCCGCCGTCGGAGCAGATGGGGACATACACGCCGGTCTCGCGGAAGTACTCGTCGCGCGCGGCGCTCACCTCAATGAGCGCGGTGGCCTGGCCGCGGCCGATACCCTTCGTTTCGCGCGTGATGCAGATGGAGCCGCCTCCGATGCCGACTTTGACAAAGTCCGCGCCGCTCTCGGCGAGGAAGCGGAAGCCGTCGCGGTCGACGACATTGCCCGCGCCGATTTTGATGGTATTGCCGTAGTTCGCGCGCACGTAGTCGATGACCTTCTTCTGCCAGACGGAGTAGCCCTCCGACGAGTCGATACACAGCACATCCGCGCCGGCCTCCACGAGCGCGGGAATGCGCTCGGCATAGTCGCGGGAGTTGATGCCCGCGCCGACGAGGTAGCGCTTCTTGTCATCCTGAAGCGCAAGGGGGTGCTCCTTGTGCTCGGCGTAGTCCTTGCGGAAGACGAAGTAGAGCAGGTGGTCGTTTTCATCCACGATGGGCAGCGCGTTGAGCTTGTGCTCCCAGATGATATCGTTAGCCTCCTTGAGCGTGGTCGACGCAGGAGCGGTGACGAGCTTTTCGCGCGGAGTCATGAACTCGCGCACCTTCAAATCAGTGCTCATGCGGCTCACGCGGTAGTCGCGGCTCGTCACGATGCCGAGGAGCTTGCCGTTGGGCGTTGCGTCCTCGGTGATGGCAACGGTCGAGAAGCCATTTTTCTCCTTGAGGGCCAAAACATCGGCCAGCGTGTGCTCGGGTGTCAGGTTCGAGGCCGACGGCACGAATCCCGCCTTATTGCTTTTCACGCGGCGCACCATCTCGGCCTCGCTCTCGATGGACTGGGAACCGAAGATGAACGAAAGGCCGCCCTCTTTGGCCAGCGCGATGGCCAGCGTGTCGTTCGACACCGACTGCATGATGGCCGAGACCATCGGGATATTCAGGCTGATGGGGCACTCCTCCTGCCCCTTGCGGTAGCGCACGAGGGGCGTTTTGAGCGAGACGTTGTCAGGAATGCAGTCCTCGGACGTGTAACCGGGGACGAGCAGATATTCGCTGAACGTGTGAGACGGTTCTGGATAATAATAAGCCATTGGGTCTGCTCCTCTCTTCTTAAATTACTTGAAATAGCGCACGGCAGAGGTGAACAGCTCCATCTCATACTGTCCGGGGACATTGCGGTAAAGCTCCTTGCCGATGCGCTCGGTGTGCCCCATCTTGCCGAATACACGGCCATCGGGCGAGGTGATACCCTCGATGGCACAGATCGAGCCGTTGGGGTTGAATGCTGCATCCATTGTAGCATACCCGTCAAGGTCTACGTACTGCGTGGCGATCTGGCCGTTTTCGGCGAGCTTCTTCACAAGCTCTTCGGATGCGAGGAAGCGGCCCTCGCCGTGCGAAATGGGCACGGTGTAAATGTCGCCGACCTTCGTACCCGCAAGCCAGGGGGACTTGTTGGAGCACACGCGCGTGCGGACCAGACGGGACTGGTGGCGGCCGATGACGTTGTAGGTGAGCGTCGGGAAATCAGCGTCGGTGTCCATGATCTTGCCATAGGGAACGAGACCGAGCTTGATGAGCGCCTGGAAGCCGTTGCACACGCCGAGCATCAGACCGTCGCGCTTTTCGAGGAGGTCCGTGACCTGCTCCTTGACCGCGGCGTTGCGGAAGAACGCCGTGATGAGCTTGGCACTGCCGTCGGGCTCGTCGCCGCCGGAGAAGCCGCCGGGGATGACGATGATCTGGCTCTCCTTGACAGCCGCAGCAAAGCGCTCGACGCTGTCAGCAACGTCGGCGCTCGTTAAGTTGCGGATGATGAACTGCTCGGCGTCCGCGCCCGCTTCGAGCAGGGCGCGATGGGTGTCGTACTCGCAGTTCGTGCCGGGGAAGACAGGGATCAGCGCCTTGGGACGCGCGGTCTTGACGGCAGGCGCGGCGCGCTTTTCCGTTTCATAGGTAAAGCACTCGACCGTGCCGGCATCCTGCGTCTTCGTCGGGTAGACCGATTCGAGCACGGAATCGTTCAGGGCCAGCAGCTCAGAAATGCTCGCCTCGTCGCTGCCGATGCTGATCGTCTTCTCCGCCGTCGTGACGCCGATGCAGACGGCGCCGGGAATTTCCTCGGTGAGCTCGGCGACGATCGCGCCGGGCATGGGAGCAAACCAGTCGCGCGCGGTCTTTTCCGCGGCAAAGCCGATCTCATTGCCGAGCGACATCTTGAAAACTGCCTCGGCAAGGCCGTTTTCAACGGCCCAGGCGCTTGCGACCTTGCCCGCGCGAGCGAGCGCGGTGAAGCGCTCCCACGCGGCGGTCTTCTGCTCCGCCGTGCCGCCGCAGAAGAGGTAGACGCCATGACCGGCGGACTTGAAGTCAGTCGTCACGATCTCGCCTGCCAGCACGGGCGCGATGGCGAAGGAGATAAGCGTCGGCGGCACGTCATGGTCAAGGAAAGTACCAGACATGGAGTCCTTGCCGCCGATGGCGGCAGCGCCGAGCTCAAGCTGCGCGTCCAGCGCGCCGAGGAGCGCGGCAAAAGGCTTGCCCCAGCGCACGGGCTCATTGCGGAGCTTTTCAAAAAATTCCTGTAAGGTGAGATATGCCTTGTGATAATCGGCGCCCGCGGCGACGATCTTAGCAACCGAGGTGTAGACCGCGCTGTGCGCGCCCGTGTAAGGATCGGCGCTCAGCGCGTCGGGGTCGCAGCCCCATGCCATCACGCTGCCCTGCTCGGTCTTGCTACCCGGCAGCACCGGCAGCAGCGCCGCCATCGCCTGCGAGGGACTGCGCTGCGTCTTGCCGCCAAAGGGCATGAGCAGCGAGAACGCACCGACGGTGGAGTCGAAGCGCTCGGTGAGACCGCGGCGGGACGCGCTCTTGAGGCTGCCCGCCATATCGCGCAGCGTGCACGGCGCGCAAACGGACTCCGCCTGCTTCTTTCCCGCTTCCACGCGAATGCTTGCGTGCTTGACTGCGCCGTTCGTGTCGAGGAAGGCGCGCGAAAGGTCGGCGACCGTCTGGCCGCGCCAGTGCATGACCATGCGGGGGCTCTCAGTCACGACGGCCACGCGGTAGGCCTCCAGGTTTTCGGCCTGCGCGGCGGCGATGAACTTCGCCTCATCCTCCGGCGCGACGACGACGGCCATGCGCTCCTGCGATTCGGAGATCGCAAGCTCGGTACCGTCGAGGCCCTCATACTTCTTGCGCACGGCGTCGAGCTCGATCTCGAGGCCGTCGGCCAGCTCGCCGATGGCGACAGACACACCGCCCGCGCCGAAGTCGTTGCAGCGCTTGATGAGGCGGGTGACCTCGCCGTTTCGGAACAAGCGCTGGATCTTGCGCTCTTCGGGCGCGTTGCCCTTCTGGACCTCGCTCGCCATGGTGGTGAGGGACTTCATATCGTGGCTCTTTGACGAACCGGTCGCGCCGCCAATGCCGTCACGGCCCGTGCGGCCGCCGAGCAAGATAACGACGTCGCCCGGGGCGGGACGCTCGCGCACAACG
>ERZ773143.1159-NODE-1159-length-24792-cov-16.994906_pt1 | contig 24792 bp, 15 predicted proteins | sample MGYA00580852_ERZ773143 | MGnify/ENA primary metagenome ERZ773143 (study PRJEB29015, sample SAMEA2737853) | human gut metagenome | biome: human gut; feature: human-associated habitat; material: faeces | place: China | collected 2012 ... | reverse complement strand
ATACGTTCAGATATGGTAAGATGATGATAGCTCATTATGAATTTTCCTTTCGTGTGGATTTGGTGTGGTAACTTTATTTTACACGAAAATTCATAGTGAGTTTTTTATTTTTCTAGGTGTCGCACTTCATTATACAATCCATCAAATAAAATTAATTTTTGATATAAAAAAAGCCCCTATTAGGGGCTCTTTATATTATTGTACTCGTTTAAACATCTTTTCCAAATCATAAGTACTAAATTTTATGATGGTTGGTCTGCCGTGTGGGCAGGTGTATGGTAAAGTTGTTTGAGCGAGTTCATTTAAGATTATCTTCATCTGTGTGATATTTAAGACATCGCCTGCTTTGATAGCTGCTTTGCAAGCTGTCATAGCTAAGCAAGAATGACGGATTTCTTGAGAAGTAGGTGTGTGCAACTGAGAAAGTGAAATTAAAATTTCGCGGAAAATATCTTCACTTTCTTGCGGTTTTATATCAGCGGGAACTTCTTTTAAACGGATTTGATTTTGTCCTGCTAATTCCACGTTAAAGCCTAAATCATATAAAATTTGTTGATTTTCTTCAATTAGAGTTAATTCACTATTATTTACATCTAAAAATAAATGCATCAATAATGGTTGAACAGGGATTCGCTCAGTTTGTTTAGCAAATTTATCATATAAAATGCGTTCATGTGCAGCATGTTGGTCAATGATGTACATTCCTCCATTAGGGCCTTGAGCAACAATGAAGCAATCATCAATTTGTCCAATTGGAGTTAGGTTGACAGCTTCTTTTAATAGTTGAGTAGAATTTTGACAATCTGTTAAGTTTTCTTTAGATGAAATATTTATATCTGTTTGAGGATTTGTGGTAGTATCTGCTTGGTAATTTTGAACGGCGGTTTCTTTAACAGTATTGTTGTGGTAATTAGATAAATTAGGGTGAAGCGTTTCTCTTGCTTGGCGAAATTTATTTAAATCTGTTGTTGAAGGAGTTGTATTATTTTTTAATGATGATATATGGTTAATTGAATTTTGTTTAAATGAATTTGCAGAAGTAGATGGCATATTTTCTGATAAATCCATATTGATTTGTTCAGGCACTGTTTTTTCAATATGCAATGCTTTATCTGTTACCGGAATAGCAAAATCACTTAAAGCTTGATTATCACTAGGTTTTACAGCTTCTAAGACGGCATGGTATATAGTCTTGAATAATAAGGATTCATCTTCAAATTTTATTTCCGCTTTTTGAGGATGTACATTGATATCAATGGTTCGTTTATTGATTTCGATATTTAAAATAACAAATGGATATCCAGATTTTGGCAGTAATGAATGGTAAGCATTGTCGATTGCTTTGGAAATAATTCTACTATTGACCACGCGACCATTGATGACGAATGTTTGCCAAGAGCGAGAACTGCGGATAATAGCAGGTTTAGAAATGAAGCCTGTTACTTTGATATCGTCAGTTATCGCTTCGATGGGCAATAATTCTTCACTGACTTTAGTACCATAGATACATTCAATAGCATCATATAGAGAGCCATTGCCTGGGGTAGTGATAGCTATTTTATTATTATTGATTAATTTAAAAGCAATATTAGGCTTAGATAAAGCTAATTTTATGATGAAATCATTTATTTTATTTGCTTCTGTGGTAGTGGTTTTGAGAAATTTTTTACGAGCAGGTACATTGAAAAATAAATCTTCTACTTTGATAGTAGTACCAATATTACAGCCCATATCTTCAATTTCATCAATGCGACCACCTGTTAATTTTATAGTAGTGCCTAAATCATCTTGAGGGCGACGTGTAATCAAATTAAATCTTGATACAGCAGCGATAGATGGCAAGGCTTCTCCACGGAAACCTAAAGTATCTATGGACATCAAATCATCTACTTGTTTGATTTTACTAGTAGCATGACGCAAGATAGCTAGTCTAGCATTTGGATTATCCATACCATCGCCATTATCTGTAACGCGTATAAAAGATGTTCCACCAGCTAAGATTTCTACTTCGATTTTATCCGCATGAGCATCTATGGAATTTTCTACAAGTTCTTTAATTACAGAAGCTGGTCGCTCGACAACTTCACCAGCTGCTATTTTATCGACAGTGATATCATCTAAAATATGAATAGAGGTCATAATATCACTCCTCTTGTTTTGCCTGTTGTTGCAATTCGTATAATTTATTCATGGCGTCTAGTGGTGTCATACTCATTAAATCTAATTCTTTTAATTGAGTGCTTATACTTACGCCGAATAAAGTTGGCATTTCTGCTACTTGCATGAATTTCAATTTTTTAGTTGGACTAGCAGTTAAAGTTGGTATTTTTTCTTGATAATCAGCTATTTCAGTATCTTCTTGATTATCTTGAAGATAATTTATTTCTTGGGATGTATCGTTTGTGATAGCTGTATCTTGTTTTATTGTAGTATCTATATTATTTTTGTCAGAAATATCTTTAGAAATAATAGTTTTTTCTTTAGTCGGAGCTGTATTTTCTAAATCAATGAGAATTGTTTCCGCACGTTTGACCACTTCTTGAGGTAATCCAGCTAATTTAGCAACATGAATACCATATGATTTATCAGCACTACCACGAATAATGCGACGTAAGAAGGTTACATCAGAGCCTTTTTCTTTTACGGCAATACAATAATTTTTTACATGAACATCATCTTCTAGGTCAGTTAGTTCATGGTAATGCGTAGCAAATAGAGTTTTAGCTCCAATATGGTCGCGTATATATTCAATAACAGCACGAGCAATACTCATACCATCGTACGTACTTGTACCGCGCCCAATTTCATCTAAAATGACAAGACTTTTATTTGTAGCGTATTTTAGAATATGAGATACTTCATTCATTTCTACCATGAAAGTACTTTGTCCGCTGACTAAATCGTCGCTAGCACCTATACGTGTAAAAATTTTATCCACAGGGGAAATTGAAGCTTCACGAGCAGGTATGAAAGAGCCTACTTGTGTCATCAATGTGAGTAGAGCTGATTGTCGCATATATGTTGATTTACCAGCCATATTAGGGCCAGTGATAATCATGATTTCATTTTGAGCATTATCCAAATGAGTGTCATTTGGCACGAATAAATCTCGATTTAAAATGCGTTCAACAAGAGGATGTCTACCATCTTTGATATGGATAGTGCCATCATCTAATAATTTTGGACGAATGTAATTATATTCATCACCTGCTTGAGCTAAGCTTACTAAAACGTCTAAAATAGCTATTTCATGAGCGGTATTTTGAATGGAGCTTATTTTCGTTTTTAAGATATCGCGAAGCTCTGTAAAGAGGTTATATTCTAATTGAACAATTTTTTCTTGTGCACCGAGAATTTTAGTTTCAAATTCTTTGAGTTCTGGTGTGATATAGCGTTCAGCATTGGCTAAAGTCTGTTTACGAATATAATTTTCAGGTACCATCTCTGTGGAGCTATGGCGGACCTCGATATAATAGCCAAATACTTTGTTATAGCCGATTTTTAGGGATTTGATACCAGTTTTATTTTTTTCGTCTTCTTCCATTTGCTGTAAAAGACGTTTACTGTTTTTAGCGATATTGCGATATTCATCTAATTCTTGATTGTAACCATCTTTGATGAAGCCACCTTCACGGATAGAAAAGCTAGGGTCTTCAACAATTGCTTTATTGATTAAAACTACTAAATCATCATAAGTAGAAATCTTTTGATGAATGTTTGCTAATAATTTAGCAGTGGCTTTAGATAAGGATTTTTTTATGGCAGGCAATACATATAATGAAGATTTTAGGGCATTCATATCGCGGGCATTAGCTGTGCCGACTTCCATACGAGTCAATAATCTTTCAAAGTCATAGATTTCTTTTAATTGTTCACGAAGATTATTACGCAAGGAAAAATTAGATACAAGATTAGCTACAGCATCTAAGCGGTCATTTATCTTTTTAGGGCTAAGTAATGGATATTCTAGCCATTTACGTAAAAGACGGCTACCCATAGCTGTTTTGGTGAAGTCTAAAACATCATATAATGTATCTTTTTTGCCACCATCGCGAAGATTGCGAGTTATTTCTAAGTTGCGCAAAGTGTAGGTATCAATAAATAGAGATTTTGAAGAGTCTAAATAAGTTAATTTATTCAGATGAGTTAAATCTGTTTTTACTGTTTCATGTAAATATTCAAGTAAAGTAGCGATTGCCTTATGAGCGATTTTATTATCTGGGCGATTATGCACATCAAAATGTTGGAGCATGAGGTCTTCGATTTGTGATGTGATTTCAGTCAATTCATTAACTAAGCAATTATTTAAACGGAGAGATAAGAAATTTTTTAATTCACGTTCATAAGAAAAAGGCTTAATTAATAATAATTCTGGCATCATCAAGCGATAAAGTTCGTCAAATAATAATTGGCAACGGTCAGGACCATCATAAATACTATAGAAGCATTCGCCAGTGGAGATATCAGCACCAGCTAGATAAATAGCATGATTTTCTTCATAGATTAAAGCTATATAATTATTTTTACTGCTAGTTAAGGCAGATTCGTTCATCACTGTACCGGGAGTGATGATTTTGATGACTTCACGTTTTGTAAGTCCCTTTGCTTTAGGGTCGCCGATTTGTTCACAAATAGCTACTTTATAGCCTTTATTTACTAATTTATTAATATAAGATTCAGCAGCATGATAAGGCACTCCACACATAGGAATGCCATCACCTGCTGTACTTCTTTTAGTTAAAGTGAGTTCTAATTCTTTGGAAACGAGTATAGCATCGTCCAAAAACATTTCATAAAAGTCACCTAGACGAAAGAATAATATTTGGTCTGGGTGTGCATTTTTTACAGTTTGATACTGTTGCATCATTGGAGTGAGTTTCAAAATTTACGCCTCCAATTCACCTTTTAATACCCATGTCTGTGGATGTGTGATTTTTACTTTAACTAAATCGCCGATTTGTTCATCTTTATGATCCCAAAGTATAATTTTATTTGTACGAGTATGACCTGTATAGACATTAGGATCTGTTTTACTAGGCCCTTCAACCATAACTTCTACTGTTTTATTTAATAAAGATTGATTTATTTCTAAGCTGATTTCATTTTGAGCGTCCATTAATTTATGAAGACGTTCTTTTTTGAGTTCTTGAGGAACTTGATTTTCCATAGTAGCTGCTGGTGTACCAGAACGTTTGGAATACAAGAATGTATAAGCTGCGTCATAGCGAATTTCTTTTAAGAATTCAAGCATTTGAGCGAAATCTTCATCTGTTTCTCCAGGGAAACCTACGATTAAATCAGTAGTGAAACTAGCTTCAGGGAATTGACTGCGGATTTTAGCTACAAGTTCTTTATAATAAGCTGTAGTATAACCACGATTCATAGCTTTGAGCATTTTGTCTGTACCATATTGAACTGGTAAATGGAAATGTTCACAGATATGTTTGCTATTTTTTATAGTTTCGATAACTTTATCTGTTAAATCACGAGGATGAGAAGTCATATAGCGAATACGTTCAATGCCTTCGATTTTATCTACCATCGCAAGTAAATCGGCAAAGTCAGCATCATCTCTATCTTTTCCGTAGGAATTAACATTTTGACCGAGTAAAGTAACTTCTTTTACACCATTTTGAGCAAGTTTTGTTATTTCTGCAACGATTTCTTGCGGTGCACGACTGCGTTCACGACCGCGAACGTAAGGAACGATACAATAAGTACAGAAATTATTGCAACCATACATGATAGGAACGAAAGCAAATAGAGAATTATTTTCTGCTGGTTCTACATTTGGTGGCATATCATAATCGCCAGCTAATTTGACAATATGACCACGAGAAGCAAAAATTTCTTCTAATACAGCAGGTAAATCATACATTTTATTTGTGCCGAGGACAAAATCTACATGAGAAGCTTTTTTGAAGATAGCATCACCATCTTTTTGTGCCATACAACCAGTGATACCTAAGATTAAATCTGGTTTTTGTTGTTTTAAATGTTTGATTTCGCCAATTTTGCCGTAAATTTTCTTTTCGGCACTTTCACGAACACAGCAAGTATTGATGATGATAATATCAGCGTTTTCTAATTTTTCGGCAGGTTTATAGCCCATGCGTTCTAACTGACCTGCGAAGCGTTCCCCATCAGAAAAATTCATCTGACAGCCATAAGGTAAAATTTTATATAATAATTGTTTATGATTTAACAAAAGATACATCCTTTCTAAAAATAAATTGAATTGTAATTAAATAACTAAGATAAGAATAGCCACCAGCTAATTAATACTGGTGGCTATATCCACAATAAAATAATTATATCATTTTCTAAAATGGACTTCAATACTTAGTGATTTTGAAGACGGCAAGTATAATTTTGCAGATAAGATGTATTAGTATGATGAACTTTAACATAGATTTTTATTTTAGATTTTTGATGATTGAAAAAAATAATTTTAATTTTTATGTTAAAATCTTGATTTTGTTACGAAAAATAAAATTTTAAATACAAATGTATATTATAAAAAGAAAAAATATAGAGTGTTTATTATATTACGCATATCATTGATAATGTGAATAACTTTGGTATAATTATACGATAAAGATATAAGATAAATGCAATTAATTAATAAAATTTAAAAGAGGAGTGGTCGATAGATGAAGAAAAATATGAAAAAAGATATTTTAGTTATGGGTTTTGCGATGTTTGCTATCTTTTTTGGTTCAGGTAATTTGATTTTTCCACCGATTATAGGTTTAGTATCAGGTGAACAAGTTGGCTGGGCAATTATCGGTTTAGCACTTACAGGAATTTTATTTCCTATGATGGCTTTAGCTTCTGTAGGTAATGTAGGATATAATTTGCAAGATATGATGAAACATATCAATAGTTGGTGGCATTATTTATATATGGGACTTGGTTTATTAGTTGTTATCTTTGGTACTATACCTAGATGTGGAGGTGTAGCTTTTGAGTCTGGTATGCAAGGCATTTTTGGTGAATTACCATTCATGGCGAGAATTATTTTTCTAGCTATATTTTTTGCAATATCATATTATTTTGCGATGAACCGTTCCACTGTTATTGATAAAGTGGGCAATTATTTGACACCAGCTTTACTTATTACTTTATTGGCAATTGTTGTATTAGCCATTGTAAATCCTATCGATACATTACATAGTAGCTCTATTTCTACAGCTAAAGAGTCATTTTTGAATGGATTTTTTACAGGATATAATACAGGTGATGTAGGTACAGGTATTATTTGTGCAGGTATGTTTATTACTGCTTTTCGTGAAAAAGGTTATTGCAATAAACAAGAATATAATAAAATGATGCTCGGTATTATCTTAGTAGGTTTTACTTTATTATTTGTTGTTTATGCTGGCTTAGCATATTTAGGAGCTCAAGGTGTAAATTATTATAGTTTAGATGTAAATGCTACATTTTTACTCACTGATTTAGTGAAGAATTTAGCAGGTTATGAAGGTAGTTTTATTTTAGCTGTTGCTGTTATTTTGGCTTGTTTGACTACTGCTATAGGTATGATTGCTACTGCTGGTCAATGGGTGGAAGTATGGCTTAAAGGCAAAATTTCTTATAGACAAGCTTCTTTGATGATTACTATTGCTATTTTTATGATTTCTTGTCTTGGTGTTAGCAATGTACTTAAAATATCTGGCCCTATTTTTATGATTTTATTCCCAATGTCAGTAGTATTGACTTTCTTAGGTTTAGGTAAAAAATGGGTACCAAATGATGGTGCATGGAAAGGTGCTGTTTGGGTAGCTTTTATTATGTCATTATTTGATGCTTTAAATTTAGCAGTGATGACAGGATTAGTGAATATAGATATTTCTGGCTTAATGAATATTATCAATCAAATTCCATTAGCTAAACAAGGCTTTGCATGGCTTATTCCTACAATTTTAGGTTATGTCATAGGTGCTGTTGTCTATAAATTTAAGAAAAAAGAAAGTATTGCTTACGAAGTTTGGGATAATTAATTTTAATTAGTATTTGGAGTATATTTTATGGAAGAAAATAATTTTATTTATGAGAATGGAAAAATTTTCACATCAGATGAAGATAATCTTCATGCTGATAGTATGATTGTGGAAAATGGATATATAAAATGGATAGGAAAAAAAGAAGATAGACCAACTTGTGATTTTCCAATAATAGATTTAAATAATGCTTGCGTATTGCCAGGATTTGTAGATGCACATATGCACCCTGTAATGCTGGCTGACTTTAGCAAAGAAATATCAGCATTACCTCCAAAAGTGAATTCTATAAAAGACTTGATTGCAGAAATAAAAACAAAAGCTCAACAATTGAAAAAGGATAATAAGAATGAATGGATTTTGGGCTGGGGTTATGATGAAGGAAAATTCGCTGAAAAACGTTCTATAACTCGTTGGGATTTAGATGAAGGAACAGAAGATTTTCCTGTGGCAATCATTCGCACTTGTGGTCATATAAGATGTGTAAATAGTAAAGCGTTAGCTTTAGTAGGAATAGATAAGAATACGAAAGACCCAGAAGGTGGGCAAATTGAACGTGATGAATTTGGTGAGCCTACAGGTGTTTTAAAAGAAAATGCTAGAAATTTAGTTTTGCCTTATATACCTGAATTAAATGAAGCTGAAAAAGTGCAGAATTTAGTAGATTTAGGCGATTTATTAACTTCACAGGGTATAGTGGCTGTCTGTGATATGGGCAATTTGGATAAATCCGATAATTATACTTATTATAAAAAAGCAATAGCAAAAGGTTTTAAGCAAGAAGTTTCTATGTATTATATGTGGGATTTCTTTATGCATGACAAGGATTTTGCTATTAGCAAGGAAAAGCAAAATAATGATAATCAAGTATTTGTTGCTGGATTGAAATTAATTGGTGATGGCAGTGTATCTGGTAAAACTGCGTGGATGGATAAGCCTTATTTAAATAGCAATAGTTGCGGTATAAGTGTATGTTCTGATGAACAATTAGAAACTGCAATTGATTTTTGTAAGCAAAATAAATGTCAATTATCCGTACATGCTATGGGAACAAATGCCATAAAACGCGTAGTGGATAGAGTTTATGCAGAAAAAGATTGGCTTAATCAAGATAGACCATATGTAAGAGTTGAACATATTACTTTACCTAGTCAAGATAGCATTAATAAAGCCGTAGAAAAAAATATTGGTTTTGTAACTCAACCTATTTTCCTTTATGCAGAAATAGAAAGTTATCTACAAAATTTGGGCAAAGACATCATGAAAGAATGTTATCCGATAAAATCTTTATTAGAGCAAAAAGTAAATCTATGTTTTTCTACTGATGCACCAGCTACATCATGGGCAGTGCCTTCTGATCCTTTTGTTTGTATCAAAGGAGCTGTTACGAGAAAAGCATATAATAATACAGATTGTGGTGATGACCAAATCATAGATATGAAAACTGCGATAATCTTATATACAAAAAAATCGGCACAAATTGCAGGTTTTAAAAATCTTGGTCAATTGAAAACAGGATATAAAGCAAATTTTATAACACTTGATAGAGATATTTTTGCTATAAATCCTCAAGATGTTGATAAGGTAAAAGTTAATAAAACTTATATTAGTGGCAAATGTGTTTTTGCTAGATAAGCTGAAAATATTAAATAATATTTAATAAATATGAGAAAATAAGAGAGAATTCTATAATATTATGGAATTCTTTTTTATTTATATTGATGTATTTGTAAAAATCAGATTATTTTTATTTAAAGAGTAGAAAATAAATACAGCTTGCTATATAATATTAAGGAATATAACTTTTATTTTTGTAAAAAGAAATGAAGTATATTAATAATAGAGAGGGATTTATAATATTTTTGTTATAAATTTGAAAGGAAGTTCTTTATGAATTCAAAAAATGAAAATTTAGCCATGTTATGTGATTTTTATGAATTTACAATGGGAAATGGCTATCTAAAAAATAATTTACATAAAAAAAATGTGTATTTTGATGTATTTTTCCGTAATATTCCTGATGATGGTGGTTTTGCTATAGCAGCTGGTTTACAACAAGTAATAGAATATATAAAAGATTTACATTTTGATAAAGAAGATATTGAATATTTTCGTTCTAAAAATATGTTCAGTGAAGATTTCTTAGAATATCTAGCTGATTTTAAATTTACAGGGGATATTTATGCTGTTCCTGAAGGAACTTGTATTTTCCCTCGTGAACCAATTATGACTATCAAAGCTCCTGCTATTGAAGCACAGATTTTAGAAACTTTTATTTTATTGACTTTAAATCATCAATCTCTTATTGCTACAAAAGCGAATCGTATCGTAAGAGCCGCTCAGGGTAGACCTGTGTTAGAATTTGGTTCTCGTCGTGCTCAAGGTGCAGATGGTGCGGTAAAAGGTGCTAGAGCTGCATATATTGGCGGTTGCGCTGGAACAGCTTGCACACTTACTGATGAACTTTATCAAGTGCCAGCTAGTGGTACTATGGCTCATGCTTGGGTACAGATGTTTGATTCTGAATATGAAGCATTTAAAGCTTATTGTGAAATTTATCCTCATAATGCAGTATTATTAGTAGACACTTATAATACTTTAAAAAGTGGTGTACCAAATGCTATTCGCGTATTCAAAGAAATGCTTGTGCCACAAGGTATTACTAATTTTGCAATTCGTTTAGACTCTGGGGATATTTCTTATTTATCTAAACAAGCTAGAAAAATGCTTGATGAAGCAGGTCTTACAAATTGTAAAATCGTAGCATCTAATGCTTTAGACGAACATTTAATCCGTGATTTATTAATGCAAGGTGCTAAAGTAGATGTATTTGGTGTAGGTGAAAGAATGATTACTTCAAAATCTGCACCAGTGTTTGGCGGTGTATATAAATTAGTAGCTATTGAAAATGAAAATGGTGAAATTACACCAAAAATTAAACTCAGCGAAAATATCTCTAAAATAACAAACCCACATTTCAAAAAAGTATATCGTTTGTATGATAAAGAAACTGGTAAAGCTATCGCTGATGAACTTTGCTTATATGATGAAACAATTGATACAACAAAAGAACATACTATTTTTGATCCAAATGCTACATGGAAACAAAAAACTCTCACTAATTTCACTGCTAGAGAATTACAAGTTCCTATCTTCAAAAATGGTGAATGTGTATATGAAAGCCCATCTATAGAAGAAATAAAAGCATATTGTCAAAAAGAAGTGGAAACTTTATGGGACGAAGTAAAACGCTTTGAAAATCCACATCGTTATTATGTAGATTTATCTCAAAAATTATGGGATATTAAAAAAGAATTATGCGTTAAAAATGCAATGAAAAGCAAATAATATAAATAAGATATGTTCATTTCTTTGATGGCAAAGAAACGAACCAAAGAAAACCACCGCAGATAAATTTTTAGTTTTGAAAATAACTATTGCTTCACACAACGCTTAGAAACTCGCTACGCTCAAACATTCAGACTAAAACCGTATTCAGCAATAATTATTTTCAATAACCTACGGTTACCACTAAAATTTATAATGCGGAAGTAGTTTGGTATTATAATGAATTAAAAATGTAGTCGTAATTTTATTTTTGCCAATAGCTTTCAGCTACTGTAAAAGTCTGCTAATGCGGGAATAGTTAGGTGTTATTGATATTTAAAAATTTATTTTTAATAATCTATGGTTATCACTAAAATTTATAGTGTGGAAGTAGTTTGGTGTTGTATTTTTGTAGTGTGTAAATTAAAGGCTAGAGCAATCTATACTCTAGCCTTTTTGTTATTTTATGGGATTGGATATGAGGTAATGGGGTTTTGTTCTGATGATGAAAGATGGAGTAGGGTTATAATGTAGGTATAGTTGGTGGTTGTAGTAGTTAAATTCTAGGGTATCAATGAAGATGCCTTGGTTATAAACTAATTTTAAATTTAGTTTGTTATTTTGCCAGCCATAGTTGGTGTAAGGGTTTTCATAGAAAATAGTTGTACAAGAATCAAAGTTATCATTTTCGGAATTAGTATTATTCTTTTGCCAAGCGTTTAGTTTAGCTAATAAATTATATTTTCTAGTGTTTAAGGTAATATTAATTCTGATGCAATCAGGGGAAATTTGGGAGAAAGAAATAGAATTTAAATTTAGAGGATTATGAGAGAATTTAAATTCTTGTTGAAAGATTTCAGGAGTAATGGAATTATCATTAGATAAATATGGTAAATGAAGTTTAGAAAGATAGTTATTTAAAGATGATAAATCTTGAGTAGAGGATTTATTATCTTTTTTTATTTGAGCTAAGAATTTCCATGTAGCAGATAAAATAGCTTGTTTTTGTTCGTTTTCAGCATTACTAGTTATAGCTATGACCATATTTTCTTTGGGCAAGATAATGCAATATTGACCGAAAAGACCGGCACAACGAAAGGCTTTTTCAGGTTGGCATTTCCAAAAATAATAGCCGTAGCCTAATTTGCTATCTGGAAAAGCTTTATCATCTGTATTTATATATACTGTGAGTAATTTTTCAATGTATTCTGGGGCTAGTAATTGTTTATTATTCCATGAGCCTTTATTGAGTATAAATTGACCGAATTTAGCTAAATCTTCTGTGGTCAAACTTAAACCCCATGAGCCTTTATCGTAGTTTTGAGTATTTTTTTCCCAACTTATATTAGTTATATTTAAATGAGAGAAAAGTTTTTCTTGTAGATAAGTCAAAAGATTCTTGCCAGTTAATTCTTGAATGATGGCACTACATAAAAATGGGCAACGATTATTATAAAAGAAGGAAGTGCCAGGTTTTGTCTGTAGTTTTAAAGAAAATGCTTCACTAATCCAATCATCTTTTAAGTAAAAATCTTGAATTTCTTTGTCGATGAATCCATAAGTCATGGATAATAAATGATGTATGGTGATGCTTTTAATATCTTCAGTAGGTTCAAAATTTAATTTGTGTTTTAAAAGTGAATAAATTGTGGTATCCAATGTAAATAATTTATCTTGGAGAGCAAACATCATAGCAATGGCGGTAAAAGATTTGCTCACAGAAAATAAAATCTGTTTTTCATGTTCATTATAAGGGGCAATATAAACTTTAGAGAGCAATTTATTATCTTTATAGATTACAAGTGAATGTAAGTTTAGATTAGTTAAGGTATCAACATATTGAAAAAAATAAGAAGGTGAGATACCTTCTTGTAAAAAATTATTGTTTATCATATATATTCCTCAATTAATAAAATAAATTTTTGCGCAAACGAACAGCAACGTAGCTTGCAATTAAAGTTTTGATGATATCACCAGGTATGAAAGGTAAAGCACCAATGGTGATGCCTTCTAAAATGGAAAGTTTCATAATGAAGCAAAGCATAGCTACACCAAAAATATAAGTGATAGGAATGACAGCAAGTCCTGCTAAAAAGAAGTTTTTGAAGGAGTTTTTATTTCCTTTTAAATAACTAGCGATAGGATAACTGACGATAAAGCCCCAAAGATAACCACCAGTTGGGGAAAATAAACAGTTGAAACCACCTGCACCACCAGAAAATACAGGAAGACCGATAGCACCGATTAGCGTATAGACAATCATGATGATTAGTGTTTCTTTTGGTGTGGATAAAAATGCTGATAATAACATAGTTAAAGTAAGGCAAGTAAACGGAACAGCAGTGATAGGGAAAGATATGTAAGCTGATATGCAGATGATAGCTACGCAAACAGCCATTTTTGATAGGGTTTTTGTTGTTAATGATGATGATGACATAAAATTATCTCCTTATATATTTATAAAATTGAATTTTATAAAGTATGTTTTGATATGATTATAAGAAAATAAAAAGATATAGTCAACTCTAAAGATATTTTTGGTTTACTATATTGTTAAGTTTTGATATTTTTATTTGATTATAAAAAAGTTTTTAATTACAATAGATTGTATAAAATCAACAATAGTATAGTAGGTGATTTCATGGAAATTATTGATAATATAAATAAAACGATGAAAGATGATTTGATAAAAGAAATAAAAAAGAATAGTAAAATATCTATAGCTTCAGCTTGTTTTTCTATATATGCTTATCAAGAATTAAAAAAGCAATTAGATAATATAGAACAATTAAGATTTATATTTACTTCACCAACTTTTATAAAGGAAAAAGTGGAAAAAGAAAAAAGAGAGTTTTATATACCTAGATTATCCAGAGAAAAAAGTTTATATGGAACAGAATTTGAAGTTAAGTTAAGAAATGAATTAACGCAAAAATCCATTGCAAAAGAATGTGCTGAATGGATAAAAGAGAAAGTCATATTTAAATCAAATACAACGAATGAGAATATGGCTGGTTTTATGAATATTGAAACAAAGGATAAAAAGATTACATATATGCCCATACAAGGTTTTACAACTGTAGATATTGGTTGTGAACGCGGTAATAATTTTTATAATATGATCAATAAAATAGATGCACCATATAGTGAAGCTTATTTGACTTTATTTGAGAATATTTGGCAAGACAAAGATAAATTACAAGATGTTACAGATATTGTAATTGATAGTATTTCTAATGCTTATAAAGAAAATCCTCCAGAATTAATTTATTTTATAACTTTATATAATGTATTTAGTGAATTTTTAGAGGATATATCTGAAGATATTTTGCCTAATGAAGCCACTGGTTTTAAAGATAGTAAGATATGGAATTTATTGTATGATTTCCAACAAGATGCGGTGTTGGCGATTATTAATAAATTGGAAAAATATAATGGCTGTATATTAGCAGATAGTGTAGGTTTAGGGAAAACTTTTACAGCATTAGCAGTTATAAAATATTATGAGAATAGAAATAAAAGTGTATTAGTACTTTGCCCTAAAAAATTAGCAGAAAATTGGAATACGTATAAAGATAATTATATAAATAATCCTATTGCTGTAGATAGATTAAATTATGATGTGTTATTCCATACAGATTTATCAAGAAAACAAGGTTTTTCTAATGGTTTAGATTTAGATAGAATTAATTGGGGTAATTATGATTTGATAGTTATTGATGAAAGTCATAATTTTAGAAATGGTATGGGGACTCATGCTAATAATAATGAAAACCGCTATGCAAAATTGATGGATAAAGTAATTCGTGCAGGGGTAAAAACTAAAGTATTGATGTTGTCAGCAACACCTGTTAATAATCGTTTCATTGATTTAAAAAATCAATTAGCATTGGCATATGAAGGAAAAAGTGATTTATTAAATAAAAAATTAAAAACAACAAAGGGAATTGATGAGATTTTCAAAAAAGCACAAAAAGCTTTTAATGAATGGGTAAATTTAGAGCCAGAAAATAGAACTACACAAGTTTTATTGCGTATGTTAGATTTTGATTTCTTTGAAGTTCTAGATAGTGTTACTATAGCTCGTTCAAGAAAACATATTGAAAGATATTATAGTGCAGAAAAAATAGGCAAATTTCCTGAAAGATTAAAACCTATTTCAAAAAGACCTATGCTCACTGATTTGAAGGAAGCTATTAAATATATGAACAATTAATATCATTGAATTTAAGTATATATACTCCATCTGATTTTATATTAGATAGTAAAAAAGTAAATTATATAGATTTAACGCAGAAAAAAGGACTTACACAGCAAGGTCGTGAACAAGGTATTCGCCGTTTGATGAGTATAAATTTACTCAAAAGGTTAGAAAGCTCAGTATACTCATTTGAAGTAACCTTGAATAGAATAAAAGATTTAATAAATGATACTATTAATAAAATAGATGAGTTCGAACAATCTGGATTAGGTGATATTGATGCTATGAATATGAATATGGATAGTGATTTTGATGCTGATGACCAAAATACAGATTTATTCACTGTAGGTAGGAAAGTAAAAATTAGCCTAGCTGATATGGATTATATAAGTTGGCGACATTATCTAAAAAAAGATGCTGAAACGTTGGATTTATTATCTTTAATGGTAGGAGATATTACAGCGGATCACGATATGAAATTGCAGTCATTATTAGAGTTGATATCAGAGAAGATAGAAAATCCTATAAATGAAAATAATAAAAAAATAATGATATTCTCGGCATTTGCAGATACTACAATGTATTTATATGAAGAAATAAGTCAGTATGTGAAAACAAAATATAATTTAGATGTAGCAGTAGTAACAGGTTCAATAGAGGGAAGAACTACAATAAAGAATTTCAAAGCTAGTTTAAATAATGTATTGACTTGTTTTTCGCCTATATCTAAGGGAAAAGATATATTAATGCCTCAAAATAGCGATAATATTGATATATTGATTGCTACAGATTGTATTTCTGAAGGGCAAAATCTGCAAGATTGTGATTATCTAATAAATTATGATATTCATTGGAACCCTGTGAGAATTATTCAACGTTTTGGACGTATTGACCGTATTGGCAGTAGAAATAAGGTTATTCAATTAGTTAATTTCTGGCCAGATTTATCTTTAGATGAATATATAAATTTAAAAGGTAGAGTAGAAACGAGAATGAGAATTTCGGTAATGACTTCTACTGGTGATGACGATTTAATTAATCCAGAAGAAAAAGGTGATTTGGAATATAGAAAAGCACAATTAAAGAAATTACAAGAAGAAGTAATAGATATTGAAGATATGTCAAATGGTATATCTATTATGGATTTGGGATTGAATGAATTTCGTTTAGATTTGCTAGAGTATATAAAAACTCATGAGGATTTGGATAAAAAACCGTTTGGTATGCATGCTGTAGTGAATAAAAGTGATGATTTGCCAAATGGAGTAATTTTTGTATTAAAAAATCGTAACAATAATATAAATGAAGATAGTCTAAATCGTATTCATCCATTTTATATGGTTTATGTAAGTGAAGAAGGAGAGGTCGTTTGTGATTATCTAAATCCTAAAAAATTATTAGATACAATGAGACTTCTTTGTCGAGGAAAAGACAAGCCAATTACTCATTTATGTAAGATTTTCAATGAGCAAACAAATGATGGTAAAAATATGCAAGAGGTATCTCAATTATTAGATGAAGCGATTAATTCTATTATTGATGTGAAAGAAGAAAGTGATATAGATAGTTTGTTTACAACTGGTGGAACGAGTGCTTTATTATCAACTATAAATGGTATAGATGATTTTGAATTAATTTGCTTTTTGATGATAAAATGAGGTAGGTGTTAGTATATGCTTTTTCCAGAAAAAACAGAGTTTAAAAAGAGAATACCAAAGCAAAAGTTTTATACAAATATGGAGATAACATCTAATTTAAAAAAGGCTTTTGTGGAGCAGATAAAGATAATTTATTGGCAAAATAAATTGACATCTATAACATTGAATATAGATAAAGGTAAATCTGTATTAGAAATTGAAGTCATAGAGATAAAATTAAATAGTAAAAATTTAGATGAGATGGTTTTGTCTAAAATAGATAAATGTATACCGTACCATATATTGTTTTTATTAGAGTATGAAGGAATGTATCAGGCTTTTATCAGCTATAAGGAGATAGAAAATGAGAAGATAAAAGTAAATAAATACTATCATACGCAATGGCTAGAAAAAGAAAATCTTCCATGTAAAATAGAAGGTTTGAATATGGATAGTGTGTATGAAAATTTTGTACGTCAAATTGCAGGGGCAGAATTAAATGTAGGTTCAGAGGAGAAGAAGAATTTAAAAGAAGATATTGAACAAGCAGAGGAAAAGAAACAGTTAGAAAAACAGATAAGTGCATTGCAAGCAAAAATAAGAAAGACAAAACAATTTAATCGAAAAGTGGAATTGAATAATGAGTTAAAGAAATTAAAGAAAATGCTTGAAAAGTTTTAGTTAAAAAGATTTTATGCATATTTAAGGGAGTCAAAGAAAATTGGCTCTCTTATTTTATATAAGATAAAGTAATTGTTTATAAAGATATGTATATCTTTAATTTAGAGTGATAAAATATTCATGTGAATAAATTTTTTGTATGTTTTTTTGAAGGTGATTTTTTATGATAGGGGAAATTTTTGATTTTTCTATAATATGTAAGGAGATATAATAAAGAAAAAAACTGTTTCTAAAAGAGAAAACAGTTTTTTATAAATAGATAATAGAAGAGAAAAGCTGACCTACCACAATCAGAATAAATCTCAATTTTTATTATAACATATAAGATTATATATTTATTATAAAGTATTGTGAGGTAAAAGTATGAAATCATTAGAATTAAAACCTAATAAGGAAATTTTATTGGAAACTTTAGAAAAAAATATTATAGGTAGAAATACAGAAATAATAAATTTTATCAGATTATTAGATTCTATAAAGTCTAATTTTTCAATAGCAATAGATAATGATTGGGGAACTGGTAAAACTTTTTTTGTAAAACAAGTAAAAATAATATTAGATGCATATAATGAGCATAGTTATGATTATGAATTAAGTAATTTAGAAAGAATAAAAAACGTTATAGATATTAAAAATATTGATTTACATTTAGCTGTTTATTATAATGCATGGGAAAATGATAATCAAAAAAGTCCATTATTATCGTTAATTTATGAAATAATAAAAGTTGCTAAGATAGATACTAATAAAACTGATATATCTATAAATAAGGAAAAAATAATAAAAGATGGTTTATCTGCAATAGTAAAACATTTTTCAGGAATTGATATAAAGGAATTATTAAAATGTGTAGAAACTGAAGCAAAGGATATTTTTAAAGAAATAAAAGGTCAAAAATCTACAAAAGAGCAAGTAGATAATATATTAAATAATTTATTATTAGAACATGGCGAACGTTTGGTAATATTTATAGACGAACTTGATAGATGTAGACCAACTTTTGCGGTAGAATTATTGGAACAGATAAAACATTATTTTGATAATGATAAAATAACATTTGTTTTTTCTACAAATATAAAACAGTTACAATATACTATAAAAAAATATTATGGAGAAGCTTTTGAAGCTAAAAGATATTTAGATAAGTTTTTTGATTTAACAGTATCACTTAATGAAGTAAATGTAATAGAATATTTTAATTTTGTAAATGAAGATTTACGAGATGATATGTATGATTATGTTTGTAAAGAAATTGTGAAGGAATATAATTTTACTTTAAGAGATATTATAAAGTTTACTCAAATAAATAAGATTTGTATAGAGAATTTAAGAAAAAATCAAAATAAATATCTTTATCTTAATAAAAGCTGTAATATATATATATTGATTTCTATTTTATCAATAATGATAGGATTAAAAATAAAAAGATATGATCAATATGAAGACTTTATTACTGGTAAAGATAGTACACCATTAATTATTATATTATCTAAATCAGAATGGATATCATATGGTATTGATAAATTACTTTCTGAAAAAGAAAAAAGTAGTAAAGATATTAATACAATAAAAGAAAAATTAGAATCAATGTATAAAGCTATTTTTATAGAGAAATATAGAGATAAGCACTCAATAAAAATTGGAGAACTGGAATTTACTAAAGAAACAAGGAAAATACTTTTTGAGGCAGAAGGTTTATTATCTAGATTTGCAAGATATAATTAAAAATAGATACTATATTGACAAATAAGGAATGTAATAGATTTTTGAATAAAAAAATGGTATAATTACTGTTAATTATGTCAAATGTGAGAGAAACTCTCTATCTTCAACTGAATAAGGTTGAGGTAGAGAGTTTATTTTATGTAATAAATGGGGGTATGAATAGATGGAGAAGATGAGAATGGAGTCTATGGATATAGTAGCTCAAAATGTGGAAAATATAGGAAATTTATTTCCTGATTGTATTACAGAAGCTAGAGATGAAAATGGTAAAATACAGAAAGTAGTTGATAGAGATAGGTTAATGCAAAAATTTTCACATAAAATAATTGGGGGGGGTACAACGGAACGTTATGAATTTACTTGGGTAGGAAAAAATGCTTCAAGAGTGGAAGCAAATACGACTACAAATAAGACTCTACGCCCATGTATAGAGGAAAGTAAGGATTGGGATAATACAGAAAATCTCTATATTGAAGGGGACAATCTTGAAGTACTCAAATTGTTGCAAAATAGTTATTTTAATAAGGTAAAAATGATATATATTGATCCTCCATACAATACTGGTAATGATTTTATTTATATAGATGATTTTGCACAAAATATAGATGAATATGAAGAAGCCAAAGGTTCTTTTGATGAAGAAGGCAATCGTTTATTTAAAAATACAGATACTAATGGTAGATTTCATTCTGATTGGTGTTCTATGATTTATCCTAGATTGATATTAGCTAGAAATTTATTAGCTGATGATGGAGTTATATTTATTTCTATTGATGATAATGAACAAGAAAATTTAAAGAAAATATGTGATGAAGTTTTTGGAGAAAATAATTTTGTGGCACAACTTATTTGGGAAAAAAAGAAAAAAGGGGCGTTTTTGAGTAAAAATTATATAAATATGAAAGAATATATTTTAATATATGCTAAAGTAAATGAATTATTTGGTGGATTAGTAGGGGAAATTGTCAATAAAAAAGAAACGTATCCTTGTATAAAGACAACTAACAAAGATGGAATACGTATTATTCATAAAGGAATAAAAAGTAAACATAAGGATAAAGATTATAAAATATTAGCTGGAACATGTATTAGTTCTGGAAATATGAAATTAACATATATGGATAATGCTACTATAAAAAATAGTATCTTACAAAATGATATAAGAATTTATAGCAATTGGATATATAATCAAGAATCTTTAGATAAATATTTTAGGGAAGGCAATTTGTATATTACACAAGACAATTATATACGACGTATAGTAAAAGAAACACGTATAAAAATGTTAAAAGATATATTAACTCGTGTGGGAGATGATGAAAAAGCTGTATCAAAATTTACTTTTGATACAAATTTAAATAATGGAGGATGGGGAACAAACGAAGATGCTAATGAAGAGTTGCATAAAATATTAGAGAAACAATATATTTTTAGTTATTCTAAACCAGTTAGATTGATAGCGAAACTTATTCAAACAATTAATAATAGAGATGCAATAATTTTAGATTTTTTTAGTGGTTCAGCAACAACTGCTCATGCTGTTATGCAGTTAAATGCAGAAGATGGCGGTAAGCGTAAATTTATTATGGTGCAATTGCCAGAGAAAACAGATGAAAAGAGTGAGGCTTTTAAGGCTGGTTATAAAAATATCTGTGAAATTGGCAAGGAACGTATTCGTCGTGCTGGTGAGAAAATAAAAGAAGAAGCAGGGCTTAATGGGCAGGATTTGGATATTGGTTTTAGAGTATTGAAATTAGATAGTAGTAATATGAAGGATATCTATTATAGTGCTGATGAATATGATCAAGGAATGCTTGAAAATATGCAGTCAAATACAAAAGAAGATAGAACGGATTTAGATTTATTATTTGGCTGTTTAGTAGATTGGGGATTGGAATTAGACAAACCATATACTACAAAAGAAATCAATGGTCATAAAGTGCATATTTATAATGATGGAGATTTAGTAGCTTGCTTCGAGAAAGATTTGGATATGAAAACTATAGATGAAATTGCAAAATTACAAGCATTAAGAGTAGTATTTTCTGATAATAGTTTTGTTGATTCAGCTACAAAGATAAATGTAGCTGAACATTTTAAAATGATTGCTCCTGATACTGATATAAAGGTTATATAATGAGGTGAGCAAATGAGATTACAGTTTAAACATCAGAAATTTCAACAAGATGCTACAAATGCTGTTTGTGATATTTTTGCAGGACAGCCTTATAGTTCAATTAATTATAGATTAGATAGTGGCGATAATATCGTTTTACATGATAATGCTTGGGCAAATGCAAAAGTACAGATAGATGATAATACTATTTTAGAGCGTATAAATAAAATTCAACGTGAAAATCAAATTGCTGTATCTAAAAAATTAGAAGGTAAATATAATCTCACCATTGAAATGGAAACTGGTGTAGGTAAAACTTATACTTATATAAAAACGATATTTGAATTAAATAAAAGATATGGTTGGAGTAAGTTTATAATAGTGGTACCGTCTGTTGCTATTCGTGAAGGTGTATATAAATCTTTGCAGATAACACAGGAACATTTTGCTCAAGAATATAGTAAAAAGATAAGAGTTTTTGTCTATAATTCGCAAAGATTGAATGAAATAGAAAGTTTTGCGTCAGATAATGCCATTAATGCAATGATTATAAATTCACAAGCATTCAATGCCAAAGGAAAAGATGCTCGTCGTATTTATATGGAATTAGATGAGTTCCGTTCGCGTAAACCGATTGATGTCATTGCAAAAACAAATCCTATTTTAATCATAGATGAACCACAATCAGTAGAGGGACCAAAGACAAAAGAAGGATTGAAAAAATTTAATCCTTTATTTATATTGCGTTATTCTGCTACACATAAAAAAGATAGTATTTATAATATGGTTTATCGCCTTGATGCAGTGGAAGCTTATAATAAAAAATTGGTAAAAAGAATAGCAGTGAAGGGAATTATGCAAAAGGGGATAACTGCTACAGAAGGTTTTGTTTATCTTGAGAAAATAAATTTATCAGAAAAAGCTCCAACTGCTATGTTGCAATTTGATGTAAAAGGTGCAACGACTATTCGCAAAAAAACCATGAAGGTAAATGAAGGTTTTAATCTTTATGATAATTCAGGTGAGCTAGACGAATATAAAAATAATTATGTAGTCAGCAGTATCAATGGTAAAGAAGACTATATTGAGTTTTTAAACGGCAAACGAGTATATATTGGACAAGTATGTGGTGAAGTCAATGAAGAACAGTTGCGACGTATTCAGATACGAGAAACGATTTTATCACATCTAGATATGGAGAAAAAACTATATAACAAAGGCATAAAAGTATTATCTTTATTTTTCATTGATGAGGTAAGCCATTATAAGCAATATGATGAAGCTGGACAGGCTCAAAATGGTATTTTCGCCAAAATGTTTGAAGAAGAATATGAAAAAGTTTTAAACGAATTCCAATTGGATTTAGATAGTGATAGTTATAGAGAATACTTAGAAAATATAAGTGCCAATAAAACTCATGCAGGATATTTTTCAATTGATAAAAAAGGTCGTATGCAAAATGGTAAGATAAGTAAGAAAGAAAATACTTCTGAAGATGTTGATGCATATGATTTGATTATGAAAGATAAAGAGAGATTATTATCTTTTGATGAACCTGTTAGATTTATTTTTTCACATTCAGCACTTCGTGAAGGTTGGGACAATCCAAATGTATTTCAAATTTGTACATTGAAGCAAAGTAATAGTGAAATCCGCAAGCGTCAAGAAGTAGGTCGTGGTCTTCGTCTAGGTGTAAATCAAAAAGGTGAACGTATGGATGAAACTGTATGGGGAGAAGATGTACAAGATATTAATACATTGACTATTATAGCTAGTGAAAGTTATGATAGTTTTGCTAAAGCATTGCAAAATGAATTAGCAGAAGTCCTAGAAAATAGACCAAAAGTAGTAAGCAGAGAATTATTTGAAGGTAAAATTATCAAAAATAATAAAGGCAATCAAATAATCATAGATAAAGATATGGTAGATACTATTTATTATGATTTGGTAAGTAATAAATATATAGATAGAAAAGGAAATTTAACGGATAAATATTACGAAGATAGAAAAGAAGATAATATTGAATTTTCCCCAGAAATAAAAGAGTATACTTCATCTATTTTGGATATTATAGATAGTATATATAATGAAAAAACTATTGATATTGCTAATGCTTATGATACTAATGTTGAGTTAAAGTTGAATACAGAAAAATATAATATGAAAGAGTTCCAAAATCTTTGGTCAAGAATAAATAAAAAAGCTATTTATGAAGTAGAATTTGATAGCAAAGATTTTATAAATAAGGCAATAGATGCATTAAATCGAAAACTACATGTAACGAAGATTTATTTTAAAATTGAAAAAGGACAATTAGATAAGATAAAATCCAAAGATGATTTATTATCAGGTACAGCCTTTGTCAAAGAAAAACGCAATGAATATGATAGTAAAAATATTTCTGTGGCTAATAGTAGTGTAAAATATGATTTAGTAGGCAAATTGGTAGAAGGTACTGGGCTTATACGCAAAGATATTGTAGCTATATTAGTAGGGATTGAAAAAAATGTATTTAATCAATTTAAAAATAATCCAGAAGAATTTATTATCAAAGCTACTAATTTAATCAATGAAGAAAAAGCAACGACTATAATTGGTCATATAGAGTATAGTTTATTAGATAAAACGTATGATATAGATGTATTTACAGAAAATACATTAAAAGGAAAACTAGATGTGAATGCAATGAAAACGCGTAAGCATTTATATGACAATTTAGTATATGATTCTAAAGTTGAAAGAAATTTTGCTACAGAATTAGAAGCATCAGATAAGGTAGCTGTATATGTGAAATTGCCAAATAAATTTTTTATTCCTACACCTGTGGGAAGATATAATCCAGACTGGGCGATTGCTTTTTATGAAGGTAGTGTAAAACATATTTATTTTGTGGCAGAAACAAAAGGATCAATGTCTTCAATAGAATTGCGAACAATAGAAAAATCAAAGATTGATTATGCTAAGAAATATTTTGAAAAACTAAAAAATGATGATGTAATCTATGATGTAGTAAATAGTTATGATAAATTATTAAATATCATAAGTAAATGATGAATTGTCAATCCAAGTGCGACACTTCTTTTAAAAATAAATTAAATGGAT
>ERZ773143.1157-NODE-1157-length-24844-cov-6.715721_pt1 | contig 24844 bp, 13 predicted proteins | sample MGYA00580852_ERZ773143 | MGnify/ENA primary metagenome ERZ773143 (study PRJEB29015, sample SAMEA2737853) | human gut metagenome | biome: human gut; feature: human-associated habitat; material: faeces | place: China | collected 2012 ... | reverse complement strand
GAGGTCCAGCACTACGTGAAAGAGAAGCTCTCCGAGGCGCAGGCGCTCATCAAGGGCGTGCACACCCGCTGCGACACGCTCCTCCAGCTCATCCGTCTCATCGCCGACGAACAGCACGACTATTTCTGCAATGGCGGCGAGCTCGTCCCCATCACGATGCAGCAGGTGGCCGAAAAGATGGGCATGAGCACCTCGACCGTCAGCCGCGCCGCGCAGAACAAATACATCCAGTTCCAAGGCCGCACCATCCCGCTGCGCAGCTTTTTCACCACGGCCATCCACTCGGATGCGGCCGTTTCCTCCCACGCGGTCAAGCAGCGCATCCGCAGCCTCATTCAGGCCGAAGACCCCGCCGCCCCGCTCTCGGACGAGGCGCTGCGCCTCGCCCTCTCCGCCCTCGGCGTGGAGGTCAGCCGCCGCGCCGTGGCCAAATACCGCATGGCGATGGATATCCCGTCCTCGTCCCAGCGCAAAAAGCGCTGAGCGCGGGGCGCGATACAATATTTTATCAGGAGGAGCATGCTCTATGGCCAGCGTCTACGACCGCACCGACATCTACGACCTCTTCGACTCCCCGAAAAAGGATGCACAGACCCTCTCCCACTGGCAGGCCGTTTTCGACGGCAGGCCCATTCGCTCGGCGCTCGATGTGAGCATCGGGACGGGCTCGCTCACGCTGCCGCTCGGGCAGCTCGGCGTCTCGCTGTACGGCTCCGATTTGAGCGACAGCATGCTCGCGCGCTGCCGCAAAAAGGCGGACGAGCGTGGCATCGCCATCGACCTGCGGCAGAGCGATTTCCGCGACCTGACGTCTCATTTTGACCGCAGCTTCGACTGCGTGATGAGCACCGGCAACTCGCTTGCCTACGTGACAAACAACGAGATCACCGGCGTTTTGGAGCAGATGGACGCGCTCGTGGAGCCCGGAGGCTGCCTCTACTTCGACCTTCGCAACTGGGACCGTATCGTGGGGCAGAAAAAGCGTTTTTACTGCTACAATCCCGCCTTTCTGCCAAACGGCGACCGCGTGAACCTCATGCAGGTCTGGGACCATTTATCCGACGGCTCCATTGTCTTCAATCTTGTCTACACCTTCGAGCGCGATAACAAAATCTTCCAAAAAGAGCGTTTTGAGGAGCACTACCACCCCGTACCGCAGAAATTACTGCTCGACAAGCTCACGCAGCTCGGGTATGAGGACGTGCGCGTGCGCGCCTTTCCCGTGCAGTTCGGCGCGTTTGACATCGAAAACAGCGAGTGGTACTGTGTGCTGGCGCACAAAGCAAAATAATCGTTGCCTTTTTCCGCAAAAAGGGCATGATAAGAAAGTCATATCACGCGCGGCGGTAAACGCCGCGCGTTTCAACAGGAGGAAATTATCATGGATGGTATGAAAAATATCAGCAAGGCAGAGGTCCTGACCCTGCGCGATCAGGTCGCCTATCAGTCCGGTCAGGTCGTCAGCCGCACGCTGGCGCAGAACGAGCACGTGAGCGTCACGCTCTTCTCGTTCGACAAGGGTGAGGAGATCAGCACCCACGAATCCGGCGGCGACGCGATGGTCACCTGCCTCGACGGCGTGGGCAGGATCACGATCGACGGCGTCGAGCACATCCTGCACGAGGGTGAGAGCATCGTCATGCCCGCGCGCCATCCGCACGCGGTGTACGGTCAGGAGCAGTTCAAGATGCTGCTCGTCGTGGTGTTCTGATCTTTTTATTTACCGAAAAGGTGCGAAAGCAGTCTATTTTCGCGCCTTTTTCGCGCCTTTACCGCAAGGTGGCGCATTATCGCGCCGCATGCTTCTTTGCGTGGCCTGAATGAAGCTTCATCCATCGGCCCAATTTTTCGCTTCTGATTTTAACATATCATTTTCTCATTGATACTTGACAAAATGTAATGACATGGTATAATGAGGCCAATTTCCGCAGCAAAGGAGGCGATCGTTTGAACACCATGGTTACGTCCAAAAATGTCAATTTTGGAGTAAGCTGGCGACTGATCGTTGGCGTAGAGGGGCATTCGTCCGAATCTATGTCGTCGAAACAGTCGGCAGCGGTTTGATCGACCTCATTTTCCAAGGCTTGGTTTGATTCGCTGCCTGCAATGATCGGCAGCATGGATCCGGTATGCTCCATTGATCTGGCAAAGCACTTGTGGAATGTTCCACAAGCATGGGAGTATCCCCTTGCAATGTCAGAGCGCGGGAACAGACCGGTTTTTTTGTTACCCGAATCATTCAGGACGGGGCATTTTTGCCCCACCGCCATGAAAGGAAATTTTTTACCATGAAACGCAAGCTCACCGCCAAGGAATACACCTATGTTGCCAGCATGCTCTTCGGCCTGTTTTTCGGCGCAGGTAACCTTATTTTCCCCGTGCACCTCGGCCAGATGGCCGGTTCCAACGTTTGGCAGGCCATTCTGGGGCTTCTCATCACGGGCGTGGGCCTGCCGCTGCTCGGCGTGGCTGCGCTCGGCATCAGCCGCTCCAACGGTCTTTTTGACCTGAGCAGCAAGGTCAACCGCCCCTACGCGATGTTCTTCACCTGCGCGCTGTATCTGACCATTGGGCCGTTTTTCGCCATTCCCCGCTGCGCGACGACGTCATTCACCGTGGGACTTGAGCAGGTGCTTCCGCAAAATGGCAGTAACACACTGTACCTGCTGCTCTTCTCGGCGGCGTTTTTCGCCGCGGCGCTGTTTTTCGCGCTGCGCCCGGGCAAGATCCTGACCTGGGTCGGCAAAATTCTGAACCCCTGCTTTCTCGTCTTCCTCGGCATTCTGGTCGTCGTCGCGCTTCTCTCTCCGAGTGCGGCCATCGCGGATGTCGAGCCGCTCGGCGACTACGCGTCCCAGCCGTTTTTCGCTGGTTTCCTCGAAGGGTACAACACCATGGACGCGCTGGCGAGTCTTGCCTTCGGCATCATCGTCGTGCAGGTCATCCGTGACCTCGGCGTGGACGATCCCACCGCTGTGGCGGGGAGCACCGTCCGCGCGGGCATTTTCAGCAGCCTTCTGATGGCGTTCATCTACATCGCCGTCACGATCGCCGGCACGCAGAGCCGCGGCGTGCTTGAAGCCAGTGAGAACGGCGGCACGGCGCTCGCGCAGATCGCACAGCACTACCTCGGCTCCGCCGGTCTCTTCATCCTCGCCGCCACGGTGACGCTCGCGTGCCTCAAGACCGCCGTCGGTCTCATCACGAGCTGCGCCGAGACGTTCAGCACGCTCTTCCCCGACGGGCCAAAGTACCGCATCTGGGCAATCATTTTCAGCCTCGTGTCGCTGCTGTTTGCGAACCTTGGCCTCAGCGCCATCATCAGCTATTCGCTGCCGGTGCTGATGTTCCTCTATCCGCTGTCCATCGCGCTCATTGCGCTGGCGCTGCTCGGTAAATTCTTCGGCCACGACCGCACGGTGTACTGCTGGACGATCGGCTTCACGCTCATCGCTGCCGTTTACGATCTGATCATCGCGCTGCCCGAGAGCGTGTTCAACGCCATCCACGGTCCGGCCATCAAGGCGTTCGGTCAGCAGTACCTACCGTTTGCCGACCTCGGCCTCGGCTGGATCTGCCCGACGCTTATCGGCGCGGCCATCGGCCTTATTCTGCACTTCATGCGCGGGAACAGGGCCAAGGCGTGAACCCCTTACAAGTCAAAAATCCGTCCGGTCGATGACCGGACGGATTTCTTTTATTTATCGCGTGTTTTCGCCGCTCACAGCGTCGCGGCAAACTTCGTCACCGCGGCGAGGCCGTCTCTGAGCGTGTTGACGTCGCAGGCGTAGCCGACGCGCATGCTGTGGGGCTGCTCGAAGCAGTCGCCCGGCGTGACGAACGCACCGGTCTCGTGGTACATGCGCTTGCAAAACTCGTAGGAGGGGATATCGAAATCGTAGTAAACGAGCGCGGTCGTACCGGCTTTGGGCTTGGTGTAGAAAAAGTGCGGATTTTCCTTGATCCAGTCATTGAGGATGGCGAGGTTCTCACGCACGATGCGCTGATTGCGCTTGAGCATCACGTCGCTGTGGCGCAGGGCGATGGACGCGATCGCATCGTCGAACATGCCGCAGCTAATTAAATTGTAGTCGCGGTGCGACAGGAACGCCTTGCGCGCCGCTTCATCGTGCGTGGCGATCCAGCCCATGCGAAGGCCCGCGAGCGAGAAGACCTTGGACATACTGCTGACCGAGATGCCCTTTTCGTACAGGTCGACGATGGATTCGCACCACTCGTCCTCCTGCGTCAGGTGGCGGTAGACCTCGTCACAGAGGATGTACGCGCCCACGCCGCGGGCGATCTCCACGATGCTCCCCAGCAGTTCCTTACTCATCAGCGCGCCGGTGGGGTTGTTGGGGTTGTTGATGCAGATCATTTTCGTCTCGGGCGTGACGAGGCTCTTGAGCTCATTCAGGTCGGGGAGATAGTCGTTTTCCTGCTTTAGGTGCATGATGGCGACGTCCGCGCCGATGGCCTCGGGGATGGAGTAGAGCTGCTGATAGGTCGGCATGATGCTGACCACGCGGTCGCCCGCGGAAATGAGCGAGCAGAACACATGATGGTTCGCGCCCGCCGCGCCGTGCGTGAGCACGACCTCATCGGCCTTGATCGTGTGATAGAGCTTGGAAATGCCGCTGCGCAGCGCCTCACTGCCCCAGATATCGCCATAGGTCAAGCGCTGGGCACAGAAGTCCTTCAAAAAGTCCTCCTTGTTCTCGCCCGTGAGCTCGAAAAGCTCGTCGAGCGAAACGGAGTCGACGCAGGTCTCGGCGATGTTGTATAGCGCACCCACCTCGTACTCGTTCATCCATTCTTCCACAGCAAAGGGCTTGATGTTCATATCCTTCTCCTTTTCTCTATAAAAAAGTAACAGCACCCACGACCCAGCCTTATCCGGTCGCCCGGAATACCTACGGCTCAGTCATGGATGCCTTTTCTCCCTCGGCCGGTGCCAAAGGAGGCATTGATGATGAAGTTGATTGTATTATAATGCATTTTTATAGGATGTCAAGCGGGAAAGCGTAAATTTATCGCCCTTTTGCAGGGCGAATATCCAGCTTTTCCGTATGGTTCCGTCACGCTGCTCTATCCGCGCCGCACAGCGTCTTTTTCTTGTCCTTTTTCGCGCGGACTGCTATACTGGGAAAAAACGACGAAAGTGAGAACGATCATGCCGAATTTTGATCCGTTAACTTACCGATATTCTTCCCGCCGCAACGTGGTCTACGCCAAAAACGGCGTGTGCTGCACGTCCGTTCCCCTCGGCGCACAGGTCGGCCTCGACGTGCTGAAAAATGGCGGCAACGCCGTCGATGCCGCCGTCGCCATGGCCGGCGCGATGCCGCTGCTCGAGCCGACGGGCAACGGCCTTGGGTCCGACTGTTTCGCGCTCGTGTGGATCGAGAAGGAGAAAAAGCTCTACGGCTTGAACGCCAGCGGCGTTGCGCCGATGGCGCTGAGCGCGGACGAGGTTCGCGCAAAAGGCTTTTCCGAGGTGCCCGAGGAAGGCTGGCTCCCCACGATGGTCCCGGGCGCGCCCGCGGGCTGGGCCGCGCTCAATGCGCGCTTTGGCACAAAGCCGCTCTCCGAGCTCTTCGCCCCCGCCATTTCCTACGCCGAAAACGGCTATGCCGTGCCCGTCAATGTCGGCAAGCTCTGGGCGCGCGACAGCAAGCGCATCGCCAGGGTCATGGTGCAGGACCCCGCCCCCTATGAATACTGGTGGAAGAGCTTTATGAAGCCGGACGGCTCGCCGTACCGCGCGGGCGATGTCTTCCGTTTCCCCGCCTATGCCGACACGATGCGCTCCCTTGCCGAGACGAATTGCGAGAGCTACTATCGCGGTGAGCTGATGGAAAGGATCGTCGCCCATTCGCGTGCCACGGGCGGCTACTTCTGCGAGGACGACTTCAAGAACTATCACCCCGAATGGGTCGAGCCCATCACGCAGGACTACCGCGGCTACACCGTCTGCGAGATCCCGCCCAACGGCCACGGCATCACGGTGCTGATGGCACTCGGCATGCTCAACGGGCTGACGCTGCCCGAGCAGCGCGAGGACGCGGACTACTATCACAAGGTCATGGAGGCCATCAAGCTCGCCTTTGCCGACACGAAGACCTACGTCGCCGACCCGCGCTATATGAAAACGAAGGTCAGCGAGCTGCTCTCGCCCGACTATCTCGCCGCCCGCCGCGCACTCATCACAGACAAGGCGCTCGAGCCCAAAGCGGGCGACCCGCACTGCGGCGGCACGATCTACCTCTGCACCGCGGACGCAGAGGGCAACATGGTCTCGCTTATCCAAAGCAACTACTGCGGCTTTGGCGCGGGCATCGCCATCCCCGGCACGGGCATCTCGCTTCAGGACCGCGGCGCGAACTTCTCCCTCGACCCGAAGAGCGATAACTATTTGGAGGGCGGCAAGAAGTCCTATCACACCATCATCCCGGGCTTTCTGCTCAAGGACGGCGAGGCCGTCGGCCCGTTCGGCGTGATGGGCGCGTTCATGCAGCCGCAGGGGCAGGTCGAGGTGCTGACGAGCACCATCGATTACGCCATGAACCCGCAGGAGGCGCTCGACGCGCCGCGCATCCAGTGGATCGGCGGCAAAAAGCTCCAGATCGAGCGCGAGGCGGGCGAGGCGATCGCCGAGCAGCTGCGAGCAATGGGGCACGAGGTCGAGATCGTCGACGACCGCACGGCCATGGGCCGCGGCGAGATCATCTGGAAGTGCGAAAACGGCGTTTACGCCGCGGGCACCGAACCGAGATGCGACGGCACGGTCGCAAGCTGGTAACAAAGCAAAAAAAGAGGCTTCCCGACGGGAAGCCTCCTTTTTTGCACATTTTTCAAAATTAAACCTTGGCCTCGCTGTTGTGCTTGCTGGCGACGTAGCTTCTCATCGAGTTCACGACGATGGTCGCGCCGAGCACGATGAGCAGCACCGCGATGATGAGCTGCAAGCCGTTGGCGATAAACACCGCGCCCCAGGTCGTCTCGCCCGCGGGGATGGTAACGGCAGCGGCATTTTGGATGGCGCTCACCATGGCCATCAGGCGTTGCACGAGCGCCGTGAACGTGACGCAGAGCATGATGACGAGCGGCGGGAAGAGCATCTTGTTGCTGCGGCCCGTGACCTTGAGGAAGACGCACAGCGTGATGAGCACGAGCGCGGAGAGCAGCTGGTTCGCTGAGCCGAACAGCGGCCAGATGTTGGAGTAGCCGATCTTCGTGAGTACGTAGCCGAGCACAAGCGTCAGCACCGTGGAGAAATACGTGTTGCACAGGAGCTTGCGCCAGGGCTCGGCGTGGGCCATATCGTCCACGCTGAAAAGCTCCTGGAAGCTCATGCGCGCGATACGCGCGACGGCGTCAAGGCTCGTGAGGGCGAGGGCGGAGACGCACATCGTCATAAAGACCGTGGCGGCGTAGTTCGGCACGCCGAACATCTCGAAGAAGCCCGCAACGCCGCGGCTGAAGATCTGGAACGGGGTACCGACGGCGGGAGTGCCGTCCGCCGCGGCGGCCGCACCGGCCACGCAGAGCGCGAGCACAGCAAGCAGGCTCTCGAGGATCATCGCGCCGTAGCCGACCTTGAGCATGTCCTTCTCGTTTTCGACCGTCTTGGACGACGTGCCGGAGGAGACGAGGCTGTGGAAGCCGGACACCGCGCCGCAGGCGACGGTGACGAACAGGATGGGGAACATCGTGCCGAGCTTTTCATTGTTGAAGCCCGTGAAGACGGGGAGGTTCATCGTCGGATGCGCAACGAGAAGGCCGACGACCGCGCCCGCGATCATGCAGATGAACATGAAGGTGGTCATGTAGTCGCGCGGCTGCTTCAAAAGCCACATCGGGAGAACGGCGGCGAAGAAGATGTAGACGAACGTGATGTAGCTCCAGGTCGCCTTGCCGAAGATGAGTGGGCAGTTCATGCCGACGGCGAACGAGGCAACGATGCAGAGAATGCCGAGCACGGCTTCCTTCCAGCCCGAGAGGTTCAGCTTCTTCTGCACAAGGCCGAAGACGACGGCGAACACCATGAACATGATGGACACCATACCGGCTGCGCCGTTGGTCTGCGCGGCGTCAGCAAGCTGCGTCACGCCGTCGACCACGGTGTAGGCGTTGAACGTGCCGGCGACCATGTCGGCGAACGCCGCGATGACGATCAGGCAGAACAGCCAGCAGAACAGCAGAAACAGCTTGCGGCCGAGCTTGCCGATGTACTTTTCGATCAGCATGCCCATGGACTTGCCGTCGTTTTTGACGGAGGCGTACAGCGCGCCGAAGTCCGTCACAGCGCCGAAGAAGACGCCGCCGAGCAGCACCCACAGCAGCACCGGCAGCCAGCCGAACGCGGCGGCCTGGATCGCGCCGGTGACAGGGCCCGCGCCCGCGATGGAGGAAAACTGATGGCTGAAGACGGTCCAGCCGTTGGTGGGGACAAAGTCCTTGCCGTCGTTATACTTGACGGCGGGCGTCTGCGCCTTGGGGTCGATGCCCCAGGTTTTGGCGAGCCAGCGCCCATAGAGTGCGTAGGCGGCGACGAGGACGACCGCCGCAATCAGCACGATGACGAGTGTGTTCATGTGATTTCCCTTTCTTTCCTAAAAAAACTGTGTTCTTCGCCAATGCCGGGAGCAAAAAGAAAAGCCCCGCCTCTGCCGCGGATTTTCCACAACGAAAACCCATCGCAAAGACGAAGGCCAGTATCGCGGCGATATCCGCCGCAGATCTCAACTTCCGCGTTACCACTTTGCTTGCCGGAAAACCGGCCGCTCGACCGCTGCCCGAATGGATCGGAGAGCGCACCCTGTTAACGGTGGGGGACCGGCTGCGATTACTCGGCGTTTGCGCCTTTCACCGCGGCTGCTCACAGGGGATGGCCTGCCCGTTCCTTGCTGCCGTTTTGCACCACCAACGGCTCTCTGAAAGCGGTGATCCGGGGAAGTCGTGTCCTGCTCAAAGCATTTGACGAATGATGTGTGTACAATAGACCCATCCTCCGCCGTTGTCAATACAATTTTGTCCGCGCAGGACGGATTTCGTCGAAGAAAATAGACGCCCCATCACTTCTCCGCCGCCGCTTTAGGCAAAATGCAAATGCGAAATACAAATAAAGCTATGCCGAAGCGAAATGGAACCTGGCCGGCAACGCAGTCATAACAACGGGATGCTTTCAAATTTTGACCCGTTTCGGCAGTTTTCGGTTTGCCGAATTTCCGCTTGAAATATTTTAACAAAATATTATTTTTTCTTTCTTGACAAAGGTCCATTCTTATGTTAGCTTTAAAAAGCAAAATGAATCAACCGATCGGATGATGAGTTCGGGAGAGACCGCGGAATATTCTGCCGCGGCGCCGAAGGGGAACGCAGAAGCTCTCAGGCAAAAGGGCCGAACTCGGACGACGCTCCGAAAAGTGCGTTTACGCACGCCGAAGGTGCAACCTGCCGCGATGACTCGGGCGGGGAATCTCTCAGGTGATCAACGGAGGCACAAAGCTCAAAAGGGAGTTTTGTGTCTCTTTTTTGATGCTTAATTTTAATAATTTTTATAATATTCATTAAAATTATTGTTTTCGGAGGATGCGCACTATGGAAAAGAAGACCCCACTTTACCAAACGCATGTGGACATGGGCGGCAAGATCGTCGAATTCGGCGGCTTTCTGATGCCCGTGCAGTATCCCACCGGCGTGATTGCCGAGCACATGGCCGTTCGTGAAAAGGCCGGATTGTTCGACGTTTCCCACATGGGCGAGCTTCGCCTCAAGGGTCCTGACGCCGTCGCCAACGTGCAGAAGATCATCACCGCCGACATTTCGAACATGAAAGACGGCGAGATCAAGTACTCGATGTTCTGCAACGACAATGGCGGCATCATCGACGACTTCATCGTCTACCGCTGCGCAGCGGACAATTACTGGCTCGTCGTCAACGCGGGCAACCGCGAAAAGGACGCCGCCTGGGTCGGGAGCCATCTCTCCGGCGACGTCGACTACCACGACGAGGGCAACGACTGGGGCCAGATCGCCCTGCAGGGCCCCAAGTCCGGCGACATTCTCAAAAAGCTCTGCGATGAGCAGTACATCCCCGCCAAGTACTACACCTTCATCGAAGACGTGCCCCTGAACCTCGGCGAGCGCACGATCCGCGCCCTCGTCTCCCAGACGGGCTACACCGGTGAATATGGCTTTGAGATCTACTGCAAGGCCGAGGACACCGTCGACCTGTGGAAAGCGCTTCTGAAAGCGGGCGAGCCCGAGGGGTTGATCCCCTGCGGCCTCGGCGCGCGCGACACGCTGCGCTTAGAGGCTTCGATGCCGCTCTACGGCCACGAGATGAACGACGAGATCACGCCGAAGATGGCGGGACTTCCGTGCAAGCTCACGGGCAAGGACTTCATCGGCCGCGACGCGCTTGTCGCGCTCGGCGCGCCGAAAATGAAGCGCATTGGCATGAAGGTCGTCGGCCGCGGCATCGTGCGCGAGCACTGCGACCTCTACACGATGGACGGAGAAAAGATCGGCTGGGCGTCCTCCGGCACGTTCGCGCCCTATATCGGCTGCGGTGTCGCGATGGGCTATATCCCCGCTCAAGATATCGAGATCGGCAAGCATCTGAACGCCGACGTGCGCGGCCGCATGGTCGAGCTGGAGATCGTGCCGATGCCGTTCTACAAGCTCGAACGCTGAAATAGAGATTTTTGACCGAATATTCGGAAACCATTTGACCGTAAATAACAACCAACATTCATTGAGAACGATTTTGAGGAGGAAATTACCATGAACATCCCTGCTGAGCTGAAGTATTCCAAGTCCCACGAGTGGGTCAAGATGGACGGCGACGTCGCCGTGATCGGCATTTCTGATTTTGCCCAGGATGCGTTGGGCGATGTGGTCTTTATCAACCTGCCCGCCGAGGGTGACAGCGTCACCGCCGGTGAGAGCTTCGGCGATGTCGAGTCCGTCAAGGCGGTCTCCGACGTGATCTGTCCCGTCAGCGGCACGATCTGCGAGGTCAACGAAGCGCTGGCCGACGCGCCCGAGACGCTGAACTCCGACCCCTACGGCGCATGGATCATCAAGGTCTCCCCCGTGACCGACACTGAGGCGCTGCTTGACGCCGCCGCTTACGAAGCGCATTGCGCGCAGGAGGGCTAACATGGGCTCTTACGTTCCCACCACGGCTGCGGAACGGGAAGAAATGCTCGCCGCCATCGGGGTCGACAGCCTGGAAGGGCTGTATAAGGCCGTCCCGCAGGAAATGCTCCTGCGGAGCGGCGGGCTGAACATCCCCGAGGGCCTGAGCGAGCTTGAGGTGCGCGAGGCCGTCACCGCCATGGCCGAAAAGAACAAGGTCTTCAAGACCGTTCTTCGCGGCGCAGGCGCCTACCGCCACTTCATCCCGTCGGTCGTCAAATCCGTCACCTCCCGCGAAGAGCTTGTCACCTGCTACACCCCCTATCAGGCGGAGATCAGCCAGGGCGTTCTGCAGGGTACGTTTGAATTCCAGACGATGATCTGCGAGCTGACCGGCATGGACGTCTCCAACGCCTCGCACTACGACGGCGCGACCGCCGCGGCCGAGACGATCCCCATGTGCAAGGACCGCAAGCGCACGAAGGCCTATGTCTCCGCCTGCGCCCATCCGCAGGTCATCGAGGTCATGAAGACCTACTGCTTCGCCTCGAATACCGAGCTTTTTGTCGTCCCCGCAAAGGACGGCAGAACTGATCTCGACGCGCTCAAGGAAGCGCTCGGCGATGACGCCGCGTGCTTCTACCTCCAGCAGCCGAACTACTTCGGCCAGATCGAAGACGCGAAGGCGGCCGGTGAGATCGTCCACGCCGCGGGCGCCAAGTTCGTCATGGGCGTGAACCCCATCGCCTGCGCCATTCTGCCCACGCCGCGCGCGATGGGCGCGGATGTCGCCGTCGGCGACGGTCAGCCCCTCGGCCTCGACACCGCGTTCGGTGGCCCGTACCTCGGCTTCATGGCCACCACTAATGCCATGACCCGCAAGCTCCCCGGCCGCATCGTCGGCCAGACGAAGGATGTGGACGGCGAGGTTGGCTACGTGCTGACGCTATCCGCGCGCGAGCAGCACATCCGCCGCGAAAAGGCCAGCTCCAACATCTGCTCCAACCAGGCGTTATGTGCCTTCGCCGCGGGCGTTTACATGGCCGCGATGGGCGAGAAGGGCATGAAGCAGTGCGCGCGGCTCTGCACCTCGAAGGCGCACTATTTCGCCTCTGAACTTGAAAAGATCGGCTGCACGCTCAAGTATCAGGGCGAATTTTTCCACGAGTTCGTCACTGAAGTCGAATGCCCCAACTGCCGCAAGAAGATCCTCGACGCGCTCGAGACCGAGGGCATCCTCGGCGGCGCGGAGGTCGAGGGCGGCATCCTCTGGTGCGTGACCGAGCTCGTCTCTAAGGCGCAGCTTGACAAAGCCGTTGCCATCGTGAAGGAGGTGCTGTAAATGAAGCTCATTTTTGAACTTGGCGTCGAAGGCCGCGGCATGACCCTCATGCCGGAGTGTGACGTCCCCGAATATCAGCTCCCCGAAGAGCGCAGCGAGGCGCTGCACCTGCCCCATGTGAGCGAAAACGAGCTTACCCGCCATTACACCGCCCTCTGCAAGCGCATCCACGGCGTGAACGACGGCTTCTATCCCCTCGGCTCGTGCACGATGAAGTACAACCCCAAGATCGACGAGGACATGGCGGCGCTGCCGGGCTTCACCCAGCTCCACCCGCTCCAGAGCATCGAGACCGCGCAGGGCGCGCTCGAGGTGCTGCACACGCTGGGCGCTGAGCTTGGCGAGGTCTTCGGCATGGACGCTGTGACGTTCCAGCCCGCTGCGGGCGCGCACGGTGAGTTCACGGGCGTTCTGCTCATCAAGGCCTATCACACCGACCGCGGCGATACCGCGCGCACGAAGATCATCGTGCCCGACTCCGCCCACGGCACAAACCCCGCAACCGCCGCGATGTGCGGCTTCCAGGTCATCAACATCCCGTCCGGCGTGGACGGCTGCGTCGACCTCGACGCGCTGCGCGCCGCCGTCGGCCCCGACACCGCGGGATTGATGCTGACGAACCCGAACACCGTCGGTATTTTCGACAAAAACATCCTCGAGATCACGAAGATCATTCACGATGCGGGCGGCCTGTGCTATTACGACGGCGCGAACCTCAACGCCGTCATGGGTGTCGTCCGTCCCGGTGACATGGGCTTTGACTGCATCCACAGTAACCTGCATAAGACGTTCGCCACACCGCACGGCGGCGGCGGCCCCGGCGCAGGCGCGGTCGGCTGCAAGGAATTCCTCAAAAAGTACATGCCCGGCCCGCTGGTCGTCAAAAAGGGCGGCAAGTACGGCTTTGCATACCCCGAAAAGTCCATCGGCCGCGTGAAGATGTTCTACGGCAACTTCGACGTCGTCGTGCGCGCGCTGACCTACGTGCTCACGCTCGGCAAGTCCGGCATCCGCGAGGCGGCGATGAACGCCGTGCTGAACGCGAACTACATGCGCGTCAGGCTCAAGGATACCTTCACCATGGCCTATGACGAGATCTGCATGCACGAGTTCGTCATGTCGCTCGTCGATCTCCACAAGGAGACGGGCGTCTCCGCGCTCGACCTTGCCAAGGGCATGCTCGACTTTGGCCTGCACCCGCCCACGATGTACTTCCCGCTCATCGTCCATGAGGCGCTCATGATCGAGCCCTGCGAGACTGAGAGCAAAGAGACCATGGATGAGGTCTGCGGCATCTACTGCAAGCTCTTTGAACTCGCGCACTCCGATCCCGAGACGCTCCACACCGCTCCCCACTCCACGCCCGTCCGCCGTCTCGATGAGGTCGGCGCGGCGCGCAACATGGTTTTACGTTATCAGTTTGCCTGACGAAGGCAGCGCATATCTCAACATCACGCAATGCCGCCGAAAAGTCGGCGGCATTGCTCTCAAAAAGGAACGAACTATTATGGCTCATTATGAACTCATCGTCATCGGCGCGGGCCCCGGCGGCTACGAAGCCGCGCTCCATGCGGCCAAGCTCGGCAAGAAGGTCGCCGTCGTCGAGAAGCGCGAAGCGGGCGGCACCTGCTTAAACCGCGGCTGCATCCCGACGAAAACGCTGCTGCACTCTTCTCAGATCTTCCACGACGCCAAGCACGGCGCACACGCCGGCATCCACGCCGACGATATCCGCGCCGACATGACGGAGATTTTTGCCTACAAGCGCGAAATTTCGCAAAAGCTGTCCTCCGGCATTGAATCGCTTTTCAAGACCGCAAAGATCGACTTTCTGCGCGGCACGGCGCTCATCACCGCACCCGGTGCTGTCCGCGTGACGGATGCCGAGGGCGGTGCCAACGACTACACCTGCGACGATATTCTCATCGCCACCGGCTCCGTCCCGTCCCGCCCGCCGATTCCCGGACTTGAGTTCGCGATGACCTCCGACGAGCTGCTTGAGGGGTGCGACCACCTGTACCGCTCCATCGTCATCATCGGCGGCGGCGTCATCGGCATCGAGTTTGCGACGTTTTACGCAGACCTCGGCTGCGAGGTGACCGTCATCGAGGGCATGGACCGCCTGCTGCCCAACATGGACAAGGAGCTGGGCCAGAACCTCTCGCTCATCCTCAAAAAGCAGGGCGTGAAGGTCTTCACGAACGCGATGGTCCAGAGCGTCGAGAAGACGGGTGAGGATATCGCCGTCAACTTCACCTGCAAGGAAAAGAGCGAGACCGTCTCCGGCGAGGCCGTGCTCTGCGCCATCGGCCGCCGCCCGTACTGCGACGGCCTGTTCGCGGATGGCATTTCTGTCGAGATGAACCGCCGCAGCATCGCCGTGAACGAGCGCTACGAGACGAGCATCCCCCACATCTACGCCATCGGCGACGTCTCGGCCAAAATTCAGCTCGCCCATGTGGCGACCGCGCAGGGCATCGCCTGCGTCGATCTGCTCTGCGGAAAAGAAAATCACACGTCGATGTCCGTCGTGCCGAGCTGCATCTACTGCCGTCCGGAGATCGCGGTCGTCGGCCTCACCGAGGCCGAGGCCAAGGAGGCGGGCATCCCCGTCAAGGTCGGCAAACATGTCATGTTCGACAACGCCAAGACGCTCATCGCCGACCCGGGCCGCTGCCTTATGAAGTTCGTCGCCCACGCCAAAACACGCGAGCTTCTCGGCGCGCAGCTCATGTGCGAGCATGCGAGCGACATGATCGGCGGCGTCTCGCAGGCGCTCGCCAACCACATGACGGCCGATCAATTCCTGCTGGCCATACGTCCGCACCCCTCGTTTGAAGAGGCGATGACCGCCGCGCTCGAGGACCTTGCGCAGAAGCTCGGCTGAAAGGCCGCGGATGAAGCTATCGGTCGCCTTTAGACAGGCGATACCGCTTTTATGCAAAATTTGCGTTGCAGCATACGATGGAGTATGCTACCCTTAAAGTGAAAAATTGCTCTGACGGGGAACGCTTCTTTGAAAGCGGCGCACCGAAAGCGTGCTAAGGGAGATGAGAATCATCCATGAAAAAGCTATTGCCCATCATTTTGACGCTGCTCTTGGTTTGCATTGCCGCACCTTACGCCTCCGCCGCGAATGTGGGGCTTCGCCGCAAAATCTGTCGGTCGACAGCGTCGATGCGGACTGAGACAAATACAACATCGACGGCAGCAACTATTTCAAGCTGCGCGACCTCGGCGATGCGCTCGGCTTTACTGTCGACTATGATGCCGACAGCAATACTGCCATCGTTTTGAGCAAGGGTTCCACAGCGGTCTACCAAAACGCATTTGAAAAACTGCTTAAGGACGTGAACGAGAAGCGCCGCGCCGATATGGCAAGGGAAGAGTCGTTCGACGGCTTTGAAGCATATTTACAGCATCACCGCGGCGAGGTCGAGATCACGCAGGCAGAGATCGACGGCCTGAAAAATCTGAACAATCCCGGCAAGGCGGTTCTTACGCGCGCGGAAGCGCTTGAGGATGTGGACCTGTTCTTCCGCGCGCTGCATTACTCCTACGGCGCTTACTACTATTTCGGTGAGGAGACGTTCCAAAAGGCGGAAGATGCCATCCGTGCAGAGCTTGCATCCTATCAGACGATCAAGTGGGACCAGCTCGTCTCGCTCATTTACTCGCACCTGCTTTTCGTTCGGGACGGACATTTCTCGATCGCCGGGCGGTATGAACCGGCCTTTGAGAAAAGCGTTCAGTATCTTTACTATTACAGCGGTCAAAGCTTTGGCAGGGATGAAAGTGGGTACTATCTGCTGGGGGAAAACGAGAAGTGGTACTATACCTCCTGCGGCAACGCGAATGTCGAAATGAAGCCGTATCTTGACGGCAGCGGCCGAGTGTGCTATTCCCTGCGTCAGTTCTGTCCCGCGACGGCTGTGCATACGGCAGACAGTATCACCCTGACCAAGGGCGCTGAGACCAAAACGGTTTCGGTCACATGGTCGCTGAGCCAGTCCTATCTGGAAGACGGTTCGCAGGTCCCGGATTATCATTATCTGAAATCAAACGGTATTGCCTTGATAACGATTCGCAGGTTTGACTGGAATTATGAGGAGACAATGGACGAGTTCGTCCGCACCGGTTCTGACCTTAAAAACGCGAAGCTCATCATCATTGATGCCCGCTCCAACAGCGGCGGCGATGAAGACTTTATCAAAAACTGGCTGAAAAGCTACACGGGAGAAGAACCCGAACAGAAAACGATTATCTCCAACTGGGGCACTGCCATGTTCGATAGGACCCAAGCCTACGCGGACCTGGGTGAAGAATTTGCCGCCTTCCGGACAGGCGATAAGGACTATGAGCTGTTTCAGGGAAAGCTGCTGGAAAACAGCACTCCGATTCTTCTTCTGACAGACAGCATGTCCGGCTCCGCCGGCGAGAGCATCGTGACCTATTGCAGGACACTTGACAACTGCCTTGTGATCGGCGGCCCGACGAGAGGCGCGCAGCTGGTCGGAAATGTGCGAGGCTGGACGCTTCCAAACTCCGGCATCGGCTTCCAGTTCGGTCAGTCGTTCCACTTCATCTACAATATGGAGAATGTAGACGGCAAAGGCTATGAGCCGGACCTCTGGTGCGATCCGAAGACCTCGTTGCAGGCGGTTTTGAGCATGGTGGAGCGCTATGGCCTCGGCTCTGACGAGGGCGTGGCCGCCCTGCGCGCGCAGCTGCCGAACATTCTGACCAAGTAGGCAGGCACTTCCCATTAAATGTCCCACAACGTAGGATGAGTAGAAAGAGAAGCATTCTACTGAACCTGTCTTATGGCCATATACCGCCGTCATCTGAACGCAAAACCGCTCCCGAGATCATCTTGATCTTGGGAGCGTTACTTTCTCTATTATGATTGCTTTTGTGCCCAAAAACGGCCTTTTGCCGGAATGTGTTAGAAATGTGTTAGAAAAGTGTTAGAAAAGGCTATGTCCTCATATACGTCCCCATTTTGCGTTAAAAGCAAGTAACGCACTTACGAATTCTCTGTATCCTCAACCAATGCTTCACACGGAAAACCGGGCACTTTGTAGCAAAGCACTTTACCCAGCGGATACTTCCCTGAACAGGCCGGAAAACTTCTCAGCTCTCTTATGAAGTTCGACATCCTGCTTCGGTGCGCTCTGCCGCCATTCAAAAAGTGCCTCTGTCTGTTCAACATAACGCGAAGGGTAGTCTTCTAAGTATTTACCTTCTGATTTTAAGTATAAACCTTTTAATCTACGAACTGCCATGTTACCTCTCCTTTTTCTCTCTAATATATTTTCCCCGCCGATATAGCTACCGACGCAAATGGGACGAACATTTTGCTGCCGTGGCGGTTAACCTCTGCGCAGTACCTCTTGCTGCAAGGCAGGCACCCGAAACCGGGTGCCTGCCTTGTAAGCTGAGTATTTGCTTTTTACTTGCCCTGATAGGCGCGATACAGGAACGTCACGATCTCCGCGCGCGTGCAGTCCGCGTTGGGGCTGAACGTCGTGTTGGAGGTACCGTTCGTCACGTCGCTTGCGACCGCCCAGTTGACGGCGTCGGCGTAGAACGCATTCGCGGGAACATCCGTGAAGTTCGCACTGCCGCTCGCGGTGCCCTTGAGCGCACGGTGCAGGAACGTCACGCTCTGGCCGCGGGTGCAGGTCGCATCGGGCGCGAATGTCGTCTCGGTCATGCCGTTCGTGATGCCGTTCTCAACGGCCCAGGCAACCGCCTTGGCATAGTAAGCGTTCGCGGGAACATCCGTGAAGCTGCTTGCGGTCTTCGGCTCGGGGCTGCCGGCGGCGCGCCACAGGAACGTCACGATCTGCGCACGCGTGCAGGACTCGTAGGGGCCAAACATCGTGTCAGACAGGCCGTTGGTGATCCCCTTATCGACTGCCCACTTCACTGCATCGGCAAAGTAAGCGTTCGCGGGAACGTCCACAAAGCTGGTGCTGTCATCCGGCGTCGGCTCAGGCGTCGTGGAAGAGCTGCTGTGGCGGCGCGAGACCGTCAGCGTACCGTTGACATAGGTGATCTTGTAGTTATTGCCGGCGTCAGCGCCAGAGGGAACGATATCGAACTTGCCGACCGTCATACCGTCCGCCGTGCAGGTCAGTGTCGGTGCAGTCGTCAGCGTGTCGCCCTTCACAAGGCCCATAGCCGTATAGGTGAACGTGGGCAGCTTGCCGCCGACATACATGGACTGGTTGTCTGCCTTGATGGTCAGTGTGGCCTTGTTGATTACAAGGGTAGCAGAGCCGGAAACGTTCTTATCTTCCTTCGTAGCCTGCCAGTAAATCACATAAGTACCGGCAGCCTTCTTCTCGATCTGTGCGCCGTAACCGGACTGGCTCAGGCTAAACTTCACATCGTCATTGTTGGGGTTGTTAACGACGATGGTGTGATTCTGACCGTCGTAAGTAAAGGTAGCGTCGGAAACGGTGACAGTGGGTAGGCCGATCTCTACCTGGTAGGCCTGCTTCACGGTTCCGGAGTAGTTACCCTCAAAGGTAATGGTAAACTTACCATCCTCACGGGACACAGTGTAGTCGTCTGTGGTCAGTTTCTTGCCGTCATAGACGATACCGATACCGTCCTTGGCAGCTTCGGCAGCCTCATGAGAGGGGTACTTGTCGTTGATGCCGGTAATGGTGACATCATCCTTGCTCAAAGGCTTCTGTGCAACAGTGATCTCCTTAGTGAAGAACGTCTGACCGTCGTAGACCAGATCAACCGTACCGTTACCGGCTTTGATGAAGGAAACATTGTTCGTCTTAAGGGAACTGTCGAGGGATGCATAATCGGAAGACATGGTTACGCCAGTGGGGACGGCCATGGTCGTCGTGTCACCGAAGGTCTTGCCGTTAAGCACCGTGGTGTCGATGGCCGTCGCGCCGGAAACCTCGGCAATATCGGCCGTCTTGACGTACCAGCTATCACCGGAAACAGCAGCCGTTCCGTAACCCAGCATGGCACCGCTGCGGAACTCCGTCTTTTCACCGCTGACTACGGTTTTCACCGTGGTCAGCGCCTTGCCGCCATCCACAGTCAGGCCGCTTCCGCTGCTGCCGACCAGACCGCCTGCGTAGGCATAACGGGTATCACTCAACGTGGAATCATTCGTTGCCGTAATAATGCCCGCGGCCGTCACGTTCTCCAGCGTGCCGCTCATGGAACCGGTGATGCCGCCCGCGTAGGAGTTCTCGCCGAATTTTGCAACGCCGGTAACGTACTTCTCATTCGCCGTGACATCACCGCGCGCTGTCACGCTTTCCATCGTGCCGACATAGGAACCGGCAATGCCGCCCGCGGTGGGATTCTTGGGTGCGGTCACGGTGACATTGCCCTTGTGGGTGGAATCCTTCACCACCGCGCCCGCGCTCTGTGAACCAATCAGACCGCCCGCGTAGATCATGCCCATGGTGGCCTGATTGACCATGCACTTGCTCTCCGCCGTGATGGCGACCGTGCTATTGCAGTTCTCGATCGTCACACCGCTGCCGCTCGCCACGATCGAACCGATGTAAATGGGCTTATCGTTGTTCGCATCCGTGATAATGGACACGCTACCCTTGACGTTCAGGTCCTTCACCGTCGCGCCCGCGGAATCGCCCACAATGCCGATGAGCGTGGTCTGCTTCTTCGTAAGGGCTTCCGCATTGATGTTCAGGGTCACGGTATGGCTCTGGCCGTCGATCGTGCCGCTGAACGGAATCGCCGTCGTGCCGAGGCCGATGGCGTCCACATCAGAGAGTGTGAAGTCCTTCGCGATCTTCACATAGGCCGTTGCCAGCGCGACCGCCTTGGACGTCGCATCCGCGCTGGAAAGGCGTCTGCCGAGCACGGCGGTCTGCGCCGCCTCGTCGCCCTGAATGGCCTTGACAAGGTTCATGTACTGCTGCGCGTTGGAGATCACGTAGGCGTCGTCCGCGGTCTGGAACGGATACGCGTCCTCCACCAGATTCTCGTTATGGGTCAGGTCGTTGTACAGCTTGGAGCCGTCCGCGTTGAACAGGTCGGCGGCCTTGGCGCCGTCGCCGCCGTCCACCACGTAGCGCTCCACGCTGAAGAAGTTGGTCTCTTCGCCTGTCACGGGGACCTTGAGCTCTTCGCCCGTGACCGACGCGGAATTATCAGAGAGCTTCCAGCCAGTGTTTTCTGCCCCGGCCGTCACGATCTGATAGCAGCCTTCCAGGATAGCGCCCTCGGGCAGGCTGCCGACAGGGCTATACGCGCCGAAGATCGCACCGGCGCGACCGTCCTTGGCGTAAACCGTGCCGGAGCTGGTGCAGTTGGTCATCGGCAGCGTAGAAATTGTCGTACCGACAATACCGGCCGCCGCGTTGGTGGACTGCGCTTCGCTCTTAATATTGCCCGTGTTCACGCAATTTGTGAACGTCACATTTTTGTTATTTGCCTGACCGCAGATACCGGCAGCGCGAGAGCTGCGCTGGCCGAGCTCCGTGGCGCGGTCAGCCACGATCTCGCCGGTGTTGGTGCAGTCCGTAAAGGTCGCAGCTGCACCGACAATGCTGCAAATACCACCGGCAAGACTGTTGCCCTGAGACAGGGTCGTGTTGCCGCTTTTCAGCGTCAGCGCCTTACCGGCCTCGATCTTACCGGTATTCTTGCAATTCGTCACGTTCACTGTGCCGGATGACCGGCCGAAAATACCACCGGCCGCAGATACATTGAATACAGCACCCACTTCCATGCTGGCTTCATTCGTGCAGGAATCGATCACACTTTCTCTACCACCGATCGTACCTACGATCACGCCGGCATATTCTGCCTTAGTAGCCAGCTTCACACTGCCGGTGGTAATCAGGTTTTTGATCGTGCAGTTGCTCGCATTGTTAAACAGACCGCCAAGCACTTCCACATGCGTTCCGTTGACAAGCTCAACATGGCCCATCAAAGTATAGTTATTGTCGCCCTCGCCCTGATCACTAACCAAAGTCGTAGTATCAATGTCCAAATCAATGGTATGGCCATCACCATCAAAAGTTCCTCTGAATAAGTTACTCCAGTCAGTACTCGGTTTCGCAGCGTCAGGAGCAGTATAAATATAGCCACCAATACCGTAATAGCCGTCAGAAGTCTTCAGCTCGATGTTATTCCCCAGCTTGTAGGAGGCTGCAAGGAGGTAAGTCCGGCTCGTGGAAGAATTGTCCTTGCCAAACACGGCATATTCCTCATCCGTGGCAATATTCATCGAGATGTGCGACAGTGCCACCATGTTGCTGCCGTTCACGATGATATAAGGATCATCCACTGCGCCCGTACCTTTGACTTCAGTGGCCCAGCGGGCGGTCAGCTTGGTATCGACCAAATACGGCCAATGCTCACCGCTGGTCAGATCCTCTTCGTCCAAATACCAGCCAACAAACTCATAGTTTGCCTTGGTCGGAGCATGCTCATTGAAGTCGAAGCTACCGTCATACTTTACGGTCTCTTTTGCGATCTCAGCATCACCATTCATCAGCGTAACCGTTACGTCCGCCTTATTCTTCAGCGCATTCTGAACGTCTGCCATCGTATGGCCGATTGTCTTCGTATCAACGTAGTACTTTAGGGATTCGCTCAGGCTGTTGTAGATCGTTGCATATCCGCGGATTGCATCTACTTCATCCGATGCGAAACTCGGCTGATTGCAGTTTACCTCATTCAAGTTTTTGATCAGCTCTTCCACCGCTGCGGTCACTGCGTCGGCGGGGATCATTTCCTCCGCACCTTCAGCGCTGGTCTTATAGCATCCTTCGGGCAGCAGATAGTATTCCACGCCGGCGATCACCAGCGTCGCGGGGGTGTAAGATTTACCATTACGCGTCAGTCCGGCAACACCAGCCGCTGCAAGGAGCTGAACTGCGTCACCCTTGCCGGTCTGGAGCTTCCAATTTGCAAATGCGGCCTGAGACACCTCACTGGCGTTCATGCCCTGACCGATGCCGCTGTCCAGATTTTTATTTTCACTTGGCACTTGGTAAGACTTACCGTCACCAGCAAAACTATCGCCATTCTCGGCAGTCACCTTGCCGCCGGATATGGTAATTGTCCCCATCTTGCCGCTGACATCAGCAGCCGTATAACCGTTATGATCCACAATCGCGCCGCTGCCGATACCGGGCGCATACTCGCCGCCCTTTGCAGTCACAGTACCGCCGCTAATAGTGATGTTTCCGCTGGCCTGCGCACCGGCATCTTTCCATGCCTGCTCATTGCCGCCGCCACCGCCGATACCAGCACCATACGAACTACCGGTGGCAGTCACAGTACCGCCGCTGATGGTAATGCTGCCGTTGATATTCATATTATCGCCACCGTAGACCCCGCCCCCGCCGCCGATACCGGCGCCAACGCTTCTGGATTCTGCTTTAACGGTGCCGCCTTCAATTTCAATAATACCCGCCTGTCTATAGCCGCCACCGCCGATACCGGCGCCACCACCGATAGCATCCACTTTCGTGTCTGTGCCAGAAATAGTAATCGTCTTTATGCCAGCTTGTCCATAAGCATTGCCAATACCAGCACAGCCGCCGCCCTCACTGCCAGACTTCGCAGTCACATCGCCACCGATAATAGTAATATTAGAGGCATTTGTACCGCCGCCTATACCAACGCCGCCATAACTGCCCAGCTTTGAACCAATCGCCACGATCGTACCGCTTTTTATCGTGATGTTGCCAATATGGTTCAGCGGGTTGTTAGTCTGCTCTGTACTGGTGCCAACCGCTGCAGCACGACTGGCTCCAATGCCAGCTGCAAGAGCCGTATTACCTAATTGACTACTGTCGCCTGCATCGGCACCAGCCGCCGTCAGTTTGCCCCCGCCTTCAATTATAAGATCAGCACTCTCCCGGACCCACAGGCCGGCGTAGGAGATTCCTGTTTGGGCCACATTGATCCAGCCGGACTTGAGCGTGTTTTCGCTCCCATCCGCCAGCACCAGCGTCACATTGCCGCTTTCAATGGCAAACGCGCAGGGAACGCCCGCCGACATACCCGACACATCGATATTCACGCCGTTCAGCGTGATCGTGTGATCGCCGCCGGTGACGGTGATAGTGTTCGTGGTTGCAGTGGTGCTATCCGTCTGCTTGATGGTGTAATTACCATCATCAGAGTCCTCACTCACATTGCCGCTCTCTTTATACTGCGTGTAGCCGCGCGCAGAGATGACAATGGAGCCATCAGCCAAATCAAGCTCCTTACTCGTCGCAGTCTCACGGGAAGTTCCCTCCTCGCCGCTCTGCGGTTTGAGTTTTGCGGTATCCTCAGTTTCCTGAGAGCCGCCGCTGCCCGTTTCCCTTGCCCAAACTGCCGTTGGCAGCATGCTCAGCATCATGACAAGTGTCATTAAACTTGCCAATAATCGCCGTTTCATTCCATTACCTCCTAAGATTCACTATATTTTGCCCGCCTCCGCGGGCTGGGTTTACTTGGTTCGCTTGGTTTTCCCGGCGCAGACGGGGCAGCCGCACTGCTACACGCCCGCGCGCGAGTAGATGGCCGCTTTCCAGACATGGCCATAGGGACACCGCCACCTCGCTTTTTTGTGGCTTCCGGCGGTGACCATCTCCGGTGTCAGCGCACCGTTGAGGGTTTCGTGCCATTGCTTCGCCACCAGCGGCGCTGCGGTCGCTAAGTCGTTGAAGCCCGGCAGCACCTTTCGGTTGGCGCAGTAAGGGCAGCCGTCGCCGCGCTGCACGCGCTGCGCAATCACGGCGCGGTAGGAATGGCCTTTCAGGCAGAGCCACCAGACCTTGTGCTTCGTGCCGGAGATCACCTGATTCGGGGTCAGCGGCTTGTTCTTCGCTGCGTCCCAGTCTTTCGCGATTACCGGATACTCAGCCGCGAGCGAGTTTTCCTCAGGCAGTACGCTCTTTCCCGCGCAGTAGGGGCAACCGCTACCTTGCACGCGCGTCTTGACGGCGGAGTGGTAGGAATGCCCTTTCTGGCATCTCCACCAGATGAGCTTGTGGCTGCCGGGTGTGACGTCCCGCGGTGTCAGGGGCGCGTTCTTTTCGTCATCCCATTCTACCGCCAGCGCGGGAAACTGCTTTGCCAGGCTGTTCTGCTCGGGTGAAGCCTTGCGGCCCGTACAGTAGGGGCAGCCCGCGCCCGCGCTACGGGTGTAGACCATCGCCTGCCACGAGTGACCACTTGGGCAGGTCCACCAGACCTTTTTGTGGCTACCGAACGTCACGTCATCCGGCGTCAGAGGAGCATTGCGCGCAGTATCCCACTGTGAAAGCAAGTCCACCTTACCCTGCTCGGTGCAAAACGCTCGAAATGTTCGTCGGATCGTCAGCCACCCCCTCACGAAAA
>ERZ773143.1152-NODE-1152-length-24933-cov-12.594984_pt1 | contig 24933 bp, 24 predicted proteins | sample MGYA00580852_ERZ773143 | MGnify/ENA primary metagenome ERZ773143 (study PRJEB29015, sample SAMEA2737853) | human gut metagenome | biome: human gut; feature: human-associated habitat; material: faeces | place: China | collected 2012 ... | reverse complement strand
GCCACGGCGGGCAGCTTCCGCGAGATCGACGAGAATCTCATTCTCATCGATTCCGTTTCGAAGCGCTTCAGCGCCTGCGGCGCGCGCATCGGTGCGCTCATCTCCCGCAACTGCGGCATCATGCAGGGCGCGCTGAAGCTGGCGCAGGCCCGCCTGTCCGTCGCCACGCTCGATCAGCTCGGCGCGGCTGCGCTCTATGGCGTGGGTCCCGGCTACTTCAACGCGACGCGTGACGAATACCGCCGCCGCCGCGACACCTGCTACCGCAAGCTGCTGGAGATCCCCGGCATCGTCACGACGGAGCCGCAGGGCGCGTTCTACACCATGGCAAAGCTGCCGGTGGACAGCGCCGAGCGCTGAATGGCTTCGCGCATCTCCCGAACCCGCTTAACGGCAATCTGCCCGCTGGCGCCCTCGCCCTGCAGGACCAGGCACTCGGTATCCTCTTTTTTCAGCACGGCCTCGCCGTGGGGGCCGCCGGCAGGGTACAGGTAATCGGCAGCAAGACAGCGCGCAGCAAAGCCCGCGCCGCAGCCCGGCTCCCCCACCAGCAAAACCGCATGGGGCAGCCGCCCGCCGCGCAGGGCCGTGCCAAGCTCGGCTTTCAGCGCGTCATTGCCCGCCAGGCGCTCCAGCATCACAGCTTCTCGAAGCGCTCGACGTTCGTGACCATGACGGTAGCGCCGCCGACCGTAACCTCCATCGGCATCGTGCTCTCAATGCCCAGGCCCAGCGTGGCCGTGCCGGGCACGATCTCGGTGCGCTGCTTGCAGCACTTGGAGATGATGCCGATGCAGTCATCGACGCGCTCGTCATCGGTGCAGATCAGCAGCGTCATGTTGCCCGCCATCAGGAAGCCGCCGGTGGTGGCCAGACGGGTGACGTAGAACTTGCTTTTCAGCAGCTCGTTGCAGACATTCTTGGAATCCTCTTTATTGACGATTGCAGTGATAAGCTTCATGGTTATCCAGCCTTTCTATTGATACATCGAATTTTTTCAGCGGTTGCGGTTTTCCCAGTCGCGGCGGCGCTTCCAGTCCTTCACGGCGTCAACGCACCAGTCAAAGACCTCGCGGCCATAAAACGCCAGAAAGCCCGCCAGCCCCAGCACGAGGCTGACCTTGATGGCGAAGCTGCCCGTCAAAAAGCTGAAGGCCCAAAACGCCAGCTCGATCCAGCCCAGGTATTTCATCTTGAACGGAATGATGCCAAACAGCAGCACCATCTGATCCGGCCACAGCCAGGTGTAGGCGAACAGCATGCTCTGGAAGATGGCGCTCGGCCCGGCGTAGCCTGTCAGAAAGCAGCTGACCCACGCACCCAGCATACCCAGCGCCAGAAACAGCGTCGTGCGGAAATCGCCCCAGACGCGGGCCAGCGCGTTGCCCAGCCAGTAGTAGAACAGCAGGTTCAGCACGCCAAAGACGCCGCCCAGCCAGATGGGCACAAACAAAAACGTGATAAGGCGCCAAATCTGTCCGTGCAGCACATAGGTGCGGCTCAGCATCAGCAGACTGCCGAAATCGCGGTTGAAGAACAGCATGATGATGCCTGCCGCCAGCTGTCCGATCAGCAGCCCGTTGATGAGGTTCGGGATGCCGAGGTTGCCGTAGCGGCGTTCGAGTTTATCGATCCAGTTCATGGGAGAAGTCCTCCGTTGCATACAAATTTACAGAATATATTATAGCAATTCCGCGCGCAAAGTGCAACAATTCCCTGTCGAATCCCTTGCGGCAAACCGGAAAATGTGCTACGCTTTTATCTATAATAAGGAAACGAGGCCGAACATGGGACGTACATCCACCAAAGAAAACAAAAACAGCTACCAGCTTGCCCGCGAGGAGCTGGGCCTGACCCGCGAAAAAGCCAGTGAGCTGCTGGAAACGATAGCCCCCGAGCGCATTGAAAAAATTGAGAACGAACGCACCGTGCCCCGCCCCGACGAGGTGCTGACGATGGCCGAAAAGTACAAGCGCCCGTCGCTGTGCAACTGCTACTGCTCGCAGCAGTGCCCTATCGGCCAGCGGTACGTACCGTTTGTCACGCGGCGCGAGCTGCCGGCCATCATCCTTGAGATGCTGGCCTCGCTGAACGCAATGAACAGCAAGAAGGAGCGCCTGATCGAGATCGCCGCGGACGGCAAAATTTCCAACGACGAAATCGACGATTTCATCCATATCCGTCAGGAGCTTGAGCGCATCTCCCTCACCGTGGAGACCCTTCAGCTCTGGACCGAGCGCATGCTGGCCAACGGCCAGATCGACGCGGAGACGTATAAAAGGAAGCTGGAGGAATAACGCATGATCCGTGTCAAGCGCTTCCATGCGGCTGTTCTCCTATCGTTACTCTGTAGGGGACGGCATCCCCGACGCCCCGCGGCAGCTTTTGTATCCACGCTTTTTTGCCTCTCGGTAGGGTCCGGCCACGCCCGGCCCGCCTTCTAACTCTCCCCCACCAGCAAAAATTTCCCTCTATTTTTCTCTTTCTCTCCTGTTTCTGCAACAATTCCCGTGCTAAAATCGTATTACAGGTTGAGGGAACACGCCCTCGCCTGACCGCGTACCTGCACAAAGGAGTTATAGAGGATGTTTACGCTGTTTGTTCTTTTTGTTTTTGCCTGGCTGTTCGTCAAGTCTGTCGGCTTAGCCTTCCATGTGACTTGGGGCCTGGCGAAATTTGTCGCCACACTGCTGTTCGTGATTGCCCTGCCGCTGCTGGTGGTTTTCGCCGTCGTCGGCGCGCTGCTGCCTCTGCTGCTGCCCCTGGCCCTCGTGGCTGCCGCCTTCTGCATTCTGAAAAAGGCATAAAGTACCCAACCGCCGTGCGGCCCGGAGCTGCACGGCGGTTTCTTGTCATTGAGGTGTCGGCGTGGTATACTTGTAGTCAGGGCGTTTTGCGCCTGCTATCATCCAACAAAGAGGTTTTTCCCATGAAGCTCGTCGTTTGTTTTCCCGGGATCGGCTACCACTGTGATAAGCCGCTGCTCTACTACAGCCGTAAGCTGGCGGCCTGCGCCGGGTACGACCACACCCTTTTGCTGCAATACACCTACCACAAGGACGGCCTGCGTGGCAGCCCCGCCGCCCTGCGCGAGGCATTTGACGCCCTGTACGCCCAGGCCGAGGCCCATCTGTCCGCCGTAGATTGGCCGCAATACGACGATGTACTGTTTCTTTCCAAGAGCATCGGCACCGCTGTCTCCGCCGCCTTCGCCCAGCGCCACGGCATCCCCTGCCGCCAGATTCTCTACACGCCGCTCTCCCTGACGTTTGCGCTTGCCCCGCAGAATGCCCTTGCCTTTTTAGGCACCGCCGACCCCTGGAGCGATGCTTCCTCCGTCGCCGCCGCAGCCCGCGCCAACGGCACGCCGCTCTGTCTTTATGAGAACGCCAATCATTCCCTGGAAACCGGCGACGTTTTGCACGACCTGGCGACCCTGCAGGACGTCATGCAGAAAACGCAGACGTTCATTGCAGATACACCCCGCTGACATTTTCCCACCCGCAAAGAATTGACATTTGCCCCGCAAGCTGTTATAATAGGCTGTACAAAATTTATGCTGTGGAGCATTACCCAAGAGGTCGTAAGCGGGAGCACTCGAAAGTTTGCATCCGGCAGGTCATCTTGTCCGCAGGAAATCCCATAACGGCGGGCTTTATCGGGTGTCGCGTACCCAACCTTTCATCGTTATCTTGCATCGAAATCTCGCATTTTTCCAAACGCTATGCGAGGCGGTGCGATAAAAACTAAATAAGCAGACGTATCGAAGCGGTCGTAACGAGATTGACTCGAAATCACACCCTGCGGAAAGTTCCGCGCAACAAAATTAAATAGGCAGATGTACTCAAGTGGTCGTAAGAGGGAGCACTCGAAATGCTTTAGGACAGGAGACTGTCGCGTGGGTTCGACTCCCACCATCTGCGCCATATCCGTCGTAGAATCGAAAGATTTTACGACGGATATTTTTGTTTACGGCTTTGAAATGTGATGCTGTAAGTTTACGCAATGACTATTACAAGCCAAAATCCACTTGCAACAATAATCTGTTGCAAAAAGCCATTTGTTGCCCGAATTGTTGCCCACAGTTCATGGTTTCCTGCGAGAAGGGATAATAACTTATAAAGAGTTATCTCTAACAGCCGCGTTTTTCGGTGTTGCGAATACTGCTTGGTGGTATGCCGTCAGCACACTGAGTTTGCGCTGCTCCTGTACTTGTACATAGCGGGTCGTGACGGTGTTGATTTTCAGATTTACGCCCATTTGCTGGGAAAAATCGTCCACTGAATGTCCGAGAATTTGGCTAACTGCATAAAAATCACCTGTCAAATTGTACATATTGGTGCCCGCTGTGCCGCGTAGATCGTGAAATCGGATTTTCGGCATCCCAGTGCTACGCATAAATCCGTTAAACTTGACCGAAATACGCTTTTGTAAGTATGGCGAACCGTCCGGCTTGCACACAACAAGATCGTTATCGTAATACTTGACCCCGCCGAGCTTGCACAACCGCCGCTGGTCGGCTTGTTCCTGTCTAAGCCGTAAAAAGATTGGCAGTGCTTCTTCTGTAATGGGAAATGAACGTGTTTCGCCTTCGTCACGGTCTTTCAATGGTTCCAAGTGCGACACAATTTTAGCATCTTTCGGCAGGTCACAGGGAATTTGGCCTCGCAAGGTAATTTGCCTGTGCGTCAAATCAACATCACGCCAGTGTAACCCCAGCGCTTCGCTGAGTCGCAGCCCAAACAGAACAGCGAGCAGCACCACGGTCTCAAGTGCATTACCATGTACAAACGCCAAAAGCTGCTGCACCTGTTCCACGGTGTACTTTTCATATTTGCGCCCGGCGTTCTTACTAAACCGTGTCATAATGTTCTTGGCTGGGTTGTTTGGAATGTAGCCATACTTTACCGCCGAGGACAGCGCAGAGCTTAAAATCCGATGGCAATAACGCACTGAATTCTCCGCCAGTCCCTTCTCACGCAGTTGCGCAATCATATCGTCAATCATTTGGGGTGTCAGTTTATTCAGAGGTACTTCGCCCAGCATGGGAATTAGATGTATGCTTATGCCGCTCCAATAGCTGTATCGTGTACTTTTTGCAAGGTTATGGTGGTAGCTTTCGTACCACTTGGGCAGATACTCTTTTAGCTTTTGTTTGCTCTCTGGTCCATAGCCGACCATAGCGGCGCTGCCAGTCTGTAACTCCAGCTTGATCTGTGCCTCATACAATTCTGCTTCCCTGCGCGTTGCAAAACCACGTTTAGCAATGCTTTTCTGCCTGCCGTTCTCGTAGACTTTCACATTGACATCGTAGACGATGCCCGATCTGCCTGTTAAAATTCCTTGGCTGTTTCGCTTGTTTTTGACTTTTCTCTCGCGGATCGCCATATCAGCACCCACCACTTACAGACCTTGCCGGGGTCTTGGCACGGTTGTAATAATCCCAAATCGCCTGTTCGGAAATCAGGCGACGGTTGCCGTTCTGGATGAACTCCAACTCGCCGTTGTCCATTAACTGGCGCAGTCGATTTTCTCCGATGCCGGAAACAACTGCCATTTGTTCCACAGTTTTCAGCATCGGTTCAAACGGATTTCGCACAGCTTGCGGTGTTTTTTGCTTTGCATATCTTGCCATAACTATCCCTCCTGCGGTATAATTTATAAAACAAATTGTTTGTGGTACTTGTGCACAGCACAGGGACACGATCATTTGTAAGGCTTGAAGATTTGGTATATTCAGTTTTCAAGGTTCATCAGCACCACATTCAAAATGCTTGTGATATCTGTAAACTCATTATACCACAAGCGTTTTGCTTGTCAATATATATTTTTACTTTTTATTGCAACTTATTTTCTGTGGGAGGTTCTTTATGGATACAACTGGGAGACGCATTAAACGTCTGCGTTTGAAAAAGGGAATCTCGCAATCTCAACTTTCTAAGCGCTCCGGCATTACCTCAACGCTTCTTCAACAGTACGAATATGGTACGCGCCATCCCAAGGAAGATCAGTTAAACAAAATCGCATTGGCGCTTGGCGTAGCGCCTGCTATGCTGCGTCCGTTGGATGTGGATACAATCGAGGGGCTGCTCGCCATCATCTACGAAATGCACTCCAGTTACCATGGCATAGAAATTATCGAAGAAAACGGTACAACTTCTATCCGTTTGCCCAATACACTACAAGCCGAGCCCGCCAGATATGCATTGCACTTAATCAAGAAATTTATGGAACAACCGCTATTCGGTTCAGACGAAGAAGCTCCCGTTGCCATGAACGCAGACGAAATTCAACCTGATACTGGTGTGACACTTGCTGAAGAAATAAAGTGGTACAATCAGCAGTCAAGGTTTCTGCATGACACCGAAGAACTTGGGATTTGGTCCGATACCAGCCGTGAAGAAGATACCTCAACTTAAAATCGTTTCTGCATACAGGAGTAACAATAAATGGACAGTAAATTGACCGCAGAACAAGAAAAACTAGCTGCACTAATAGAATCCGACTACGCACTATTGAAATTCGGCTATTATGGGCAGGAATACGAGTTTGCTGTTGCTGAGCGAGACCCGCGCCTATACAGAAAAATGCTGAAACGCACGGACTATCATCAATTTATCGCAGATAAAGACAAACAATATCGCCATGAAACCAGCGTGATGATGGCTGTACTGGCTGATATGCGCGGCATAACTCCAACGACAAAGCAGGAAAATGAAAGCGGTTGGTACAAAACTATGTTCTCGCTAAAAGCAGAAGCGGAGACTTTCACGCGGAATAGTATCCTGCATGATGTCGAAACAGATTTTTGACGAGAGCATATTTTATCGTAAAAGCGCCCTATCAAAAGAAGTGGATTGGCTTCTTTTGATAGGGCGCTTTTGTCATATATACCAAATCGAAGATTTAACTTCATCATATTTTACAAAAAGATGTACTTTCTATTGACTTTTTTGCAATAACAGAATACAATATATTTACATCATTTTAATAAATTTGATGTAAATAAAAATAAAGGTTCTACAATGAAAACATTTAACTTCAAAGCAGTATATTCTCAGCTGCTGACACCAGAGATCGTGTTCCGTCTGACGCAACTCCATGAATACAAAGGTCGGCTGAACAGACTTCTTGAAACAGATGCCGCCGCCTTATCCGAAATCAAAGAGACCGCGGCACTGCAAACTGTCGCCGCATCGAATCGCATGGAAGGCATCACCGTTGCAGAGGATCGGCTGAAAAAGCTTATCCTGAATAAAACCAATCCGCAAACTGATGATGAGAAAAAGGTGGCAGGTTACCGGGATGTGCTAACCTCCATAAGTGCCAATTATGACTTCCTGCCACCAGCACCATCCACTATTTTACAGTTGCATCGGGATTTATACAAATTCTGCGGTAAAGCTGTGGGTGGCAATTATAAAGATACCGCCGGCGAACCATGCGCCGAAAGCCTTGCTTCCCTATGCAATGCCTTTGAACAAGCCCTGCAAGACCCAGTCCTTGACCCGCTGCTTTTGATTCCGATGTTCATGGTAGACTTTCTGAACATCGCCCCCTTCGATAACGGCACCGAACGAATGAGCCGCCTGCTGCTGGCACTGCTCCTGTATCGTTCCGGCTATGAAGTGGAGCAATACAGCAGCATAGACGCGATTCTTCTTAACACAAAAGCATCCTACGATGCAGCACTGCAACGCAGTTCCCATAACTGGGCTGCCGGCACAAATGACTTCGCACCTTTTACCGCCTACCTGCTGAACACTCTTGTCACAGCATACAAAAACTTTGACGAGATTGCCACACAGCTAACCGCCAAGGGTCTGTCAAAGCCTGACCGCGTGCGGGAAATCATCAAATTGCACCAAGGTGAAATCACCAAAAGCGAAATATTAAAGCAGTGTCCGGACATCAGCCAAATCACTGTCCAGCGGGCACTGGCAGACCTGCTAAATAACAAGCACATCACAAAAATCGGCGGTGGCCGCTACACTTCTTACATTTGGAACGGAGAGAACTAACATGATTACAGGAGAACTCAAAAACAAAATCGACAGCCTTTGGGATATTTTTGCAGCGGGCGGTCTTGTAAATCCGCTGGATGTCATTGAGCAAATCACTTATTTAATGTTCATTCACGACTTGGACGATTCCGACAATCTGCGCGCCAAGGAAGCCGCCATGCTGGGTCTGCCGTACCAGAGCATTTTTGCGGACGAGGTGCAGCTCGGCGAGCGCACCATCGACGGTCAGCAGCTCAAATGGAGCGTATTTCACGACTTTCCGGCGCAGAAAATGTACGCCACCATGCAGGAATGGGTGTTCCCATTCATCAAAAACCTGCACGGCGACAAGAACAGTGCCTACTCCAAATATATGGACGACGCCATTTTCAAGCTGCCCACGCCGCTGCTGCTTTCCAAAGTGGTGGACGCGCTGGATGAAATTTACCGCTTGATGAATGAGTCGCAGGCGGTGGATGTGCGCGGTGACACCTATGAATACCTGCTCTCCAAAATCGCACAGTCCGGTCTGAACGGTCAGTTCCGCACGCCGCGCCATATCATCAAAATGATGGTCGAGCTGATGGACCCCAAGGCGGACGAAATCATCTGCGACCCCGCCTGCGGCACTTCCGGCTTTCTCGTTGCAGCGGGCGAGTACCTGAAAGAGCGCCGCAAAGAAGAAATCTTCTTTGACCGTCAGAAAAAAGACCACTACATGAACCATATGTTCTTCGGCTACGATATGGACCGCACGATGCTGCGCATCGGCGCCATGAACATGATGACCCACGGCATCGATAACCCCTACATTGAGTACCGCGACAGCCTGAGCGACCAAAACCCGGATAAGGAAAAATACTCGCTGATTCTTGCCAATCCGCCGTTCAAGGGCAGCCTGGACGCGGACACCGTATCCGCCGACCTGCTGAAGGTCTGCAAGACCAAGAAAACCGAACTGCTTTTCCTTGCGCTGTTTCTGCGTATGCTGAAAATTGGCGGGCGCTGCGCCTGCATTGTTCCCGATGGTGTGCTGTTCGGCTCGTCCACTGCGCACAAGGCAATCCGTAAAGAACTGGTAGACGGCAACCGTCTGGAGGCAGTTGTCTCGATGCCGTCCGGCGTGTTCAAGCCCTATGCCGGTGTTTCCACCGCCATTTTGATTTTCACCAAGACCGGGCATGGCGGCACGGATAGCGTGTGGTTCTACGATATGCAGGCCGACGGTCTTTCGCTGGACGACAAGCGCAGCCCTGTGCAGGAGAACGATATTCCCGATATCATTGCCCGTTTCAAGAATCTGGATGGCGAAAAAGACCGCGCCCGCACGGAAAAATCCTTCTTTGTGCCGAAGCAGGAAATTGTTGAGAACGGCTATGATTTGTCTATCAACAAATACAAAAAGACCGAGTACAAGCCGGTGGAGTACCCGCCGACGAGCGAAATTCTGGCGGAACTGCGCCGTTTGGAGAACGAAGTAAACACCACGATGGACGAGCTGGAACAGATGTTGAAGTGAGGGACGCGCTATGACTGAAAATGATAAGCTGCAAATGTTTGAGGACCAGCCGATTCGTACCGCCTGGAATGAGGAACAGGAAGAATGGTACTTTTCTATTGTGGATGCAGTGGCTGTGCTGACAGAGCAGACAGATCCCCGAAAAGCAAGCACCTATTGGGCTGTTATGAAAAAGCGTCTGAAAGATGAGGGGGCCGATGAGTTGCTTACAAATTGTAAGCAACTCAAGATGCGTTCCCCTAAAGACGGAAAACGATACAAAACCGATGTAGCCAACACGGAGCAGCTTTTGCGTATTATCCAGTCGATTCCGTCCAAAAAAGCCGAGCCGTTCAAAATGTGGCTGGCTATGGTCGGGCGCGAGCGCATTGAGGAAATCATTGACCCGGAGCTGACGATTGAGCGCGCACTGGATACCTACGCGCAAAAGGGCTATTCGCCGGAGTGGATCAACCAGCGCTTGCAGACAATCCGCGCCCGCAAGGAGCTGACCGATGCATGGAGTGCGCACGGCGTACAAAAAGGGCAGGAATTTGCCATTTTGACGGACGATGTGACAAAAGCATGGTCCGGCATGAATACGCGGCAGTACAAGAACCTGAAAGGGCTGAAAAAAGAGAATCTGCGCGATAACATGAGTACGCTGGAGCTTGCACTGAATATGCTGGCCGAGGCCACTACCACGGAGCTTACGAAAGCGCAGAATCCGCAGGGACTGGACGAAAACCGCGTGGTTGCCAAGCAGGGCGGCAAGGTGGCCGGAAACGCCCGCCGGGAAATTGAAGCGCAGACCGGTCGCCCGGTGGTTACAGCCGAAAATGCCGCCACCATGCTGCTGGGGCAGACCGTTGCCGGCATGATTGAGAGCGTGGCCGCAGAGGAACAGGAAAATGAAAACAGCGATTTGGAAGAATCGAACCGCTGATACAACTTCGGATTTGTGGGGATAAAGAATGAAAGTAAAGTTGGCCGATGTTTGTGAAAGAGGTTCGTCAAACCTCAAACAAGCAGATATTGCAGGCAAAAGTGGAGATTATCCGGTATATGGAGCTTCTGGCTATATTGGCAACGTCGATTTTTATCAACAAAAAAAGCCATATGTGGCAGTAGTTAAGGACGGTGCGGGCATAGGGCGAGCAATGTTACTTCCTGCTGAATCATCTGTAATAGGAACAATGCAATATCTACTACCCAAAAGTGTGGTACTTCCTGAGTATCTATTTTATGTAGTAAAGCATATGCACTTAGAAAAATACTTTTCAGGTGCGACTATTCCGCATATTTACTTTAGAGATTACCAAAACGAGGAGTTTACTCTTGATGACCTGAACAAGCAGCATGAAGTTGTTACTACGCTTCGGAAAGTGGAATCTGTCATTGAAAATCGTCAGCAGCAACTTGAAAAAATGGACGAACTCATCAAAGCGCGATTTGTAGAACTCTTTGGAGAGCCGGGAAGTGACAAGTTTGGTTGGGGCTTAGTTGCGTTAGGTACTGCGTGCATTATCAATCCGAAAAAAGGACAGGACAAGCGGTTACAAGAAAATCTTGATGTTTCGTTTGTTCCTATGCCTGCTGTGTCAGAAAGTGGTAAAATAGATGCCACTGCGACAAAGAAATATTTCGATGTGAAAACGGGCTTTACTTATTTTGCAGAAAACGATGTTCTTTTTGCAAAAATCACGCCCTGCATGGAAAACGGTAAAGGCGCTGTCGCTACAGGGCTTTGTAATGGCATTGGATTTGGTTCTACCGAATTTCATGTTCTTCGCCCAATTAGCGAAAAATCCAATCCCTATTGGATATATACCCTTTCTACATTTAAGCAATTTCGCATAGATGCAGCAAATAACATGACTGGAAGCGCCGGTCAGCGCAGAGTTCCCGCTTCATTTTTGGAGAATTACCGGCTATCTTTACCACCGATTGACCTTCAAGACGAATTCGCCGCCTTTGTCAAACAAGTCAACAAATCAAAAGCTGCTATACAAAAGTCTTTGGACGAGGCACAACTGCTGTTTGACAGCCTGATGCAGCAATATTTCGGATAAACAAATCAAAATATAGGGCATTGCCGGGGCAGGATGATGGTACACAAGAAAAAGGAGTGTACTATCATGGAAGAAAAACTGGTTGCTATCTTAAACGAAATGGCCGAATACCTGAACATTGCCCAGATGAAAAAATTGCAAGAAGTTCTATTGAAAAATCTTGCCGAAAACGCGCCGCAAAAAGCCGAAATTTCAAATACCGCTTATCTGCAGATGTTTCTGGACGCCAAAAGAATCGAGGGCTGCTCGGAACGCACCTTACAATACTACCGCGTCACGGTGGAACGTCTTTTGCAAACGGTTACAACCCCGATACGGAAAATCTGCACCGAGGAAATCCGCGAATATCTTTCGGGCTATCAGCAAATCAACGGCTGCGGCAAGGTAACTGTCGATAATATCCGCCGCAATATTTCCAGCTTTTTCTCTTGGCTGGAAGAGGAGGACTATATTTTGAAAAGCCCGATGCGGCGGATTCACAAAATCAAGACCAAGCAGCCGGTGAAAGAGATTATTTCAGACGAAGCCATAGAACAACTGCGCGACCATTGCACCTGTGTGCGGGATCTGGCTATGATTGATTTGCTGTATTCCACCGGTATGCGCGTGGGGGAACTTGTGAACTTGAACATTGCCGATGTGAACTTTGAGGCCCGCGAGTGCGTGGTGTTCGGCAAGGGTGATAAAGAGCGCCGCGTGTATTTTGACGCCAAGGCAAAGCTGCATCTGCAAAATTATCTGCGCCGCCGCCAAGACGATAACCCGGCGCTGTTTGTCACACTGGATGCCCCGCACGCAAGGCTGAAAATCAGCGGTGTAGAGGTTCGTCTGCGTCGCTTGGGGCGCAGCCTGAACCTGTACAAAATCCACCCGCACAAATTCCGCCGCACAATGGCCACCCGCGCCATAGATAAGGGCATGCCCATCGAACAAGTGCAAAAAATCCTCGGTCATTCGCAGATTGACACCACGATGCAATACGCCATGGTAAACCAGACAAATGTCAAAACCTCACATCAGAAGTTCATCGCCTAACCCAACTTCGGATTTGTGGGAGTAAACCGATGGCCAAACTAATTGAGATAACAGGAAAAGTTCTTTCTGGAGAATGGGGTACGGATGATGAATCAGGGAATGGTATCCCCGTGCTTCGGACAACTAATTTTACTAATGAAGGCATTGTCGATTATAGTAATGTAGTTACCAGAACAATTCAAAAGAAAAATATTGATGCCAAGTATTTACGGAAAGGCGATATTATAATCGAGAAATCTGGCGGAAGTGATAAACAGCCTGTTGGTCGTGTTATATATTTTGATGGTCCAGAAAGCACATACTTGTTCAATAATTTCACAGGTCTGTTGCGGGTCAAAAATCAAGCTGTTTGGCTTCCAAGATATGTATTTTATTCTCTTTTCCATAATTATCGAAAAGGTGGCACAAGACCTTTTGAAAGTAAGACAACCGGGCTTCATAATCTGAAAACAGACGATTATATTTCGCGTTATGAAGTGTTTGAAGCGCCTATAAGTGAACAGCAATCAATATGTAAACAGCTTGATTACATATATGACATTATAAAGACACGCCAACAACAACTCCAAAAGTTGGATGAACTCGTCAAAGCGCGATTTGTAGAACTCTTTGGAGATCTAAAAACAAATCCAAAAAGCTGGAAAGTTGTTCCGTTTTCAGATTTTGCAGAGATTGATGGCAACATGACAACAGACTATGAAAAATATGCAGATTATCCGCACATAGGAATTGACAGCATCGAAAAAGGCACTGGCGAATTAAAGGGATACCGAACAGTTCGGGAAGATGGTATAATTAGTGGTAAATACATATTTACTCCACAGCACATTATTTACAGCAAAATTCGACCAAATCTTAACAAAGTGGCTTTGCCAAGTTTTAATGGCCTGTGTTCAGCAGATGCATATCCGATATTACCAAACAGCCAAAACTGCAACCGAATATTTCTTGCGACTGCTATGCGTTCAGAATACTTTTTAGAATATATTCTACAGTTCAGTTCACGCACTAATCTGCCAAAAGTAAACCGAAAAGAAATTTCCGGTTTTCATATGCCATTGCCGCCGCTTGAGTTACAGAATCAATTTGCCGTCTTTGTCGAACAAGTCAACAAATCAAAAGTTACAAGTACCGTTAGGGAATGCATTGTGTATAGGATACCCGATTTTTATGGAAATGATGTTCTCGAGAGGAGTATAAAATGTTAAGTAAACGCGATATAGAAAAAGAACTTGGCAAAGGGATAGATATTTTTCCTGTCATTCGAGACAATTTCAAGGAGAATTCAATTAATCTTACTGTGAGTGAGAATGCATGGACACAGTCAAGCGAGACGGTGTATTGGTATGGTGGTGAATCGTTTGGACTCAAAGATATTCCCGCGAAAAAAAAGACTCTATCATTCCGTCGGGGGTCAAAATGCGAATTTTGTGTCAGACGAAAACACGGAAAAGCTGATAAGTACATCATTTTGCTGCCTCATACAACTACATTGATAGAAACATCTGAAGTCATTGGCGTTGCTAATTACATTGGTGGTGCACTTCATTCTAAGGTGGGGCTTGTCGCCAAGGGTATCGGACATATCGGTACCATGCTTGGCCCTGGATTTTGTGGTCATCTCCTCGTGTCATTACACAATATAACAGATGAAATTATTGCTTTGAAAGTGGGAACAACATTTGTTTCTCTTTCCTTTGACTATTTAACAACACAAGTTGCTCGCACAAGTTCCACCACATCTGGCCATGTTGATAAATTTTCTGAATTGGGAATTGAAATAGATGAGCAAACCAGAAACTATTTGACCGCAGATTGGAAAAGCAATATAGAAGGCATACGTGAACACATGTGCGAAAGCGAGGCATATAAAAGCTACAAAAAACATATGCGTCAAAATTCATGGAAAGAAATAAAAAAATATGCCAATAAGCGAAACATAATCACTCTTGTTATTCTAGTTGCAATATTCTTCGCGCTCTATTTTGCAGCCGTTTATACAGACCATAAAGCCGGGACAAATGTTTGGGTTGATAGGTTTTGGAATGTCGGATGTTCTGGTTTTGTTGGTTCGGTGTTAGTTGGCACATACAATTTTATTAAGGACAAGAAATAACTTGTAGGAGGGATTCCTATGACGAATTTTGATTTTCTGCTGTCTACGCCAAAATTTGGCACCTTTGCGCCTGTTGCTGTTTCGGCTGAAAAAATCCTGCACATTGACGCCTCGGCCTGTGTGCTTAACTGCCGCCGTGCAATGGAATTTGCCGTAAAATGGATGTATTCCGTAGATAAAGCGCTGGCCCTCCCCTATCAGGATACCCTCGTCAGCCTGATGAATACCGAGGATTTCCGGGATATTGTCGGCACGGACATCTGGCGGCGCATGGATTTTATCCGCCGCACCGGCAACAACGCAGCGCACACAGGCAAGAAAATCGCCGAGGAACAGGCCGGACTCTGCCTTGAAAACCTGTACATTTTCCTTGATTTTGTGGCGTATTGCTATGGGGAAAACTATACTGCCGGACACTTTGACCGCGCTCTGCTGGAACAGCCCGCCGAAGCCCCCGCAGTGCAGCCTGACGAAGAAAAGGACATTGACCTTGCTGCCCTTATGGCAGAAAACGCTGCACTGAAGGAGGAACTCACCGCCCGCCGCGTCGAGCAGCAGCAGACCTATGTTCCCAAACCGCTTGATCTGTCCGAGTATAAGACCCGCAAGCTGTACATTGACACCATGCTCACCGATGCAGGCTGGACCGAGGGCAAGGACTGGCAGAATGAGGTGGAACTGCCCGGTATGCCCAACAAATCCGAGGTAGGCTATGCCGATTATGTGCTTTACGGCGACGATGGTCGTCCTTTGGCTGTGGTAGAAGCCAAGCGCACCTGTGTAGATGTGGCAAAAGGTCGCCAACAGGCAAAATTGTATGCCGATCTGCTGGAAAAGAAGTATCACCGCCGTCCGGTCATCTTTTTGACAAACGGCTTTGAAACACGCATTACCGACACGATTTACCCCGAACGCAAATGCGCTGCCATTTATTCCAAACGTGATTTGGAAAAGCTGTTCAACCTGCAATCCATGCGCACCAGCCTGCGGAATGTGATGGTAGACCGCAGTATTGCCGGACGTTATTACCAAGAGGGCGCTATCAAAGCGACCTGCGATGCCTTTACCCGCAACCGCCGCAAGGCTCTGCTGGTCATGGCTACCGGCTCCGGCAAAACACGCACGGTGATTGCCCTGTGCGATGTGCTGCTGCAACATGGCTGGGTGAAAAACATCCTGTTTCTGGCGGACCGCAACAGCCTTGTCACGCAGGCAAAGCGCAGCTTTGTGAACCTGCTGCCGGACTTATCCGTTACAAACCTCTGCGAAGAAAAGGACAACTACACGGCGCATTGTGTGTTTTCCACCTACCAAACCATGTACCATGTCATTGACAGCGTACAGGATGAGAACGGCAAGCTGTTTACCTGCGGACACTTTGACTTGGTCATCTGCGATGAGGCACATCGCTCGGTTTACAACAAGTACAAGGACATCTTCAACTACTTTGACGCGCCGTTGGTCGGCTTGACCGCAACGCCCAAGGATGAAATCGACAAGAACACCTATGAAATTTTTGAATTGGAAAACGGTGTTCCCACCTATGGCTACGAGCTGGCGCAGGCTGTTAAAGATGGGTATCTCGTGGACTTTTTGTCCGTTGAAACGAAGTTGAAGTTTATTGAGCAGGGCATCGTGTACGATGACCTGTCAGATGAGGACAAGCAGGCCTACGAGGATACTTTTGAAGATGAAAACGGCGATTTGCCGGAACGTATCGGCTCATCTGCACTGAACGAGTGGATTTTTAACGAAGATACGATCCGCAAAGTGCTGGATACCCTGATGACCAAGGGCATCAAAATCGATTACGGTAACAAGTTGGGAAAGACAATCATCTTCGCAAAGAACCACTCCCATGCCGAAAAAATATTGGAGATATTCAATAAAGAATACCCCCATTTGCCCGGCTTTGCCAAGGTCATTGACAACTATATGACCTATGCCCAAAGCGCGATTGATGAATTCTCTGACCCGAAAAAGCTGCCCCAGATTGCAATTTCCGTAGATATGCTGGACACAGGTATCGATGTGCCCGAAGTGCTGAACCTTGTGTTTTTCAAGAAAGTCATGAGCAAGGCAAAGTTCTGGCAGATGATTGGCCGCGGTACACGCCTTTGCCCTACTCTGTTGGACGGCAAGGACAAAGACAAATTTTATATCTTTGACTTCTGCGGGAACTTTGAGTTTTTCCGCATGAGCAAGGGGAAACCCACTGCTAACATGATTGCGCTGCAAGGGGCGATTTTCCACTTGAAAGCGCAGATTGCTTTTAAATTGCAAGATTTGGCATATCAGACCACCGATTTGATTGCGTTCCGCAAGGCACTTGTGGATGATATGGTGTGCAAAGTACAGGAGTTGAATAAAGACAACTTTGCTGTGCGCCAGCACTTGAAATATGTGGAATTGTATGCCAACGCGGACAACTACGCCGCTCTGACCTATGAGGACACCTTGCTGATGGGGCAGGAGTTAGCGCCGCTGATTACCCCAGAAGAAGATGACCCCAAGGCGATGCGCTTTGATGCCCTGATGTACGGCATAGAGCTTGCCTACCTTGCAGGAAAAAAGTATGGCAAGGCACGTAGCGACTTGATGAAAAAGGTTGCTGCCGTTGCATCTGTTGCAAACATTCCGGAAATCATGGCACAATCTGATCTTCTCAATAAGATTTTGCACACGGATTATTTGGAAACAGCCGGGATTAACGAATTTGAGCATATCCGCGAAAACCTACGCGACCTTATCAAGTATATTCCTATCGTAAAAGTTCGCTATGATACCAATTTCGATGACGCAATTCTGTCCGAAGATTGGAACGAGTCCGAGTTGGAAAACGATGACTTGAAAAATTACAAGGCCAAGGCAGAATTTTATGTGCGGCAGCATACGGATAACGCCGTTATTGCCAAGCTAAAAAGCAACATTCCGCTGAATGGTGAGGACGTAAAGGCACTGGAAGAAATTCTGTGGAACGAAATCGGCACAAAGCAGGACTATGAAGCTGAGTACGGTCAAAAGCCTTTGGGCGAGTTTGTGCGGGAGATTGTCGGCCTTGAGATGAACGCTGCAAAAGAGGCTTTTGCACAGTATTTGAACGATACCAGTCTCGACAGCAAACAGATTTATTTTGTGAACCAGATTGTAGAGTACATTGTTCATAACGGTATGATGAAAGATTTGTCCGTCTTGCAGGAAGCTCCGTTTACCGACCACGGCAGCATTGTGGAAGTGTTTACCGATTTGTCCGTGTGGGCAGGGATTCGGCAGGCAATAGAGCGCGTGAACGCAAATGCGGTGGCAGCGTGATTACTAAGTTTAGAAGCGGCTGCGATATATATTTTCTTGGCACTTTTCATTCCGTAGCGGTGCTGCCCGCTGCACCTTATTCCGCACTGCTTCGCAATCCATCTCAATATCCACGCAGGTTGCAATATCTCGCCGCAATGCTCTAATACGGGCTGTAAGCGCCTGTATTTGTTCTGAACGGTTAATACTGACGACTTTGCCCTTCTTACTACGGTAGAGTGCCTTACGCCGCGCCGTAAGGTCGTTATATTCGGCTTGCAGGTTCTCCTTACAAGTCAAAAGTTCGTCAAGTGTTGTAATTCGATGCTTCCATAAAAAGTCGCATTGCCGCCGATAGCGATTGTACCGCAGGAAATCATCACGCAGCAGGTAATAGCACCGCTTGCCAACTTTGCCTTTATATGCTTTTCTCAGCAATGCGCAGTAGCGATAATAGCAAGCCATAAAGCCGGTGATTTTGCGGCAATTATGGCTCAGCTTGCTGCGACACCGTGCGCGGCGGCGAACAGGCATAGGCAGCTCTTTCGGCTGCCAGCGTGGTGGATGAGGTACTGTTTGCTGCTTGTATTCTTGCTGCATTGCGGGCGGAAGTTTACGCAACTCTTGGAAGTAACTCCGCAAGGCGTCCTCGCTGAAGCGTGGACTAATCTTATCCAATCGAATATTTCTATGTGCATCTTTATGGCGCACGGTCATATGCGTAGCTTTGGGTCCGTATTTCACCGCATACCCCATTTTCTGCAGCTCCGCAATAAACCCAGCAAAGCTGTTCGCAGTGGTCATTGCCACTTCCACATCCGCCTTTACCATGCCGCGCAGCGTGGACGAGCCTTCTTTTTCGTGTTTCCACTCGCCGTAGGATTTCCCGTGTCCATCCGTTTCCACAACAGACAGTCGATTTTCGCGGCACAGTTCATCGGAAACAGCTCGGATCCCCTTGTAGTAAGTAGTAAAATCATTGCGGAACATCCGCCCATCCATAAACGAAACCGAGTTTACGACAATATGGTTGTGCAGATGTCCTTTGTCCAGATGGGTACTGACGGTGCACTCAAAACGGTCAGCCAGAAAGCGCCGGGCGAATTCGCAGCCGATTTCGTGTACCTGATCGGGTGTTGCCTCACCGGGCTTAAAACTCTGAATAATATGGTAGCCCACATTGCCGCTGTCCAACGGTTTGCCCCAACGCCGCTTTGTTGCCTGCATAAGATAATAGGCGTTTTGCGGGTCGCAGTTAAAGCCGGAAACATAGAGCTGATGCTCGGTTTTATCGCCGTTCTGCGTGTAGTTCATCAGCCGCTGCATATCCGCAGTGTTCAGATACTCTGTCTTTTGCGGATTGGCGGCGTAATCCAAGCAGCCTTTCAGCTGCCCGCGCACCGGCAAAATCTTTGTGATTGCCATTACTGCTCCTCCTGCATAAGTCGCCAGACGCGCTGCATCATCCGGTTTACCTCGGCAATCTGGGCGTTCTCGATCTTGCCGGTGCTGTTGGCCAAGCGCGTCAGCTGGTTCAAATTATTTCCGATTGCCGCCACCTGCGCCGCCAAGGCTTTGTAACTGTCCGGCGGGCGTTCGCGCAGCGTACAGCCGCTTACCAGCACACGGAGGAACGGCTCCATTTTCATGCCGGCGGCATCGCATTTGCTTTTCAGTTGGCGGTATTCTTCTTCGGTGAATCGTACCGTTACTTGTTTTTGACGTTTTAACATTTGCTTTCTCCTATCAGGGTCTTAGGGGCTTGCCCCTAACAAGCGGTCGTTATGCTGGCATGACAGCATAATGACGTGCTTGCCGCACTGTCCGGGAACGCTATCACTTTCTCGGTAAAGAGAGTGAATCGCCTGTGTTTTCCTCTGCGTAAATCAGTTCAGCACACACAATTTCTTCGGCCTGTGCTTGCAAACCTTGCATAGCTGCGGCCCATTCCAACGGGTTACAGCGTTTCATTTCTTCGTTGATTTTGGCTTCTGTTGCCAACACTTTGGTAAGACTTTCAACTTGACGATGTGCCTCGCAGTCGATGTCCGTGAGGTGCTGTGCCAGCGTTCCATCCAACAACATCTGGTCGCGTTCCATTGGTCGATGCTCATCGAGGTATCGCGCCCGCATCATGCCGTATTTTCCAATGGTGTTGTCTGCGATTGGACCGTTTTCCAACTTTGGAATCAGATAGCCGTTTACATTCACATATTCCATTTTCATTGTGTAACCCTTTCATTCTGCAAGCCTTCTGAAAAAGAGAGGTTGTTGTATGGCAAATTTTCTGCGCCGCCCTTTTTTCTTTTTCAGATGGTTTATTTATAGTATTTGATATAGTAATTACTAAGAGTATTTAATTATAGTAATTATAATACTACCTACATTACCGCCACTGCGCTTACCATAGGTGTGGTTACCACCGGTGCGGTTTTGTGGGTGGTGGTCATACCAGTAGGTACATTTTGTGGGGTATGGTTGGCTTTCGTCAGATTGGTGTTACTGATGTTTCCCTGTGCATCGTAATAAATCAGATACACACCGTTCCAACCGTTATTTGAATCACGCAGTTCGTACTCATAGCAGAATCGTCCGTGCTTGGCTGGACGAACGTGCGCAACCAAATAGCCGTTATTTTTCAGCATATCCCATGCGCGGTTAAAGGAGCGCTCGCCCTCAGTGCAGTGGTTCATCAGCCATTGCTTTGTCAGCGGCGTTGCCGTATAATCAATACGGGCAGCAATCAAGGCATACAGCCCCTTAGCGCTCATGGATAAGCTATCGTTGAACAGCGCCTCATTCTGCACAACAGAATACCCTCGCGTTTTGCGGATAAAAGCGCCACTTTCGGCAGCAGAATTTGTATTTTTCACGGTAGAAACCTCCATAAAAGAAAAAAGACTTGGACTGAAATATAGCCAAATCTTCAAATTCTGTACAAATTTTCAATTTTCCCTGTGTTGTGCCAAAAAGTGTTGCCCGAAAAACGATTGTTGCCCAAATGTTGCCCAAACAGCCACGGGCAACATATAAAACGAAATAAGTCAAAATATCAAAAACAAGCGTAAGAACAGAAAACAGACGTTCCAACGCAAAGCGGAATAAAGAGATATAAGACGAATACCTTGATGTACTTGACTCGAAATCAAGCAGGCATTTTGGAAGTTGCTATTGATTTTCTAGCGAACCATCGTCAAAAACACGCCATTTTCTACAATTAAATATTTGCTGTTCTCTCCTACTTTTCTCTCCTTTTTCCGGAGAAGATTTTGGGGGATTACTATAGGGAGCATTACCCAAGAGGTCGAAGGGGTCGCACTCGAAATCAATTTGACAGCAATGTCACGTGGGTTCGAATCCCACCGTCTGCGCCAAGTATCACTACTCAATTCTACATTGGGTAGTGATTTTTTATTGCTTTGCAAAATTCCGAAGCTATTTTTATAGGCATCTCCCCTTTATTTTCAAGTAGTGATTTTCGGGTTCGGTACAAATCATACCAGCAAACCAACCAAAAAGCTATTCATCAAATTACACAAACCCGTGCCCATCTATTTTTATGCTTAATAATTTGTATATTCAGTATTGGCAACTCACATCAAAACATCGAAGTATTCAGCCATCAACAAATATCAGCATAAGGTCTTTTTTTGCAAATTACGTGACAAATAAAATCTAAAATGCTATCATAATGTTATATTGATTTCTTAATACATATAAGTTGAGGTTTATTGTAGTATGACCATAGATGGATGTTTAAAATATTATAAGGCACTTTTCTTTTCTTCAGAAAGAATGCGAGAACTTCATTCATTGCTTTTATCTTACTGTGAGCGCATCATTTATGAGACCGAAACGTTTAACCAGCGTAGCATAAGATTTGTCTCTATTGATGAAATGCTGTCATATGACAACTACGATAAAATGCGTCTCAAAGAAATTGTTATCTACGGCTATTCTAAAAACACACAAGTATTTCGCCTTACATTGTCAGCGAGCCGCAGTTGGTTCAGCCTTATTGGGTATTGGAAAACCGTTGATTGCCGCTACACATTTTCAAATTTACAGAAAGAAGCCGAGTTTCGGTCCGCATTACAATTGATTCTGAAAAAGGCTACTCAACCGTATTGGCTTATTGCTAAAATTTCAATATATGGATTATTTTTCTTTTTCTGCGCTTTTTCATCCATGTATAATTTCAGCGCAGGTAAAACGGTCACTTATAATGGCAGTGCTTTTTCCTTTTTTATAGGATTAATCATTGCCGTATTACTAACACTTTTCTTTGCTGCACTTGACTATTATGTATTTGGGAATCTTTTCCCTCCAGTTATCTTTGCATGGGGAGAAGAAGCAAAACGTTCTGATAAAAATCATGCACGACGCAACAACATATTTTGGGGCATAATTGTCGCAATTGTTGTTGGTATCCTCAGCTCTTATTTAACAGGAAAATTCTTCACATAAGAGTACACCCCGGCACCGTCCTTACTCAGACAGATGCCGGGGTGTATTTTTTTACCTTACCATTCTTTTACACTCGGCGCTTTCGGCAATGTCAGCGTATTTGCCATCGTCCGGGCGCTTAGGTTCTTGGATTGCGAATCCAGATGTGCGTAAATGTTGGCCGTGGTAGAAATATCACTGTGGCCCAGCCACTCTTGAATCTGCTTCATCGGTACGCCCTCTTTCAGCAATAGGCTGGCACAGGAGTGGCGCAAGTCGTGGAATCGGATCCTGCGCAAACCATTGTCTTTCAGCAACTGTGGAAAGACTGTCGTCACGGAATCCGGCTGGATCAGATTTCCCATTGCATCCACAAATACATAGCCAAGGTACTCTTGATTATAGCAGTTGCCGCAGATTTTTTGGTTGTATTCCTGCTGCTCTTTGACGGCTTTTAAGCGCTCCGCAATCGGGTCTACCAGCGGCAAGGTGCGCAGACTGGATTTTGTTTTGGCTCGGTCAGCTTCTACCAAAATCTTCTTGCCATCAATGCGGGTGCTGGTCACGATGTGGCGAATGGTCAGCGTCTTGGCTTCAAAGTCGATGGCCTCCCACCGCAAGCCCATCACCTCGGCACGGCGCAGTCCGTAAAAGGCTGCAAGCTGGATGATAAGTTCCAGCTTATGCCCTTGGGCGGCTTCAAAGAGCTTTTCCATTTCCTCGGCGCTGTAATAGCTTGCCATGAACGCCTGCGGCTTGGGGCGGTCCACCTTGTCCACCGGGTTGCTGGCTATCAGGTCGATGCGCACGGCGTATTTCAGCGCCTTGTGAAGATTGGCGTGGAATCGCAGGATAGAGGTGTTTTTCAGCGTTTCCGCTTCGTGCAGATAAAAACTTTGGATTTGCCGCGGCTGCAGCCCTGCCAGCGTTACGCCCAGCGGTTCAAAGTAGGGAATAATATGTTTCTCTACATTGAAGCAATAGGACGAGTAAGTAGTTTCCGTTACGGCTGTGCGCATCATTTTCAGCCAGTACCGCATATAGTCGCTGAATGCCATATCGGGGCTGAGTTCGGACACCTGACCCTTGGGAATCGTGAAATCCTTTCGCGTATCCGCCAGCATTTTTTCGGCGCGTTTTTTGTTGCCCTTGACGGGCAGCCCCGTGCCGATCCACGGCTGACGGCGTTTGCCCGCCGAGTCGGTGTAACTCAGCACGATGTAATAAAATCCGTTTTTCTCCTGTAAGCGTCCTGCCACCATAGGCATCTCTCCTTTTCAAGTTGTTGTATTTTGGGTTCGGTACAACGATACCAGCAATCGCGGTACAAAGCTATTCACAGAATTGCACAAGAACCGTCCTGCACATTGGGTGCAAACTGACATCATTCGCGCTCCCGTTCCCTTCTGCGGCGGCGTGGTCTGGGATGCAGCGGCATCCTGTTTTCCCCGTCAATACGGTTGGATTCGCGCGTGCGTTGAATACGCTTGATGGCTCCCTCTGCAATCTTGTCCTCTTTGCGGAGTTCCGCAATCTTGCAGGTCAACGCCATGCGTTGGTCAGCCAACTCCGGCGGAGCATCCTTTCGGCGCATCTGCTTAACGACTTCCGCCCGCTGCGCGGCAAGGGTTTCCATCTGCCGGGATAAGCCCTTGCGGTAGTCCACGATTGCTTGCAAAGAGGGAAACTTGTGGTCGTGAACAAAGGCGTGTTCTGCAAGGATTTTCTCGGTGTCTTTCCAGATGCGCTCTAATTCCGGGCGATTGATGCGGGGCTGCTGTTTCTTTGGCAGGATGCCTAACTGATAACAGTAGTACAGATACAAGCGGTGCATCTGAGATTCACCAAAGAACACATCAAGGAAAATTTCTAGAATGCCTTTTCCTGCATAGGTATCCTTGGGGCGATACCGTTTCGGCGTGTTTTGCCGGGGTGGATGTTTCCGTTCATACAGCCTTGGTCCATACAACAGGTAATTTCCGCGCAGTCGGTCATCTATGGCAGGTAAATCGTATTCTTCTCCCAGCCGATAAAGCCGCACGGCTCGTCCGCCATCCCGCGCCCGGATGGTAGCGTACCTACGGTTAGGGTCACTGCCGAAAATATACCCTTGCCGATACAGCGCCCTGTGGAAGTCCTCGGCGGTGCTGGCATCCTCACAGGCTTGGTCGATGGTCTCCCGCATCCGGGCGTACCGCGCCGGTTCCTTGGTCTTGGGCTGCTCCACTACCGACAAGCCGTACTCCCGGCACAGCTTGTCGGATGCTGCCCGGAACTCGGCATACTGGCTGCGGCGCTGCTCATATTTCTTGCCGTCCACATAGGACACGGAATTTATCACAAAATGATTATGTAAGTTATCCGTATTCATATGGGTAGCGACCAGCACTTGGAAACGCTTGCCCCAGACCTTGCGAGCCAGTGCCACGCCGATCTCATGGCATTGCTCCGGGGTAACCTCTCCCTCGCGGA